>ERZ1090864.172-NODE-172-length-35403-cov-35.952275_pt1 | contig 35403 bp, 19 predicted proteins | sample MGYA00478479_ERZ1090864 | MGnify/ENA primary metagenome ERZ1090864 (study PRJEB33644, sample SAMEA5815743) | chicken gut metagenome | biome: Chicken; feature: Gastrointestinal Tract; material: Caecum | place: Ireland | collected 2019-01-01 | study: A study of the...
TATAGGAAACAGAATCCTGTCGTCTGTTTTGTCAGGCGGAATGGTCCTCTCATCCGTAAACGTCAAATCCTCCGCCCCCTGTTATGAAAACGCCGCTTATCTGCGGCGTTTACTATAGCATTCTTCCGGCAGTGCCTTTGACCACGGCATGAGCGGCTCCAGCACAGATTCCTCCAACTTTTCTCGGGACTGCAGCAACTGCGGCAGTTCCGTCAGCAGATGCCTGAGGTAATAATAGACATTCAGCCCGTTCGCACGCGCCGTCTCCGTAATGCTGTATATCACTGCGCTTGCCTGCGCCCCGCGGACTGTGTTCACCGTTACCCAGTTCTTCCTTCCGATCGTGAAATTCCTCAGCGCACGTTCACTCGCCGAATCGTCGATCGGCACTTCTCCGTCCGTCAGGAATACCTTCAGGTACTCTTCCTGGTTCAAACTGTATTTCAGTCCTTTTGCCGTTTCTCCTTTCGGCAGCACCCTCTTCCCGGAAAGCGTCTCTTTTACCCACGCAAAATATTCCTTAACCAACGGTCTGATTGAAGCCTGACGTTTCTCCAGCCTCTCTTCTGCGCTCAGATCCTTTAGGCCCTTCTCCAGCTCATAAATCGCACCGATCCTCACAAGTGCCTGATACGCTATAGATGACTGGATGGATTTCCTGTCTTTCTGCCCTGCTGCCTTTATGGCATTCGCGAAATGACGTCTTGCATGTGCCATACAGTTTGCGTTGGTTATCCCTTCCTGATCCCTCGCAAGCTTATGGTACTGTTCCAGACCGTCCGTCATCAGGATCCCCCTGAAATCTTTATAGTATTCCTTCGGGTGATCGCTGTGCCTGGTCTTCTGGTACTCATATACGATGATCCGGGGGCCCGGGCTGAGTTCTCCTGTCAGGTGCACCCACATGTAGCTTTTACTCCCGGCAGGCCTTCCGTCATGGATCACTTCCAGCGGTGTTTCGTCACACTGGTTTACATGCGCTTCCAGCTGCCGGCTTTTCATCTGCTCATAGACCGGCTGGAGGTATCTCTCCGCCGTCCACACTGTCCAGTTCGACATCGTCTGCTTTGACAGGTTCAGACCGTTCGCCTGGAAATCCCTCGCAATACGGTCCAGAGGATTGCTGTTGACATATTTGGCATTCAGCACCGCTGCCTCCAGCGACGGGGTCGCAATGCTCCCACGGAATAACGTCGCCGGATGGTCCCCACGGAGAAACTCATCCTGATGCTTCCCGCCTGTTCCTACATATACTTTTACCACATGCTTCTCCGCCACCCATTTCGCAGGCTCAAACCGCAGCTGCCAGAATACCTCATCCGGCATGCCTTTCCAGTTCCCTTTCCCAAAAGAATCGTCCAGTTCTTCTTCCGGAATATCATGACAGATTTCTTCCTGCGGGAAATCTTTCAGGTCTTCTTCCCTCTGTCCCTTTTTCTTCTGTTTCCGGGCAGGTTTCACGGCACGGGACACTACCTCTTCCATGGCCGGTTCCTCCGCTGTCTCACTGAAGCAGGCTTCCGCCTCATTAAAGAAGGACAGCTGTCCCGCAATCTCATCCAGCTTCTCCGTCTTACGGCCAAAGCGTTCCTGGTTTGCAAGACGGATCTGCTCAACCAGGTTTTCGTAGTCCTGCTCCAGCCTGTCCAACTGCTCCTGCATCTGGCAGATGATTCCATCTTTGGTTTTATGGTCCATCCTGTTGAGTTGTTCGGGAGTAAATCTCTGGTTCATACCGTCCGCCTTTCCTATGGACAGTATATCAGAACCCGTGGGAAAAAGCCACTTCGTCCGATCTGGCAGTCCGTCATTCTGCCTCCCTGACAGACACTCCCTGACAGCCCCTGAGGGGGACTGTAACATCAGGTTTTCAAAGTCTCTTTCTGTTGGCGGAAGGGGTCCTGGGGGCCGGTGACACCTCTGGCGGCCATCCTTTTCCTCCCCCGGGCATGGGGAGACTGCCCGGAAAACCGGAAGATTATTTTCTCTGTTTTGCACAAAAGGTCAGTATATTTCCGAAGGGCTGACTTCCCTGATCCGGGGATCCAGGGGGTTCAGTCCCATCATCAGATAATGGTACTGTTCTTCTGTAAGCTCGGCGGCTTCCTGTGTCGTCCTGGGCCAGGACAGCTTCCCGTCTTCAAACCTTTTATATAGAAGCAGGAACCCCGTCCCCATCCAGAGCAGGCCCTTGCAGCGGTCAGACCGCTTCCCGCAGAAAAGGAAGAGGGTTCCTTTTTCAAAAGGATTCTGGCCGTATTTATCCCCGATGATCGTTGCCAGCCCATCGATTCCCTTGCGCAGATCAACGGTCCCACAGGCCAATACCACACGGCGGATGCCGCCGGCATCCTCAAGCATGTGCCGCCTCCTGCAGGATCCGGTGCAGGAGGGCATCCGAAATCCGGTTTGTGATCTCTATAGTGAATGCGGAAGTACGGATGACAGCCGCCGTGGCATCCATCTGCGCATCTTTTTCTGCTGCCGGGCAGCAGGGGAGCTCCACAAAGGAAATGTCTGTTGTTTCTGCTTCCGCCGGAACGGTTACCTCTGACAGGTTCATTGGGGTGGATGCTTTCATCTGTCCATACGCCTGCTGTCTGAATTTCCGCTGCCAATGATAATAACTCTGTTCGCAGATACCGTTTTCCTCCATCCAGCTTTTGGCTGACTGCCCTGCGGGACGCTGCCCGCAGGCCTGGATGATCCTTTTCCAGTATTCCGCACGGACTTCATGCGTGCATTGGTCCATAGTGTTTAGTCCTCCTTGAGAAAATCTGTTGTTTTTTTCAAGTATAGACTAAATCTGACTTTAGTGGCAGGCGGAGGATTTGACGTTTACTCTCATCCCTGGTGGTGCCGGGCATGGTCCGGGAGGCGGAAGCCGCTCCCTCAGACAGCCTGGCGGCCCACTATACCTTTGATGAGGATTTCAGCGATTCTGTTAGCGGATCTGCAGGACAGCAGGTCAACGCCAACGCGCCCACCATCGTCACCGATGATATGAGAGGGGGAGTGATGAAATCCGGCAGCGGCACAGGCCGGGTGCAGACGGATAACCCGCTTTACGGGAAGGAACTGTCTGAAAGCGGATTTACTGTCAGTGCCTGGATCGACGCCAATGCGGTGGACCAATGGCTTGGAGTATGGAGCTTCGCCTCCGGAACTGGAAATTCTGACGGATTCTATGGATTATCCACCAACGGATCCGTATTCTTTAATGACAACCCGGGAGCGGCAACCTATCAGGATATGACCCAGTTCGCCGGAAATATTACAAGAGACGGCGGCTGGGAGTATATCACGGTTGTCATGGATACCGAGCAGATCCATATGTACAAAAACGGAGCCCTCGTATATGAGCTGACGCCTTCTACCCTGGGCGTACACGCGGGAGAGGGTACTCCTTATATGCTTGACTTTGTTGAAGGAGCGAAGTACCTCTGGTTCGGGACTGCCAGCCCCCACTACTGGAACTCCGGCGACTTCTACATGGATGACCTGAAAGTATATTCGGAAGCCTTGAGCGCGGAGGATGTGCTGGCGGAGTATCTGGCGGATGAGAACGCGGCTTACAGCGTGATTGAAAGCGACGCGGCGGCGATTTCCGTACCGGAGTCAACCATGATGGATCTCACCCTGCCCACCGTGGGAAGCAGCGGATTTACTGCCATCACATGGTCTTCCAGCAATCCGGATGTAATTGCCGACGATGGTACAGTAACCCGTCCGGCAGACGCGGCGGCGGAAGTCGTTCTTACAGCTGTGATTTCAGCCGGAAGCGTGTCTCTGGAGTATGACTTTGACGTGACCGTACCGGCGGCAGATCCGGCCGGCGATATTGAGATCTACAGAGATCAGCTGACGCTGAACGCGGGCTATGTATCCGAAGACCTGACTCTCCCGGAGACTTCCGGCGCGGCCGGCGTTGCCTGGACCTCCGGCAATCCGGATGTGATCGCCAATGACGGAACCGTGACCCGTCCGGCAGCCAACACGGATGTCACTCTGACCGCCACCCTTTCCCTGGAGGGAACAGAGGACGTGACGAAAGAGTTCAAAGTGACTGTGCTGGCACAGGGCGGAAATGTCGCTACTTATGTAAGCAACGATCCGGGACTGAATACCGATGCTCTGAGAGGACAGATCGGCGGCATGATGCTGGCGGCGGAAGATGAGAACGGAACTTATGAGGTTCTCCACAAAGAGCAGCCCATTATGTATACCGCTAAGGGGGCGAAAGCCTATGTGTCTCCCCAGATCTTCCGGAAAGCAGACGGAACCTTCGGTATGATCGCGGCGGACGGAGGAAACAACAGCCGTGTATTCCTCTATAACTCCGATGATCTGATTACCTACACAGATGAGAAAGAGGTTACTCTGAACGGAGTCTCTAATATTTCCAAACTGTACATGATCTATGATATGACAGCTGAGGAATACAGACTGTATGTGGAGAACAAGGCAGGAAGCGTATACCTTCTGACTTCAAAGGATCTGGCAGAGTTCTCAGGGGCAGCGCAGACCAGCTTTGTGATCCCCACAGTGGAGAACGCACCGGAGTATGCCACATGGGCATCAGAGATTGCCCTGACCCAGGCAGAGTATGACAAGGTTACAAACAAATTCACCAATCCCTACAACACATCTCTGAAATACAACAAAGTGGATGAGATCACAGTAGATAAGGGAGAGAATATCGAAGAAGCTCTGGATGAGGCCTTCGGCGAGGTGAAAGCTTCCTATTCTAATGGTGAAGAGAAGACTTACTCCATCCGCTGGAACAGTGATGATCTGGAAAAGGCCGATTCTTCCAGAGAAGGCATGGAGTACACCATCAGAGGAACGATTGGAGGATCCGCGTACTTTACAGAAGCGGAAGAGCCCCTGATCGAGGAGCGGGCAGATCCCAGCATTACCTATGATGAGGAGAGAGACAGATATTACTTCACTGCTTCCTATCCGGTAAACGGTAAGGACGGAGCAGACGGCTATGACAGACTGGTAATCCGTGTGGCGGATACCATTGAAGGCCTGGCTGACGCCGAGGAGTATGTCGTATGGGATGAGAGTGAAGTAGAGGGCTATGGCCAGTTTATCTGGGCGCCGGAGCTTCACAAAATCGGTGATTATTGGTATTTCATCAGTACCGCGGCCGTGGGCGAGGGCGGTTACAGCTTCGACATTCGTCCCTTTATGATGAGATGCAACGATGCCGACAACATTACCGATCCGGAGTCCTGGGGAGAGCCCGAGCGTGTGAAAGCCATGGACGGCGATGATTCCTGCCTGCGGGTGATGTCCCTGGATATGACCTATTTTGAGGCGGGCGGAAAGTCCTACGTTTCCTGGGCGGACAAGACACAGGAAAACCTCAGCAAGGTGTTTATTGCTACCGTGGATCCGGAGAATCCCACGCAGCTGACCAGCCGTGCGACAGTGATTACTTCTCCGGAGTACAGCTGGGAATCTGTAAATATTCCGGTTAACGAGGGCTCCGCGGCGTTTGTAAAAGACGGAACCGTGTACCTGGCGTTCTCAGCGGCAGCCACCGGCGCGGAATACTGCGTAGGCCTGATGACTGCGGATGCGGACGCGGATCTGACTGATGCTTCTAACTGGACCAAAGTGCCCTATCCGGTACTGACCAGCGGAGATTTTAATGATGAACTCTGCGGACCGGGACACAATTCCTTTACCTATGATGAGTATGGAAATTTGGTCATCGTATACCATGCCCGTCCGGCAGCGGAGCACGCGGGACACAGCGGAGATCCTCTGTATGACGCCTGCCGTCATGCGTATGTGAAACCGGTGCTCTTTGATTCAGAGGGCGCTCCGGTACTGAACCTTTCTGATGAAGAGTTTGCTATGGGCGGATCCGAAATCACAGTGAAGGTGAAAGTAAGCGGAGAGTATACCGAGGCACAGCCGGTACTTGAGTATGACTTCGATGAAGACTTCACGCAGGGAACGGCAAAAGACAGCGCAGGTGAAAATGACGCGGTACTGTCTGACGGCGCCGTTTACGCGCAGGATGATTCCTACGGCCAGGTTCTCTATCTGGACGGCGACAGCGCGGACAGCATGGGCGGACATGACAGCTACCTGTCCTTCCCGGAAGGATTCTTTGACGGAATGGACAGCATGACTATTTCCATGGACGTCAACGAGGTGTCCAGAACAGGCAACTATTTCACTTTTGCCATCGGCCAGGACAGAAATGACTATTTCTTCCTGAAGATCGAGCCTACCAACCTGAAACTTGCAATTACTACCAATACCTGGAGCGGCGAGCAGGTGGCCTCCGCCAGCGGAGCGTATCCCAACAACAGCCGTACCTGGATGAATATCAAACTGGTTGTCACGCCGGACAGCATCTCCATATATCGAAACGGCGAGCTGGCCGCGCAGCAGAATGTAACCGTCAGCATGTCCGATCTGGGCAAGAATCTGAAGGCGTATCTCGGAAAGTCCTTCTACGAGGAGGATATGTACTTCCGCGGATTCTTCGACAACGTGAAGGTATATGACTTCGCTATGGGAAGCGATGAGATCGCCAGAGTTTACCAGCAGGAAGAAGCAGACCGCCTGGCCATGCTGGGGGATGTACAGCGGGCAGCAGATACCTTTGAGATTCCCAACATGGACAATGTCAAGGGCAACATTACCCTTCCTTCTGAGAAAGACGGCGTAAGCATTTCCTGGAAATCTTCTGACGAGGCTGTAATCACATCCACCGAGGTGGACGGCAAGCCGGCAGGCGTTGTCACCAGAGGCGATGAGGATCAAATCGTAACCCTGACCGCGGAGTTCTCCAAAGACGGACAGGATTCCGTGACAAAGACATATGAAGTGACTGTAAAAGCAAAAGCTCCGGAAGTATCCGAAGACGATTATGTGGGATATCTGTTCGTACATTTTATCGGCAACGAGGCGGCAGCTTCCCATGAGCAGACCTACTTCTCCATCAGCGAGGACGGCCTGCACTGGTCCGAGCTCAACGGCGGAAACGCGGTGCTCACCAGCACCATCGGCGAGAGCGGACTGAGAGATCACTTTATCGCCCGGGCTCCGGAAGGCGATAAGTACTACATGATCGCCACCGACCTGAGCATCTATCACAACGCGGGCAACTGGGCAGGAGCAGGCGGCAGCGGAAGCCACGGCATCGTGGTATGGGAGTCCGACGACCTGGTAAACTGGAGCGAGCCCTGGATCGCGGAGATCGCCCCGGAGAACGCGGGATGTACCTGGGCTCCGGAATTCATCTATGATGAGACGACCGGAGAGTATGTAGTATACTGGTCCGCTACTTCTATCGAACTGGACGAGAACGGCGAAATCGCCCAGGAGTATGAGAACCACACCATCTACTACGCCAAGACCAGAGACTTCCGCACCTTTACGGACGCGCAGGTGTATCACTCCGGCGGCAAGATGGAAGACGGCACACCGATCAAGGTAATCGATTCCACCATGATCGAGAATGACGGTACATACTACCGCTACACAAAGAACGAGATGAACGGAACGATTATGATTGATAAGTCTGACGCGATTCTCGGAGAATTTACGACAGTTGAATCTGACACACTTTCTTCTGAAGTTCCTTCCACAGTAGGAGCTGTAGAAGGACCGATCATCTTCAAGATGAACGACAGAACAGAGGATGGGAAAGAGCAGTGGTGCCTGATGGTGGACCGCTTCGCGAGAGGACAGGGCTACTATCCGCTGATCACTACAGACCTTGATTCCGGAGAATTTACTCTGCTGGACGACAGCGAGTTCTCCATGCCGACAAATGTGCAGAAATACCGCCACGGCTACGTCATGCCGGTAACCGCTGCAGAGTATGACGCGCTGCAGAGAACATACGGCGAGGACAGCTATGTAAGCACTTATAAACTGGAGCAGACCATCGAGGCCGCGGAGGCCATTGACCAGAGCCTGCTGACAGAGGACAGCGCGGCGGCGCTTCAGTCCGCCATCGACACCGCCAAAGCGGCCCTTGGCACAGTGGCCACCACTGAGGAAGCAGACGCGGCGGCGGAGGTTCTCCAGGAAGCCATTGATAACGTGGAGTACGCGGGAGAAGAGCCGGAACCGGAAGTAACCCTGACCTCCATTACCGTGACTGCGCCCGCGAAGCTGGAGTACACGGTGGGTGAGGAACTGGATCTCACCGGTATGACCGTAACCGCGGTTTACAGCGACGAGACCACCAAGGACGTGACCGAGGAGGCAGACATCAGCGGATATGACAAGGACACGGAGGGAACCCAGGAGATCACCGTAACCTACACAGAGGGTGAACAGACAGTTACAGCGACCTTCAATGTGACGGTGAAAGCCTCCGGAAGCGAAGTGCCGGAAGTAACCCTGACCTCCATCACCGTGACTGCGCCCGCGAAGCTGGAGTACACGGTGGGTGAGGAACTGGATCTCACCGGTATGACCGTAACCGCGGTTTACAGCGACGAGACCACCAAGGACGTGACCGAGGAGGCAGACATCAGCGGATATGACAAAGACGCGGAGGGAACCCAGGAGATCACTGTGACCTACACAGAAAACGGTGTGGAAGCCAAGGCGACCTTCAATGTGACTGTGAAAGCGGCAGAGCCGACCCAGGAGCCCACGGGCACTCCGACTCAGGAGCCTACCGGTGAGCCCACAAGTACTCCGACTCAGGAGCCTACCGGTGAGCCTACAGGCACTCCGACCCAGAAGCCTACCGGTACCCAGAAACCTTCCGGAACACCGGGAACCGGCGGGACACCCGGAGGTGCCCAGGGCGGCGGATCCTCCGCGGCTACCGGTGATACCAGCAATGTAATGCCCGCGGCGGCAGCCCTGACGCTGGCGGCGGGATGCGCGGCAGTACTGGCAGTCCTGAAACGGAGAAAAGCCGTTAAGTAATGTGACAAACACAAAAGATTCTGCGGGAACCCTGGGGCAGTCTCGACTGCCCCAGGCAGATTCCCGCTGAATCTGTCTGTGAAGAAAGGAAACAGATTATGAAGAGAAAGAATCTGCTGGCAGGTTTGCTTGCAGGAGCCATGGTTCTGACCTCGGTGGTCGTACCAGGGCCTCAGAAGATTCAGGCGGCGGAGGAAGACAGTCTGGTGGCGTCGTTTTCCTTTGAAGACGCGCTGACGGATTCCCAGGGCGGCGACGGCGCGGCAATGATTGTATCCGGCCTCGGTGCCTACCGAGAGGGAAATCCTACTTTTGAGGAAGGCTTTGAGGGAAAAGCTGTCCGTCTGGGGGACTACGGCCTGAAGCTGAATAAGACGAACATAGGCGATAATTTTACACTGTCCATGTGGGTAAAACCGGACGGGATCTTTAAAGAAAATCAGGTTGTGGCATTCCTTGGATTCCACAATCCCGAGCAGTGGGTGGGACTTTCCGGAGGAGCCCTTCATGGAGGCAGTTCGGAAGAGTGCAAGTTCTGGGCCCATGATGAATCTTTATACACCAGCCACACCACTCTCGGAACGGTAAACCTGGATACGGAATGGCACAAAGTGACCATTACCGGCGACGCGGAAACTATGAGCGCCTATGTAGACGGCGTTCAGATCGGAAGCGGAGCCACCAACCATCCCCTGGCTCAGCCAAACGGCGATATTTATATCGGCGTAAACTACTGGGATTCTATGTTCAGCGGTCTGGTAGACGAAGTGAAGGTTTACAGCACTACATCTACGGCGGAAGAAGTCAGGAAGGATTATCTGAAAGACATCGGTGATCCGGAAGGCTTTAAGGTGGCTTCTTATTCCTTTGAAGCCGGTCTTGCCAATGACGAGGGAACAGATGCGGCGGACGCCGTTGTGACAGGCCTGAGTGCCTATGAAGACGAGGTTGTCTATGAAGACGGCTTCAAGGGCAGCGCCATCCGTCTGGGGGACTACGGCCTGCGGCTGAACCAGGCCAACCTGGGAGAGAACTTCACCGTGTCCATGTGGCTGAAGGCTGACGGCACATTCCCGGAGAACCAGGTGCTGATGTTCTTAGGCTACCATGATCCGGAGCAGTGGATCGCGGTGTCCGGAGGAGAACCCTGGGGAGGCAATTCCTCCCTCTGCAAGTTCTGGGCTCATGACAGCAGCCTGTATACCAGCCACACCACCCTCAGCACCATGAACATCGGGGACGGCAGCTGGCATCAGCTGACCCTGACCGGATCCGAGTCTACGGTGACCGCTTACCTGGACGGCCAGGCAGTGGCCTACGCGGACGGCCAGAACGGAGCCTCCAATCATCCTCTGGCAGGTGAAAACCAGGATATCTACATCGGCGTCAACAACTGGGACACCGAATTTGAAGGCCTGGTAGATGAGATTGAAGTATATGACTGCACTCTTTCCGCGGAAGATATCGCGGCAGCTTACGAGGCAGCCAACGCGGATCCCAAAGAAGGGAAAATCGCGGAGTACACCTTTGAGGAAAGCATCGCGGATAATAACGGCGAAGAAGCGTCTGCGATTGTCAGCGGACTTGGGGCTTACGGCGGCGATGTGAAATACGAGGCAGGCTTCCGGGGCGAAGCGGTTCGTCTTGGGGATTACGGCCTGCAGCTGAACAAGACAAACCTGGGAGAGAACTTCACCGTATCCATGTGGGTGAAACCGGACGGAACCTTTGCGGAGAACCAGGTACTCACCTTACTGGGATATCACAGCCCGGAACAGTGGCTTGCGGTATCCGGCAGCCGAAGCGGCACATCCGCCTGTAAATTCTGGGCCAACGGCGGCGGATACGGAACCTGGACCACTCTGGGAACTCCGACGATTAACGCCGATGGCTGGCATCAGCTGGTGATCACAGGCACGGAATCCACCGTAACCGCCTATCTGGACGGCGCACAGGTGGGAAGCGGAACTTCCAATCATCCTCTGGCGCAGGAAAATGGCGACATTTACCTGGGCGTCAATAATTGGGATGCGGAATTCTCCGGCCTGATGGACGATGTGGAACTTTACAAAGAGGCCCTGTCTGCGGCGGAGATCAGCCAGATCTACACCGAAGACCTTCTGGCGGCAGACGCGGCGGCTCTGACAGTTCCCTCGGAGGTGAGCTGGGATATCACTCTTCCCTCCTCGGGAAACAGCGGACAGACCACTGTGACCTGGACTTCCGACAAACCGGAGTTCATCGATGCTGAAACCGGCAAAGTCAACCGTCCCGCCAAGGGAGAGGAGCCGGAGACAGTAGTGCTGACCGCTGTGATCAGCAATGGAAATAAAAGCGCCTCAAAGACATTTACGGTTTCCGTCCTTCCGAAAAATCCGGATGAAGACATTCTGGTTTACGCGGAACGTCTGAGCCTCAACGCGGGATTTGTTTCCGTGGACTTCGCGCTGCCGGAGACGGCAGGAGAGGCTTCCGTGACCTGGACTTCCAGCGATCCGGCCATTGCCATCGATGGAAATACCGCGAAAGTTACAAGACCGGAGGGAGAAAACAAGGCAGTTACACTGACTGCCGAGATCAGCCTGGAAGGCGCGTCTGCCGGCCAGACAAAGGAATTCCCCCTGACCGTTGTGGCAGAGGGACCGGATGTAATGACCTACATCAGCAACGCTCCGGCTACGGGACAGAACGGCGGCATGAAGATTGCCGGAGAGACGGAAAATGGATTTGAAGTTCTGCACAGCAACCAGCCCATCCTTTACGCCTCCAAAGGAACCAGATCCTTCGGCGCGGCGCAGATTTTCCGCAAAGGAGACGGCAGCTTCGGCGCAGTGGCTTCCGACGGCGGCAGCAACGGAAATCTGATTTTCTTCACGTCCGAAGACCTGATTACCTATTCCGGGGAGACTCTGGTGTCTGTACCGGGGGTGTCCAGCGTCAGCGAAGTAAACTGCGTATATGACAGCGCAAATCAGGTTTACAAGATCTTTATTCAGGACGCTAACGGAACCGTATGGGAGTCTGAAAGCGCGGATCTTGTGACAGCGCAGCCTGCGGCAGTCAGCGAGTACGAATTTGATGCTGTTGAGGGAGCGCCTGCAGACGCGGTGCATCCCTGTGTAACTGCTCTGACTCAGACGGAGTATGACGCGCTGGTGAAGAAATTCGCCCCGATTACCAACACAGGCGTGCAGGCGCCGGCGGACATTGAGATCGGCCAGGACGAGGAGTATACGCTTCCGGAAATGGTTACCGCGGAGTACTCTGACGGTACCACCAAGCAGCTGGGTGTTGTTTGGAACCAGGAAGACCTGGAGAATGTGGATACATCCACCCCGGGCACCTATGAAGTGAGGGGCGAGGTACAGCGCACCATCTCCTACACGGATCCGGAAGAACCTCTGGTTAAGGAAAGAGCCGATCCGTTTATGACCTATGACGCGGAGAGGGGTATGTATTACTTTACCGGATCTTATCCCACAAACGGAGCCGGCGGAGCGGATGGATATGACCGTCTGGTGATCCGGGAGGCGTCCACCATTGAGGGCCTTTCGACCGCGGAGGAAACCGTGATCTGGGATGAGTCTTGGGACGATGGCCAGGGCAATCCCTACAGCCAGTGGATCTGGGCTCCGGAACTTCACAAGATCGGGGATTACTGGTACATTATCAGTACGGCGGGAACCAACGGCGGCGACCGGTTCGGAACCCTTCGTCCCTTCATGATGAGATGTACGGATCCGGACCATATTACCGATCCGGATTCCTGGGAAGATCCCGTGAGGGTGAAGCCTATGGCCGGTGATGAGAAAAACTGCCTGAACGCCATGTCTCTGGATATGACCTATTTTGAGGCGGACGGACAGAGCTATCTGGCATGGGCAGACTTTACCCAGACAGGTATTTCCAGCATCTACATCGCCACCATTGATCCCTCTGATCCTACACAGCTTACCAGTCCCTGCAGCGTGATCTCCAGACCGGAGTACAGCTGGGAATACGTAAGAGCTACAGTAAATGAGGGACCTGCGGTGTTTAAGAACAACGGCAAGGTTTACCTGGCGTTCTCCGCTTCGGGAACAGGCTCCGAGTACTGCGTGGGCCTGCTGACGGCAGAGGAGGGAGCGGATCTGCTGGATCCGGCTTCCTGGGTAAAATCCAATTACCCCCTGCTGACCAGCACGGATTTCAACGATGAAGTATCCGGACCGGGTCACAATTCCTTTACGGTAGACCAATACGGCAACGTGATTATCGTTTACCATGCCCGCCCGGCAGCTATTCACTCAAGCGGCGGCATTCATAACGGCGATCCGCTTCAGGATCCCTGCCGGTACGCGTACCTGCAGCCGGTAAACATCGCGGCGGACGGCTCACCGGTGCTGAACATGACGCCGGAGCAGGAGCTGGCGGACGAGTACAGAAATGTATCCATCACCATCACGGTCAGCGAGTCCCAAGTGGAGAAGACCCTGACCGGCATTGAGGTGACGGCCCAGCCGGCAAAGACGGAATACCAGGTGGGCGAGGCCTTTGACCCCGCAGGCATGGAAGTAACCGCCGTCTACAGCAACGGTGAAACGGAGGTGTTGGGGGCAGACGCGGAAGGACTTGCCTTCACGCCGGAAGTATTTACCGAAGCGGGAGAGCAGACAGTAACCGTGCTCTACACCGCGGGAGACGTCACTCAGACAGCCAGCGTTGCGGTTACGGTAACGGAGAAGACCGTTGTGCCGGAGGTGACCCTGACCGGAATCAGCGCAGAGGCTCCGGAAAAGACAACCTACACCGTGGGCGAGGAGCTGAACCTTGACGGGCTGAAAGTAACGGCATCGTATTCTGACGGCACAAGCAAGGACGTAACCGATTCCGAATACGTAACGGTAGATACATCCGCGTGCGACATGAATGCGGCCGGAACCTACACAATTAAAGTTTCCTATACGGAGGGAGAGTTTACGGCGGAGGATACCTTTGCGATTACAGTAAAGGCTGCGGAACCCACTGAGACTCCCACCCAGGAGCCTACCAAGGAACCCACCGAGACTCCCACTCAGGAGCCTACCGAGGAACCCACCGAGACTCCCACCCAGGAGCCTACCAAGGAACCCACCGAGACTCCCACTCAGGAACCGACCCAGGAGCCTGCCGGAACTCAGAAACCTTCCGGTACAGGAACTCCCGGAACCAGTGTGACCCCGGGAAGCGGTTCCGGACAGGGAAGTGCCCAGGGCGGCGGACAGGCCGCTCAGACCGGCGATGCCAGCAATGCAATGCCCGCTGCGGCAGCACTGACTCTGGCGGCGGGATGCGCGGCAGTACTGGTTGTTTTGAAACGGAGAAAAGCAAATTAAGGAGCTGTTTATGAAAAAGAGATTTTTTACAGGCGCACTGGCAGTGCTCATGGGCATTGCCCTGTGCCAGCTCCCTGCGGACACAGTCGCGGAAGGCTGGGAGCCCCAGGAGAAGATTTTAACCAAGAGCAACTCGGGAAATCCCATGCTGGGATTTGACGAGAACGGAGAGATTCTGTACGGCGGAGATCCTTCTATTATGGTGGATGGTGATACCGTGTACGCCTATGTGGGAAATGATGTGTCCACCGGCGAGTACTATACCATGCCCCAGTGGATCTGCTACTCTTCCAAAGATCTGAAAGAGTGGAAGTATGAAAGCGTCATTATGACCATGCAGGATGTGAGCTGGAGAAACGACGATGTATCCGCCTGGGCCAGCCAGGTGGCCAGAGTGGGAGATAAGTATTACTTCTTCTACTGCGCGGAAGGCAACGGCAGTGTGGGAAGAGGCAAATGCATCGGCGCGGCTATCTCTGACTCCCCCACGGGTCCCTTTACGGATATCGGACATCCTCTGGTGAGAAACATTGATACCCCCAACGGTCCCCACACCTGGGAGGACATTGACCCCACCGTATGGGTGGAGGGCGATGACGTCTATGTAGGCTGGGGAAACAACCGTTTCTTCGTCTGCCAGGTAGAATGCGGGGATACCACCGTCACCATCAAGGATCAGGACGGCAATCCCAACAACCTTTCCGTGGGATATGAGAAAGGCAATGATATTGTCATCGGAAAGATGAACGGCATCGAGATTTTCAACGATCAGGATAAGTTTGAGGGACACAGCTTTACTGAGGCTCCCTGGTATTACAGGCAGAAAGACGAGAACGGAAACTATTACGGACCTTACTATATGTTCTTCGCCTGCGACTGGAGAGAGCAGATGGCTTACGCCACCACCGATGATCTGATGAGCAACGATTGGACCTTCGGAGGCATTATCATGGAACCCTCCGCTACCGCCAACACCAACCATATGGCAGTCTTTGATTTTGAGGGACAGACCTATTTCGTATACCATGACGGAAGCCTGCCCCACGGCAGCGGTTACCGCCGGGTAGCATGTATCGAAAAATTCGATATTAACGAGGACGGCACCATCGATCCCATCACCAAGACCGCGGTGGGACTGACAGGAACGGTCAGCACCATTACGGATTCTACGGGAGCGTTTGTGGCCAACGAACCCTTTACCAATACCCTGAACGACGCGGATTATCCCATGACCGACTGGAGTACCTCCAGCCTGACAGCCAGAGGAAGCAAGCCCATTATTGTAGACTTCTTCCAGACCGGCACGGAGAAGGAGTGGGAGATCAATCCGGGCAAGGCGGATTCTGACAATGAAGCCTATGTCTCCATTGAGTCCAACAACAAACCCGGCCTTTACATGGCGGCCGGAAACCAGGCGGCGGACGGAACCATTCGGGTGGTACTGGCTCAGGATGCCGGCGGCACAGAGGAAGAAGCAAACCGCATGACCTTCCGCACCCTGTACGGCATGAACGGAGAGGGCGTGACCTTTGAGAGCGTGCAGTATCCGGGATATTATATGACCAGCCGGGACGGGGCTCTGTATCTGGAGCAGGATCCGGATCCGGAGGCAGCTACCTTCTATGTATCTACAGATTCCTATGTGAGCATGGACGATGTGGATGTACAGAAGACCACCAGACTGTACACAGCAGGACAGGAACTGAACGACGATGACATCCGCATTCTGCTGCAGACCGGCAGCGGCGAGACAGAGACCGTAACAGAGTACACCACTAACGCCGGTGAGATCGATATGAGCACCCCCGGAACCAAGGAACTGAAGGTTTCCTTTGAGTACAATGGGGAGACCATGGAAGCAGCGGTAAGGATCACAGTGGTTGACGCGGACTATCGCCAGAATCAGTAATAAGGAAAGGAAGAAACGAATATGAAAAGAAAAAGTTTTATATCAGGTCTTCTGGCTGGCGCTCTGGTTCTGACTTCTGTGATTATTCCCGGGGCAAAGCCGGTGCAGGCGGAAGAGTATGACCTGACCGAAGGTCTGGTTGCCTCTTATTCCTTTGATAAGGAGGATCTGACAGACAGCGTGGGCGGAGCCGATGCTTCCGCCATTGTCACAGGCCTGGGAGCCTACAGCGGAACTTTGGAATATGTAGAGGGACAGAGCGGAAAAGGAATTCAGCTGGGAGATTACGGACTGAAGCTGAACCGGGAAAATCTGGGAGAGAACTTTACGGTTTCTCTGTGGATTAAGCCGGACGGCAACATTCTGGCAGACCAGAGTACTCTGTTTCTGGGCTGGCACAGCCCGGAGAAGTGGCTGGCGGTGGCAGGAGAGCAGTCGAACAGCACCTTATACAGATTCTGGGGAAATGGAAACGGCTTTTCCTGGACCGGACTGGGAACCCAGAATATTACCCCGGACGGCTGGCATCAGCTGACCCTCACCGGGGACAGCAGTACAGTAAAGGCCTATCTGGACGGTGAGCAGTGGGGAACCGGAGACAGCAACGCTCCTCTGGTTGGAGACAACCAGGATATTTACGTGGGCGTCACCTACTGGGATGTGGAATTTACCGGCGCTGTGGACGAGGTAAAGGTTTATGACCGCACCTTAAGCGAAGGGGAAGTCTACCGCCTTTATGATCCGGAGACTCCCGCTGAGGAGCTTCTGGAAAGAGACGGCATCACTGTAACGGAATCCATGAATATGGTCCTGGGAAGAACCCAGCAGATCGAACTGTCCATGAATCAGATCGCGGCGGATTCCAACCCGGAGATTACCTTTGAGAGCGCTGACCCGAAAGTGGCTGAAGTATCCGAGGACGGCCTGGTAACAGCGGCGGGAGCCGGAGAGACGCAGATCACTGTCTCTGTGACACTGGGAGACACAACGGTGCAGGCAGTTACAAACGTTTCCGTTACCGGATCCCTGGATGAAACTCTGGTTGCCTCCTATGATTTTGAGGGCAGCCTGGAGAACGGCGTGGAAGGAGGCGCGGACGCCTCCATGCTGGTAACCGGTCTGAATTCCTACGTTGGCCAGGCGGCGTATGATCAGGGAAGAGACGGCCAGGCTGTACGTCTGGGGGACTACGGACTGAAGCTGAACCTGAACGATCTGGGCACCGAATATACAGTATCCATGTGGGTCAGATCCGATGAACCCCTGGCGGGGAATCAGGTCATGCTGTTTATGGGATATCACGACCCGGAAAATTGGCTGGCCATTTCCGGAGATTCCGGCGATAAACTGAAATTCTGGGCCAACGGCGGCATCGGCCAGTGGGTGACTCTGGCCAGCCCGGTGGTGCCCAGCGCCCAGTGGCATCAGATTACCGTAACCGGCACAGAGGGATCCACAACTCTTTATCTGGACGGAATTACCATGGGAACCTCCAACAGCAACGATCCTCTGGATGGAGCCAACGCGGACATTTACCTGGGCGTCAATTTCTGGGATCCGGAATACGAAGGACTCATGGACGATGTAAAAGTTTATAATATTGCCATGTCAGAGGAAGAAGTCCAGGCGCAGGCGCTGGAGGAATTCCAGACAGCCCTTGAGACGAAACTCAGCGGCGCGCTGGAGAGAGAGGATCTGATAGGAACCAATGCCAGCGGGGATGAAATCAAATATGATATGGAACTGCCGGAGACAGCGGACGGACTGAAGCTTACCTGGTCCAGCAGCAATCCGGAAGTGATCGCGGCGGATGGAACCATTACAGGTCCCGATGAGGAGACAGAAGTTACGCTGACCGGAACTGCGGCCTACGGCGCGCTGTCCGCGGAGATTTCCTTCACCTACACGGTGGTTCCCCTGGAACGGGGAGCTCTGGATGAACTGATCCAGGAGGCGAAAGCCATCGATACCTCTCTTCTGACCGCCGTGTCAAAAGAGAGACTGGAGAACGCGATTACAGCGGCAGAGGAAGCCAATTCCTTTACGAAAGTGGAAAAGGCTCAGGTGAACCTGCAGTTTGTAATGGACAATCTGGACTATATGGACGAGGCTGTAAATCCCTTCCAGTATCTGGCGGATCCCGCGGCTGAAGTCCGGCTGAAAGCCGGAGAAACCATGGAACTGTTTACGGTACCGGAAGCCATCCGCGACTATGTAACGGTAACCTATTCCTCAGAGAATGATCAGGTTGCGTCTTACGCGGATGGTACCGTGACAGCCGCGGCAGAGGGAAAAGTCATTGTGACTGCCACAGTGACCTCCAACTATGACGGGTTTAAGATGGAATACTCCACAGCCGTGGAGGTGACAGGAAGCGGTGAGCCTACGACTGAACCGACCCAGGAACCTACCGGCGAGCCCACACAGGAACCCACCGGTGAGCCCACGGAAGAACCTACCGGCGAACCGACTCAGGAACCCACCGGCGAGCCCACGGAAGAACCTACCGGTGAACCGACTCAGGAGCCTACCGGAGAGCCCACACAGGAGCCTACCGGAACCCAGAAACCTTCCGGCAGCGTGACACCGGGCGGCGGACAGAAACCCACCGGTTCCGGCCAGGGTTCTGCTCAGGGCGGCCATGCCGCTAATACCGGAGATTCCGCCAATCTGCTGCTGCCTGCTGTGACAGCGGCTGCGGCGTCAGCCCTTCTGGCGGGAGCCCTGGCAGCAAAACGAAGAAGAAAACGTTCCTGATCTGAGTAAGAACAGGAGAATCATGGGAGGAAGATTGCTTCGGCGGTCTTCCTCTTGTGATTTCCGGATGTCGGGTCCTGTCTTTTTCTTGACAATCCTGTAAATGATGCTATATACTTAGCACATAAAATGAAGCAGTGCCGCGGCAAAGGATTCACGTCAGACCGTAAAATACAGGTCATGACGTGTTTTGTTGTTGCGTGACGCGGATTTTTATATACTCTTACAATCACCAATATATAAAGATGGAGGTTTACGATGAAAAAGAAAGTACTCAGTTTTGCCCTGGCAGGCCTTATGGCTCTGGGACTGTTCGGATGCGGCGGCGAGGGCGGTTCTGCTTCCGGCTCCAACGGCGGCGCGGAGGGAGAGGCCAACAGCGATATCAAAGTGGGAGTGATCCTTCTGGGAGATGACGCGGAGTCCTATACGGCGGCGCACATTCAGGGCATTGAGGAGGCGGTTTCCAATCTGGGACTGTCCGAGGACAAGAACATCATCTGGAAATACAATGTTCCCGAGGAGCAGGAATGCTATGAGGCGGCTGTGGACCTGGTGGCTTCCGGCTGTGATCTGGTGATTTCCAACAGCTACGGCCATCAGACCTTTATGGTGCAGGCTGCCGCAGAGTATCCGGATGTGCAGTTCGTATCTATGACCGGCGATTTCGCTGCCATCTGCGGCCTGGACAATATGAAGAATGCGTTTACCAATATTTATGAGGCGCGGTATGTATCCGGCGTGGTTGCGGGACTGAAGCTGCAGGAGCTGGTGGAGACCGGAGAACTGACTCAGGAGAAGCATCCCGAAAGCTTTGACGGGGAAGGCAACATTAAAGTAGGATATGTAGGCGCTTACAATTACGCGGAGGTGGTTTCCGGCTACACCGCTTTCTTCCTGGGAATCCGCAGCGTGATGCCCAATGTGGTTATGGAAGTGAACTACACCAACTCCTGGTTTGATATTGATAAAGAGGGCGCGGCGGCAGAGGCTCTGATCGCCAACGGCTGCGTAATCATCGGACAGCATGCGGACTCTACCGGAGCTCCCGCGGCCACCGAAAAGGAGTATCAGGCAGGCAAGCTGTGCTTCTCCGTAGGCTACAATGTGGACATGCAGGAGGCGGCTCCGGACACCGCTCTGACTTCCGCCACCAACAACTGGGGCGTATACTATACCTATGCCATTGAGACGGTCATGAACGGCGGGCAGATCGACACCGACTGGGCCAAGGGCTACGCGGACGGCGCTGTGGGCATTACGGAACTGAGCCCCGCCTGCGCGGAGGGAACTGCCGAGTATGTGGAGGAAGTGGAGAATCAGCTTCGCGACGGCACGCTTCATGTGTTTGATACATCCAAGTATACGGTGGACGGACAGCAGGTCACCAGCGATATGATTGATCTCAGCTATATGGATACCTATGAAGGCGAGACCAAGGAAGCCATCCAGGATGGATATTTCGCGGAGTCTACCCTTCGCAGCGCGCCGTATTTCGCTGAAAGAATTGACGGCATCACCGAGGACGCTCCCCCGGCGGAATAAAGAAAAGAGACAGAGGGAAGCTCAGAAGGCTTCCCTCTTCTTAATAGAAAACCGAGACAAAAGAAAATGAGGGAAAGGAGGCCTGTTCCCATGGAAAATGCCATTGAACTGAGACATGTGACCAAGACATTTGGGAGAGTGACGGCTAACAGGGATGTCTCCCTGGAGCTTAAGAAAGGCGAGATCCTGTCGCTGCTGGGCGAAAACGGAAGCGGAAAGACAACTCTGATGAACATGATCGCCGGCATCTATTATCCGGATGAAGGAGAAATTTTTGTAAACGGACGCCGGGTGGAGATCCGTTCCCCAAAAGACGCTTACAATCTGGGAATCGCTATGATCCATCAGCATTTTAAACTGGTGGACGTGTTTACGGCTCTGGAAAATATCGCTCTGGGACTGGACAAAAAGGAAAAATATGACCTGGCGGCTATCCGGAAGAGGGCCGGGGAGATCTGTGAAAAATATCGCTTTGATCTGGATCTGAATCAGAAGGTATATGAGATGAGCGTCTCCCAGAAACAGACGCTGGAGATCGTTAAGGCTCTGTTCCGGGGAGCTGATATTCTGATCCTGGACGAGCCTACGGCGGTGCTGACGCCCCAGGAGACAGAGAAACTTTTTGATGTGCTGCGGAATATGCGAAAGGACAGCAAATCTGTGGTGCTGATTACCCACAAGCTTCATGAGGTGCTGGAGATCTCCAACCGGGTGGCGATTCTCCGGAAGGGAGAGTATGTGGGTACGGTGGAGACAAAGGATGCCACAGAGAGCCTGCTGACAGAGATGATGGTGGGGCAGAAGGTGGAGCTGAATATTCACCGGTCACAGCCGGAGAATCCAAGAAAACGTCTGGAGATCCGCGGCCTTACGGTTTACAGCCGGGAGGGCGTGAAGGTGCTGGATGATATTTCCTTCGACGTGTACAGCGGCGAGATCCTGGGCATTGCCGGAGTTTCCGGAAACGGCCAGAAGGAGCTGCTGGAGGCTATCGCGGGCCTGCAGGGCACAGCGGAGAACAGCAGCATTACTTTTTACGGGGATGACGCGAAGATGCAGCTCATCGGCATGACTCCCAGAAAGATCCGGGACGCGGGCATTCACCTCTCCTTTGTGCCGGAGGATCGGCTGGGCATGGGCCTGGTGGGTTCCATGGGCATGATCGACAATATGATGCTGAAAAGCTATGACAGCGGAAAATCCTTCCTGGCAGACCGGAAAGGCCCCAGGGAGCTGGCGGAAAAGGTGAAGGAAGAGCTGGGGGTGGTGACGCCGGGGGTCAATACCCCTGTGTCCCGGCTTTCCGGCGGAAATGTGCAGAAGGTGCTGGTGGGCCGGGAGATCGCGGCGGATCCCATTGTGCTGATGACCGCCTACGCCGTCCGGGGACTGGATATCCATACCTCCTACACCATTTACCATCTGCTGAATGAACAGAAAGAAAAAGGCGTGGCAGTGATCTATGTGGGAGAGGATCTGGATGTGCTGCTGGATCTCTGCGACCGGATTTTTGTCCTCTGCGGCGGTAAGGGAAACGGCATGCTGGACGGCAGAACCGCTACCAAAGAGCAGGTAGGACTTCTTATGACCAATCTGAAAAACGGAGGTGGGGAATCATGAGCGTGGAGAGAACCCAGGGGCAGGAGCCCTTTGTCCGCATTGTAAAGCGGGACGGCGCTCCCTTTAAAAGTAAAGTGCTGGCCCGGGCGCTGGCCATTGTGCTGGCGCTGGTCATCGACGCGGTATTCATTTTTGCGGTGACGGGTCTGAATCCCCTATCTGTCTACGGAGTTATGTTTCAGGGAACCTTTGCCAACGGCATCCGTTTTTCCTGGGCTATGCGGGATCTGGTGACCCTGCTGTGCATCGGCATCGCACTGGCGCCGGCTTTTAAGATGCGGTTCTGGAACATCGGCGCGGAAGGGCAGGTGCTGGCGGGAGGCCTTGCCACGGCCCTGGTGATGGTGGCCTGCGGCAATACTCTGCCCACTCCGGTTCTGTTTCTGGTAATGTTTGTGACCAGTATTCTGGCGGGGGCTGTATGGGGCTTTGTGCCCGCTTTCTTCCGGGCCAGATGGGGAACCAACGAGACCCTGTTTACTCTGATGATGAACTATGTGGCCACCAGTATTGTGGCCTGTGTGGTAAATATTCTCCGGGGGGACGCCTCCAGTCTGGGCAAGCTGAATATGGGCACCCAGGCCGGCTGGTTTCCGGCCTTTCTGGGACAGCGGTACAACATCAACATCCTGGTGGTGGCGGTGCTGACCGTGGCGATGTTCCTGTATCTGAAATATTCCAAGCACGGCTATGAGATCAGCGTGGTGGGCGAGTCGGAGAATACCGCCCGTTACGCCGGCATTAACGTGCGCTGGGTGCGGGTCCGGACCATGCTGATCTCCGGAGCCATCTGCGGCCTGGCCGGATTCCTTATTGTAGCCGGAAGAGACCAGACGATCTCCACCAATACGGCGGGAGGGCAGGGCTTTACCGCCATCATTGTGGCCTGGCTGGCAAAATTCAATACCTTCTATATGGCGTTGATTTCTTTCCTGCTGGTATTTCTTTCCAGAGGAGCGGCGGAGATCGCTTCCGCCTACAGCCTGAATGATTACGCCTCGGATATCATCACCGGCGTGATCCTGTTCTGTATCCTGGGCAGTGAATTCTTTATTAACTTTAAGATGATCTTCCGGGGCAAGAGCCAGAAGGAGGTGAAGTAAGTATGGAAAATCTTGTGGCATGGATTTTACGGGCCATCCCCTTTGGAACTATCATCATGTTCGGGGGCATGGGCGAGACTCTGACGGAAAAATCCGGAAATCTGAATCTGGGCGTCCCCGGCATTATGTATCTGGGAGGCTTTGCCGGCTTTGCCAGCGCGTATTTTTATGAGACCTCCACGCCGAATCCGGTGCCGGCCCTCTGCGTGGTCATTGCCCTGCTTTCCTGCGTCGGCGCCGCCATGCTGGGAGGACTGATCTTCAGTTTTCTGACCATTACCCTCCGGGCCAACCAGAATGTGACAGGCCTGGCTCTGACCATTTTCGGGCAGGGGGTAGCCAATTTCTTCGGCGTGCGGATCCTGGATGGAGCTACTTACTCAGCCGCACCGGTGACCTACAGCGCTTTTTCCGCCAAGCTTCCCGGGGTTACCGAGCATTTCGGGCTTTTTGGGCGGCTGGTGCTGAACTACGGATTTCTGGTTTACGCGGCCGTGATCCTGGCGGTGGCGCTGCATTTCTTCTTTAAGAGAACCCGGACGGGACTGAATCTGCGGGCGGTGGGCGAGAGTCCCGCCACGGCGGATGCGGCCGGGGTGCATGTGATCCGGTATAAATATCTGGCTACCTGCATCGGAGCCGGCATTTCCGGCATCGGCGGCCTGTATTACGTGCTGGACTACAGCCAGGGTATCTGGGCTACCACAGGCCAGATGGAGGCTCTGGGCTGGCTGGCGGTGGCACTGGTGATCTTTACCACCTGGAAGCCGCTGAACGCCATCTGGGGAGCCTACCTCTTCGGCATGCTGTACTGGCTGTATATGTTCCTGCCGGATGTGCTGGGTATCCATGTGGCCAGCTACATGACGGATCTGATCCAGATGGTGCCCTACGTGGTGACTATTCTGGTGCTGATCGTAGCCAGCTTCCGGAAAAAGAAGGAGAATCAGCCTCCGGCCAGTCTGGGACTGTCCTACTTCCGGGAAGAACGATAAAATACGGTATATCAGCGCGGGCTGCTTCTGCTTCGGCAGAGCAGCCTGCCGCCGTTTCCGGTGATTGGACAATTTTCTTCCAGTGTCCTAACAGGGGAAAATGGCTATTGACTGTTGAGGAGAAACGATGTAAGGTTAGTAGCGTAGCGAGAGTACAATTTTATATGCTTTTCTCTTATTCAGAGTGGCGGAGGTACATAGGACCTGTGAAACCACGGCAACCCCATGGATGGAAGGTGCCAGCCTGAGCGAAGATTTCGAACAATAAGGGGATACAAGCTTAACAGCCAGGTCCGCCTTATAAGGCGGGCTTTTTGTATGCAGTTTCGTCTGCTCCGGCAGTTATGGCATCCTTTGGAAGGATGCGGAGAAAGAAAAGCAACAGAAGAAAAGGAGACGAAAATGGAAAAAAGACTTTTTACTTCCGAGTCCGTTACAGAAGGACATCCGGATAAAATCTGCGACGCGATTTCAGACGCCATCCTGGACGCTCTGGTGGCCCAGGATCCCATGAGCCGTGTGGCCTGCGAGACCTGCACTACCACCGGCGTGGTGATGGTCATGGGAGAGATCACCTCCAAGGCCAACATCGATATTCCTCAGATTGTCCGGGATACTGTGACCGAGATCGGCTACACCAGAGGAAAATTTGGCTTTGACGCCGAGACCTGCGCGGTAATCACGGCCATTGACAAGCAGTCCACCGACATCGCCATGGGCGTGGACAAGGCTCTGGAGGCCAAGGAAAACACCATGTCCGATGAGGATATCGATGCCATCGGCGCCGGAGATCAGGGAATGATGTTCGGCTATGCCTGCAGCGAGACCGAGGAGTATATGCCCTATCCCATCGCCCTGGCCCACAAGCTGGCAAGAAAACTGACCGAAGTCCGCAAGAACGGCACGCTGCCTTACCTGCGTCCCGATGGAAAGACCCAGGTTACCGTGGAGTACGATGAGGACGGAAAGCCCTTCCGCCTGGACGCGGTGGTTCTGTCCACCCAGCACGGACCGGAAGTTTCCCAGGAGCAGATCCATGGGGATATTAAGAAGTATGTGTTCGATCCCATCCTTCCCAAGGATATGATCGATGAGGAGACCAAGTTCTTTATTAATCCTACCGGCCGTTTCGTCATCGGAGGACCTCACGGAGATTCCGGTCTCACCGGCCGCAAGATCATCGTGGACACCTACGGCGGATATGCCCGCCACGGCGGCGGCGCCTTCTCCGGCAAGGACTGCACCAAGGTAGACCGTTCCGCTGCTTACGCTGCCCGTTACGTGGCCAAGAACCTGGTGGCTGCGGGCCTGGCGGACAAGTGCGAGCTTCAGCTGTCCTACGCCATCGGCGTGGCTCATCCCACCTCCATTCAGGTGGAGACCTTCGGCACCGGCAAGCTGTCCGATGAGAAACTGACAGAGATCGTCCGGGAAAACTTTGACCTGCGTCCCGCCGGCATCATCCGGATGCTGGATCTGCGCCGCCCCATTTACAAACAGACGGCCGCTTATGGACATTTCGGAAGAAACGATCTGGATCTTCCCTGGGAGAAGCTGGACAAAGTGGACGCGCTGAAGAAATATCTGTGATAAAACGGAATCAGAAAAGCGGACTGTGAAGAGTAAGAGAGAAAAGAGTCTGCCGCGCCTGGAAACAGGCGGGCAGGCTCTTTTACACAGACCGGGGTTTGCTTTGACTATTCTCTTTCTACAATGGCCGCGCAGCCCATGCCGCCTCCTACGCAGAGGGTTGCCAGACCTTTCTTAGCGTCCCGTTTTTCCATCTCGTAGAGCAGGGTTACCAGGATCCGGCAGCCGGAGCAGCCTACCGGGTGGCCCAGGGCGATGGCGCCGCCGTTGACGTTTACCTTGCTCATGTCAAAGTCCAGATCCCGGGCAACCGCCACGGACTGAGCGGCAAAAGCCTCGTTTGCCTCCACCAGATCCATATCCTGGATGGTCAGACCGGTTCTGGCAAAGAGCTTTTTAGTAGCGGCGATGGGGCCCACGCCCATGATGGAGGGATCCACGCCGGCCAGGGTTCCGTCGATCCAGGTTGCCATGGGTTTTACTCCCAGTTCTTTGGCTTTTTCTTCGCTCATGACTACAATGGCGGCAGCGCCGTCGTTGATGGAGGAGGCGTTTCCGGCGGTCACCATGCCGTCCTTCTTGAAGGCGGGACGGAGCTTGGAAAGGCTCTCCACCGTAACGCCCTGGCGGGGGCCTTCATCGGTGTCGAAGAGTACGGTTTCTTTTTTCTTCTTGACTTCCACCGGAACGATCTCATCTTTGAAGCGTCCGGAAGCAATGGCCGCGCAGGCTTTCTGCTGGCTGTTGGCGGCAAAGGCGTCCAGTTCCTCACGGGTCAGTCCCCACTGCTCCGCTACATTTTCAGCGGTGATGCCCATGTGATAGTGGTGGAAAGCATCTGTAAGGGCGTCTGTGATCATGGTGTCGTAGATCTGGTTATTGCCCATGCGGTAGCCGAAACGGGCGTTCTGCAGGGCGTAGGGAGCCATGGACATGTTTTCGATGCCGCCGGCTACGATGATGTCAGCCTCGCCCTCCCGGATCATTCTGGCGGCGGTATTTACGCAGTCCAGACCGGAGCCGCAGAGCACGTTGATGGTGATGGCCGGGGATTCCACGGGAATGCCGGCATTGACAGCGGCCTGTCTGGCGGGATTCTGGCCGGTTCCGGCCTGGATGACACAGCCCATGTAGACCATGTCCACCTGCTCCGGTTTTACGCCGGAGCGCTTCAGGGCCTCTTTGATAACGATGGTTCCCAGTTCCGGGGCGGGGGTGGTGCTTAAGGCTCCGCCCATGACGCCGATTGCGGTCCGGCAGGCGCCGGCCAGTACGATTTTTTTAGCCATTGGATTTGTCCTCCTTCATATGGTGTAAAGATACTTTTTCGCTATCTCTATGATAGCAGAAAATAAAAAAAATGCAACGGATATTGTTATTTTTATAACAATATCCGCCGCGTTTTTTCCGGAAAGAGCGGAAAACTCAGGAAACTGAGGTATCCTTGCGGTTTACCAGAAAAATTCCCAGAGATACCAAGATCAGGGCGGCCAGACCGTAGAGGCTGAAGGCCTGGTTGTTTTCTCCCAGCAGAAGGGCGGAGAGGATCACGCCGAATACCGGATTCATAAATCCGAAGACGGCAATCCGGCTGACGGGATTATATTTCAGCAGGATTCCCCAGAGACTGTAGGCCACGGCAGAGATCATAGCCATATAAAGCAGAAGCAGGGAGGAGGGAATGGTAAAACCGCTGACCCGCCCTCCCATGGCGGCTCCGCCGGCAGCCAGAATCAGACCGCCCAGGATAAACTGCCAGCCGCTGAGCATCACCGGATTTTCTCTGGCAGAAAATTTTTTTACCAGAACGGAGGACAAGGCATAGGACAGAGCGGCGATGAGGATAAAGCCTTCCCCGGTGAGCTTCATATGGAAATCAAAGGATCCTCCGGCCAGATTAATGAGAATCACTCCCGCGAATCCCGCCGCGCATCCCAGCAGCTTTACCCGGGTCAGCTTCTCATAACGGAAGAGCAGGCTGGACATGAGGATGGCGAAGAAGGTGCTGGAGGCATTTATAATGGAAGATTTTACTCCGGTAGTGTTGGCAAGGCCAATATAAAAAAAGAAATACTGGATGATGGTCTGGGCCAGGGACAGAAGTCCGATGGGAACCAGGGCGCTGCGGCGGGGCAGCAGGAGTTTCCGGGACGCCAGACTGCCGAAGAGAATCACCAGGATTCCCGCCAGGGTGAACCGGATCCCGGCGAAAAGGATCTGGGAAGCTGTGTCGGAGGCACCGATAGAAAACATCTGATACCCGATCTTTACAACGGGAAAGGCGCTGCCCCAGAGAAAACAGCAGATCAGGGTCAGCAGGCAGACAACAGGGATTTTGGTCAGCAGTTTCTGATTCATTACAGTTCATTCCTCTCCATGAAATAATAAGAGTAGCCCGACAAATGAGCATGAGACACGGATTGCTCCGCACTTCGTGCTTTCGCAACCCGTGTGTCGTCATAATAATACACCGGAACAAAGCGCAGGGCTTTGTCCCGGTGTATTATATAGAATCTTATTAAAATTTACAAGTATCAGAACAGACCGGTGATCTTTCCGTTCTCGTCTACATCGATCTTCTCTGCGGCCGGACGTTTGGGCAGGCCGGGCATGGTCATGATCTCTCCGGTGAGGGCTACGATGAAGCCTGCTCCTGCGGAGATCTTCAGATTGCGGACGGTCACCTCAAAGTCCGTGGGAGCTCCCAGTTTACCCGGATCATCGGTGAGGCTGTACTGAGTCTTAGCCACACAGATGGGGCAGTTGCCGTAACCCATAGCTTCCAGCTGCGCCGCCTGTTTCTTGGCGCCTGCGGTGAGCACCGCGCATTTGCCGCCGTAAACCTTCTGTACGATCTGGTTCAGTTTGTCCTCAATGCTTCCATCCAGTTCATAGGAGAAGGTGAAGCCGGAGTTGTCCTCCTCGCAGAGACGAACCACTTCATTGGCCAGAGCGATACCGCCCTCGCCGCCTTTGGCCCATACCTCAGAAAGGGCTACATTTACACCCAGCTCTTTGCACTTGCGCTCTACCAGATCCAGTTCTGCCTTGGTATCCGTGGGGAAGGCGTTGATGGCTACTACGCAGGGCAGATGGTATACGTTCTTGATATTTCCTACGTGCTTCAGCAGGTTGGGAAGGCCTTTTTCCAGAGCTTCCAGATTCTCACTGTTCAGCTGATCCTTGGGAACGCCGCCGTTGTATTTCAGGGCGCGGACGGTGGCAACAATGACAACCGCGTTGGGTTTCAGACCAGCCATCCGGCACTTGATATCCAGGAATTTCTCCGCGCCCAGGTCCGCGCCGAAGCCTGCCTCTGTGATGCAGTAGTCGCCCAGCTTCAGGGCCATTCTGGTAGCGGTTACAGAGTTGCAGCCGTGAGCGATATTAGCGAAGGGTCCGCCGTGGACAATGGCCGGAACATGCTCCAGAGTCTGTACCAGGTTGGGCTTCAGGGCATCCTTCAGCAGCGCGCACATAGCGCCTTCCGCGTGAAGGTCTCCCGCGGTAACCGGTTTCTGCTCAGAAACTTTTCCGTAGGTATATCCCACTACCAGCCGGGCCAGCCGGGCCTTCAGGTCAGAGATATCGTTGGCCAGGCAGAGAACCGCCATGATTTCGGAGGCAACAGTAATGTCGTATCCGTCCTCTCTGGGAGTTCCGTTGCTTCTGCCGCCCAGTCCGTCCACTACGTTCCGCAGCTGACGGTCATTCATATCCACACATCTTCTCCAGGTGACCTTTCTGGGGTCGATGTTCAGCTCGTTGCCCTGGAAGATATGATTGTCGATCATAGCGGCCAGCAGGTTGTTGGCTGCTCCGATGGCGTGGAAGTCACCGGTGAAATGAAGGTTGATGTCCTCCATGGGAACTACCTGAGCGTATCCGCCGCCTGCAGCTCCACCCTTTACGCCGAACACCGGTCCCAGAGAAGGCTCACGAAGGGCAACCATAACATTCTTGCCGATTTTCTGCATAGCGTCTGCCAGACCCACGGTGGTGGTGGTCTTTCCCTCTCCTGCGGGAGTAGGGTTGATAGCGGTCACCAGAACCAGTTTTCCGTCCGGCGCGTCAGATTCTTTTAATAAGTTGTAATCAATTTTCGCTTTGTACCTGCCGTACTGCTCCAGGTACTTGTCGTCAATCCCTGCCTTTTCGGCAATCTTGGTGATTGGCTCCATCACACACTCCTGCGCGATTTCGATGTCTGATTTGTAACCCATAACTCTTTACTCTCCTTTCTGATGAAGTGCGGCCGTTCTGTTGTCTGTGAACATTTTCAGTGAGCGGAAACAACACTAACAACATGCAGCTAGACAAAAAGGCAGCATTTGTAGCTTCACAAATGCTGCCCAGACGGTCGGCTTCACACACGTCCTGCTTCCCCTGTGGTTTTTCCACATATCCGTCAGTACACAGGACTGTTAAATTGTACAGGCATAGTATAGCACCTGGAAATCAAAAGTGCAATCCTTATTTTCAATTCATGCCCTTTTGGTTTTTTGCGCGTCATAAAGTCATGATTCCTGCGCCAGCGCAGCCCGCATGCCTTTTTGACGTTTGTCTCATAATATATATATGAAATAACTCCTGCGCCGGGATGTTTCCCGGGAATTCCGGAAGCCCGCTAAAATCGGAAAACGGCTGTTCATGATTTATTTACAATTTATTGGCAAATAGCACTTGATTGTGGATAAGAAGTATGCTAGTATGTAGAAAGATTGAAAAAAGTATTTCAGAAATGTTACAAAAGAGTTTTAAAATGGGTTTTAGGAGTGTTATACATGCGAAATAAGAGGTTTCTTACATTAGGATTGGTGATTGCGCTGGCAGGCGCGCAGGTATTGACTGTAAGCGCGGCGCCCACGATAGATGAGGTACAGCAGCAGAAGGAAGATGCCAGCCAGTCTCTGGACGAGCTGACGGATTCCGTTAATAAACTGTCTGAGCAGAAGCAGCAGATTGAGAATGAAATTGATGATCTGGACGCGGAACTGATCAGCACCATCGCATCTGTAAATTCCCTGGATCAGCAGATTCAGGAGCAGGAAGCGGCTCTGGAGGTTACCAGTCAGAACCTGGCAGCGGCGGAGCAGGACAAGGCAGAGCAGTACGAAGCCATGAAGCAGCGGATGCAGTACATCTACGAGAGAGGCGGCAGCGGCGGATGGGCTACCATTCTGATGGAGGACGGAGATATTACCAGCCTTCTGAACCGCGCGGAATACACCCAGCAGATGTATGATTACGACAGAGAGTGTCTGGAGGAATACGCGCAGACAGTAGCGACCGTCACCGAGCTGCAGGAGCAGCAGAATACAGAGATGGCGGAGCTGGAAGTCTCAAAGAATGAGCAGGAGGAGCAGAAAGCTTACCTGGAGCAGAAGCTGGAGGAAAAGAAAGCTACTTCTTCCAATTATGACGCGGAGATCGCCGTAGCCAACGAAAAAGCGGCAGAATATCAGAATCTGATTGAAGAATACAACGCACAGATCCAGAAACTGGTAGAGGAGCAGCAGCGGGCCGCTGCGGAGGAGGCAGCGAGACAGCAGGCAGCCGCGGAAGAAGCGGCAAGACAGCAGGCGGCCGCAGAGGAAGCCGCCAGACAGGAGGCCGCTCAGCAGCAACAGCAGCAGACGCCTTCTTATACACCGCCTCAGAATAACGGAGGCAATGAGGATACTCCCGCGGCGGATGACACGCCGGATTACGGCGGCGGTTCTTCCAACAGCACGGTATCCGGATCTGTATCCGGACAGGCTGTCATTGATTACGCGCTGCAGTTTGTAGGCAACCCTTATGTATGGGGCGGAAACAGTCTGACCAACGGAACGGACTGCTCCGGATTTGTTCATCTGGTGTACGCGCACTTCGGAATTTCAGTAGCCAGACAGTCCACTGCGCTGAGAAGTGCCGGCTATGAAGTTTCCTACGCAGAGGCTCAGCCCGGCGATATCGTCTGCTATGACGGACATGTGGCCCTTTACATGGGCGGCGGCCGAATCGTTCACGCCTCCACACCGGAGACGGGAATTGTGACAGGAAGCGTTACCTGCAAGCCCATTATTACCATTCGGCGGGTAGTATAAATTCATACATAACAATAAAAGGATTCGCTGTTTCAATCAGCGAATCCTTTTTGAATCAGAGGAAAACCGGTACAACCCTTCCGGGTTATCTCAGAATGGTTTCCATGCCTACTTTCTGCGGCTTCAGACCGCAGCTTTCATAAAATTTCATGGCTGCCGTGTTGCAGCTCCATACGTTCAGCGTTACATTGTAACATCCCTTCTGCCGGGCAAAGGCCACAACTGCCTCATAAAGGGCGCGTCCCACTCCTTTTCCCCGGCAGTCTTTATCTACGCACAGGTCGTCAATATAAAGGGTCTTAATATCTGTCATCAGCAGACTGTTTATGTACTGCTGAAAGATGCAGAAGGCATATCCCAGAACGGCGCCCTCCGGCTCTTCCGCCACAAAGACAGGGCGGCTGTCATCTTCTATAATTTTCAGCAATTCTTCCTCTGAGTATTTTTTTGTTCCCGGGCGGAACAGGTCAGGGCGTCCCTGATGGTGGATCTGTGCCACCTGCAGCAGGAGACGGTGGATGGTTTCTGTGTCACTTCTTTTCGCGCGTCTGATATTCAAAGTCTGATCCCTCCAAATTTACATAAAATTTACGTTCATTTAACCTGGATTTGTCTGTACGGTTCTAAGGCCAGTTGATATCATTTTACATATTATGAGACAAGCGGCAAAAGGGCATGCGGGCTGCGCTGGCGCAGACAAGCATGACTTTATGGCGCGCAAAACACCGAAAAGGAGCCATTTTTCGCAGAAAAATGAGCGGATTTGAGGTGTTTTTAGGATTGCGGGAGCACGAAGTGCGGAGCAATCCGTGTCTCATGCCCATTTGTCGGGCAATTTATATTATGAGACAAGCGGCAAAAGGGCATGCGGAACCTTGGAACTCTGACACTATATTATTTTTAATTGGGAGGTCTGTCAACCCCGGAAAATCCGGAGATGTTCCGTATTACATATAAAGAGGGGCTAAATGCAGAGGATGAAAAATACAGAGCATGAAATTGTAGAAATGGTCTATGCGGCTAAAACGGATACGGCGGCGGCTGACTTGCTGATCCAGAAATATCTGGGATTTATTCGCGCCGAGATGGTCAAGGCGGTTCGCAGACCGCAGAATGGATATGAGGATGAAGAAAGCATCGCCATGTTTGCTTTCTATGAAGCAATCCTGAACTATGAAAAGGGAAGAGGCGCTTTTCTGTCCTACGCGGCCAGAGCGATCCGCAGCAGATTGATCGATTACTATCGAAAAGAACGGCGGCACCGGAATCTGATTTCTCTGGATGAGCCTTTCGCCGGGGAGGAAGAGGATGCCAGCAGAAAAGATACTCTGGCAGACGGCAGGGACGAGTATTTAGATTATGTCCATCGGGAAGCCGGTCAGAAGGAGATCCGTGAATTTGAGGAAAAACTGCGGGAATTCGGACTGTGTTTTTCCGATGTGGCGGACAACTGTCCGAAGCAGAAGCGGACCCTGGAGGCGTGCGCCAGGGTTTTAGAATATGCCAGGGAAAATCCGCAGATTCTGGACCAGCTTCTGAGAAGCGGCCGGCTGCCTATAGGGGAACTGGCAGCGGGAACCGGTACGGACAGGAAGACCATGGAGCGGCATCGGAAATATTTGGTGGCGATCCTGTTAGCTTTTACAAATGGCTATGAGATCATTCGGGGACATCTCTGTCAGATGGATCCGGGAAGGGAGGCTTGAAATGAAATATCTTGTATTGGAAACCCACCCGGCTTACGCGATTTTGCTGGATCAGACCGGCAGATTTGTCAAAGCGGCCAACCGGCACTATCAGGTAGGAGAAACGGTGCAGAACGTGCTGGAACTTCGGGATGTTCCCGGGAAAAGCCATATCCGTCTGTACCGCCGTCTGTCGTCCGGGCTGGCAGCCGCGGCAGCCTGTTTCTGTCTGGTGTATTTCGGATATTACAGACCTAATTTTACGGCCTACGGCACGGTAAGGATGCAGATCAATCCGGATGTGGAGATGACCATCAGCAAAACGGAAAAGGTGCTGGATCTGGAAGGTTTGAATGAGGATGGCCGGAATCTGGTGTCGGATTATGAATATCAGGGCAAAGACAGAGAGCAGGCCTCGGAGGAACTGATTCAGCTGGCTATGGAGATGGGGTATCTGACGGAGGGAGGAACCGTTGCTTTTACCCTTGACAGTGAGGACAGCGGCTGGCTGCAGGCGGAAGAGGAGAAAACCCTGGAGCAGATGGAGGAACGATTTGGAGAGACTATTGTGATTCAGATCGGTCCCATGGCTGAGGAGGAGCCCATCCGGGCAGAAGAAGAGGTGGAAGTAGTGATTCCGCTTCCCACCCAGACGGAAACGCCCACTCCCGCGGAAACTGCGGCTCCCACCCCGGTCTGGACCGCGCCCCCGGCCACGCCGGAGCCTGTCTATCCGCCGGAAACGGACGACGATGATGACGATGACGGGGATGACGACCGGGAGGATGACAACGACGACTGGGAGGATGATGGTCCGGAGGAGGACGATGATTAAAAAAAAAGTTTTTTCCGACCCCGTTTTTTCAAAAACCGATCCGTATTCTTCTGGTATAAAACAAAAAGAAAAGCCTCTGAAAAAGAAAGGAGACAAAAACTATGATGAAGAAGATGAACGCAAAGAGAATGGGAATCGTATTGAGCGCAGGTTTACTGGCGGCAGGACTGTCCGCCTGCGGAGCAGGAGAAAGCTCGGAAGGCAGAGACGCAAAGACAGCGCCTACCGCGGTTCCCACCCGGGAGGCGGTTCAGCCTGCGGGAACTCTGCTTCTGAGCGTGAATCCGGAGATTGAACTGGATTACGATCAGAAGGGAAATGTGCTGGCCCTGGAGGGAATTAACGCCGACGGGAAAAAAGTGGTGGAAGCCTATCCGGATTTTGAAGGAAAATCCTGCAGGGATGTGGTGGGAGATCTGGTAACGGAAATCAACGAGGCCGGTTATTTTGACACCACCATTGAGGGACATGAGAAAAATATTATTCTGAAGCTGGCTAAAGGCTCAGAGTATCCGGACGATGATTTTCTGGAAGGAATTGCCGAGGAAGTGCGGACCACCGTGGAGGCGAACCAGATCGGTTCCCAGGCGCTGGCTCTGGATGAAGACGATTATGATAAGACTCTGGGATCCAAGGGCTATATCAGCGCCGAGGCAGCCCGGGATATTATCTCCAAGCAGCTGGGCAGAACGGATCTTCAGTTTGTGGAGAAAGAATATGAACTGGATGACGGAGTATATGAGATTGAGTTTCTTATGGACGGCGTGGGCTATGAGTATGAAGTAAACGCGGTAAACGGAAAAGTTCAGAAAGTGGAAGCTTATGATGATACGGACTACGGTCCCAACAACGATGGAGTGACAGATTATAACGATACAGACTACGGCCCCAACAATGACGGAGTGACGGACTACGATGATACGGATTACGGCCCCAACAACGACGGAGTGACAGATTATAACGATACAGACTACGGCCCCAACAATGACGGAGTGACGG
>ERZ1090864.176-NODE-176-length-35023-cov-15.760553_pt1 | contig 35023 bp, 34 predicted proteins | sample MGYA00478479_ERZ1090864 | MGnify/ENA primary metagenome ERZ1090864 (study PRJEB33644, sample SAMEA5815743) | chicken gut metagenome | biome: Chicken; feature: Gastrointestinal Tract; material: Caecum | place: Ireland | collected 2019-01-01 | study: A study of the...
ATAAAATTTTCAAAGTTCATTAATTTCTGCTTGACTTTTTATTTGCAGACTTATTGCCGCCGTGCTTTTAACGGCATAGAGGTATGCCCCTGCGGTATTTCCTTGTTACTGCCGTGTATTTAACGGCATAAAGGTATACCCCTGTGGTGTTTCCTTATTTCGTATAAATCCCACACACAAAAAACCCCGTCCCAAAAGGGACGAGGTCATAAAACTCGCGGTACCACCCTGTTTCCCACAGCAGCGCTGCGGGCACTCCAGTCTGTGTAACGTACAGTCACGGCGCTTTCTACTCGCTGATCATCTCAGACTGTTCAAAAACGCAGCTAACGTGGGAAATTCGATCGCCATCTGAACTAAAGAAAACTTTCAGCCGATGATTTTCTCTCTCTGATAGAAAATGGGTCTCTACTTTACACGATCACAGCTTTTTTCAAAATCACTTTTTCATTTTAACATATGTTCCTTTTTTGTCAACCCTGCTCAATCTTCTTTCTGCCCATTTCTTCATTCTGTTTTTCACCGCGTGTCCATTTTCCGGTGTATTCTTCCAGGATCGCGTTCATTTCTCCTCCCAGGAGAATAATATACATACACCCATACAGCCACAGCAGGATCAGGATGATCGTCGTCAGGCTGCCGTACATACTGGAAAACCCTGTAAACACATCCAGATAGACTGAAAAGAAAAAGGAGATCAAAAGCCACCCGCATGCTGTAAACACTGCTCCAGGCAGCTGCCCGCGCAGCGTTGCCTTTGCGCCAGGTCCCCGGTTAGGGAGGAATTTGTACACCAGATCCCAGAACAGAGTCAGCACGGCAAGCGTCACGAAGGTCCTTATCCGCATGATAAAATCCACCACCTTGCTCAAAAACGGAATATACTCATATACCATCACGCTGATGCTGTTTCCAAATACCGAGATAATGAGGGAGAGCATGATCGCCAGCAGGAATAGCACCGTATAGAGCGACGCTCTGATCCTCAGATAAAAGTAATTTCGCGTCTCCGTGTTGGAATAAATGCAGTTCAGTCCCGATGTGACAGAAAGAACGCCTTTTCCCGCCGACCAGAGGGCTACAATGATCGTGACCGGGATCACTCCCTCCGACTGGGTATAAACCTGGATCACGATACTTCTGATCAGGAAAGAGACCGAATCAGGAAATACCCGAAGGACCGCGTTGAGTACGTCATTCATCGTCACATCCGTATACTGCACCATAGTGAGCAGAAGGAGAAAGATCGGGATCAGGGACAGCATAAAAAAATAGGCTGCCTGAGCCGCATAGACACCCATGTGATGAGAGTTAATCGTTTTGATGATCTTGATGATCTGCTCTTTGATCCGTTTTCTCTTCTCCATAATATAAAAGCCCGCTGAAAATTCATAATCATAATATACAGATACACCGGCCAGGATACCCTGCGGTATAAATATCAAGTGGAAAAAGCGGCCGTACAAGACGACCGCCTTTATCTTTCGTAGTCACCCAAAATGCCGGTCCTGTATTTTGAGTCCTAGCCGCAGCCAGGTGGGCAACCGCATCTGTTTTTCTGTCGTCCACTGCATAACGGAGGCCTGACATATTACAGAAATATAGGAATCCCTTTTAATCAAATGTAGGTTCAAAATTACAGGGTTGTCGCACATCCCAGGTTGATCTGCTTATTTACTCTACAAATATTATACTCCGGTTGCAGGCTTTTTACAACTGATTCTTTTTTCCAGCAGCTTTATCCGTTTCGCTCCGCCTCAGAATATCGTACACGTCCGGCGTCTCGCTCAGCTCTATCCACAGCACCTGCTTTGAGTGGGGCGCGCTCTCCTGCTCTTCCCCATCTTCATTGAGGATCCTTTTTACTTCCACTTCCACATTATCCCCGCAGGGCTTCATGATCTCTATGGTCTCTCCCACAGAGAATTTATTCCGCTGCTCGATCCGGCAGAGCCCGTCTTTTATCTCGCCGGCAATACCGAGATAGGTATATTCTTTATTATATGTGTTGCTGTCATAGATCTGTGTGGTTTCATCCGGCTTTCCGAAGAAGAAGCCTGTGGTAAACTGCCGGTAAGTACAGTTGGATATCTGGTCAAGATACCATGGCATATTCTTCCGGTACAGCTTTGGATCCTTCTTGTAATCGTCAATGGCCTTTCTGTATGTGCGCGCTACTGTCGCCACATAGAGGGCCGTCTTCATGCGCCCTTCGATCTTCAGGCTGTCAATTCCCGCGTTGAGCAGCTCCGGGATATGCTGGATCATGCACAAATCTTTGGAATTGAAAATATAGGTTCCCCTCTCATTTTCATAAACCGGCATGTATTCGCCCGGCCTTGTCTCCTCCACCACTGCATATTTCCAACGGCAGGGATGGGTGCAGGCTCCCCGGTTGGCGTCCCGCCCGGTGAAATAATTGCTCAAAAGGCAGCGCCCGGAATAAGCCATGCACATCGCTCCGTGGACAAAGGTCTCGATCTCCAGATCCGCGGGGATATTCTCCCTCAGCTCTTTCAACTCCTCCATGGACAGCTCCCGGGCGGACACGACCCGGCTCGCACCCTGGCGGTACCAGAAATTATAGGTCCCATAATTCGTATTATTAGCTTGGGTGCTGATGTGCCGTTCGATCTCCGGGCACACCTCTTTTGCAATGTCAAACACACCCGGATCCGCAATGATCAGGGCATCTGGTCTTATCTCTTTTAACTCTTCAAAATACTGACGTACGCCGGGCAGATCGTGATTGTGCGCCAGGATATTTGCCGTGACATAGACCTTCACATCGTGGGCATGGGCAAATCTGATCCCCTCCTTCATTTCTTCCATAGAGAAATTCTTTGCCTTTGCCCTCAGCCCAAATGCCTCCCCGCCGATATACACAGCATCCGCTCCGAAAATGACCGCTGTCTTTAAAACTTCCAGGCTGCTCGCCGGGATCAGTAATTCAGGATGTCTGGCCATATTCTGTCTCCTCCTGTCTTTGTACTTTTTTTATCTCGGAACCGCGTTCCGCCTTGGGATCTTGCTTCACACTCACCGCCACACCGTCCCCAAGGGGAATGATAGATGTCACAAGAGCCTCATTGTGTTTCAGCTCATACAGATACTCCCTCATGCGCGCGTGGATCGTCCGGTTCCGGCGCTCCACCGCGAACCGGGATTCGATCACGTCCCCATCCTGCATTACATTATCAGAGACGAGAACGCCGTCCTTAGGCAGAAGCCGGAGAGCTTCCGTCAAATAGTGGATATACTGTCCTTTCGCCGCATCCATAAAAATAAGATCAAAGGGTCCTGACAGCGTCTTCATCACTTCCGCTGCATCCCCTTCTATCAGGGTAATCTGTTCTTCTTTCCCCGCCCGGCGAAAATTCTCCCTGGCAATGGGAATCCGTTTGTCATAATTTTCAATCGTTGTTATCCGGCACCCTTCCGGCACATATTCACTCATCAATAACGCAGAGAAACCTACGGCAGTTCCGATTTCCAGAATGCGCATAGGTTTTTTGATCAGCAGGAGCGTCTTGAGGAAGCTCTGCATTTCCCGCCTTATAATGGGAACAGAAGCTGCAAGTGCTTCCTTCTCGATCGTCTCCAGTATTTCACTGTTTTTTGTATCAAGCGAATTGATGAAGGTAACGATACGTTCATCTACTATCATATCTTACACATCTACATCCATGATGATCGGGATCACCATGGGCTTTCTCTTCGTCTTTTTCCAGATATAGTCGTTCATCGAGTCGCGGATGACGAGCTTGATCTTGTTCCAGTCTGTGTGGCGTCCGCCCAGACATTTATCAAGTGCGTCTGACACAGCCTTTCTTGCATCTTCCATAAGCTGTTCGGACTCTCTTACATAGACAAATCCCCGGGATACGATATCCGGTCCGGCCAGAAGGCGGTTTGTCCGGCGCTCCAGTGTCAGCACTACAATAATGATGCCGTCTTCCGCAAGATGCTGTCTGTCCCGGAGCACGATATTTCCCACATCGCCCACTCCCAGTCCATCCACCAGGACCGTCCCTGTATGCACCTTGTCCACGACCTTCGCGGATTCATCGTCCAGCTCCAGCACATCGCCTGACTGGATGATAAATATATTTTCCTTCGGAACGCCCAGTGCTCTTGCCACCTCGGCATTTGCTTTCAGATGACGGTACTCGCCGTGTATCGGGATGGCGTATTTCGGCTTCACAAGAGCGTAGATCAGTTTCAGCTCTTCCTGGCAGGCATGTCCGGATACATGAGTATCCTGGAAAATGACCTCCGCGCCTTTTGCGGACAGCTCATTTATCACGCGGGATACCGATTTCTCATTTCCCGGGATCGGGTTGGAACTGAAAATGATGGTGTCATTTGGCTGGATCGTGACCTTGCGGTGCACGTCCGCCGCCATCCTGGAGAGCGCCGCCATGGACTCTCCCTGACTCCCTGTAGTGATGAGCACCATCTTCTCCGGCGGGTAATTCTTCATCTCATCGATCTCGATCAGCGTGTTCTCCGGAAGATGGAGATATCCCAGTTCAGAGGCAATGGAGATGATGTTTACCATGCTCCGCCCCTCTACCACCACTTTTCTGTGATATTTATACGCGGAGTTGATGATCTGCTGCACACGGTCCACATTGGACGCGAACGTGGCGATGATCAGACGAGTGTTCTGATGTTCCGCAAAGATATGGTCAAAGGTGATCCCCACCGTCCGCTCGGACTGGGTAAACCCATGCCTTTCCGCATTCGTACTGTCAGACATCAGCGCCAGCACGCCCTTCTTTCCAATCTCCGCAAATCTCTGCAGGTCAATGACATCTCCGAACACCGGCGTATAATCTACCTTAAAATCTCCAGTGTGGATGACCACGCCCGCAGGCGAATAGATCGCCAGGGCCGAAGCGTCCTGGATACTGTGGTTTGTCTTAATAAATTCGATCCTGAATTTCCCCAGGTTGATAGACTGTCCATGCTGCACGACCTTGCGCTTTGTACTGCGCAGAAGATTGTGCTCCTTTAATTTATTCTCAATGATCCCCATCGTAAGCTTTGTCGTGTAGATCGGAAGATTGATCTCTTTTAACACATACGGCAGCGCTCCGATATGATCCTCATGTCCGTGGGTGATGACAAAGCCTTTCACCTTGGACGCATTGTCCTTTAAATATGTCACATCCGGGATCACCAGATCGATCCCCAGCATATCATCTTCCGGGAAGGCAAGTCCGCAGTCCACAACAATAATACTGTCTTCATATTCAAAGGCAGTAATGTTCATACCGATCTGCTCCAGGCCTCCCAACGGTATGATACGCAATTTTCCTTTTTTCTCTTTCTTCAATAAATCAACACCTCCATAATGATTTTATGTAACACTTTATTTCTCGCTTTGGGACACAAAAAGAACAGCAGGTTCAGTGACTGCTTTTTACTTATTCGCGCACTCCCTGCACACGCCATAAAATTTCAGTTCATGGTCCAGCACATGAAATCCGGCAGTTTCCTCGATATGCTGCTCCAGATCATCCAGAAGGTCCGCGTCAAAAGGCAGCACCTTACTGCATTTTCTGCATATGAGATGGTGATGGTTGTGCTTTGTCTCATCTTTCAGCAGATGTCCGATCTCATAGCGCACGCATCCATCATCCAAGTTGATCCTGTCTACGAGCTGCATATCCCAGAGAAGCTGAAGGGTCCGGTATACTGTCGCCAGCCCGATCTCGGGATAATCTTCCGTCACAAGCTCATAGATATCCTCCGCTGTCATATGCCTGCCGCTGTTCTGCTCCAGCACAGAAAGGATCAAAAGCCGCTGATGCGTCACCTTAAGCCCTTTCTCTTTCAGCCTTTTTCTGAGCAGTTCCTCTGTTTTTTTCTGTTCCATTCGTACATCCGTGTCCTCTCAACTGTTACATTTCTATGTTCACATCCTCCAGCAGCTCTTCAAAGACTTTCGACACCGCCAGAAGTTCTGTTTCGTCTTCCACGACCTCATAAACACTGTCCCCCGGCACACTTTTCTCCGTCTCTTTCAATATCAGACATTCTGCGTCATCTTCCTCGGAATCCGTGACAAGTATATATGTACTGCCGTTTATCGTCGTTTCCTCAAGTACGAAGAACTCATCCTCCCCGCTGCCGTCTGCGAAAGTAAATCTTATTTTCTCCATTAAAAACGCCCCTTATTACTGTTTCACGCCTCATCCGCCGCTCTTTCTTCCACTTTCTTCATGTGGAGAAGATCCAGATATCCCTGAAGAATGAACACTGCCGCGATCTGATCAATGTGCTTCTTCCGGTTCTCCCGCCTCACACTGCTCTCGATCAGGGTACGTTCCGCTTCCACCGTGGTCAGCCGCTCATCCCACATGATGATCTCAAGCCCTGTCCTGCGATGGAGCATATCTCTGAATTCCAGCGACTTTTCAGCGCGCTCCCCGATATCATTGTTCATATGCTTTGGAAAACCAAGCACGATCGTCTCCACATCGTATTTTTCGATGAGTTCCTCGATACGCGCGCAGGTGCGCCTCAGCTTGTTCTCCTCTTTCCGTTCAATCGTCTCTATTGCCTGGGCTGTAAGTCCGAGAGGGTCGCTGATCGCCACTCCAACGGTCTTAGTCCCATAATCAAGCCCCATGATCCTCATAATTGATTATTCCCATGAATTGTGCTCAATATACGCTTTTAACATCTCTTCTACAAGCTCGTCCCTCTCCACCTTCATCACAAGGCTTCTCGCCCCATTGTAGCTGGTAATATAAGTGGGATCTCCTGACATGATATATCCAACGATCTGATTGACCGGATTGTATCCTTTTTCTTTCAGGGCCTTGAACACGATCTCAAGGATATCCTTTGCGGATATCTGCGGTCCGGGCTCTACCTGAAAGAATTGTGTATTGCCTAAATCACTCATCCTGATGCTCCTCCTTCTGTGTATGATCTTATTGTTTCCGGCAGCCGCCTGATGCCGGCGGACCGCCTCTCTCCTCTGGGAAGACCCAGAATCCCTATTTACAATTTTAATATAATCCCCTTTAAAATTCAATGTATAATTTGTGAGTCATTATCAATTTGAACGTTTACGATACAATTGCGGAGATTTTCCTCTGTGTCTAGTGCAATTTTAATATATTCTTTTGTATGTCCGGTCTGCACGGACTTCCCGCCGACCAGCGCTTCCTCCTCAACGAGTACTTCGACCTCTTTCCCGATAAAACTGCGCTCATATGCCTCCCGCTTCCTCTCGCCCAGTATGATCATAAGCGCGCTCCTCTCTGCTTTCGTCTGCTCGTCCACCTGATCCTCCATAGCGGCCGCTTTCGTTCCTTCTCTTCTGGAGTATTTAAAAATATGAGTCTCATAGAAATCCAATTTATCTACAAAATCAAAAGACTCACGGAACTCTTCTTCTGTCTCCCCGGGGAATCCGACGATCACGTCCGTAGTAAGAGCCGGGGCGTCAAAATATTTCCTGAGGATCCTGCATTTTTCATAATACTCAGAACTTGTATAACGACGGTTCATCCTCTTTAACGTGGCGTCGCATCCGCTCTGGAGAGAGAGATGGAAATGGGGACAGAGTTTCGGCATTGACGCAAGCGCTTTTGCAAACTCATCCGTCACAATACCGGGTTCAAGAGATCCCAGGCGGATCCGCATGATCCCCTCCGTTTCATGGACAACGCGTATCAGATCCAGCAGATGTCTCTGCCCATCGAAATCAATGCCGTAGGAGCTCAAGTGAATGCCGGTGAGCACGACCTCTCTGTAACCCTTCTCTGCAAGCCTCCTTACTTCTTCCGCAACATCCTGCATGTCCCGGCTGCGCACCCGCCCTCTAGCATAAGGGATGATGCAGTATGTACAGAACTGATTGCATCCGTCCTGCACCTTGATATACGCCCGGGTGTGTTCCCCTGTGCGGGTAAGCCGCAGCGCTTCGTATTCTTTTGTCCGGTTGATGTCCTCGATCTCCCATGCGGTATATCTGTCGCCGGATGCCGCATGTCCTTCCTCTTGGGCTTTGCCGCGCTGGTCCTCCCGGCGCTTCACCCTGCCGGCCTCATATTCTCCGAGGATCCTCACCAAATCTTTTTTATGGTTGTTGCCGATCACGATATCGATACACGGATCATGCTCTTTTCCGTCCTGTGCCTGCACATAACACCCTGCCGCCACGACCACGGCTTCCGGATTCAGCTTCCTTGCGCGGTGGAGCATCTGACGTGATTTCCTGTCTGCGATGTTGGTCACTGTGCAGGTGTTGATGACATACACGTCCGCTCCCTCTTTAAAGGGCACGATCTCATACCCCGCCTGTTCGAGCATCTCCTGCATCGCTTCTGTTTCATATGCATTTACCTTGCATCCCAAATTGTGGAGTGCTGCTTTTTTCATACTGGATTACCTCTTTTTTCCTTTATGTCACTTGACTTTTCCGATAGCATCCCCTAGAATAGACATGAGGTTTGTATCCCCATATTATTTTATGATTCAAGGAGGATTATTTAAAATGAAAACAGTACAGATTTCATTAAACTCAATCGACAAAGTAAAATCTTTTGTAAATGAAATTACAAAGTACGACAATGACTTCGATTTAGTATCCGGAAGATATGTTATAGATGCCAAATCCATCATGGGAATCTTCAGCCTGGATCTTTCCAAGCCGATCGATCTCAACATCCACGCAGACGGAGACATTGACAACATTCTCACCGCGCTGGATCCTTATATCATTAAATAAGCAGACAAAAGTTTTACTTATGAAAGAGCTGTCTCAACCCGAGGCAGCTCTTTTCATTCTACCGGGATCACTTTCCGACTGTGATCACTTCTGCTGTTTCAACCGCCGTCTTCATGAGCTCTTCTATATTTCCGGACAGGTTCAGCTCTGATTTTTCGATCCGCTCCACATTCGGCTTTGTCACCGGATGCTTTGCCACAAAGATCGTACAGCAGTCCTCAAAGGGCTGGATGGAAGTCTCATAGGTGTCGATCTTCTCGGAAATCTCCACGATCTCCCTCTTATCAAATCCAATGAGCGGACGGTACACCGGAAGGGTGCACACCGCATTGGTCGCTGCCAGGCTCTTCATGGTCTGACTCGCCACCTGGCCGATGCTCTCGCCTGTGACCAGGCCGAGGCAGCCGTCCTCTCTGGCAAAGTGCTCTGCGATCCGCATCATGTACCGGCGCATGATGATCGTCAGCTCGTCATGGGGGCATTTTTCATAGATCGCAAGCTGTATATCTGTAAAGTTGACAATATGAAGTTTGATCGGTCCCGCATAAGCGGACACCAGGCGGGCAAGGTCAATGACTTTCTCCTTTGCGCGCTCGCTCGTATACGGAGGAGCATGGAAATAAGTCGCCTCGATCTCCACGCCTCTCTTCGCGATCATATAGCCTGCTACCGGGCTGTCGATTCCTCCTGACAGGAGCAGCATCGCGCTGCCGTTTGTCCCTACAGGCATACCGCCCGGTCCGGGTATGATCTCAGAATACAGGTAGACCTCCTCACGGATCTCTACATTCAGCCGGATATCCGGATGATGTACATCCACCCTCATCCCCGGGTATGCCTCCAGCACCGCTTCACCCAGTTCACAGTTGATCTCCATGGAATTCACAGGATAACGCTTGTTCGCTCGTCTCGCCTCCACCTTGAACGTCTTGTCGCCCTCCGGATACATCTCGCCCACATAAACGACAACATCCTTTTTCAGCTCTTCAAGCTCCCTGACCGGTTTTCTCACCACAGGGCAGATGCCAACGATACCGAACACCTTTTTAAGGCTCTCTATCGTTTCTTCGTAGTCATATCCACCCTCGCAGTCCACATAAACTCTGCCGTGACATTTGTGTACAAGAAACTCTCCGTCCACATCTTTAAGGGCATACCGGATCTGACGCACAAGAGCATCCTCAAACATATAGCGGTTTTTGCCCTTTATCCCGATTTCTCCATATTTGATCAAAAATGAATGAAACTCCATGATTCTCTCCTTTTTCTGCCGCGGCCGGCGCATTTTCACACGGACAGTTTCTCTCCGTGCCGCATACACCGGACGCAGCTCCTGCCGGCGCGTCAGCGCCGTGTAAATTTCCGAAGCATCGGTATACAATTATATAGTGTTTCCAGCGTATAGTCAATTTCTTCTTTTGTCGTGAACTCGGACATGCTGAAACGCAGTGTGGCGTCCAGATATTCTCTCGGTGTTCCGATCGCTTTTAAAACGCCGCTGACTGCCGGATGGTTCGATGAACACGCCGATCCGGAAGAGACATAGATGCCCTTGTCCTCCAGCGTATGGAGAAGGACTTCACTGCGGACTCCTGCAATGCCCACGCTGATGATATGGGGAGCGCTCCCCTCATCTGTCACGCCGTGTACCGTTGTATTGCCGATCCTTTCAAGCCCTTCTATGAAGTGCGCTTTCAGTTCCCTCATAAGGGCTGTCTTCATCTCCAGGTCCTGGCAGACCATCCTGGACGCAAGACCCAGTCCTGCGATCCCCGGCACATTTTCCGTGCCGGAACGGATATCCTTCTGCTGTCCTCCGCCAAAGAGGATGGGCTGGATCTTTACCCGGCTGTCGATATAGAGAAAGCCCACGCCCTTTGGTCCGTGAATCTTATGCCCGCTTGCCGAAAGCAGATCGATCCCCATGCGCTTAGGGTAAATACGGTATTTCCCGAACCCCTGCACCGCGTCTGTATGGAACAGGATCGAAGAATTATATCTCTTTGTGATCTGCGCTGCCTCCAGGATGGGCTGGACCGTTCCCACCTCATTGTTTACATACATAACAGATACGAGAATGGTCTCCGGACACAGCGCCTCCTTCAGCGCGTCAAGGCGGATCCTTCCCTGCTCATCCACCGGAAGATACGTCACCCTGAATCCTTCTTCTTCCTCCAGATACCGCATCGTATTCAGGATCGCGGGATGCTCGATAGAAGAGGTGATCAGGTGATTTCCCCTGCGCCGGTTGGCCCGGGCGCATCCGATGAGAGCCAGGTTATCGCTCTCCGTGCCGCCGGAGGTAAAAAAGATTTCCTTGGCATTGACTTTCAAAAGCTTGGCGATCGTCTCTTTCGCTTCACGGATATAATGCTCCGCCTCCACTCCCTTTCGGTACAGGGATGACGGATTACCGTAATCACGGCACATTACTTTATATACCAGTTCCCCCACTTCCGGGTAACACATGGTCGTGGCGGAATTGTCCAGATAAACTTCCATTGTTCCTTTCCTTTACTTTTTCTTACTATTAAATTATGCATATACCGGACGCCTGTTCATGCAGTCAGGCTCTCCAGATGGTACATAAGGATCGACAGAGCGGCAAGCCCCGCCGTCTCTGTCCGCAGGATCCGCTTTCCCAGTGTGACCGGATGGGCTCCTGACTCTTTCGCGCGCTCCACTTCCTCTTCCTCGAATCCGCCTTCGGGCCCGATGAAGATCCCCACAGACTGTCCCGGAGCGATGCTTTCCAGCACGCGCACCGTCTCTTTCATCCCCTCTTCCAGCTCATAGGGGATGAGGATAACATCCATCACTTCCGCCATTTTAAGGGCTTCCGCAAAAGTGTACACTGTATGGATCTCCGGAACGATGCCCCGGCCGGACTGTTCCGCCGCCCCCCTGGCAATGGCCTGCCAGCGCGCCTGTTTCTTCGCCGCCTTTTTCTCATCCAGCTTTACCACGGAGCGCTTTGCCGCAAAGGGAACAATGCTGTATGCGCCCAGTTCCACAGCTTTCTGCACGATCCACTCCATCTTGTCCCCCTTTGGGAGACCCTGGAACAGCACGATCCTGGAAGGCAGCTCTGTGTCCGAGTCCAGCTCCTTAAAGATATCAAGCACCGCTGTCTGTTCCTCGTAAGCGCTGATGCGGCAGATATACGTCTTCCCCGCGCCGTCACTGATCCGCACGTCTTCCCCCGGTTTCATGCGGAGCACATTTTTCATATGGTTGACGTCCGGGCCTTCCAGACAGATCTTATTCTCTTTTATCTGAGATGTCCCTGCAAAAAACTGCTGCATTAGTTCTTCCTCGCTGTCACGCAGACCCACTCGCCCTGACAGGTAACGTCAAGCACTTCAAGTCCCGCCGCCTTTACCGCATCGACTACGGTCTGCTCTTTATCGTCAATGATCCCGCTGGTGATATACACTCCTCCGGGCTTTAACTGTCTTACAATGACCGGGGTCAGTTCCACAAGGACGTCTGCCAGGATGTTTGCGGCAACGATGTCATAGCAATCATATCCCACCTTATCCTGCACTTCCCTGTCATCAATGATGTTTCCTGTCATCACTTCATACTTTTCTTTCGGAATGCCGTTTACTTCCATATTTTCATGGGTAGCGTCGATGGCGCACGGATCCAGATCCGTCCCCACGGAATATGCGGCGCCGAACTTCAGCGCCAGCATGCCCAGTATCCCGCTCCCACATCCCACGTCAAGGATCTTTGTATCCGGTGTCACATATTTGCGGATCTGGCGGATGCAGAGCTGTGTCGTCTCATGCATCCCTGTGCCGAACGCAGTCCCCGGATCGATATGGATGACCAGCTTGTCCTCATCCTCCGGTTTTACATCCTCCCAGGAGGGGATGATAAGGATGTCGTCCACATAGAACTGATGGAAATACTGCTTCCAGTTGTTCACCCAGTCCACATCCTCTGTCTCGGATTGTTCGATGAGACACTCGCCCACATCCACATAAGCTGACATTTCCTTAAGCTCCCGGCGCACATCTGAGAGGATCTTCTCCTGATCTTCCTCCGGCTCCAGATAAAAGCTCAGATAAGCCACTCCGTCATCCTCCTCCGCCTCAGGGAGGATATCTACGAACATCTGCTCCTTGTCAGACTGGGTAAGCGGGATCTTATCCTGGATCTCCACCCCCTGTATCCCCAGGTCCATGAGCATGCTACTGACGATATCTTCTGCCTCTGTTGTTGTTTTTAACCGGAATTTGTTCCATTTCATCCCTTATCCCTCCTGCTGTCCGCTTTCTTTCTGAAACCAAAGGTTCAGATCTACATTCGCATTGATCCCCGGAACCGCCCCGGTCTCGCTGTACTGCCAGATCGCATAGTCATAGGGGCACTGGGGAATATCGTGGTAATCCGCATACCAGAAATCATACTCCGCAAGTTCTTCCATATCAAGGGTAAACGCCATCCACTTCATATTAGAATAGATCATAGTATCATACCCTTCCTGCTCCACGGTTTCACAGAACACTTTGCAGAAATTCGTAAAATCCTTATCCGTATTCACATCCGTGCGGGCGGTATCCCACTTGATCTCCTCCGTATCATAGACGACCGGGCCTGTTATCTCATAAGGCTTTAAATGTTTCAGCACAAACTCGGCCTCCTCCACCGCCTCAGCCGCGCTGACTGCCTGGGAGAAGAAATAGACCCCCACATCCAGGCCTGCGTCCAGCGCGCCTTTGATGTTCTGTTCGTACATGGCATCCATGACCAGATCACCTGTATCTCCATACGCGCGGTAACCGAGACGGATGCTGACAAACTCAACTCCACTGTCTTTCACCTGCTTCCAGTCGATCTCCTCACCCTGGAATTCGGACACATCGATCCCGAAGCGAGCGGTCACTCCATTTTCCTCATCATGGAAGCTTTTGTACCCAGTGTCCTCATCTGTCTTAAGTTTCGAGAAATCATATGTACATTTGGGAACGCCGGAAAGCAGAGGCGCTTCATATTCATTCCCCTCCACATCCTGAAATGTATAGTTTGTTTCCTCCTGGCTGGCCTGCTCCTTTTCTGTCCCCTCCGCCAGCTCCGCTCCGGTCTCCTGCACCCGCCCGGAACAGGCTGCCAGCAAACCTGCGGCGCACGCCGCCAGGCAGAGCAGGACGCCGGTCCTCCAAAATACTGTTTTCGCTCTACTCATTGTTTTCCACCTTCATCTCGTCGCCAACCCGGATCTTTCCTCCCCGGATCACTCTGGCAAACACGCCCTCTCTGGGCATGATACAGTCTCCCATCTTCTGGAAGATCTGGCATCCGTGATGGCACTCCTTTCCGATCTGCGTCAGCTCCAGTATCACGTCATTGCAGCAAAGGCGCGTTCCAACCGGCAGAGACCGGAAGTCGATTCCCCTGACCACAAGATTTTCCCCGAAAGCGCCGTCTTCCACCTCAGCGCCTCTGGCACGGAACGCTTCGATCTTGTCATAGGAAAGAAGGCTGACCTGGCGATGCCATTTCCCGGCATGGGCGTCTCCCTGTATCCCATGATCTTCTATAAATATGCCTTCCTTCACCTTCTGCTTCTGCGTGCCCTTCGCTGGGCTTGTACAGACTGCTGTCACCTGTCCCATATCCTGATGTTATCCTCCGATCCTGGACATTCCCTTTTTTTCAAGAGAATCTCCGTCCCCTGTATCTTCATCGCCTTCATTTCCACTCTCCTCCCCGGGAACCGCCGCGCATGAAGCGTCAAACTGATGGCTTGCCGGTTTGGAAAAGATCGTGCGCTCGATCTCCCTGCGGATCATGTCATCATCCGCGCCGCCTCTGAGCAATTTCTTCAGATCTGTTCCGCTCCCATACTGAAGACATGGCTTCAGATATCCTTCCGAAGTAAGCCGGATACGGTTGCATCCGCTGCAGAACTGATGGGATACCGCACTGATAAAGCCCACATGTTTCCGAAATCCCGGAAACTGTACATAGACAGCCGGACCGTTTCCCAGACGGCCGTCGTACGCCTCCGGCTCTCCGTACACCTGCTTCAATATCGAATAGATTTCTTCTTTACTCCGCCCTGAAAACACCTTTCCCATGCCAATGGGCATCATCTCAATAAAGCGCACATCCGCTTTTCCCTCCTTTGCAAGAAGAGCCAGACGGATATATTCTTCGTCTTCCGCGCCCTGCAAAGGCACGCAATTCACTTTAACCCTGAGCCCCGGGAATCCAGCAGCGGCGTCCAAGCCTTCCCAAGCCTTTTCCACACTTCCTCCCCTGGTCACTTCACGGTATCGCTCCGGATCCAGGGTATCAATGCTGATATTGACAGAATTCAAGCCATTAGAAACTAATTCGTTTATTTGTTCTTTTAAAAGTGTACCATTTGTCGTCAGTGTAACCTGCTCGATCCCCGGGATCCTCTTCAGCATTCCCAGAAGATCCGGGAGTCCTCTGCGTACCAGGGGCTCTCCTCCTGTCAGCTTCAGCTTCGTGATGCCCAGCTCTGCGCCGATCCGGCAGATCCTCGCGATCTCATCAAAGCTGAGGATCTCTTCATGGGGAACAAAAGGCACCCCTGCCGCGGGCATGCAGTAGACGCATCGGAGATTGCAGCGGTCAGTCACTGACACCCGCATGTAATCAATGGCCCTGCCAAACTGATCTCTCATTTCGCGCACTCCCCTGCTCTTTCCGTCAGGATCGCAAGCCCATGATCCAGAGTCGGGAGCACAGCCTCCAGATTCTCCCGGACAGCCTTGGGGCTGCCCGGAAGATTGAGGATCAACGTCTTCCCCCTGATGACCGAGACGCCCCGGCTCAGCATGCCTCTGGGTGTCACTTTAAGGGATGCAAAGCGCATCGCCTCCGCAATCCCGGGCGCATTCCTTTCCGCCGCCTCAAGCGTCGCCTCGGGTGTACAGTCTCTGGGCGCGAATCCTGTCCCACCTGTGGTAAAGACCACATCCATCCCATCCTCATCGCACAGTGTGCATAAACATTTTTTTATTTCTTCCTTTTCGTCCGGAAGAAGCAGTCTTTTTTCCACATCATACCCTGCCTCTGTTATCATCTCACAGATAAGGGGGCCGCTCTTATCCTCCCGCTCGCCGGCGTATCCTTTATCGCTCAGTGTCACCACCGCCGCTTTCCATCTGTATCCTTCCATCTGTCCCATCATGCTCCTTTTATAGGAACACCGCTGTACCTCGCAGCGCTGTTCTTCCGCTTAAAGTATGTCAAGTTCCCGGCGGGTATTTCCGCGTCCGTGTCTGCCTGTTTTCCCGGTTCTGTGGGAATGGAGGTCATTGTGTACCTCGCCGCTTTTTCCCCCGGTCTTTTTCACAAGATAGATCTCGCTGATCTCCATGGATTTATCCATGGCCTTGCACATGTCATATATTGTAAGCAGCGCCACGCTCACCCCGGTCAGCGCCTCCATCTCCACCCCGGTCTTCCCGGTCACTTTCACAGTACAATTACAGTAGATGGAGCTTTCCTCTTCATCCATATCAAAATCTATCCTGCAGTTCGTGATAGGAAGGATATGGCACATGGGGATCAGTTCAGAGGTGCGCTTTGCGCCCATGATCCCTGCCGTCGCCGCCACGCCCAGCACATCGCCCTTTCCGACTGTGCCCGCGCTGACCGCACGGAATACGTCACGGCTCACAGTGATCTTTCCAGTTGCCTGCGCCTCGCGGGCCGTGTCGTCCTTTCCTGTCACATCTACCATGACAGCCTTTCCGTTTTCATCAAAATGTGTAAATCCCATATCAAATACCTGCTTTCTTTTCCCGATTATTCTATCACAGTTCACGAGCAGATACTATCCCAAATTTCCCTTCTCAGTATGGCAATCTGAATTTATCTGTGGAACTGCGTATACTTAAAACATCCGAAAACCGCTAGCTTTTTAAGATATATTCGCGATGGATGGGGATATATCTTAAAATGGTCTGCGGTTTTCTATGTTCATCCGATCGGCAGTTTCCAGAAAATTCAGGATTCTCAAAGTAAAATGCAAAGGGAGCTTTAACGGCAAAACCAAGGTCTCATTCCCTAGTTGATGCGTAAAGCTCCCTTTTTTTTCAAAATCTGAAATTCTTTTAATCATAGGATGCGACCAGCCGGGAATGGGTATGGCTGAAAGACCGTAAAGCAACATCGGTACTTGGGCTGCGTCTTTTGCAGCACTATGTACCGCTATGTTGCGGTCCGAGCGCGAGCGTGTCTGCCAGCCACACCCATTCCCCGGCGGACACATCCTATCGATTAAACAAATTCAGATTTTACGCACACGTCTGATCTGTTGATTCAAACTGGGAGTTGTACAGATCCGCGTAGAAACCTCCTTTTTCCAGGAGCGCCTCATGTGTTCCCTGCTCGACGATGTCGCCGTCTTTCATGACCAGGATCAAATCCGCGTCCCGGATGGTGGACAGCCTATGGGCGATGACGAAGCTGGTCCTGCCCTTCATCAGATTATCCATGGCTTTCTGGATGAGGACCTCTGTCCTTGTATCAACGGAGCTTGTCGCCTCATCGAGAATCAGTATCTTCGGGTCCGCAAGGATCGCCCTTGCGATGGTGAGGAGCTGTTTCTGCCCCTGGGAGACGTTGGTCGCCTCTTCATTCAGTTCCATGTTATAGCCCCCGGGCAGAGTCTGCACGAAACGGTGTACATGGGCAGCCTTCGCAGCCCGGATGACTTCCTCATCCGTGGCATCCAGCCTTCCGTAGCGGATATTTTCCATGATCGTGCCGTGGAACAGCCATGTATCCTGGAGCACCATGCCGAACATTTCTCTGAGCTCGCTTCGGTTAAAGTCGCGGACATCGTGTCCGTCAATCTTGATCGCCCCGCTGTTCACGTCATAAAAACGCATGAGCAGCTTGATCATGGTCGTCTTTCCTGCCCCGGTCGGTCCTACAATGGCGATCTTCTGCCCTTCTTTTACCTTTGCGGAGAAGTCATTGATAATGATCTTATCCGGGTTATACCCGAAATGCACATGGTCAAACTCTACGTTGCCCTGAAGACCGTCAACAGATACCGGGTCAGGCACTGTCTGATCCTCTTCCTCTTCGTCAAGAAATTCAAACACCCTCTCTGATGCCGCCGCTGTGAGCTGCAGCATATTTGTGACCTGCGCCATCTGCTGGATGGGCTGGGTAAAGTTCCTTACATACTGGATAAAGGACTGGATATCACCGACTTCGATGGAGTTCCTGATCACGAGGAATCCTCCCAGGATTGCCACACCTACATAACCCAGATTTCCGATGAACTGCATGACCGGCATCATCATGCCGGAGAAAAACTGTGATTTCCATGCGGAATCATAGAGTTTCCCATTTGTTTCATTAAATTCCCGGATCACATCTTCTTCTTTATTGAAGGCTTTGATGATATTGTGTCCGCTGTATATCTCCTCCACCTGTCCATTCACATTGCCGAGGTATGCCTGCTGCCCCCGGAAATATTTCTGAGAATGCTTCATAACAAATGAAATGAGGAGCACCGAGACCGGCAGGATCAGAAGCGCCACCAGCGTCATCAGCGGGCTGATCGAAAACATCATGATCAACACGCCGATCAGGGTAGCCACCGAGGTGATCATCTGAGTGGCGCTCTGGTTCAGGCTCTGTCCCAGTGTGTCCACATCGTTGGTCACGCGGGAGAGCACCTCTCCCACCGGCTTTGTATCAAAATAGTTCATTGGCATCCGGTTGACCTTCTCCGAGATCTCCTTTCTCAGACGGTAAGTTGTCTTCTGGGAAATGCCTGTCATGATGATCCCCTGGATAAAAGTACACAGGGCGCTTATCAGATACAGTCCCAGGGTGATCAGAAGGATCCTTCCGATCTTCCCGAAATCCATTCCGCTGCCGCCCGACACTTTGCTTACCAGTCCGTTAAAAATCTCTGTAGTCGCTTTTCCGAGGATCTTCGGGCCGACGATATTAAAGACCGTGCCGCAGATGGCAAATACTGCCACGAAGAACATATGCACTTTAAAAGCGCTCATATAGCGGAACAGTTTTTTGACCGTTCCTTTAAAATCTTTTGCCTTTTCGCCCGCCATGTTTCCTCCATGTGGGCTTCCCATACCTCTAGCCATGGCTGGGCACCTCCTCTCCTGAATATGACGCGCTCCCGGCGGATTCTTCCGCATGGTCTGATCCTCGACCCGGACCGCTGTGTCCGGCCGACCGCGTTCCTGCTGCCAGCTCTGATTCCGAGAGCTGGGACGCCGCGATCTGCCGGTATACCTCGCAGTTTTCCAACAGCTCTTTATGGGTTCCGATCCCTGCCACTCTGCCGTCATCCAGCACGATGATCTGCTCTGCGTTCAGGATCGTGCTGATCCGCTGCGCAACGATCAGGACCGTACTGTTCTCTGTTCGCTTCTTCAGCGCCTTTCTCAGAGTCACATCTGTCTTAAAGTCAAGAGCTGAGAAACTGTCATCAAAGATAAACACTTCCGGGCGCTTTGCGATCGCCCTGGCGATGGACAGTCTCTGTTTCTGGCCGCCGGATACATTGGAGCCGCCCTGTGCGATATGGCTGCGGTAACCGTCTGGCTTTGCGTCGATGAATTCTGCTGCCTGCGCGATCTTAGCCGCCTCTTTCATTTCTTCTGCTCCGCCGTCTGGATTGCCGAACATGATATTCGAAGCGATATCCCCGGAGAAGAGCAGCCCCTTCTGGGGAACATATCCAAGCTTCTCCCTGAGTTCATGCTGGGTCACGTCCCGGATATCCACATCATCCAGAGTAATACGTCCCTCAGACACATCGTAGAATCTCGGGATCAGGTTGACCAGCGTAGACTTGCCGCTCCCGGTGCTCCCGATGATCGCCGTCGTCTCACCTGGTTTCGCCGTAAATGTAATATCGTGAAGGACGTTTTCATCCGCCCCGGGATATTTAAAGGAAACATGGTCAAACACAAGCAGCCCTTTCTTTTCTCCCGAAAATATCTCCGGCTGCTCCGGATCGTGGATGACGGTCCTGCTGGAAAGCACTTCCTCCACACGGTCCGCCGCAACAGCCGCTCTCGGCAGCATGATAGAGAGCATGCACAGCATCAGAAAGCCCATGATGATCTGCATTGTATACTGTATGAAAGCCATCATGTCGCCCACCTGCATCTGTCCCTGATCAATCCCATGCGCTCCGCTCCACATGATCAGGACGGAAACCCCATTCATGATCAGCATCATGACAGGCATCATAAATGTCATGGCACGGTTTACGAACAGGTTCGTCTTTGTCAGCATTTTATTAGCATCGTCAAAGCGCTCCTCCTCATGCTTCTGTGTGCTGAACGCCCGGATGACCCGGAGACCGGTAAGGATTTCCCTCATGACCAGGTTCACCTTATCTACCAGGGTCTGAAGGATCTTAAATCTGGGCATTGCCACCAGGAAAAGGACAAGGATGACCAGACCGATCAAAACGACTGCAAGGCCGATGATCCAGGACATGGACACATTTGTCTGTAATACCTGCAGAACGCCGCCGACCGCCAGGATGGGAGCATAGAGCACAATGCGCAGCAGCATGACGATGATGAGCTGGATCTGCTGGATGTCATTCGTACTCCTGGTGATCAGGGATGCCGTGGAAAAATGATCGAACTCATTATTGGAGAATCCGACTACCTTGTGGAAAACTCTTCCTCTGAGATCGCGTCCTGTCGCAGCCCCCACCCGGGAAGCGAGGAATCCCACCAGCACACTTGCCGCCATGCCGAGAAAGGCAAGCGCTACCATCTTTCCCCCGGTGACAAGAAGATAATGGATCTGGATGTCATCCATATCCATCCCAAGGTCTTCATATGCGGCTCCCACATAGCTGACCGCCGCCTGCTCAAGGATCGTATCCGGCAGATCCTTCATCTGCTTTTCCATCTCTTCTACAAGGACAGACTTCTGTTCTACCGGGATCATCTCCAGAATGTCAAACACGGTCATGTCATCTGAGGCCATCTGTTCCGGAAGATTGGCTTTCATCTGTTCTTCGATCTGCTTTGTCATGTCGCTGCCGGACTCGAATCCTGCCGTCAGCATCATGGGACAGGCAAGGATATCGCCCAGTTCTTCCACCTGCTCTTCATCCTGTGAAACAGGATCTTTCAGAACATATGCTTCTTTCTCATAGGTACTGTCATCTGTATCATACATACTCAGGACCGTCTCCTGCTCTTCCTCAGGGACGAACAGGAGCAGCTTCTCCATCTCATCTACTGATACGGCTTCCGGGATCTGATCCTGGATCCCGCCCTGCTGGATGCCTATATTTACAATATCTGATGTATAGGCGGGCAGAGACAGGTCGCAGTACGCCTGGACAAACAGGATCACAATGATCGCGAGCAGAGACTTCCAGTGCTCTGCCGCATATTTAAATAGATTTTTCATACCTTTTTGTTCCTTTCATAACTCTCAAGATTATCACCCGCCTGGATCATGAGCCGCCTGAAAAGCAGCTTCTCCTCCAGACTCATCCCCTGGAACAGGATCTCTTCCATCCGGTCCGCCACATCTTTAACAGCCTGAATGCAGGATTTTCCTTTCTCTGTCAGGGTCAGCCTCATGACACGCTGGTCATGCTGGTCCGGTTCTCTGGCGATATACTTATCCCGCTCCATCTTCTGGATCATGGAAGTAATGGATGGAGCCGTGACATCCAACTGTGCCGCCAGCTCTTTCTGGGACATGGAGTCCCGCTGATGGAGCATAAAAAGCACGCTCGCCTGGCTCCGGTTCAGGTCAAATTCCTGATACATCCCCTTTGCCGTATTCATGGCCCTGTGAGAGACCATGCCTATAAGCCCCAGAACCGGAACTTTATTCATATCACATTGATACATTGTCTTCCCTCCCTGCTGTCTTCTGTCTGCTTCCGTTTCTTCAGTCACACTGCATTGCCCTCTGCAAATGAAGCCCTCCTTCTCGGAAACCAATATCAATTAGTTAAGCAACTAAATATTATATTAGTATTACTACACAATAAAGTCAAGGTTGAAATGGAATTATTCATGTTTTATTCATACTTTTTGCACAATTTTAATTAGTTCTTTAATTATTTATAAAACAAGAAAAATCCGGGAGGTCTTCCTCCCGGACAAAATGCCATATTATTCCTCAAACGGAATTCCTTCTCCGCCATCCTGTTCCCTGTCCGCACCGGACAGAGCAATGTTTTCTTTCATTCTGATCGTCCTCACATTGATCCCATTTACTTCAATATGATCATCCACCGGGATGACCAGACACTGCCTTCCGTCAATGACCCTGGTCTCCACCAGATCCGCCCTGTCCGGATTCACCTTGATGATCACATCCGGTGTCTCGATATTGAATTTTCTCGTCTCCGCGATATTCGCCGCCAGCAGGGAAGCTTTCTCTCCGGCATTTTCCTCAAAATTCCGGTCAAAGCTCTCCATTTTCTCAGGCTCCACACCGCTCTGCTCAAAGATTTTCTTCATCTCCGTCTTATCAAGCGCAAGCGGTTCCGGCTCTTCCTTATGCTCCTCGATCAGGTCATTGAGGGTCTCGTGGATATTGCGGACCGTCTCATAGTCTCCGTCCTCTCCCAGAGTATCCTCAATGATCATCTGGAATGTCTCCTTCTGCGTATCAGCGGACATGGGCATCCCCGCTCCCAGGAGCTGGCTGATCAGCTCCGGCTGCAGGTCCTCGGATTTCTTCGTATAATACAGGATGCTGTGCAGATCCGTGCCCCTGTCATTAAATGCCGGGAAAAGGAAACCGTTTGCAGGCATGTCCACGATCCAGTCACGGATGCGGTCCTGGATACGGTTATCCTCCGCGTTGTAACTCAGCCCTGCCTTGGAAAGGGATACCGGACAAATGCTCATGAGCAGGTACTCATACACCTCGTCCGAAGCGTCAAACATCTCCAGACCGTCCGAAGATTTCCCCGGGATATCGTACATCGCATGGATGAGGATAATATAATAATTCTCCGCATAGTCATATGTAGCGATCACTTTGTCGTAAAATTCTTCCAGGAGCATATCGTCTTCCAGTTTGCTGTCCCTGAGCTTAAGGAGAAATTCCTGAGTCCCCCCGGGCATCTCCGCGTCAAGGGGAAATTCCAGGTTCAGCATATTTTTTCCTACTGTTCCGGACAATGTCTTTTTAAATATATCAAAATATTTGAATGCTTCTTCTTCCGGCAGGGAAAGAAAGGCATCCTTTGACTCCATCTTTTTTGTTTTTTCGTGATCCACATAGCAGCCGCAGATCCGGGTGATCGCGCAGTTTGCCGGTGTGAACTGCTTTCTGATCTCGAGTATTTCTTTCTTATTCATTATCAATATCCCTCTTTTCTCTGTACATCAGACTCCTCTATCCAGTGTACACCGAAGCCGATAAGAAAAAAAGATTTGATTTCCCCTCGTTTCTGTGCTATCATAGCTGTATTTTTCTCCATCAGCGATGAAAGGATTTCCTCGTTAAATAATCCTGATAGACTCGGAAAATGTTATGCCCCGGAATTTATCAGAGATAAGCAAGAACGTATATCCTTGTCAATGCAGATCGACTGACTGTCAATCTCCTGCGGGCAGACCGCCTCCCCATAATTGACGCACGCATACACGGCCTTCGGGTTATGCGCTGTCATCTGCCAGAAGGGGTACTTGATGATTCCCGGCGTATTCCCACCCACGCCAAGCTCCAGATACAGGATATGCAGGCCGCTATGACGCCGGAGAAATTCCTGATAGCGTTCTGCTGCTGCATACCATCCTCGGTCCTGCACAAAGGTATCATCCGCCCTCAGATTCATGCTCATCGGTTTCCCGCACTTCGGGCAGAGGGGAACAAGCTCTGAGGGGATCGCCATTTTCGCATTTACACCGTCCGGGAGGAAGAGCCCGCCCCTTCCATCGATCTCATAGCCCTGAGCCAGGACCATCTGCCGGACAGTCTCTTCATTGTCATATGTACTGCTATGACAGGGGGCAGAGCACTGGAACAGTCCATAATCGCCCTGTGTGTAGAACAGGCGCTGCCTGTCAAAGCCCGCCTTCTGAAAGCAGTGGTCCACATTTGTAGTAATGACAAAATAATCCTTATCCTTCACCAGAGCATACAGTCCATGATACACCGGCTCAGGAGCATCCATATAACGGTTGATAAAAATGTATCTGCTCCAATATGCCCAGTGTTCTTCCAGGGTTTCATAAGGATAAAATCCCCCGGAATACATGTCCCGAAATCCGTATTTCTCATGAAAATCTCCAAAATACCGTTTAAACTGCGCTCCGTCATACTGCATCCCCGCTGCCGCAGACAAACCTGCGCCCGCGCCAAGGACCACCGCATCCGCGCTTTCCAATTCTCTTTTCAGCCTTTTGACCTGTTCCCGGGAAGCCCCGGCGGTCTCTGGGCTCACTCTTTTTAAAAACATGGAATATCACCTCATGACCAGAATGAAACACACTCATTTTTCCGTCTGTATCAACCATACAGCGTTTCACCTACAGCTTTTACAGCTTCATTATATTCCGGCTCCATTTGTCCGTAAAGTACGCACAATTTTGTATCGTAGTTACAAAAAAGTAACTGTCATGCTGTAAAGGAAAAGCCGCATACAAGACTGCGGTATATTGATTTACCCGGCATATTACACTATAATCAGGATGTAACATTCGATTCAATCCTATTATCCGGAAAAACTTGACTGTCAATATGAGGTGATAAACTATGCTTACAAAAGAAGAATTACCTGCGTGTCCGGTGGCGACCACTGTACAGCTGATCGGAAGCAAATGGAAGCTGCTGATCATAAGAAATCTTCGCTCACGCCCCTGGCGGTTTAACGAACTGAAAAAAGATCTGGAGGGAATCAGCCAGAAAGTCCTGACAGACAGCCTCCGTTCCATGGAGGAGGATGGGATCATTACGCGGACCGTCTATCCGGAAGTGCCCCCAAGAGTAGAATATGCCCTGTCGCCCCTGGGAGAATCCATGCGCCCGATCCTTGACGCAATGGAGCAATGGGGAAACGATTATAAAAAACAGTTGAAGTGATCTTCTTCCCTTACAGATGAGGCTGATATCCGGCTGTACCATAGGACTGCCATGGCGAACCGGCCGGACACACAACGGAGCGGGAAATCTCTTTCCGATTCCCGCTCCACTGCCTTTTCTTATGATGCCTGCCCTGTGTGCAGGATTTCATTTGCATTCCGGATCCGTTCTTTTGTCGGCGGTTCGATCCCTGTCAGCGGGTATTCATATCCCAGCTCTTTCCACTTATATTCGCCAAAAGTATGGTAAGGAAGCACCTCCACCTTTTCGACATTATTTAACGTTTTTATAAAGTCATAAAGTTTCTTAAGATATTCATCCTGGTCATTTCTCTCCGGTACCAGCACATGCCTGATCCAGACTGGCTTGCCAATCTCAGACAGATACCGCGCCATGTCCAGGATATTCTCATTTGTGTGCCCTGTCAGAATCTTATGCTGCCCATCATCAATATGCTTGATATCCACCAACAGCAAATCTGTATACTTCATCAGCTCATTAAACTTTCCGAAAAAGGGCTCTTCTCTTGTAAAAGACACGCCGCTTGTATCAATAGTCGTGTTGACTCCCTTTTCCTTCGCTTTCTGAAACAGTTCGATCATGAAGTCCATCTGGAGAAGGGGCTCTCCACCGCTCACTGTGATCCCGCCGCCGTCCTTCCAGTATGGCCTGTACCGCAGCGCCTGCTCCAGGATATCATCCGCACTCTTCTGATCCCCTACCTGTATATTCCAGGTATCGGGGTTGTGGCAGAACTGGCACCGCATTGGACATCCGGCAAGAAAAATAACAAAACGCACGCCCGGTCCGTCAACCGAGCCGAAACTCTCCATAGAATGAATAAAACCGTTCATTTTTTTCTCCTTTCGGGGACGTAGTAAAATTCGATTTTACTACGTCCCAAACCGAAAATAGCCCTGTCCCTTTTCTATTCCACCATACCCTTTTTAGTAATAATGTACGATTCCATTATTAAAAATACATCTATTCGCTTACAACTTCATGCAGTTTTCAAAAAAGGGACAGGCCTATCACTAAAAAGGGACGTAGTCAAACTCAATTTTACTACGTCCCCAAATACAAAATACAAATATTACATTCTGTCGTGGCAGGTTCTTGCGATCACGTCAAGCTGCTGCTCTCTTGTCAGGTCGATGAACTTCACCGCGTATCCGGATACACGGATCGTGAAGTTTGCATACTCTTCTTTTTCCGGATGCTCCATCGCATCGATCAGTTTCTCTGTACCGAATACGTTCACGTTCAGGTGATGTGCTCCCTGATCGAAGTATCCGTCCATCACATGGAAAAGATTGTTCTTACGCTCATTGTCATCATGTCCAAGCGCTCCCGGGCTGATCGTCTGTGTATTGGAGATTCCATCAAGCGCCTGCTCATACGGCAGTTTCGCAACTGAGTTAAGGGAAGAAAGAAAACCGTTCTTTTCTGCGCCGTAGGATGGGTTCGCTCCCGGTGCCAGCGGCTCACCTGCTTTTCTTCCATCCGGAAGAGATCCTGTAGCCTTACCGTAAACCACATTGGATGTGATGGTAAGGATGGATGTTGTAGGCTCGGAATTTCTGTATGTGTGGCACTTCTTCAGCTTGCTCATAAAAGTGCGGAGCAGCCATACCGCGATCTCATCGGCGCGGTCATCATCATTTCCGTATTTCGGGAAATCGCCTTCCACCTCATAATCAACTGCAAGCCCGTCCTCATCGCGGATCACTTTCACTTTTGCGTATTTGATCGCGCTTAAAGAGTCGACAACATGTGAGAATCCTGCGATACCTGTGGCGAATGTGCGTCTTACATTGGTATCGATGAGAGCCATCTCAGCGGCCTCATAGTAGTATTTATCATGCATGTAGTGGATCATGTTCAGGGTATCCACATACAACTTGGACAGCCACTCCATCATCTGATCATATTTTTCCATGACCTCGTCAAAATCAAGGTACTCGGATGTGATCGGTCTGTACAGCGGCGATACCTGCTGTTTTGTCTTCTCGTCAACACCGCCGTTGATCGCGTACAGAAGGCATTTTGCAAGGTTCGCGCGGGCTCCGAAGAACTGGATCTCCTTACCTGTCTCTGTCGCGGATACGCAGCAGCAGATCGAGTAGTCATCACCCCATACCGGACGCATCACGTCGTCGTTCTCATACTGGATAGAGCTTGTCTTAACAGAAATATAAGCTGCATATTTCTTGAAGTTCTCCGGCAGGTTTGAGGAGTACAGGACTGTCAGGTTCGGCTCCGGTGACGGTCCCATGTTCTCCAGTGTGTGGAGGAAACGGTAATCGTTCTTTGTAACCATGTGGCGTCCGTCCATTCCGATTCCCGCCATCTCCAGCGTTGCCCATACCGGATCCCCTGAGAACAGTTCATTGTAGGAGGGAACTCTCGCGAACTTCACCATTCTGAACTTCATGACAATGTGGTCGATCAACTCCTGCGCCTGCTCTTCCGTCAGGACGCCATTCTCCAGATCTCTCTGGATATAGATATCAAGGAATGTAGAAATACGTCCCACACTCATAGCAGCGCCGTTCTGTGTCTTGATCGCTGCGAGATATCCAAAGTACAGCCACTGAACAGCCTCTTTCGCGTTTGTCGCCGGTTTGGAAATATCATATCCGTAAACCGCCGCCATTTCTTTCATCTCTCTCAGGGCGCGGATCTGATCAGCGATCTCCTCACGGAGACGGAAATCTGTCCCCTTCATTCCGTGTCTTTCATACTCAACAAAATCTGCCTGCTTCTCCTCGATCAGGTAGTCAATACCATAGAGAGCCACACGGCGGTAATCGCCTACGATACGGCCTCTTCCGTATGTGTCCGGAAGTCCTGTGATAATCTTGTTGTGACGCGCTTTCTTCATCTCAGGCGTATATACGTCAAATACTGCCTGGTTGTGTGTCTTATGATATTTTGTAAAGATTTCATGCAGTTTTTCACTCGGTGTATATCCGTATGTCGTACAAGCCTGCTCCGCCATGTTGATCCCGCCGTACGGCATGAACGCTCTCTTCAGCGGTTTGTCTGTCTGGAGTCCAACGACCTGCTCCAGATCTTTCATCTCCTCGTTGATATATCCCGGTCCATATGCCGTCAGGCCGGAAACGATCTCTGTCTCCATATCCAGAACGCCGCCTTTTGCACGCTCTTCTTTCTGAAGTCTGGAAAGCTCACCCCAAAGTTTGTCTGTTGCTTCTGTAGGGTCTGCCAGGAAAGATTCATCCCCATCATACTGAGTGTAGTTGTGCTGGATGAAATCACGCACATTGACTTCCTCTTTCCAGAGATGACCTTTAAAACCAGACCACTGGTCAAAATTTGTCTTTGTCATTTGAAAACCTCCTCTGAAATCCTTGATCATTTGAATCATGAGCCGACAAAGGATAACCTTCTTGTCCGTGTCAGCTTTCATGCGCTAGTATAACATCAGGTTTATAAAATGACAAGGTTTATATCGATAATCGTTCTCAAAAACACCCTTGTATTTAATTTTGAACAATAAAGAGACTGTTTATACCATATATTGTATTTTCCGGAGTGCAATCCACCTGTTTTAGTAGATTGTTTCCAGATGTTTTCCATACCTTATATCGATATCCGAACGCGCAGGAGATAAATGCCGATCAGTACCGCCGCCCCCGCAGATCCAGTGATCACTTTTACTGTTTTGGAAACTGTATCTCAATCTTTGTTCCTCTGCCCGGCATACTGTCCACACTGACCTTCGCGCCGTGCAGGAGAGCCCCGTGCTTCACGATAGACAGTCCCAGGCCCGTACCTCCTCTTTCTTTGGAATGGCTCTTGTCCACCCTGTAGAACCGCTCGAAGATACGCTCGTGATGCTCCTTTGGGATACCGATGCCGGTGTCAGTGACGCTGACCCTTGGACCGTCCAGCGTATTGCCCGCCCAGACGGTCACCCGGCCGCCATCGTTGTTATATTTGATCGCATTCTCACATACATTGTAGATCATCTCATCCAGGATCTGGCGGATGCCGGAATATTTCACTGGTTCTCCGGTCATCTCCATCCGGATATTCTTCTGGGATGCCTGGGGCGCGAGCCGGCTTATGATCTCCCTTGTCAGATCATAGAGATCGACCTCCTGTTTCTCAAGCTCCACCGACTCCTCATCCAGTTTGGACAGTTTGATGATGTCCTCTACCAGGGTGATGAGCCGGCGCGCTTCTTTGTAAATACGCTCCGAGAACACCGGAATGTCCGCAGGGCGCACCATCCCATTCTTCATGATCTCCGCATAGCCGGAGATTGATGTGAGCGGGGTCTTAAGCTCATGGGACACATTGGCGGAGAACTCCTTTCTCATGTTGGATACCGCCTCTTTCTCCTTATTCTGTTTATCCATGGCGATCAGAAGCGGATCCAGCTCCGCATAGACCGCATTTTCAAGAGGATGCTCCAGATCCAGTTCATTGATCGGTTTGATAAGGCGGGCTGTCTGCCACTTCGCGAGGAGCATGGCCAAGAGCACCATCAGGACTGCCAGTCCGCCGATCACAGGAATGACTCCCAGCGCTGTGCTGACCAGGCTGTCCGCTGCCCTTGACACCCTCAGCACAGTCCCATCATCAAGGAGAAGGGCATAGTAATACATATCCTTCTGCACGGTTGCCGAACGGCGCATATCCTCGCCCTCTCCATTCTTCAGGGCATCCATGATCTCCTGTCTTCCGCTGTGATTTTCCAGCATGCTGCCGTCACGCCTGGAGTCATAGAGCACACTTCCGTCCTCCGAGATCCGGGTCACCCGGGTCTGGACGTCAACATTATCCATTTCTTCCAAATACTCTGCGCCGGCGATATTGATCGCTATCCGTATGTATCTGGCCTCCTGCCGGACCTCTGACCGGAGAAGGGACAGGTTCTCATTATAAAGGATCACTGACAAAATAGCGTAGAAAAGCACGAGGGTCACTGCCAGAATGACCATCATGCTTTTCTGTATCTTCTGCTCCATGCTCCAGGGACGCTTCTTTCCCATCTTTTTCTGAATATTCTGCTGAATCTTCCTCACCATATTTACGCGGTTCCTCCAACTCGGTATCCTACGCCCCGGACGGTCTGGATGATCTCACCCTTTTCGCCTAGTTTCTGCCGCAAAGTCCGGATATGTACGTCTACCGTCCTTGTCTCACCATCGAAATCATAGCCCCAGATCTCTGTCAGGAGCTGATCCCTGGTCAGGACGATCCCCTGATTGCGCATCAGCTTTTCCAGCAGTTCAAACTCTTTGAGCGTGAGCGCCACCTGTTTTCCATCTACAGTGACTTCATGCTTCCTTATATCCATGCGGACTCCCGCCAACTCCATATCGATCCGGTCTTCCACTTTGCCCGAACGCCGTAAGACCGCCTTGATCCTGGAGACAAGCTCCATCATGCCGAAAGGTTTTGTCACATAATCGTCTGCTCCTGAATCCAGCCCGACCACCTTGTCATACTCTGTACCCTTTGCGGTCACCATGATCACAGGGATCCCCTTTGTCTTGGGAGAAGATTTCAGCTTTTTCAGAAGTTCCAGCCCATCATCGCCGGGCAACATGATGTCAAGCAGGATCAGCTCCGGCGTATCAAACGCCAGGGTCTCCATGAAGGCAGAACCTTCTGCAAACCCTCTGGCCTTAAGCCCGGTCGTTTCCAGCGTATATATCACAAGCTCCCTGATGTTGTCGTCATCTTCCACGCAATATATCATCGTTTCGAGTTCTCCTTCGTTTTATTTTGCCATTTCTTTCTGCCGTCCTCAGCTCTCATGCATGATCGCGCTGTCCTTATGCACGCCTGTGATGGAAAATTCCACCCACTCGGCGATGTTCGTCGCGTGATCACCGATACGCTCCAGATATTTTGTCACCATGATCAGGTCAAAGATCGCCTTGCCGTTCTCCCCCTTCTCTTCCTTGATGAAGTTGATCATCTCGTCTTTCACTTCGTCAAAGTACAGGTCGACCTCGTCATCCGCCCTCATCACGTCCCGGGCAAGTTCCAGGTCTCTGTTCACATAAGCAGTCACACTGTTGCGCACCATTTTGCTGACCTCAACAGCCATGGTGCCGATCACCTGGATGTTTTCAGCGGTTGCCGCCCATTTCTTGGAAGAAAGGATGATCTCCGCGATGTCCGCTGTCTGATCGCCGATACGCTCCATGTCTGTGATCATCTTAAGAGCCGCTGAGATCCTTCTCAGATCTTTTGCCACCGGCTGCTGCTGGAGCAGGAGCTTCAGGCACATCCTCTCAATATCTTTCTCACACTGATCGATCTCCTCATCCTCTGAAATAATGATCCTCGCTTGCTCCGCGCTCCCGTCTTTCAGAGCCTGGGTCGCCTTTGCGATAGCTGTCTCACAGAGTTCTCCCATATGGGTAAGCTGTTCATCCAGAAAATGAAGCTGTTCATCAAATTTGTTACGCATAATTTAACCAAACCTCCCTGTGATATAGTCTTCTGTTCTCTTATCTGCCGGTATGGAGAACAATTTCTCCGTATCATTGTATTCCACGACCTCTCCGAGCAGGAAAAACGCGGTATTATCAGACACGCGCACTGCCTGCTGCATGTTGTGCGTCACCATAACGATAGTATAATCTTTTTTCAATTCCATCGCAAGGTCTTCGATCTTGGACGTGGAGATCGGATCGAGCGCGGACGTGGGCTCATCCATGAGGAGCACCTCCGGTTCCACGGCAAGCGCCCTGGCAATACAGAGCCTCTGCTGCTGTCCGCCGGACATGCCGAGAGCACTCGTCTTCAGACGGTCTTTGCACTCATCCCAGATCGCAGCGTTGCGCAGTGACCTTTCCACGATGTCATCCAGCTTTGATTTGGAATGGATGCCGTGTGTCCTCGGTCCGAACGCGATATTGTCGTAGATGCTCATGGGAAACGGATTGGGTTTCTGGAAAACCATACCCACACGTTTCCTTAACATATTCACATCCATGCCCTTGAAGATATTCTGTCCGTCAAGGAGGATCTCACCGTCGATGCGGCAGCCCTCCACAAGGTCGTTCATACGGTTGATGGACTTGAGAAGCGTTGATTTCCCACAGCCAGAAGGCCCGATAAATGCTGTGATCTTGTTGGCTTCGATCTCCAGGTTCACATCCTTGAGGGCTTTAAAATCGCCGTAATACAAATCCAGATTTTTGATACTGATCTTAGACATTTTCTTTCCCTTTCCTTGATTTGGGACGTAGTGAAATCGGATTTTACTACGTCCCCTTTCACAGTTTTTTCACATTTATGCTTTTGTAAGCTTTCTCGCGATCACACTTGATACTGCGTTGATCCCCACCACCAGGATGAGCAGGATGACCGCTGTGGCATAAGCCTTATCCATATAGAGTCCTTCGCTTGACAGGACATACATATGGAGAGCCAGAGTACGTCCTGATCCCATTACGCTGTCCGGGATCTGTGCAACCGTTCCCGATGTATACATCAGCGCTGCCGTCTCTCCCACGATACGTCCGATTGCCAGGATCACTCCTGCCAGGACGCCGGGGATCGCTGACGGAAGAACGATCCGGAATACGGTGCGCAGCTTGCCCGCACCCAGTCCGAAGCTTCCTTCACGGTAAGAGTCCGGAACTGCTTTTAATGCTTCTTCCGTCGTCCTCATGATCAGCGGGAGGATCATGATCGCGATGGTGAAAGCTCCTGCCAGAAGGGAGAACCCCCAGCCCAGAGCATTTACAAAGAACAACATGCCGAAGAGTCCGTATACGATAGACGGAATACCGGAAAGCGTCTCTGTCGTCAGCCGGATGACTTCTATGAATTTATTTCCTCTTTTCGCATACTCTACAAGAAAGATCGCAGAGAAGATCCCGAAAGGGACCGCGATCAGCAGGGATAACAACGTCATAACGATGGTGTTGACAAATGCCGGCACCACCGATGCATTCTCAGAGCTGTACTCCAAGGAGAAGAGCGACGGTGTGATATGCGGCACTCCATTGATCAGGATATAGGCGATCAGGAAAATAAGTACGGCAAACGTGATGACAGACGCCAGCATCACGAGCAGCATCAGGATAAATGAACCCGGATGTTTTAAATAAGTTCTGAATTTATCGCCTATCGTTGTCTTATTGATCATCTGCTTGCTCCTGCTCACTTCATTACTCATGATCCGCCCCCCTCTTTAACAATGCCACGCTCAGATTGATGATCAGGATGAACACAAAGAGCACAACGCCTGTTGCGATCAGCGCTTCACGGTGCAGCCCTGTGGCATATCCCATCTCGATAACAATGTTTCCGGTCAGGGTGCGGATGCCATCCAGCATACTCGTCGTAATACGCGCCTGATTGCCGACGATCATGATGACCGCCATCGTCTCACCGATGGCGCGCCCGATCCCCAGCACGATCCCTGCGATGACGCCTGATTTTGCAGCCGGGATGATGACGCGGAAAATACTTCTCTCTTTTGTTGCCCCAAGCGCCAGCGATCCCTCATAGTAATGTGCCGGAACCGCGCGCATCGCGCTCTCTGTCGTCCCGATGATGGTCGGGAGGATCATCATGCCCAGGATCAAAGACGCGGTCAGGATACTGTTTCCGTTGCCAGGCTTCTGTACGATCCCCGCCTTGTACAGCGCGGTACCGAACTCACGGATCAGAGGCACAACAACCACCAGCCCGAAGAAACCATAGATGACCGAAGGGATCCCTGCAAGAAGCTCTGTAGCTGCTTTCAGCGGCTTGTAAATACGCTTCGGACAGTACATCGCCATAAAAACAGAAGTCAGGATACCGATGGGCACTCCGAAGATGATCGCTCCCGCAGTCACATAGAGGCTTCCTACGATCATGGGCAGGATGCCGAACTGATCACTGTTCGGACGCCAGATCTCTCCTGTGATAAACTTGATAAATCCGATTTCTCTCATTGCAGGGATACCATTCGCAAACAGAAAGATGCAGATGAGCGCCACCGCCAGCACGGATGCGCACGCGGCCACGAAAAATATTCCCTGCATGAATTTTTCAGTCCATGCTTTTGATTTCATTTTTTCCTCCTAATGAGCCGGGAAGACATGCTCCATATCTGCCCGGCTCACATTTTAAAAGCGGAAATCTTTTACTCAGTGATTTCTCTTTATGGTATTTTCAGTTTGTACCGATCCGCTTAGATCGCGTCCCATGTTACTACATCACCAAGATAAATGCTCTTTACCTGGTCTGCTGACAGGTCGTCTGTGGGATTGCCCTGATTTACGATGACCGCGATACCGTCCGTTGCGATCACTGTGCCCTCAAGCTCAGCAGCTTCTTCCTCTTTCAGCTCCCTGGATGCCATACCGATGTCATAGCTTCCCTCGATAGCGGAAGTCATACCTGTTGTGGAATCAGATGTCTGAAGCTCAATAGATGCGTTCGGGTTTACTTCTTTATAAGCCTCGATCAACTTCTCCATCAGCGGAGATACGGAGGAGGACCCTCCTACTACACAGCTTCCTTCCGGAGCCTCTCCTGCGTAAGCCTCTACCCCGGATACCGGAATGTAGCCCTCACCGGATACTACTTCCTGTCCCTCTGTACTCATGATGAACGCCATGAAATCTTTTGCGACCGCATTGTCAGAATCCGGTTTTACCGCTACATTAAACGGTCTGGATACTTTGTATGATCCGTTCTCGATATTCTCGGCTGTCGCTTCAGCTCCGTCGATCTTAACAGCTTTTACAAGTGATTCGTCAAGAGATCCGAGAGAAATGTATCCGATCGCGTACTCATTCTCAGATACGGTTGTCATCATAACGGATGTGCTGTTTGTTACCTGAGCGTCAAGAGTCGTCATATCGTTGTCATCATCGTCAACAACACCGAACAGCTCTGTGAAAGCGCCTCTTGTTCCTGAACCTTCCTCGCGAGAAACAACTGTGATGGCATTTGCCGCGTCCCACTCGGAACCTGTTCCTTCATCTGCTGCCGCGCCTCCCTGTGCGGATGTATCATTGTTGCTTCCGCATCCTGCTGCCATTGCAGCTACCATTGATACTGCTGCGAATACTGAGATAAACTTTTTCATTTTCATTGTCCCATAATCTCCTTTTCGAATTACGATTATTATGTACTTCGGCATCTTGCCGCTGCCGCCGGAACTGTCTTGCGTCCGTCAACGGTATTTATGATAAAAAAGGAATGTAC
>ERZ1090864.180-NODE-180-length-34533-cov-44.543332_pt1 | contig 34533 bp, 36 predicted proteins | sample MGYA00478479_ERZ1090864 | MGnify/ENA primary metagenome ERZ1090864 (study PRJEB33644, sample SAMEA5815743) | chicken gut metagenome | biome: Chicken; feature: Gastrointestinal Tract; material: Caecum | place: Ireland | collected 2019-01-01 | study: A study of the...
GTTTCAATCTTATAACCGCAGGCCCTTGATATCCTTGATGCGGGACAGGATGATGTTGCAGCTGCAGCTGACCACGCCGGGCAGCGGGTCGATCACCTCGTGGATCAGCTTTTCCATCTCCTCGCTGGAGGACGCCACCGCATGGACGTGGAGCTTGTCCTTGCCCGTGACCCGGTAGATCTGGGTGATGGTCTCGTTTTCGGCCAGACGGCGGGTCACTTCGGGCAGGGCGTCGGGCTGCGTTTCGATCTCAAAGTAACAGCTGACCGCGCCGCCGATCTTCTGCGGGTTGATGATGGTGGTGTATTCCTCGATGACCCCCCGCTGCTCCAGCGCCTGGATGCGGGCCTTGACCGCCACCCGCGAGATGCCCACCGCCTGCCCGATGTCGGAGTAAGACATCCGTGCATTCTCGATCAGCAGTTGGACGATGCGCTGGTCCAGCGCGTCCAGACCCTCCAAAAACATGGCGAACGCCTCCTTGTGATATGGTTCGCCCCCAGTATACCACCGCCGGGCCGAAAAGGAAACCGCGTGTTGACTTTGGCAGACGGCGGGGGTATAATGGTTGCGAAACGTAAGATAAAACTTTCGGTTTGGAGATGACGTTTGATGAACCAGGATCTGACACGCGGGCCGGTCATGCGCTCGATGCTGCTGTTTGCGATCCCCATGATCCTGGGGGATCTGCTGCAGCAGTGCTACAACGTGGCCGACACCCTGATCGTGGGCCGCTTCGTCGGCACCGGCGCGCTGGCGGCGGTCGGCTCGTCCTATTCCCTGATGACCTTCCTGACCTCCATCCTGCTGGGGCTGTGCATGGGCAGCGGGGCGCTGTTTTCGATGCACTTCGGCCGGCGGGACGGCGACGGCCTGCGGGAGAGCCTTGTGTCCTCCTTTGTCCTGATCGCGGCGGTGGCGGTGGCGCTGAACATCGCCGCCTTTGCCTGTCTGGACCTGATCCAGATCTTTCTGCAGGTGCCGGACGAGGTCTGGGGGCTGATGCGCAGCTACCTGGCCATCATCTTTGCCGGCATCCCGGCCGTCTTTTTGTACAACTATTTCGCCTCTTTCCTGCGGGCGGTGGGCAACAGCGTCGTGCCGCTGGCCTTCCTGGCGGTGTCGGCCCTGCTGAACATCGCGCTCGACCTCTGGTTCGTGCTGGGGCTGGGCCGCGGCGTGGCCGGCGCGGCGGAGGCCACCGTCATTTCGCAGTACGTCTCGGGCATCGGCATCCTGATCTACACCCTGGCCCGCCGCAGCGAGTTCCGGGGCCTGGGCCGGCACCTGCACCTCCGCGCCGCCTGCCTGCGGGAGGTGGCGAGCTTCTCCTTCCTGACCTGCGTCCAGCAGTCGGTGATGAACCTGGGCATCCTGATGGTGCAGGGCCTGGTGAACAGCTTCGGCCCCACCATCATGGCGGCCTTTGCGGCGGCGGTCAAGATCGACTCCTTCGCCTACCTGCCGGTGCAGGATTTCGGCAACGCCTTTTCCACCTTCATCGCCCAGAACTACGGCGCGAAACAGTCCGACCGCATCCGCGCCGGCCTGAAAGGCGCAGCCGCCGCTTCGGTGGGCTTCGGCATCGTGCTGTCGGCCCTGGTCTGGGTCTTTGCCGGCCCCCTGATGGGCCTCTTTGTGGAGGCCGGCGAGGCCGCCGTCATCGCCGAGGGCATCCTCTACCTCCACATCGAGGGGGCGTTCTACTGCGGCATCGGGTGCCTGTTCCTCCTGTACGGCCTCTACCGCGCCCTGGGCAAGCCCGGGATGAGCGTGGTCCTCACCGTCATCTCGCTGGGCACCCGTGTTGCCCTGGCCTACCTTTTGTCCGCCACCCCGCTGGGCGTCACCGGCATCTGGTGGGCGGTGCCCATCGGGTGGGCCCTGGCCGACGCCGCCGGCATCGGCTACTATCTGGCCCGCCGGAAAAAGCTGCTGGCGTGGGAAACCTGAACGCCGTGCGCCTTTCCAAAAAATTTCCCTTGACGCTTTCCCTTAAATCGCATACAATAAAGACAGGCCTCTGTGGTGGAGGCCTACAGAACTTTTGTTTTGGTGCGGGAAAAGGCCCCGGGCCGGCGTCCCTTGCGGGATGCGCGGTTCGGGGCCTTTTCTGTTGCGCTCTGTTTTGCAGGCGCCGTTATTCATCCAGTTCCAGGTCGCCCGCCTGGATCAGGTCCAGAGGTGCGTCGGGCTCGGCCACCAGGCGGCGGCTCTGGTTGTAGATGGCCTTTTCCAGGGTGTTGCGGGCAAGCCGGCCGTTGCCGGCGGTGCGGCTGTCCGCCGCCTGGCGGCGCTGGTAGTAGCCCAGCAGGGGGAAGGTGCAGCTGTCGTCCAGGCGGTAGCCGCGGGCCGAGGCCAGCGACACGGTGATGTCCAGCAGCTGGTCGGCGGTGTAGTCGGGGAACTCGATCTGGTTGGGGAAGCGGCTGGCAAGGCCGCTGTTGGCCGAGAGAAACTGCTGCATCTCGCGGGTGTAGCCCGCCAGGATCACCACCAGGTCGTCCCGGTGGTCCTCCATCCCCTTGACCAGGGTGTCGATGGCTTCCAGCCCGAAGCTGTCCTGCTCGCCGCGGTAGAGGCTGTAAGCCTCGTCGATGAAAAGGACGCCCCCCAGCGCGCTCTCGATGACGCTGTTGGTCAGCGGGGCGGTGTGGCCGGTGTAGCGGCCCACCAGGTCCCCCCGGCTGACCTCCACCAGCTGGCCGCCCCGCAGCGCGCCGATGGCCTTCAGGTACCTGGCCACCAGCCGGGCGATGGTGGTCTTGCCGGTGCCGGGGTTGCCGGTAAAGATCATGTGCATGGACAGGCTGGCCGTCTTGAGGCCGGCGGCCGCCCGCCGCTTCTGGACCTGGACATTGTCGGCCAGGCCGAACACGTACTGCTTGACCTCGTCCAGGCCCACCAGCGCATCCAGCTCCCGCTTGACCTGCTCGGTCCCGCCGTCCCAGGCGGCGGGCAGCAGGTCGGCCAGCGGGGCCGGCTCGCTGCCGTTGATGGAAAACCGCAGCGCCCCGTCCCGGACGTCCAGCGCGGCCTTTCCCGGCTGGAAGCTGTCCTGCCGCAGGCAGTATTCGCTCAGCGCCCGGAAGATGCGCTCGCAGCAGCCGGACAGGGCCGCGGCCCCCAGCTTGCCGGTGTGCTGGCTGACGACATAGTCCCGCACGTCTTCGCCGGCCGTCAGGGTCAGCTGGAGCTGGCGGGCGCAGCGGCGGGCCAGCTCGTTCAGCAGGCGGGCTGCCAGGGCCTGCAGGCTCTCCTGGGTAAAGGGCTGCGTGCTGCACACATCCCCCAGGGCTGCCACAAAGCCCGCGCCCAGCAGCCCGGCCATTTCCTCCCGGCCCTTGTGGGAGAAAAAAATCAGGTACTTGCCCCGCGGGGTGATCCGGCTGACCGCCCCCGCCGCCAGGGCGCTGCCGGCGTCCACCAGGATGCCCTCCCGGTTGACCAGATAGCGCGAGGCCAGGGGAGCCGCGCCTTTCACCGCCAGGTCGGCCAGCGTCTTGAGGAAGGCGGGGCAGCAGCTCTCGTAGTGGTCAAAGAGGACCATTTCGCCGGGGGCGTTCAGCGCGGCGTAGAGGTCCTGCAGAAAGAGCTTTTCGGCGCCGGGGTCGGCGTACAGGGCCAGGTCCATCCGGGCCATCTGGTCGCTCTGCAGCAGGCCGCGGGCCGCCATCCGGCGGGCCGTCTCCTCCAGAGCAAAGTGGCGGCCCGTGCCCGAAGGCCCCCACAAAAGGATCACATTGCGGGCCTTCTGGCCTTCCATGCCCAGCACAAAGGGCCGGCGCATGGCCCGGATCAGGGCGTCCACATAGGCGTCCTGACCCAGCACCGTCTGCTTGACCTCGGCGGCCAGCCCCTCAAAGCTGCCCAGGTGCTCGGGCGGGGTGTCGGCCGCGCCCCGGGCCAGCAGGCCGTCGGCCTCCATGTCCCGCAGCAGCTGGCGGCTGTCCTCCAGCGCCTGTTTGGTGGACACGTCCTGGCTGCGCAGGGCTTCGTTCTGTTTTTTCAGCAGCTTGTCCAGGGTCTTTTGCTGTTCCAGCAGGGCCTTGTTCAGGTCGGGGGCCTCCGTCCGGGGGGCGGGCCGGGCAGGCTTTGCGCCCGGTTTGGCCGCCGGCTTTGCTTCCTCCTTGCCCTTGCCGGCCGGGACGCCGCCGGCGCGCATCCGCCCTCCGGGGCCGAACACACTGTTCATCAAGTTTTCCCAATCGTCGTTGTAGCCCATAGCGGCGCCTCCTTCTCCCTGTCCCGGGGGACAGCGTTCTTCGTTTCTGCTTTCCAGTATAACGGGCGGGGGCCGGTTTGGCAAGGCGGCGGCCCAAAAACAAAAATTATCCAGGAACAGCTCTTGCAAAGCACGCCCGCGTCCTTTACAATATACTGTAAAGAGAGAGCAACTTTTTTCCGGTTACAGTAAGGATGTGAGGACAGTGAGCGTAAAGACCCCCAAGAGCCTGCGGGCCTACTATGACAGCGAGCGGTTTGAGAAGGAATACCTCTACGACGGCCCGCTCGGCCCCGATTATACCCGCGAGGGCACCCGGCTGCGGCTGTGGGCCCCCACGGCCGAGCAGGTGATGGTCAACCTTTACCGCCAGGGGGACAAGGGCTTTTGCATCGGCTCGCTGTCCATGGAACGGCGGGAGCACGGCTGCTGGACCGTCTACCTGCCCGGGGACCAGCACGGGCTTTACTACACCTTTTCGGTGCGGGTGAACGGCCAGGTGCGGGAGACGGGCGACCCCTACGCCCGGGCGGCGGGGGTGAACGGCGTCCGCAGCATGATCGTGGACCTGCGCCGCACCGACCCTTCGGGCTGGCAGTTCGACCGGCGGCCGGTGATCCCCTCCGCCCGGCGGGTGATCTGGGAGGTGAGCGTCCGGGACTTTTCCTGGGACCCGGACGGCGGGTTCGCACGGCCGTGGCGGGGCAAATACCTGGCCTTTACCCAGGAGGGCACCACCCTGGCCGGGGACAACGTCTGTCCCACCGGCCTGAACTACCTGCGCCGCCTGGGCGTCAGCCATGTGCAGCTGATGCCGGTGTTCGACTTTGGCAGCGTGGACGAGGCCCGGCCCCTCCGGCTGCAGTACAACTGGGGGTACGACCCCACCAACTATAATGTCCCCGAGGGCAGCTATTCCACCGACCCCTACCACGGCGAAGTGCGGATCAAGGAGTTCAAGCAGATGGTGGCCGCCCTCCACAAGGCGGGCATCGGCGTGGTGATGGACGTGGTGTACAACCATATGTACCGCCACGAGAACGTCTTGAACGATACCGTCCCGTATTATTTCTTCCGCCAGAACCCGGACGGCACCCTGTCCAACGGCAGCGGCTGCGGGTGCGAGTTCTGCTGCGAGCGGCCCATGGCCCGCCGCTATATGATCGACTCGATCCTCTACTGGGCCAAAGAGTATCACATCGACGGCTTCCGCTTCGACCTGATGGGCCTGTTCGACGTGGACACCATGAACGAGATCCGCGCCGCGCTGGATAAGCTGCCGCGGGGCCAGGAGATCCTGATGTACGGCGAGCCCTGGCAGGGCGGGCAGAGTATGCTGCGCCGGTATGAGGCCAACAAGGCCAACCTCCAGATGCTGAGCACCCGGATCGGGGTGTTCAGCGACGACACCCGGGACGCCATCAAGGGCAACTGCTTCGAGGCCCGCAGCCCCGGCTATGTGGAGGGCAGGCAGGACGCCTTCTGGGACATCGGCTCGGCGGTGGGGGCCTGGTGCCTGCAGGACCGGGTCAACCCCCGCGCCCCCAGCCAGATCATCAGCTATGTATCGGCCCACGACAACCTGACTTTGTGGGATAAGCTGATGGCCGTCAAATACAAAAAGCCGGACTTCGCCGCCGCCCCCGACGTCATCCTGGCCCAGAACCGGCTGGCCGCCGGCATCTACCTGACCTGCATGGGCACCCCCTTTATGCTGGCGGGCGAGGAGTTTGCCCGCACCAAAAAGGGCCTGCACAACAGCTACCGCTCCCCAGCTTCCATCAACCAGCTGAGCTGGAGCCGGGCCAGCCGCTTCCACGGGCTGGTGGACTACTACCGCGGGCTGATCGCCCTGCGGGCCCGCTTCCCGCGGCTGGGGGACGGCAAGCTCGAGAGCGCCCACGCCATCGAATTCTTCTCGCTGGAGCCGCCTTTGGAGGGCTGGCACCTGGAAGCCGCCGACGGCGACGGCGCGGCCTGGCCCGAGATCGCGGTCTTTTACAACCCCACCGCGCAGGAGGCCACCGTCCCCCTGCCGGAAGGCCGCTGGCGGCTGCTGTGCGACGGCGTTTCTTCCAGCCTGTGGCGGGGCAGCGAGATCATCCGCACCGGCTCCACCGTCCTGCTGCCCTACAGCGCGACCATCCTCGGGCAGGTGTGAGGGCGGCAAGGCCCAGACCCAAGTAACAACAAACAGCAAAAGGCTGCTGCACGCGTGATGGTGCAGCAGCCTTTTATGGATCACGTCCGCGGCGCGCTTTTTGCCGCCCGCCAGACAAGCCCCACGGCCAGGCCGGCCAGGGCGGGACAGACCCAGCCCAGCCCCAGCGAATAGAAGGGCAGCCAGCGCCCGGCGGCGTCCAGCAGCCCGCCCAGCGGCAGCGCCGCCTGCGCCCCGGCGGGCAGGGCTTTGAGCAGGTCCAGCACCGCCGCCGGCAGGGTGAAAGCGGTCACGCTCAGGTAGACCCGGCGGTCGTTGCCGAACAGGCCCCCCGCCAAAGACAGAAGGATCAGGGTGATGGCCAGGGGATACAGGAACATCAGCACCGGGGTGGCCCATGCCAGGATGGTCTCCAGGCCGAAGTTGGCCGCCCCGAACGAAAACAGGCAGAACCCTACCGCCCACACCCGGTAGGACGGCCCGTGGGGGAACAGCTCGCAGAATGTCTGGGAACAGCTGGTGATGAGGCCCACCGCCGTCTTGACGCAGGCAAAGGTGACGGTCACGGCCAGGATCACCGCGCCGAAAGCCCCGAAGTAGTGCCGGGCAATGGTCAGCAGGGCCTCGCCGCCGTTGGAGGCCGCCGGGTAGAGCCCGCGGCTCTCCGCGCCCACCACGGCCACCGCCAGGTAGATGACCCCCATCAGCCCGCAGCCCAGGCAGCCGGCCGCCACCGTGTTGACGGCCACCGCGCCCGGCTCGGTGACGCCGAGGCCCCGGATGACCTGCACCACCACGATGCCGAACGCCAGGCCCGCCAAAGCGTCCATGGTGTTGTATCCCTCGAGGAAGCCGCCCACAAAGGCCGACTGGGCAAACGCGCCCTCGGGGGCGGCGGCGTCCAGCGGGCCCATGGGCCTGACCAGGGCCGTCACCACCAGCACCGCCAGGCAGACCAGAAACAGCGGGTTGAGCACCTTGCCCACCCAGGTCAAAATCTTGCCCGGCCGCAGGGAAAACCACAGCACCGCCCCAAAAAACACCAGCGAAAACAGGGCCAGCGCCCTCTGACCCCCGCCGCCGCCCAGCGCCGGGGCCACGCCCACCTCAAAGGGGACGGTGGCGCACCGGGGAATGGCGAAAAAGGGCCCGATGGTCAGGTAGAGCAGGCAGGTAAAGAACAGGCTGTATTTTTTGCCCACCCGGCGGGTGAGGGCGGCCAGGCCGTCGCACCGGCTGATGCCCAGCGCCGCCACCCCCAGCAGGGGCAGGCCCACGCCTGTGACCAGCAGCCCCGCCGAAGCCGTCAGGACCCGGCTGCCCGCCAGCTGGCCCATCGAGGCGGGAAAGATCAGGTTGCCCGCCCCGAAAAACAGCCCGAACAGCATACTGCCCACCGCCAGCAGTTCCCGGAAAGAGAGTTTCGTTTTCATACCAAGCACCTTCCGTCTTGTGTTACATTTTATTCATGATAGCACATCACAAGATGAAAGTAAATGATAAGATGCCCGAAAAAGTGCACAAAAACGGCCCCCTCCTCCGTCCACTGCAACGGAAGAGGGGGCAAACCAATAGGAGAGTTTTCCCTGGCCGGCCACGGGCGGGCCGGCCTGTTCAAAATGAGATGCCGTAAAAGGACTTTAGTCCAGCAGGGCCAGCACGCCGGCCTTGGGGCGGCTGCCCACCGACTGGTTCACCAGCTTGCCGTTCTTAAAGACCAGCAGGGTGGGGATGCTCATGACGCCGAACTGTGCGGCCAGGTCGGGCTGCTCATCCACGTTGACCTTGCCCACCTTGACGTCGGGCCGCTCGTCGGCGACCTGGTCCACGATGGGGGAGAGCATCCGGCAGGGGCCGCACCAGCTGGCCCAGAAATCCAGCAGGACGGGCTTGTCGCTGTTCAGAACTTCGGCTGCGAAATTGTTTTTTGTAATGGTGACAACAGACATATCTTTTACCTCCCAGAGCATTGTGCGGGGCGTTTTGTTTTTTACGCTTACAGTATAGCCGAAACGGGCGGCGTTTTTCCGTAACTGCGTCACCGAGCGGGAGAGGCAAAAAAAGGCGCGTTTTTCCGTCAAAACGCGCGTTGCAGGTCACTTGTTTATACAATGATATAAAGTTATATATATCACACCTGTGCACACAAGTCAAGCCTAAATGGCTATTTTTCTCACTTTTTGGCAGGCCGCACAAAATTACGGGTTGATTTTTGCGTGTTTTTGCTGTAAACTGGTAACAGCAAAAACAGCGGGTTTTTCCCGCCTCATCCGTGTTTGCATCCCACGCCGGGCCGGCAGGCCCGCCCGCCGGGGCTGCAGGTAGGCAGCAGAGAGGAAGGCCTTTATGCCCCGTTCCAAGTTCGGTGATATCTATCGCGATTTAAAATATAAGATCGAATCGGGCGAGTACCCCTACCAGTCCCTCGTCCCCTCCGAGAACACCCTGGTGGCCGTGTACAGCTGCTCGCGCAACACCGTGCGGCGGGCCCTGGCCGGCCTGATCGAAGCCGGCTATGTCCAGGCCATCCAGGGCAAGGGGGTGCGCGTGCTCTACCGCCCCGCGTCCAGGACCCCCTTTACCCTGGGCCGGATGGAGAGCTTCCGCGAGACGGCGCTCCGCTGCCGGACCAGCTACCAGACGCGGGTGGTCCATTTCTCCATGACCCAGACCGACGGAGCCATGGCCGCGGCCAGCGGCTTCCCGCCCGGGGCCGACGTCTACCATGTAGAGCGGGTGCGGATCATCGACGGCCGCGCCATGGTGCTGGAAGTCAGCTATTTCCTGCGGTCGGTGGTCCCCACACTTACCCCAGAGGCGGCCGAGCAGTCGATCTACGCCTACCTGGAAAAGGAGCTGGGCGTCCAGATCATGACCAGCAAGCGGACCATCACGGTGGAACGCGCCACCCCTGCCGACCGCCTCTACCTCGATATGGGCAGCTACGACTGCCTGGCCGTGGTGACGAACCAGGCCTTCAACGCCGACGGCATCCTGTTCGAATACACCGTCTCCCACTATCACCCCGAATATTTCCGCTTCCAGGACACGGCCAGCCGCCGCGGCAAGAAAGCGGAGTGAACCCGCCCCGTGTCCTCAAGTGCAAAGGAGCCGCTGCGCCAAAGCAGCCGGGCTCCTTTTTGTTTTCGCTGCGGGCTGCCGGATTGCTTTCCGGGGCGCGCTGCGGTATACTGTTTCAAAAGGAGGTATGTCCTGATGTTGACCAATGAGACCCTTGAAACCTTAAAGACCCGCCGCAGCTGCCGCGCCTACAAGCCCGACCAGATCACCGAGGCCGAACTGGCCGCCGTGCTGGAGGGCGGCACCTACGCCCCCACCGCCATGGGCCTGCAGAGCCCCAAGATCGTGGTGATCCAGGATGCGGCCACCCGGGCCGAGCTTTCCCGGATGAACGCCGCCGTCATGGGCCGGGAGGGCGCCGACCCCATGTACGGCGCGCCCACCTATCTGCTGGTGCTGGCCGACGCCCACCGGCCCACCGCCCAGCAGGACGGCAGCCTGGTGATGGGCAACCTGATGAACGCCGCCGCCAGCCTGGGGCTGGGCAGCTGCTGGATCAACCGGGCCCGCGAGATCTTTGCCACCGATGAGGGCAAGGCCCTGCTGCGCCGGTGGGGCATCGAAGGCGAGTGGGAAGGGGTGGGCTTCTGCATCCTGGGCTACCCCGCCGCCGAGCCCAAGCCCGCCGCCCCCCGCAAGGCCGACTACGTCGTCCGGGTCTGACCCGGGCCGCGTCCGGCCCTGTTTTGACCGCCTATGAAGAACACGAAACCACATCCCCGCCCGCCTGCCCCGCCGCGGGTGGCGGCCGGCGGCCAAGGGCTCGCTCTGCTGGAAGGCCCCGAGGCCGCGGCCCGTCTCTACGCCCTGGCCGGGGCGGAGGAGGAAGGAGCCGGCCTGCTGCTGCGCGGCGCCGACCTGACCGGGGAGGACCTGGACGGCCTGACCCTGAGCTGCTGCATCCTGGAGAACTGCCGCCTGACCGGGGCCGGGCTGCGGCGGGCAGCCTTCACCGACTGCCTGTTCCGCCGCTGCGACCTGTCGGGGGCCCAGTGGTACGACGGCAGCCTGCTGCGCTGCCGCTGGGAAGGGGTCAAAGCCCTGGGCTGCAACCTGGCCGGGGCGCGCCTGCGGGACTTTGCCTGCACCGACGGCCGGCTGGACGGCCTGCGTCTGGACGGCGCGGGGCTGGAATACGCCCGGTTGGAAGCCACCAGCCTGGCCGGGGCCAACCTGTCCGGCCTGCGCTGGAACGCTCTCGTTCTGGATGACGCCGACCTGTCCGGGGCCTGCGTGACCGGCGCCAGCCTGCGCGGACTGGACCTGCGCCGCTGCCGCATCAGCGGCCTGACCGCCGGCGACGGCCTGCGGGAGCTGCGGGGCGCCATCGTGGACCCCATCCAGGCCGCCGAACTGGCCCGCCTGCTGGGCCTGGACATCCGCTGAAACCAACACCACCATCTGAAAGGAACGCTATGAAGCCTGATTACAAGCTGGTCGCCAAGGCCAAGTATATCCATCTGACCGCCGACCTCGCCGCCGAACTGTGGCAGGAGTGCTACAAAAAATTCTACCCGCCCAAACAGCTGGCTGCCCTGATCGACAAACTGCAGAGCGCCGACGCCATCGAGGCCGATATTGACGATGGCGTCAACTACTTTGTGGTCCAGCTGGGGGGCAAGCCGGTGGGCTATTTCGCCTGGAAGATGGAAAACACCGCCCTGCACCTGCTGCACCTGTACCTGCTGCCCGCCTACCGCGGCAAAGCCATGGGCCGGGACATCCTGGCTGCCTGCGAGCGGCTGGCCCGCAGCGACGGCAAGGGCCGTGTCCGGGCCGAGGTGCACACCAAAGCCCTGCCGGTGCTGGCCTTTTTCAAGGAGCGGGGCTACCGTCCCGGCGCGCCCGAGCCCGCCGACGTGGACGGCATCCTGATGGACCTGACCCCGATGGAAAAATTTCTCTGATTTTTCGCACGCTCTTTACAAATAATGATTGCATTTTTGCCGGGTTTGGTTTACACTTACACTAAAGCAATGAACCGCATAGACAGTGAGGAGCAACACCATGGCAAAAGATCATCCGACCGGTAAGTCCGGCCTGTACCAGGCCATCCTCAAGCTCGAAACGCCGGAACAGTGCTACCGCTTCTTCCAGGATGTGTGCAGCTATTCCGAGCTCAGCGCGATGGAACAGCGCTACGACATCGCCGAGATGCTTGTGGACAAGCGCATCTACACCGACATCAAGGAGCGGACCGGCGCTTCCAGCGCCATCATCAGCCGGGTCAACCGGGTGCTGTCCGCCCAGGACAGCCTGCTGCGCCAGCTGGTAGAGGAAAGCCGGCCGGACACCGAGCAACTGTAACAAGGAGGTAACCATCCATGAGCAAAGCAGTCGTCTTTTTCGCCGAGGGCACAGAGGAATGCGAGGCCCTTCTCGTCGTCGATCTTCTCCGCCGGGCCAAGGTGGAGGTGACGGTGGCGTCCGCTTCGGGCAGCCTGACCGTCACCGGCAGCCATAAGGTCACCATCACCGCCGACGCCCTGGCCGAAGATGTCGATTACAGCGATGTGGACCTGGTGGTCCTGCCGGGCGGCATCCCCGGCACCCCCAACCTGGCCGCCAGCGCCGCCGTGACCGGCGCCGTCAAGGCGCAGGCTGCCGCCGGCAAGAAGGTGGCCGCCATCTGCGCCGCACCCAGCATCCTGGCCGACCTGGGCCTGCTGGAGGGCCGCAAGGCCACCGCCCACGCCTCCTTCCAGGACAAGCTGGCCGGCGCGGAAGTGCTGGACCAGGAAGTGGTGGTGGACGGCAACATCACCACCAGCTACGGCCTGGGCGGCGCGATCCCCTTCGGGCTTGAGCTGGTCCGCCAGCTGGCCGGCCCCGACGAGGCCGCCCGCATCCAGAAGGCCATCTCCTATAAGCACAGCCTGCTGTACAAGAGCCACCGCTGAGAAACGCACCACAAAAACTGCTCCCCCGTCCGCTGCGGATGGGGGAGCAGTTTTCGTTTCTGCCGGGGCCGGGGAGACTATTCTTCCATCTGTTTGGCCAGGAAGGCCGCCGCCACCGACACCGCCTTTTGGTGGGCCGCGTCGGGCTTTTCGGTGCGGTCGTCGGTGAGCAGGCCCACCGCGCCGGTCACGTCCCCGGCCGCCACGATGGGCCAGGCGCAGAGGATGGCCCGGTCGGCCCCCTCACAGGGCAGCACCGCCTGTTCGGGCACGCCCTCGCTGAGGTAGGGGCGGCGGTTCTCCATCAGGCGCTCGAGCGGCTGGCTGACGGCCCGGTCGGCGATCTCCCGCCGGCCCGCCCCGCTGACCGCGATGATGTGGTCCCGGTCCGAGACAAAGGCCGTCAGAGCGAAACTTTTGTTCAGCACGTCGGTGTACTGGCCGGCCGTGCTGTGCAGCTCCCCGATGGGAGAATACTTCTTAAAGATGACTTCGCCGTCGCCGGTGGTAAAGATCTCCAGCGGGTCCCCCCGTCGGATGCGCTGGGTGCGGCGGATCTCCTTAGGGATGACCACCCGCCCCAGCTCGTCGATGCGGCGGACAATGCCGGTTGCCTTCATAATGATTCCCTCGCTTTCCGTTGATTGGGGTGTGCAGATAGTATTTGTAAGAAAGTGGAGATTATACCCGAGCCGCGCTCCGTCCCGCCACACTGAATTTATGACAGAATTGAAAACTTTTTTGCCACCCCCTTGACAGCGGCCCGGATTTGCATATAATAAACTTAGCACTCAAAGAGAGCGAGTGCTAAGAATCCAATCAAGACAAGGAGGCAGGACAGCATGGCAATGGATGAGCGCAAGCAGCGTGTGCTGCGGGCAATCGTGTCCCTCTACAGCGTCGAGGGCGAACCAGTGGGCAGCAGCGTCCTTGCCAACTATTTTGATATGGCGGTGTCCAGCGCGACGCTGCGCAATGAGATGGCGGCCCTGACGCGGCTGGGCCTTTTGGAACAGCCCCACACCTCGGCCGGCCGGGTGCCCAGCGCCAAGGGCTACCGCTACTACATCGACCACCTGCTGGACGACAGCCAGCCGCTGGACCGTGTGGCAAGAGCCCGGGTGGACAGCGTGTTCGCCAGTTTGGACCACGAGCCCGACCGGCTGGCCCAGGGCGCGGTCAAGGCGCTGGCCCAGATGAGCGGCTACACCGCCGCGGTCAGCACCCCCTGCGCCGACGATCTGTGCATCGCCCATTTCGAGGTGGTGCAGGTGGGGCGCAACGCCGCAGCCATCCTGGCCGTCACCTCGGCGGGCTACGTCCGCACGCGGGTGGCCCGGGTGCGGGACGGCCTGACGCGGGAGAAAGCCTCTCAGCTGGCTGCCCTGCTCAACCGCAATTTGACCTTTGTGGCGGCGGTGGACCTGTCCCGCCGGGCCCTGGCTGACCTTTGCAGCCAGATTGAGCCCGCGCTGGTGCCGGTGGTCAGCGCCGCAGCCGCCATCCTGCAGGAATCCGCCAACCCCCGGGTCTACCTGGGCGGCGAGCCGTTCCTGCTCAACTGGCCCCAGCTGGAGGGCAAAGTCCAGACCGTCCTCACCCTGCTCAACGACGAGGCCGCGGCGGCCCGGCTGATCGCAGCCCCCGCCGAGGGCACCAGCGTCCTGCTGGGGGAGGATATGGACCCCCGCATCCCCGGACTGTCGGTGGTCAGCTGCCGGTACCTGGTGGGCGGCGGGCTGTACGGGTCGGTGGCCCTGGTCGGCCCCACTCGGATGCCCTTCAGCAAGGTGATCCCCCTGCTGGAAGCCTTCGCCGACGAGCTGGGCGAGGGGATGGCAGGCAAACGAAAAGACGCACCACAGGCCGCGCCGTACCGCGGCAGGCCGTGACCAAATAAGGAGGAGCGCAGATGAGCGAAGAAACCAAAAAGGCCCCTGAGGCCGAAGCCGGCACCCCTGAGCCGGACAAGGTCCAGGACGGCAGCGCCGAGACGGCGGCAGAACAGCCCGCTTCTCCCGGCGCCGGGTCCGGCGAGGCCGCCGCAGCCCCCGAGGCTGAGGCCGCCAAGGACGAACCCAAGAAAAAGGACGGCTGGTTCAACAAGAAGAACCGCGAGGCCGAGGCCCTGAAGGCCAAGCTGGACGCCGCCGAAAAGAACGCCGCCCAGCTGAAAGATCAGCTGCTGCGGGTGGCTGCCGAGTACGACAACTACCGCAAGCGCACCAGCCGGGAGGCCGACCAGAAGTTCAACGACGGCGTCTCCTACGCGGTGGGGCAGATCATCCCCATTCTGGACACCCTGGAAATGGCAGCCAACGCCCCCTGCGCCGACGAGAACTACAAGAAGGGCGTCACCATGACGCTGGAAAAGGCCGGCAAAGCCTTCCAGACTTTGCGGGTCGAGGAGATGGAAGTGCTGGGCAAACCCTTCGACCCCAACCTGATGAACGCCGTGCAGCAGGTGCCCGCCCAGGAAGGGCAGGAGAGCGGCACCGTCGTCACCGTCTACCAGAAGGGCTACAAGCTGGGCGACAAGATCGTCCGCCACGCCACCGTGGTGGTGGCCGAATAGTCCGCCCCGCATTTCACAAGCGATATCCCGTAACACACTGCGATTGTATCATACACCGAATCCACACAGAGCTTTGAGAGAGGAGCCTTTATTATGAGCAAGATCATTGGTATCGACCTTGGCACTACCAACAGCTGCGTCGCCGTGATGGAAGGCGGCGAGCCCGTCGTCATCCCCAACGCCGAAGGCGCACGCACCACCCCGTCGGTGGTGGGCTTCACCAAGACCGGCGACCGTCTGGTCGGCCAGGTGGCAAAGCGCCAGGCCATCACCAACCCCGAGAACACCGTTTCGTCCATCAAGCGCAAGATGGGCACCAACGAGAAAGTCACCCTGGGCGGCAAGGAGTACACCCCCCAGCAGATCAGCGCCATGATCCTTCAGAAGCTGAAGGCTGACGCCGAGGCTTACCTGGGCGAGACCGTCACCGAGGCGGTCATCACCGTGCCCGCCTACTTCAACGACAGCCAGCGCCAGGCCACCAAGGACGCCGGCACCATCGCCGGCCTGAACGTCCGCCGTATCATCAACGAGCCCACCGCCGCATCCCTGGCTTACGGCATCGATAAGGAAGAGGACCAGAAGATCATGGTCTACGACCTGGGCGGCGGCACCTTCGATGTCTCCATCATCGAGATGGGCGACGGCGTCACCGAGGTCCTGTCCACCAACGGCGACACCCACCTGGGCGGCGACGATTTCGACCAGCGGATCATCGACTGGATGGCCGACGCCTTCCAGAAGGAGAACGGCATCGACCTGCGCAAGGACAAGATGGCTGCCCAGCGTCTGAAGGAGGCCGCTGAGAAGGCCAAGATCGAGCTGTCCAGCGCCATGACCAGCCAGATCAACCTGCCCTTCATCACCGCCGACGCCACCGGCCCCAAGCACCTGGATATGACCCTGACTCGCGCCAAGTTCAACGAGCTGACCGTGGATCTGGTCGACCGCACCATGACCCCTGTCCGCAAGGCTCTGGCCGACGCTGGCCTGCGCGCCTCCGACCTGAAGAAGGTCCTGATGGTGGGCGGCTCCACCCGTATCCCCGCCGTCTACGACGCGGTCAAGAAGGAACTGAACTGCGAGCCCTTCAAGGGCATCAACCCCGACGAGTGCGTGGCCGTCGGCGCCGCCATCCAGGGCGGCGTGCTGCAGGGCGACGTCAAGGGCCTGCTGCTGCTGGACGTCACCCCGCTGAGCCTGGGCATCGAGACCCTGGGCGGCGTGTGCACCAAGATCATCGAGCGCAACACCACCATCCCCACCCACAAGAGCCAGGTGTTCTCCACCGCGGCCGACAATCAGCCCTCCGTCGAGGTCAACGTCCTGCAGGGCGAGCGTGAGTTTGCCCGCGATAACAAGAGCCTGGGCGTGTTCCACTTGGACGGCATCGCACCGGCTCCCCGCGGCGTGCCTCAGATCGAGGTCACCTTTGATATCGACGCCAACGGCATCGTGAAGGTCAGCGCCAAGGACCTGGGCACCGGCAAGGAGCAGAACATCACCATCACCGCTTCCACCAATATGTCCAAGGAGGACATCGACAAGGCCGTCAAGGAGGCCGAGCAGTATGCCGCCGAGGATAAGAAGAAGCGCGAAGAAGTGGATATCCGCAACGGCGCCGACCAGATGGTCTTCCAGACCGAGAAGATGCTGAAGGAGAACGGCGACAAGCTGCCCGCCGACGTCAAGAGCGAGGCCGAGAGCAAGCTGAGCGACCTGAAGAACAGCCTGCAGTCCGGCAGCATCGACGACATCAAGGCAAAGCAGGAGGCTTTGAGCCAGGTGTTCGAGCGGATGTACCAGGCTGCCGCCGCAGCCCAGCAGACCGCCGGCCAGAACCCCGGCGCAGGCTCCAGCAGCGCTGCGGGCGAGAGCAAGCCCAACGATGACGGCGTTGTGGACGCCGACTTCAAGGAAGTCTAAGCAAAAGCAAAACGCCCCTGCCCCCCGGCCAAACCGGCGGGAGGCACAGGCAGAACGGGCAGGCGCCCAGCCGGACGCCCGCCGGATAAAGGCAAAGCCGCTCCGGTTTTCCGGGGCGGCATTTGCCGGTTTTAAGGCCAGCGCAGCTGGCGGCGAGAGGTGAGTGGAAATGGCACAGGAAAAACGTGACTATTACGAGGTCCTGGGGGTGTCCAAGACAGCCACGGATGAGGAGATCAAGAAGGCCTACCGTAAGCTGGCGCTGAAATACCACCCAGACTACAACCCCGGCGACAAGACCGCCGAGGAAAAATTCAAGGAGATCAACGAGGCCCACGAGGTCTTGTCGGACCCTGAAAAGCGCAAGCGCTACGACCAGTTCGGCTTTGCGGGCGTAGACCCCAACTACGCAGCCAGCCAGGGCGGCGGCGCAGGCGGCTTCGGCGGCTTTGGCGGGGTGGACCTGGGAGACATCTTCGGGGACATCTTCGGCGGCGGCTTTGGCGGGTTCGGCGGCGGCAGCGCCCGCGCCAACCCCAACGCCCCCCGCAAGGGCCAGGACATCCGGGTGCGGATCACCCTCAGTTTTGACGAGGCGGTCCACGGCTGCAAGAAGAACATCACCATCACCCGGCAGCAGACCTGCACCGAGTGCAACGGCAGCGGCTCTGCCCCCGGCAGCCAGCCCGAGACCTGCCCCGACTGCGGCGGCCGCGGCTATGTCATCCAGCAGCAGCGCACCCCCTTTGGCGTCATGCAGAGCCAGCAGCCCTGCACCCGCTGCGGCGGCAAGGGCAAGATCATCAAAAACCCCTGCAAGGTCTGCCACGGCAGCGGCCGGGTGGCCACCAAAAAGACCCTGGAGGTCAGCATCCCGATGGGCATTGACGACGACCAGAGCTTTGCTCTGCGGGGCATGGGCGACGCCGGCGCCAACGGCGGCCCCGCTGGCGATGTGATCGTCATGGTCACGGTGCGGCCCGACGAGCTGTTCCAGCGGGACGGCTACGACGTCTGGGTCACCATCCCCATCACCTTCAGCCAGGCGGTGCTGGGCGACAACATCACCGTCCCCACCATCGACGGCAAGGTGGAATACACCCTGCCCGAGGGCACCCAGAGCGGCACCACCTTCCGCCTGCGCGGCAAGGGCATCCAGTATCTGAACGGCCGCGGCCGGGGCGATATGTACGTCAAGTGCGACGTTGAGATCCCCAAAAAGCTGAACAAGACCCAGCGCGAGGCCCTGAAAAAATTCGAGGGCACCCTCAAGGACGACAACTACGAAAAGCGCAAGGGATTTTTTCGCAAGCTGAAAGACATCCTCAACAACACCAATAAATAACGCAGCAAGACCCCGGAGGCCCGCAGGGCTTCCGGGGTCTTTTGCGCCCTCTCGGCGGAGGGGGGCAAAAAGAGGGCGGCGGCCCGCCCCGTATATGGGGGAAGCCGCCGCCTAATTAAATTTTAATTCATCTCTCTTAAGAGAAAATAATCAAAGCCGTCGGAACCAAGCCAATACCAGTCAGGCAGACAGAGACAAACCACGAAGCGCAAGCAATATCATACAGCATATTCGTAACATTGCTTCCCATATGGTTGACAAAATAATCCAGACCAGTATCCAACCAGCTATCAGGATTTTTCCGACGGTAATCACGGATATCGGTGGAAGCCTTATACCAACCATAGAAAGGAACAATCCATGCGCACAGAGCTTCTACGGCGGTCGCACCACCGGTGGTATAGGTCATTTCTTCTTCGGCCAGCAGGTTATAATTGGCCGGCATACGAACGGTCATTTCCATAGTAATACTCCTTTTCCGCAAAAATTATCTTAAACAGACCCATCGCCGGGCTGTTTAATTCCGCAGGCACCTATTATAAAAGAAGGCGGCAGCCTTCTCCCGCAGGGCAGAAGACCGCCGCCTAAGTAGGTCTTTGGTGGACCCTCCTACATTAAGCAGTGAGGAGAGCTGCAGCAGTACCGATCAGGCCATAGGGGATGCCGATGCCGCCGATCAGAACGGTGCCGCCAACTGCAGTGATGGTTGCGGCGATGCTGCGGACAGCATTCCAAGCCGAAGCACTGGTGTAATCGACCCAGGCCTTGACGCCATTCTCGAGGTTGGTGACCAGATCATTGGTCTTGTTAGCTGCGACCCAGTTGCGGGCGCCGCCCAGCATATCCAGCCAGTTGACGATCATGACGCCGGTCATGACTGCGCCTACCACATCACCAGCAACGTTGAGGCCGGCATACCAGTCGGTCCAAGTACCGCCAGTGGTGTAGGTCATTTCATTCTCGCTCAGAACATTATAATTAGCGGGCATACGAACGGTCATTTCCATAATAATGCTCCTTTTCTTTGCAAAGATTAGGTTTATTGAGAACGGATACATTCCAACCTGCACGTGGATGAGATCCGCGCAGAAATGCAACCGTTTGCAACCAAAAATAAATCAGCCAAGGATCAGCAGCGGGATACTCAGCGGCCACAGGCCCACCACCGTGATGGTGGCCACCAGGTCGCGGGTGAAGTGGGAGAGGGACTGGGACATATCTGCGCCCAGGTCGTCGATGGCTCTGCCCAGAATGGTGAAGATGTTGCCCTCAGCGTTGTTGTCCAGCCAGGCATCGGCCTGCCGGATGCCCCAGATATAGCTGGAACCAAGCACACAGACGCCCACCACAGTGGCGACAATGCCCAGAACGTTCAGGGCGGATGTGGCGGTATCTACAGCGTCGTCAATGGCATTGCCGACGTTGTCGAGCACGCTGCCGCCGTCCAGGTAGACCATTTCCTCCTCCGCGATGGGGGCGAAATGTTCGGGATAACGAATGGTGTCTTTCATAGGTAAAATCTCCTTTGCCAATCAGGGCGCAGCCCGCCGGCCCGCCCGCAAAACAGATTCCCCCACAATCTCCTAGGGCTCAGCTTCATTTTACCACATTGTGAGAGAATGCTCAATAGTTTCCTTGAAAATAGTGCGAAATTTGAGCAGCTTTTATAGAAATCGCCCTGCAATTTTGTGAAAAGCGGATGCCCGTTTTCCGCTTTTATCCCTCGATGCCGGCCCGGTAGAGGTAGGGGTCGCTCTTGAAGCTGTCGAAGCTGTAGAGGACCAGGATCTGGTCGTAGCCGTTTTCTGCGATCAGGGTGTCCAGGCCATAGTTGTAATTGCGCAGGTCGATCACGTCGATCTGGGCGTAGTTGGCCGTCAGGAAGGGGACGAACGAGTTGGCGTAGCTGTCCTTGATGACCAGGATGCGGCCCTCGCCGTCCCCCTCCACCCGGCTCAGGCCGTTGTTGCCGTGGAGGAACGCCGCGTACTTGTCGTACACGTCCAGCTTGTCCAGGTCGTACAGGCCGGTGGTCTGCCCTTCCGTGGGCATCCCGGGCCCGGTGACGGTGTAAATGGTCAGGGGGTTGTCCAGATCGTAATAGGTCAGGGTGTCGGGCTGGGCATTCCAGGTGCGGGCGCGGGAATAGAAGGTGCCGTAAAAGTCGGGCACGTCCACCGCAGTGTGTGCCGCCCGGTCAAAGGGTTCGAGGCCCAAAGCGCTGCACAGCTCGCTGTAGGCGTAATAGGCCCCCTGGGTGGTCCAGTGGTGGTCGGTGCGGTAGTAGATATACTCGTCCTTGTGGGCGGACAGGGCGTCTTCCAGCGGCAGGTAGACGCCGCCGGCTTGTTCCACCGCCGCCTGGATCTGGCTAAGATAGCTTTCCTCCTGCAGCAGGGGGGCGTGGGCCGGCACCCGCTCGGGGTAAATGGAGGAGGCCGCCGGGGCCACCATCACATACACCTTGCCGGGGCAGCGGGCCGCCAGCGAAGCCACCGCTGCAATGTTGCGCGGCAGGGTGCGCTCCTCGCTGGAGACCAGGCCGTAGGTGCGGTCAAACATCTGACCTTTGTCTCCCAGCAGGATGCCACCGCTCTGGGTCTTCTGGAGCAGAGCCGTCTCCACAAAGCTCTGCAGGCTGATCCAGGCGTCGCGGCCGGGGATCTGGTCTTTCGTATACTGGGTGTAATCATTAAAGAACCGGTTCAGCCCCGCAGAGGACAAGATTTGCGCGGTCACTTTGGGGCGCTGGGTCAGGGTGGTGTTTTCCAGCTCGCTGACCGTGCGGTCGGGGGTGACGCAGTCCAGCAGAAACATCCCCACAAAAAAGACGCTGAACAGGATCAGCACCGGGTAGTGGATCAGCCCGCCTTTTCGTCTGCGCTTATGCTGCTGCATAGCTGCCTCCTTGTGTTCTACATTCGTCCGGGCTGGACGGCACGCGCGTACAGCCCCCGGACACAGATTGCGTCTTAAAAGTTAAAATACAGGAACGGGCTGTTGGTGCTGCCTACCACGTAGGCCGTCGAGATCACCAGCAGCACGCCCACCGTCAGCACGCGGCTCCAGCTGCGCCGCCGTAGCACGTCCCAGACCTTTTCGATCAGGGGTGTGCAGCAGATGAACGAGACGATCAGCAGCACGCCGTAATTCCGCAGGAAATACAGCGCCGATACGCCCGCGCTGGGGACGAACAGCTTGTGGAACAGCAGCCCGAACTGGACGCCGGGGTCGTTGCCCACGAACATGGCCCAGCCCACCACCACAAAAAACAGGGTGTACAGGTGGGGCCAGACCCGGCCTTTCTGCAGGTGCTTGAGCAGGAACAGCTTTTCCACCGCCAGCAGCACAAAATAATACAGGCCCCAGCAGATGAAATTCCAGTCGGCGCCGTGCCAGATGCCGGTCAGCAGCTCGACGATGAACAGGTTGAAGATCTGGCGCTTGAGGCCCCTGCGGTTGCCGCCCAGGGGGATATAGACGTACTCCCGGAACCAGCTGGACAGCGTCATGTGCCAGCGGCGCCAGAACTCGGTGATGGAAGCCGAGATATACGGGTAGTTGAAGTTCTGGGGGAACTCGAAGCCCATCATCTTGCCCATGCCGATGGCCATCATGGAATAGCCCGAAAAGTCGAAGTACAGCTGGAAGCTGTAGGCCAGGATGCCCAGCCACACCAGCCCGGTGGAGGCGTTTGCCAGCCCCACAAAGGTGATGGAAGCGTCGTCCGCCACCCCGATGATGTCGGTCCAGAGAGCGCCCACCGCGTCGGCCAGCAGCACTTTTTTGGCCAGGCCGAAGGTGAAGATGGTCATGCCCTCCTCGATCTGGGCGATGTTGTAGCGGTGCTTGTAGACGTGTAGCTGGGCCGCCACGTCGCGGTATTTGACGATGGGGCCGGCGATCAGTTGCGGGAACATGACCACATAAGCCCCGAAGTCGATGATGTTCTTTTCCGACGCCACATCGCGGCGGTAGACGTCGATGGTGTAGGAAAGGGTCTGGAAGGTGTAAAAGCTGATGCCCAGCGGCAGGACGCTGATCCCCTCGATGGGCGCAAAGCTCGTCCCCAGCAAAGCGTTGGCGCTCTCCAGGACAAAATTTGCGTACTTGAAATAGAACAGCATCCCCAGGCTGCCCACCAGGGCCAGCCCCAAAAACAGCCGGCGCAGCCCCGGCCGGCCCTCAAAATGGGCGATGGCCAGGCCGCACAGGTAGTTGATGAGGATGAGGGCCAGCATCACCGGGAAAAACCGGACCTCGCCCCAGCAGTAGAACACCAGGCTGCAGATGAACAGGACGGTGTTCTTTGCTTTGGGCGGGGCGATATAATAGGCCGCCAGGGTGAAGGGCAGAAAGTGGAACAGGAAGATGATCGAGCTGAAGATCAAGGCGGTATCTCCTTCCGGGTCGGAAAATCAAAGAAAGAGCCCATGCCGCAGGGCACCGGCTCTGAAGGGGATCGTTACTGGGGCGCGTATTCGTTCATCACGTCGTCCACAGCCTGGGACAGGTCGCCGCTGCTCTCGTTGGAGGCAATGACCATCACCACCAGGCCGTCCCGGCCCGAAATAATGGCGTTTTCCACGTTGGACTGGGCCTGGCCGAACTCGGCGTAGTTGCCGTAGAACGCCACCTGGTCCTGCTTATAGGTTTCGAGGGCCTCGCAGATCGCCTCTGCCTTGCCCGCGGCGGGCTGGATGACCAGCACTAGGCCGGCGTCGCCGTTGTCGTTGCTCTTGACGCCCTTGTAGGCTGCCACGTCGTCGGGGGACAGCATGAAGTCATACTCGATGTTCATGGCCGCGATCTCGAACTGGTTGGAGATGGGGTTTGCCTCCAGCAGGCGGCTGACGGCGGCGTCCAGATCCACCGTGCCGTTCTCCTCGCCGGTGCGCGCCTCAGCTGCGCTGGACGCAGGCTCCGACGCCGGAGCGGCCGAAGAAGCCGGCGCGCTGGAGGAAGAACCGCCGCAGCCTGTCAGCAGGGCGGCACAGAGGGCCAATGCGGCCATCCAGGCGAAAACGTTGCGTTTCATCATAAGTTCTTTTTCCTTCTCTCTCGTTTTATAGATTCTGCGCACTGGGCGCAGGGTTCAAACCTCTGTTTTTGCGGGTATGCCTTATCTTATCATATCGGGCGGCAAAATGCAATCTGGACCCGGGGGCAAAAAGGGCCGGCCCCGAAACTTTCACAACCTGTTTACCTGCGCTTTACCCCGCCGCGGCGATGGACTGCAGCTCGGCGATATACTGCTCGAAGATCAGGCCGCTGGCGTTGATGCGGGCGGCGTTCTCGGGGCCCACATACCGCCAGTGCCACGGCTCATAGGTGATCTCAGTCACGGCCTCGGCGGCTTCGCCCTTGGGGTAGCGCAGGATGAACCCGTAGTCCCCGGCGTACTGGCACAGCCAGTCGAAGGCGGCCGTGTCCTCAAAGCCGGGCTCGAGGGCAGTGTATTCGGGGCAGTTCAGGTCGGCGGCAAGGCCGCAGTTGTGCTCCGAGTAGCGGGGCGGGTTGACAACGTTGGCCGCCATCTCGCGGGCGGTGGCCTCGTCGTAGCCCTGGTTCAAGAACTGCTGGGTCTTGTTGTTGTAGAGGGTGGTCTGGTAATCGACGCTGCGGTACCCGCTCTGCATCCAGACGGTGATGCCGTCGGCGGCCGCCGCGGCCTGCATCTCGAGGAAAGCGTCGGCTGCCTCGGTCTGCAGGGTCTTGTTGATGGCGGTGGACGAGCCGCACTCCTTGGTGTCGAAGGTGTAGTCCTCGGGCATGGGCACCTGATGGTTCACCAGCACCATGCGGGGGTCGGCCAGCATGGCGGACGCCTCGGCGGCGGTCAGGCCCAGGGCGTTCTGAGGCGCGGCGGGCGCGCTGCTGGCCGCCCCTGCCTGGGAAGAAGCGGACAGAGCCTGCCCCTCCGCCGGGGCGGGGGAAGCGGCTGAGGCCGACGGCCCGGCCGAAGCCAGGCGGGTCACGGCGAAGGAGACACCGCCCACCAACAGCGCCAGGGCGCAGAACAGGACGGCCAGCCGGCGGATGGCCCGGCGGCGACGGCGGCGGCGCATCTCGGCCCTCGTCAGACGGCGGCGGGGCGGGCGGCGGGGATCGTGATTGGGATACGGCGGCATGGGCTGCTGCATAACAAAAACCTCTCGATCTGTTCCAAAAGACGGATATTCCCCCCGCCGGGCGGGCATACTGCCCACAAAAGCGAGGCGAATGATTGTATGGGTCTATCACCGGAAGAATACGGCCGCCGGGTGCGGCGGGCCGGGCCGCCCTCCCCGCTGGGGCGGGACTGCCTGTGGGCGTTCTGCATCGGGGGCGGCATCTGCACCATCGGGGAGGCACTGCGTCAGGCTTACCTGCTGGCCGGCGCGGACGCCGTGACGGCGGGCACCCTCACCAGCTGCACCCTGATCGCCTTCTCCGCCCTCCTGACCGCCCTGGGCTGGTACCAGAAGCTGGCGCTGCGGGCGGGGGCGGGCAGCCTTGTGCCCATCACCGGCTTTGCCAACGCGGTGGTCAGCGCGGCCATCGAGTTCCGCCCGGAAGGGTACGTCACCGGCACCGGGGCCAAGATGTTCACCATCGCAGGCCCGGTCATCGTTTACGGCACGCTGGCCTCGGCGGTCTATGGGGCGGTGCTGTGGGCGGCCGCCCTCTTATAGAGGATACGCCTGCCGGAGGGAAAAAATTGCAAAAACCGGGCACCGGGACCAAAAAAGCAACAGGAAGGAGCGATCGCGGATGGAAAAAGCCCTGCGGCAGGGGGACACCCTGCTTTTTCCCGCGCCGCCGGTCATCGCGGCCCACGCGGCGGTGGGCGGCAAAAAGGAGAGCGAAAGCCCTCTGGCCTCCGCCTTTGACGAGCTGAGCGGGGACAACCTGTTCGGCCAGAAAAACTGGGAGGCCGCCGAGCGGGCTTTGCAGCTGCGGGCGGCCCGGCTCTGCCTGCGCAAGGGCGGCGCGGCCGAGGACACGGTCAGCCTGGCCCTGGCAGGGGACCTGCAGGCCCAGTGCACCGCGTCCAGCTACGCCATGCGGGAGCTGGGCGTGCCCTATGCGGGGCTGTTTGGGGCGTGCAGCACCATGGCCGAAGCGCTGGGGCTGGGGGCGGCGCTCTGCGCCGGCGGGATGGCCGAAGGGGTGCTGGCCATGGCCTCGGGGCACTTCTGCGCCGCCGAGCGCCAGTTCCGCACCCCGCTGTGCTATGGGGCGGTGCGCACCCCCACCGCCCAGTGGACCGCCACCGCGGCGGGCTGCTGCCTGCTGCGCCCCGCCGGCCCGGACAGCGCCGGCGTCCCGGTGCGCGGCGTCACCTTTGGCCGGGTGCAGGACTACCAGGTCAGGGACATCACCAACATGGGGGCCGCCATGGCCCCAGCTGCGGCAGCCACCCTCCTGCGCTACCTGCGGGACACCGGCACGCCCCCCGCCGCTTTCGACTGCATCTATACCGGGGACCTGGGCCGGGTGGGCAGCGCCCTGCTGGCCGAACTGCTGGAAGCGGAGGGGATAGGCCCCCTCCACCACGAGGACTGCGGCTGCCTGCTCTACGGCCACGACCCCAAGGTCCACAGCGGGGCTTCGGGGCCGGGGTGCTGCGCCAGCGTCCTTTGCGGGCACATCCTGCCCCAGCTGGAGCAGGGGACCCTGCAGCGGGTCCTCTTCCTGGCCACCGGGGCGCTGATGAGCCAGACCACCTTTTTGCAGAAGGAGAGCATCCCCGCCGTCGCGCACCTGGTGGAGCTGGCCAGCCCCGCCTGGAAGGAGGGTTCGGCATGAATTATCTCTGGGCATTCCTGGTGGGCGGGGCCATCTGCGCCGCCGGCCAGCTGCTGGTGGACCTCACCAGCCTGACCCCCGCCCGCATCCTCACCGGCTATGTGGTGGCCGGGGTGGCCCTGTCGGCGCTGGGGCTGTACGGCCCCCTGGCCGACTTCGCCGGGGCGGGGGCCAGCGTCCCCCTGCTGGGCTTTGGGCATCTGCTGGCCCAGGGGGTGCGGCAGGCCGTGGCCGAACAGGGCCTGCTTGGCTGCCTGACCGGCGGGCTGCGGGCGGGGGCCGCCGGCATCACCGCCAGCCTGCTGTGCGGGGTCATCGCCGCGCTGCTGGGCAAAAGCAGAGACCAGAACTGACCGCCCCCGGTCTCGACACACAACACGCGCCTTTGCGCCCCTGCCGCTGTATGCTGGAGGGCAAAAGGGGGCGTTTACATATGTTGCGTTGGTTTTGCTTTGGCCTGCCGGCGGCGCTGGCCGGCCTGCCAGCCTTTTTCTGGGCGGGGCAGGGGCTGTGGGCCGCTTTCTGCGGCCGCGGCCCCGGCTATGGGCCGGCGGCGCTGCTCTTTGCAGGAGCGGTCTGCCTGGGGTATGCCCTGGCCTGGGCCTGCCTGCCCGAGCCTGCGCCCGGCCCCGACGGCCTGCTGGAGACAGCAAAAACAAAAGCTCTCCTGCCGGATGAGTGGCGCGGAGAGCTTTGCTCGTCAATCGTATCGAACCAGTCGTGAGCGGCTTAGACTGCCTTGTTGGCGCGCTTGGCCATACGGCTGATCTTGCGGGACGCGGTGTTTTTCTTCAGCACGCCCTTGGCGCGGGCCTTGTCGATCGCGGAAACAGCAGCCAGGACAGTTGCGTCCTTGTCAGCGGCTTTGGCATCGATGGCAGCGTTTGCCTTCTTGACGACTGTTTTCAGGTTGGTCTTAATGGCCTTGTTGTGTGCCCGCTCTGCAGCAGACTGGACAACGCGGTCCTTCTGAGATTTGATGTTAGGCAATTCGTTCCACCTCCTTGGCTACCTATAACAGCGCATCTTATGATACCATATTCGCCGCATCTGCGCAAGCTTTTTTTGAAATTTTGTTTGAAAAATTTTTATTTGCCCACACTTTGGCCAAAAGGCGGGCCCAAACCCGGCCAAAGGAGGCGGCAAAATGCGCTATACAGACATGGCGGACGAGCTTTTCGGCTCCGGACAGGAGGCCGGCGGCGACGGCGGGGTGCGGCTGGCGTCGGTCCGGCGGGGCGGCGTGACCGTCACCCGGGTGGAGGTGGCCCGGGACGGCCTGGCCCGGCCGCGGGGCCGCTACGTCACGCTGGAGACCCCCAGCCTCCATTTGCTGGACGAGCGGGACGTCTCCCTCATCGAGACGGCGGCGGCTGAGCTGGCCGCCCTGCTGCCCCCGGCCGGGCCGGTGCTGGTGCTGGGGGTGGGCAACCGCCGGGTGACGGCCGACGCCCTGGGCCCCCGCACCGTCCAGCACATCCTGGTCACGATGGGCCACGCCCTGCCGGTGCGGGGCATCCGGCCGGTGGCGGCGGTGGCGCCGGGGGTGTCCCAAGCGGCGGGCATCAGCCTGCAGGCTTTGGCCGCGGCCCTGGTGGAGGCGGTGCGGCCCGCGGCCCTGCTCTGTGTGGACAGCCTGTGCACCGCCGAGCCCGATCGTCTGGGCCGGACCATCCAGCTGTCCGACACGGGGCTTGCGCCCGCCCAGCCCCGCAGCGGCCGCCATCTGGACGCCGCCGGGCTGGGCCTGCCGGTCGTCGCGGCGGGCATCCCCACCCTGATGGAGGCCGCCGAAGGCCGGGACCTGGTGGTCGCGCCCCGCGCGCTGGACAGCGTCATCGCCCACGGGGCGGCCCTGCTGGGGGCCGCCATCAACCGGGCCCTGCAGCCCCGCCTGACCGTCAACCAGCTGTGCTGGCTGGCCAGCCAGTGACATAGATCCTCCCCGCCCCGCATACAAATGGTGTGTATCACCACGGGAAAGGGGGCGGGCGGATGCAGCAGGAGCACAGGCAGGCAAAATCCGGCCGGGCCGGCTCGGGGACAGGCCGGGCGGCCCTGGCTGCGGCGGCGGTGATGCTGGCCCTGACCGTCTGGGGCCGGGGCCCGGCGCTGGCTTTGGCCGGGGCGCTGGTGGGCCCCCTGCCCGCCCTGCGCACCGCCCTGGAATGGGGCCGGCAGGCGGCAGGGGAGGCCCCCGCCGCCGGCAGCGCCGGCGAGGCCCCGGCCTCCTCCACGGCCCCCGCGCCAACGCTCGACCCCACCGCCATCGAGCGGTATCTGGTCCCCCTGCTGACCGACGCCGACAAGCCCGCCGACGCCGGCGCCGTGACCGAGACCTCCTACGGGCAAGGCAGCGGCGAAAAGTACATCGCCTGCGCCGCCGGCACCATCAAGAACAACACCAGCGTCTCCGCCGCCGAGGTGGCGGCTGAAGTGCAGAACCCCCTGCCTTTTTCCATCGAGCTGAACAGCCCCGACCCCCAGGTGCTCATCATGCACACCCACGCGACCGAGTGCTACCGCCCCGCCGAAGGGCTGTGGTTCCTGCCGGGGGACGGGGCCCGCACCACCGACCGGGCCGCCAATATGTGCGCGGTGGGGGCCGTCATGGCCGACACCCTCAACGCCGCCGGCATCCACACCCTCCACGACGAGACGCTGAACGATTACCCCAGCTACACCGGCAGCTACTCCAACAGCCGGGCGGTGGTGCAGCAGTACCTGGCCCAGTACCCCAGCATCAAGGTGGTGCTGGACGTCCACCGGGACGCCATCGAAAAGGAGGACGGCACCCGCGTGGCCCCGGTGGCCGAGGTGAACGGCCGCAAGGCCGCCCAGGTCATGCTGATCTGCGGGTGCGACAACGGGTCCACCGTCTCCCTGCCCAACTGGCGGCAGAACCTGCGCTTTGCCGCCGCCTGGGAGGGGGCCATGGAAGGGATGTACCCCGGCTTTACCCGGCCGGTCCTGTTCAGCTACCGGTTCTACAACCAGGACCTGACCACCGGCAGCCTGCTGATCGAGATCGGCACCCACGGCAACAACCTCAACGAGGCGCTTTACGCCGGGCAGCTGGCCGCCAACGCCCTGGCCTCCCTTTTTACAGGGGCCGGTTGACAAACCCGCGCAGATATGCTATAGTTCCAGCATGAAAAGCCTTGATCGGGAAAAGTACCTCCCCCCACGACGGCCCAGAGAGCAGGCGGCGCTGCGAAGCCTGCCCGCAGGGGAAGCGAAAGAACACCCGGGAGCTGCAAGCTGAACCCCGCTTTGTGCGCAAAACGGGCAGTAGGCACGCCGCCCGCCCCAGCGTTAGAAGGGGAGTGCTTATCCTGCTTTGGGCGGGACGGAGCATAACGAGACCGGCCGCCGGCCGGTGAATTCAGGTGGCACCGCGGACATTACAAGACAGCTTGTTCGCCCTGGAGAAAGGGCAAAAGCTGTCTTTTTTCATGTCAAAGAGGGACCCATTTCTGCCTGCCTGCGCAGGACAGAAATGTTTCCCCCTTTGGATTCTCCTTCCGACAAAATTTTCCGCCGAACCATGCACTCGGCTGCGCCTCGCACACTCTCGCCGGAAAATTTCCCTGTCGGTGTCCAGCCAGCCGTACACGCCGCCTGGCTGGACAGATCAAAATCGTGTGCACTTGAATGGAGGAAACGTATGGAACGCACCGAGATCGCATCCCTTTACCGCGCCGTCCCCGCCGACGGCACCGTGCTGACCGTCTGCGGCTGGGCCAAAAACATCCGCGACAGCAAGAACATCGGCTTCATCGCCCTGTCGGACGGCGGCTGCTTCAAGACTCTGCAGGTGGTCTTTGAGGCTTCCAAGCTCGCAAACTACGAGGAAGTGGCCCACGCCGGCCTGTACACCAGTATGCGGGTGACCGGCCGCCTGGTCCTGACCCCCCAGGCCAAGCAGCCCTTTGAGCTGAACGCCGACAGCATCGAGATCCTGGGCGCCTGCCCCTCGGAGGACTACCCCCTGCAGAAAAAGAAGATGAGCATGGAGTACCTGCGCACCATGCCCACCCTGCGCCCCCGCACCAACACCTTCAACGCGGCGTTCCGGGTGCGCAGCGTGGCGGCCTACGCCATCCACCGCTTTTTCCAGGAAAACGGCTTCGTCTACGCCCATTCTCCCATCCTGACCGCCTCCGACTGCGAGGGCGCGGGCGAGATGTTCCGCGTCACCACCCTGGACCTGGACAACGTCCCCAAGACCGAGGACGGCCGCGCCGACTACAGCGAGGACTTCTTCGGCAAGCCGGTCAACCTGACCGTCTCGGGCCAGCTGGAAGCCGAGGCCATGGCCATGGCCTTCGGCAAGGTGTATACCTTCGGGCCCACCTTCCGCGCCGAGAAGAGCTTCACCACCCGGCACGCCGCCGAGTTCTGGATGATCGAGCCGGAAATGGCCTTCTGCGACCTGTCCGGCTACATGGACGTGGCCGAGGCCATGACCAAGTACGTCATCCGCTATGTGCTGGACAACTGCCCCGATGAGATGGACTTCTTCAACAAGTTCATCGACAAGGGGCTGATCGAGCGGCTGGAACTGGTGGCCGGCAGCGAGTTCGGCCGGGTCAGCTACACCGACGCCATCGAGATCCTGAAAAAGAACAACAAGAAGTTCCAGTACCCGGTGGAGTGGGGCGTGGACATCCAGACCGAGCACGAGCGCTACCTGACCGAGGTGGTGTACAAAAAGCCGGTCTTTGTCACCGACTACCCCAAGGAGATCAAGAGCTTCTACATGAAGCAGAACCCCGACGGCAAGACGGTGGCCGCGGCCGATATGCTGGTGCCCGGCATCGGCGAGCTGATCGGCGGCAGCCAGCGCGAGGAGGACTACGGCAAACTGGCCGCCCGCATGGACGAGCTGGGCCTGGACAAGGCCGGCTACGACTGGTATCTGGACCTGCGCCGGTTCGGCACGGTGGAGCACGCCGGCTTCGGCCTGGGCTTTGAGCGGATGCTGATGTACCTCACCGGCATCCAGAACATCCGCGACGTGCTGCCCTTCCCCCGCACCGCCTACGGCTTCTGATTTGCACCCTTGTCCCGTCCGCCTGCGCCTGTCAGCCGGACGGGACGTTTTATACATGAGGTTCGACTGTGGAAAAGATTGCCCCCGCCCTTTTAGACTGGTTTTACCGGAACCGGCGCAGCCTGCCCTTCCGGGACGATCCCACCCCCTACCACATCTGGGTCAGCGAGATCATGCTGCAGCAGACCCGCGTGGCCGCAGCCCTGCCCTATTACGAGCGCTTCATCCGGGAGCTGCCCGACATCCCGGCCCTGGCGGCCTGCCCGCCCGAGCGGCTGGACAAGCTGTGGGAGGGGCTGGGCTATTACCGCCGGGTGCACAGTATGCAGAAAGCCGCCCAGCAGGTCTGCCGGCAGTACGGCGGCCATTTGCCCGCCAGCTATGACGCCCTGCTGGCCCTGCCCGGCATCGGGCCCTACACCGCCGGGGCCATCGCCTCCATCGGGTTCGGGCTGGCCGCCCCCGCGGTGGACGGCAACGTCCTGCGGGTGTTCGCCCGGCTGTACAACGACAGCGGCCCCATCACCGACCCTGCCGTCAAAAAGCGGTTCACCCAGCGGGTGATGGAGCACCAGCCCCCCGACGCCCCCGGTGACTACAACCAGGCTTTGATGGAGCTGGGCGCGCTGGTCTGCCTGCCGGGCGGCGCGCCGCTGTGCGCCCAGTGCCCGCTGGCCGCCCTCTGCGAGGGGCGCAAAGCCGGCGCCGCCGAAGCCCTGCCCTGCAAGGCCGCGCCCAAGCCACGCCGGGTCCTGCCCGTGACGGTGGCCCTGGTCCAGAACGCGGCGACCGGCGAATGGCTGCTCCAAAAGCGGCCGGAAGGCGGCCTGCTGGCCGGGCTGTGGCAGCCCCCCGCGTTTGAAGGCCGGCTGCTGGACGGCCCGGCGGTGCGGCAGGCGCTGGCCGCCCTGGGGCTCGACCCCGGCAGCGGCGAGCCCGCGCCCCTGCCCACGGCCAAGCACATCTTCACCCATGTGGAGTGGCGGATGAGCGGCTGGCAGCTCACCGTGCCGGACCAGCCCGCCCCCGGCGGCTGCGTCTGGGCGGGCCGCGACGGCCTCGAAGGCCGCTACGCCCTGCCCGGCGCGTTCAAAGCCTACCGCAAATTTCTGCTGGAAGCATAGAAATTTTGGCCTTTCCGGTTGTAATTTTGCTTCGCTGCGGGTATAATAGAGATATTCCAGGGGTATGCGCCGATGTTGCCCCTGCCGGGTAGGAGGGCGGCTGTTATGTTGATGCTCAAACTTTCTGTCCATATGCTGACGGCCCTGTCCTGGGGGCTGCGGCTGCTGCTCCGCCTCGCCGACCGGTACCATGACTTGAAAAAACGCCTTGCGCGTGAAAAGGAGAGTGCTCGACCTATGAAGAAATCCTGTCTGATCGCCGTCATCGCAGCGCTGGCCGCCGTCGCCGGTGCACTGGCCGCCGTGGCTGTCTACCTCCGCCGCCGTGAGAAGGAGCTGGACGAATATGAGCGTCTGCTGTTCGGTGAGGACGAAGCCGTCCCCGCCAGCGACGAGGACGACGCCGAAGAGCCCGCCGGCACCGAGGCCGGCGAGGACGCCGCGGAGTAACGCCCCGCAGGCGCAGGGTTTTGATGCCCTGGCAAAAATGGATTCAGGGCGCACCGGGGGACATTCTGCTCCCTTTCGGTGCGCCCTTTCTGTTTCTCTGGATATGTGCGGACGTGAGAAAGAGGAGGAATCGGTATGCGGACCGTATTGTATGTTATCCGGCAGATCCTGCTGTGGCTGCTGGGGGTGGCGCTGGGGGTGGCCGTCCTGCTGGGGGCCGTCATGGCGGCCAGCTACGCTTTCACCACCAGCGGCAGCCTGCCCGACCCGGCCGCCCAGTTTGGCGGGGCTGCCCTGACGGTGAACGGCAGCCGCTGGCGGGTGCCGCTGGTGGGCGGGATGCTGGACAAGGCCTTTTACAGCCCTTCCACCCTGTCGGTGGAAAAACTGGGCGTCCTCTATGAGGCCCACCCGGAGATCACCCTGCCCGAATGGGCTACATACGCCACCCTGCGCATCACCGCCGACGGCATGGGGGACGCGGCCTACTTCGACGGCCCGGTGGAGGAATATGCGGACTTCCTCTACCCCGCCAACGGGGAATACAAGGCCGAGCTGACGGTCTGGCGGCTGCCTGTGGGGATGACTGACGTCGGTTTCGGCCAGCCCGCCGACGGGGCCGTCCTGCCGGGCAGCGGCCTGGAACGCCCGGCCAAAGCCGCCGGGTATTACCGGTACGCCTTCCGGTTCACCATCCAGGCTTCGGCCGAGCTGACCCTTTCGGCCCAGCGGATCGAACAGGGCGGGGTGGCCGCCCTCGAGATCAGCGGCATGGTGGGCAGCGAGACCCCCACCGTCGAGACCGACCTCGGCAGCGTCCAGTGCGTCCGCAGCCCGGCGGGCTGGCGGTGCTATATCCCCGCAGCCTACAACGCCTCGGCCGGCAGCCACGACATCGCCGTCACCGTGAACGGCGAAACCCTGCCCCTCACCCTGGTGGTGACGGCCAAGTCCTTTGGCGAAGCCGAGGCCCAGCCCGACCCGCCCGCCCCCGACGGCGCGGCCGAGGAGTTCCGCAGCGTGATCTGGTCCCTGTACGACGCGCCCGCCCGGGAAAAGATGTGGCACGGGGCCTTTCTGTGCCCGGTGGAGCTGTACACCGTCCTTTTGGACTACGGCCAGACCAAGGTGATGAGCGGGGCCCGGGCGGGGCAGTCCAACTCGACGCTGCTCTACACCATCCCCGGCGACCCGGTGCGCGCCCCCGCCGACGGGGTAGTGGCGGTGGCCCAGAATCTGGGCCTGACCGGCAACACGGTGGTGATCGACCACGGCTGCGGCCTGCGCAGCTACCTGTATGGCCTGGGCAGCATCCACGTCCAGCCGGGGCAGACCGTCGCCCGCGGGGACGCCCTGGGCCCGGTGGGGGAGACTTTGACCATGGACTTCAAGCTGGGCAGCAAGAGCATCAGCCCCTGGCCCCTGTTCCAGACCAGCGGGGGATTGTTCTGGAAAGAATTTTGACGCATCTGCGTTCCGCAATCAAAAGTTGCGGGATAGTTGGTGGATGCAACCCGCCCTTTCTGGTATGCTGGAACCACCAAAAGAAAGGAGCTGATCGTTATGAAACTTGCTGCGATCGAACTTGTCGGAATGTTTTTAGCCTTCTTCATCCTGGCCGCTGTCTTTGTGATACCGGTGGTCCTAATGATCCTGTGCATCCGGGCCCTGTGGCTCTACATCAAGACCCACGCCCGCGCCCAGGAGGTGAAGAAGGAGACCGCCGCCGTCCGCAAGACCCTGTCCGAGACCCTCAAAGACCACCGCACCCGCTGCAAAATGACCCAGGAATTTGTGGCCGAGAGTCTCGGGGTGTCCCGGCAGGCCGTCTCAAAGTGGGAGACAGGGGGTTCACTTAGATAAAGATACCACATCAATCCCACGCTGACTTTTGCTCAA
>ERZ1090864.182-NODE-182-length-34409-cov-42.801013_pt1 | contig 34409 bp, 29 predicted proteins | sample MGYA00478479_ERZ1090864 | MGnify/ENA primary metagenome ERZ1090864 (study PRJEB33644, sample SAMEA5815743) | chicken gut metagenome | biome: Chicken; feature: Gastrointestinal Tract; material: Caecum | place: Ireland | collected 2019-01-01 | study: A study of the...
TTCTACCACAGGAGGCCTTCTTTTTTCACTGTCTACTTTTACTGGAGCGGTTCAGCAGGCGCGTCCTGCCCGGTTTTTATTTTTGGTGAAGAGAGTGTGAAACAGCGCTTTTTTGCCTCCTTCCCTTGCAAAAAGGCCCATGGAATAGTAAAATGGTACCATATGTATCGTAAGATGGGGCACTAGACCCCGAAAGGATATATATGCGCGAAAAAAGATCTGCCAAGAATGAAAAGGGAAGAGAGAAAGCATATGATCTATAGCATGACCGGTTACGGCCGCGCCAGTGCGGTGATGGACGGCCGGGAGATCACGGTGGAGCTGCGCAGCGTCAACGCGCGCTACTTCGAGTACACCTCCCGCATCCCCCGCAGCTGCGCCTTTCTGGACAGCAAGCTCAAAGCGCTGCTGGGCAGCCGCATCGCCCGGGGCAAGGTGGAAGTCAGCCTGACGCTGCAGAACCTCGAAGCCTCCGAGACGGCGGTGGCGGTGGACATGGACCTGGCCCGGGGCTACCAGCAGGCGCTGCGGGATATGTCCGAGGCCCTGGGGGTCAAAAACGACGTGACGGCGGGCCTGCTGGCCCGGTTCCCCGACGTGCTGGTGACCCGCCAGGCCGAGGTGGACGAGGACCAGCTGTGGAACGATGTGTCCGCCGTGGCGGCCCAGGCACTGGAGAACTTTGTGGAGATGCGCGGCATCGAGGGCGAAAAGATGCTGGCCGACATCACCGGCCGGCTGGACACGGTGGAGAGCTGTGTGGGCCGGATCGAGACTCTGACCGCTGGCCGGGTGGAAAAGTACACCCAGCGGCTGTACGAGCGGCTCAAGGTGATCCTGGAGGACCGCTCCATCGACGACGCCCGGGTCCTGACCGAGGCGGCCATCTTTGGGGACAAGACCGCTGTGGACGAGGAGACGGTCCGGCTGCGCAGCCACATCGCCCAGTACCGCGAGATTCTGGGCAGCGGCCAGCCGGTGGGCCGCAAGCTGGACTTTTTGACCCAGGAGCTCAACCGCGAGGCCAACACCATTGGCTCCAAGTGCCAGGACCTGGACATCACCCGGATCGTCGTGGATATGAAGGCAGAGATCGAAAAGATCCGCGAGCAGATCCAGAATTTGGAGTAAAGTATGAAGCTCATCAACATCGGTTTCGGCAATATGGTCAGCGCCGAGCGGCTGGTGGCGGTGGTCAGCCCGGACTCGGCCCCCATCAAGCGCGTCATCAAAGAGGCGCGGGAACAGGGCCGCCTGATCGACGCGTCCTATGGGCGCAGCACACGGGCCGTCCTCATCATGGATTCGGACCATGTGGTCCTGTCGGCCCTGCAGCCGGAGACGGTGGCGGGCCGCGCCGGCAGCCCGGCCCAGCCGGAACCCAAAGCGGCAGAGGAGGAAGTATAACATGGAAGGCGAAAAGTATCTGTTTGTGGTGTCGGGGCCATCGGGCGTCGGCAAGGACACTGTGATGGGCTACCTGCGGCAGGCCCATCCCGAGATCGAAAAGACGGTGTCGGCCACCACCCGCGCCCCCCGCGAGGGCGAGGCCGAAGGGGTCAACTACTACTACCGCACCGAAGAAGCCTTCAAGCAGATGATCGAAAGCGGCGATGTGCTGGAATACAACTACTACAACGGCAACTATTACGGCACCCTGCGGGCCGAAGTGGAGCGCCGGATGGCCGCCGGCAAAGTCACCCTGCTGAACATCGACGTCCACGGGGCGGCCAACATCAAGCGGCTGTATCCGGGGGCCACCGTCGTGTTCCTGCTGCCGCCCACCTTCGAGGTGCTGGAACAGCGCCTGCGGGGCCGCGGCACCGACAGCGAGGAGAGCGTGCAGGGCCGGCTGAAGATAGCCCGGGAAGAGCTGGGCTACGCCGGCGGGTTCGACGCCTGGATCGTCAACCGGACCGTCGAGCAGGCCGCCGGCGAGCTGTACGAGCTGATCGCCCAGCGGGCCTGAACCATTGCTTTTTATAAAAGGAGTAACCTGAATGCCAAAGACGGTGGGTGTCGCAGTCAGCCATGCAGCCTTCCACTTTGATAAACTGTATACCTACGCGGTCATGCCCGCCCAGCAGGACCAGGTGCGGCTGGGCAGCATGGTGCTGGTGCCCTTCGGGCGGGGCAGCCGCCCCCGCATGGGGGTGGTGCTGGCCTGCGACGCCGAACCCGAAAGCGCCAAGTTGAAGGCCGTCTTTGACGTGGCGCCGGCTTCGGCCTGCCTGACGGGGGAACTGCTGGACCTGGTCCGCTTTTTGAAGGCGCGCACCTTCTGCACCTGGTACGAGGCGGTCAAGGCGGTGATCCCCTACGGGGCGCAGTATAAGCCCGCCCTGGCTGCCGACGGTGTGACCCCGGTGCTGCAAAAGCAGCTGACCCGCCACACCGAGACGCTCTACCGCCTGGCCGCCCCGCTGCCCGAAAAACCGCGCCCCACCGCCAAACAGCTGGCGGCGGTGGCCCTGCTGTCCGGCGGGCCCCGCACCCAGGCGGACCTGGAAGAACACGGCATCAGCCGGGCGGTGGCAGAAAACCTCTGCGCCAAGGGGGTGCTGGCCGCCGAGCGGGTGAACAAGTCCATCGACCTTTACGCCCACATCCCCCAGAAAACGGAGCAGCTGGAGCTGACCGCCGAGCAGCAGGCCGCCTACGACGCTCTGGCCCCCCATCTTGCGGACGGCCAGCCCCACACGGCCCTGCTCTACGGCGTGACCGGCAGCGGCAAAACGCTGGTCTTTCTCAAGCTGATCGAACAGTGCCTGGCCCTGGGCAAAAAGGCCCTGGTCCTGGTGCCCGAGATCAGCCTGACCCCCCAGATGATCCGCCGCCTGAAAGAGCGGTTCGGCCGGCGGGTGGCGGTGCAGCACTCGGCCCTCAACCACACCGAGCGGCTGCTGCAGTGGCAGATGATCCAGGACGGCGGGGCCGACATCGTGGTGGGCACCCGCAGTGCCGTCTTTGCCCCGCTGGAAGGCATCGGCCTCATCGTCATCGACGAGGAACAGGAACACACCTACCGCTCCGAGTCGGCGCCGCGCTATTCGGCCCACGAGGTGGCCCGCTGGCGGGCGGCTCACAACGGGGCGCTGCTGCTGCTGGCCAGCGCCACCCCCAGCACCGAGAGCTTTTATGAGGCGCAGGCCGGGCGGTGCCAGCTGGTCCGGCTGACCCAGCGGTACGCCGGCCAGCCCCTGCCGGCCGTCCAGATCGTGGATATGCGGGCCGAGCTGGCCGCCGGCAACCCACGGGAGATCAGCCTGGCGTTGGAGGACGCTCTGCGGGAAAATCTGGCCGCCCACAAGCAGGCCATCCTGCTGCTCAACCGCCGGGGCTACCAGACCATGGCCCAGTGCGAGGACTGCCGGGAGGTGCTCAAGTGCCCCAAGTGCAGCGTCCCCATGGTCTACCACAAAGACGGAGCGGGCGGGCGGCTGCTGTGCCACTACTGCGGCACCCAGATCGCGCCGCGGCCCACGGTCTGCCCCGCCTGCGGCGGCAAACTGCAGTACCGGGGCTTTGGCACCCAGAAGGCGGAGGAAGAACTGGCGGCCCTGTTCCCGGAGGCGCGCATCCTGCGCATGGACCAGGACACCACCGCCGCCAAGGACGCCCACGAAAAACTGCTGGCCAGCTTTGCCCGCCACGAATACGACATCATGGTGGGCACCCAGATGGTGGCCAAGGGCCTCGACTTTGAGGACGTGACCCTGGTGGGGGTGCTGGGCATCGACTCGCTGCTGTTCGCCCAGGGGTTCCGAGCCTATGAAACGGTGTTCAGCCTGGTGACCCAAGTGGTGGGCCGCAGCGGCCGGGCGTCCTCGCCGGGGCGGGCCATCATCCAGACCACCGACCCCGACAACCCCGTCATCAATCTGGCGGCCGCTCAGGACTACGACGCCTTTTTTGCCCAGGAGATCGAATACCGCAAGCTTGGACTCTACCCGCCCTTCTGCAGTTTGTGCATCGTCAGCTTCGCGGGCAAAAAGGAGGGGGAGGTGGCCGCGGCCGCCGCGCGCTTTGCCGCCCTGCTGGGGCAGGAGGCCGCCAAACACCCCGACATCCCCCTGCGGGTGCTGGGCCCCACGCCGGGCAGCATCCTGATGATCAACGAAGTATACCGCTATAAACTCACCGTCAAGTGCCGCAACGACAAGCATTTCCGCGCGCTGCTGCGGCAGGTGCTGGGCCTGTACGAGCAGGAAAAACTGCCCGCCAAGGCCAGCGCTGCTGTGGATATGCACTCGGACGGAGATATTTGAGCCAACACAAAGGAGAAAATGATATGGCTATCCGCAACATTGTCAAAGAGGGCGACCCCATCCTGAACAAGGTCTGCCGCCCTGTCACCAATTTCGACGACCGTCTGGCCACGTTGCTGGACGATATGCGCGAGACCATGATCCAGGCCGACGGCGTCGGTCTGGCCGGCCCCCAGGTGGGGATGCTGCGCCGCCTGTTCGTGGTGTGGGACACCACCGACGCCCCCGAGGAGATCCCCGAGGGGTACGAGTACAAGTTCATCGACTTCGTCAACCCCGAGATCTTGGAAGTGTCGGAGGAAAAGGAGACCCACTATGAGGGCTGCCTGTCCTTCCCGGGGCACAACGGCGCGGTGACCCGCCCGGCGGCGGTCAAGGTCCGCGCTCAGGACCGCCACGGCAACTGGTTCGAACTGGAGGCCGACGGCCTGCTGGGCCGCTGCATCCAGCACGAGAACGACCATCTGGACGGCATCACCATCATGCAGTCCAGCGACTATTTCTACGAGGACACCGAGGAGGGCCGGGAAGAGGCCCGCAGAGCAAAGGAGCAGTAAATGCGGATCGTATTCATGGGGACGCCCGACATCGCGGCGGCCTGCCTGGAAGCGCTGTACGCCGCCGGGCACGACATCTGCGCCGTCTACACCCGGCGGGATAAGCCGGTGGGGCGCAAACAGGTGCTGACCCCGCCCCCCGTCAAGCAGGTGGCCCAGGCCCACGGCACCCCGGTCTTTCAGCCCCGCACCCTGCGGGACGGCGGCGAGGATGCCAATCTCCGCGCTTTGGCCCCCGAGCTGATCGTGGTGGTGGCCTATGGCTGCATCCTGCCCCAGTCGGTGCTGGACATCCCGAAGTTTGGCTGCATCAATCTGCACGTCTCCCTGCTGCCCAAGTACCGGGGCAGCGCGCCGGTCCAGTGGGCCGTCCTGAACGGGGACACCGAGACGGGCGTGTCTATCCAGCAGATGGACGCAGGGCTGGACACCGGCGACGTGCTTGTGTGCGAAAAGGTGCCCATCGGCCCCGAGGAGACCAGCGGCGAGCTGTTCGACCGGGTCACGGCGGTGGGGGCAAAGGTCCTCTGCGAGACCCTGCCCAGGATCGCCGCAGGGGCCCTGACCCCCATGCCCCAGGACCACGCCGCCGCCACCCTGGCCCCCATGCTGACCAAGGAACTGGCCGAGTTCCACTTCACCGACAGCGCCGCGCACATCCACAACTGGGTGCGCGGGATGAACCCCTGGCCTGCGGCCTGGTTCGTCACGGGCGGCGGACGCAAGGTCAAAGTGCTGGAAAGCCGCCTGTCGGACAAGTCCGGCGGGGCCCCCGGCCAGGTGCTGGCCCTGAAGCCTTTGACCGTGGCCTGCGGCGACGGCGCCGTGGAGCTGCTGCGGGTGGTGCCCGAGGGCTCCAAGCCCATGGAGGGCAGCGCCTTTGCGGCCGGGCTGCGGCTCAAAGCGGGGGACACCCTTTGAGGCCCGCCGGGCCTCGGGCGGCCGCCGTCGCGGCCCTGCTGCATCAGGAGCAGGGGGGCTACGCCAATCTGGTGCTGGACGCCGAGCTGGCCCGCAGCGGCCTGACCGGGCGGGACCGCGCCTTTGCGGGGGCAGTCTTTTACACCACGGTGGAAAAGCAGGCTGCCCTCGACTATATCCTGGGCCGCTTCCTGCCCAAAGGGGTGGAAAAGCTCGACCCGCCGGTCCGGGCCATCCTGCGCAGCGGTCTGGCGCAGGCCCGCTTCATGCAGGTGCCGCCCTCGGCCGCCGTCAACGAGGCGGTCAAGCTGACCCGCGCCTATGGCAAGGCCAGCGCGGCGGGGCTGGTCAATGCGGTGCTGCGCAAAGCCTGCGGGTATGATCTGGACACAGCCGTCTTTGCCAACGAGACCGAGCGGCTGATGGTCCTGGGATGCGCCGGGCGGGATGTGGCGGCGTTTCTGCGCCAATACTACCCCGATGAGGCCCTGCGCATCCTGACGGCCCCCGCCGACGGCGGGCACACCGCCCTGCGGGTCAACACCCTGAAAACGAACCCCGCCGCCCTGACCGCCGCTTTGGCGGCCGAAGGGGCGGCCGCCGCGCCGGGCCTTGTGCCGGACAGCCTGCTGGCCGACTTTGCCGGCAGTCCCGCCGGGACCGAGGCGTTCCGGCAGGGGCTGTACCATGTGGAGGGCCAGGCCAGCCAGCTGGCCGCCCTCTGCCTGGGGGCAAAGCCGGGGGATACCGTCCTGGACCTGTGCGCCGCGCCGGGGGGCAAGACCCTGACCATCGCACAGGAAATGCGGGATCAGGGCCGCCTTGTCAGCTGCGACGTGACCGAAAAGCGGGTGGGTCTGATCCGCACGGCCGCCGCCCGCATGGGTCTTGACTGCGTCGAGGCCGTCTGCAACGACGCGGCCGCCTATAACCCCGCCTTCCCGGCGGCGGACCGGGTGCTGGCCGATGTGCCGTGCAGCGGCCTGGGCATCCTGGGCAAAAAGCCGGACATCCGCTACAAAACCCTGGACGAAGCCCGCCGCCGGGAACTGCTGGACACCCAGCGGGCCATTCTGGACTGCGCCGCCCGGTACCTGAAGCCGGGCGGGCGGCTGGTCTATTCCACCTGCACCATCCATCCCGACGAAAACCAGGAGCAGGTCAAGGCCTTCCTGGCGCGGCGGCCCGATTTTCGGGTGATCCAGCCCGAGGCCGCTTTCCCCGAGGGGATGGAGACTGGGCCTTACGGCGCCTTGTCGGTGCCGGGCCGGGTGCCGGCGGGGATGGACGGATTCTTTATCTGTGTGATGCGGCGGGACGGATGACGCCGCCGAGGAGTACCATATGGAACACAAACGCTGCATCTCATCTCTGACCATCGAGGAACTGGCCGCCGAAATGAAGGCCATGGGCCAGCCTGCTTTCCGCGCAAAGCAGATCTTCCACTGGGTCCACCAGAAACTGGCGGACAGCTTTGCCGCCATGACCGACCAGCCCAAGGCCCTGATCGCCAGGCTGGAGGAAGAATTCTACATCGCCGCGCCCCAGATCGAGCGCCGGCAGGAAGCCAAAGACGGCACGGTCAAGTACCTGCTGCGGATGGCCGACGGCAACTGCATCGAAACGGTAGTCATGCGCTACCACTACGGCCCCACCGTCTGCGTTTCCACCCAGGTGGGCTGCCGGATGGGCTGCCGGTTCTGCGCCTCGACCCAGGCGGGCCGGGTGCGCAACCTGGAAGCCGGGGAGATCTGCGCCGAGATCTACACCGCCCAGAAGGACATCGGCGAGCGCATCTCCCACATCGTCCTCATGGGCATCGGCGAGCCGCTAGACAACTTCGACGAGGTGATGAAGTTTTTGTCCATCATCTCGTCGCCGGAGGGGATCAACATCGGGATGCGCAACATCAGCCTGTCCACCTGCGGCATCGTGCCCCAGATCGACCGGCTGGCCGAGAAAAAGCTCCAGCTGACCTTGTCCATCTCCCTCCATGCGCCCAACGACGCCATCCGCAGCCAGATGATGCCGGTGAACAACGCCTATCCGGTGGCCCAGCTGATCGAGGCGGTGCGCCGCTACCAGGACACCACCGGCCGGCGGGTGAGCTTTGAATACTCGATGGTGCGCGGGGTGAACGATTCGGACGAGTGCGCCAAAGAGCTGGCCCGCCTCATCCGGGGGATGGGGGCGCACGTCAACCTGATCCCCATCAACCCGGTGGACGGCAGCCCCTATTCGGCCACCGATGCCGAGAACGTCCGGCGCTTCCAGGCAAAGCTGACGAGCCTTGGGGTGAACGCCACCGTCCGCCGCCGGCTGGGCAGCGAGATCAGCGCCGCCTGCGGCCAGCTGCGCCGGGAGGAAATGGACGCGGCCGCCGCCAGGGAAATTTGACGCTGAGAGTGCGCGAGGCCGAGTGCGCGGCCTTGCGGTGAACTTGCCCCCGAAAGAGCGGCGTAAAGATACGACGATAAGGAGAAGCCTATGAAACTTGCAGGGAAAACCGATGTGGGCCGGGTCCGGCGGGAAAATCAGGACGATTTCCGCGCCGGGGAGCTGGCCGGCGGCGCAGCCTGGGGGCTGGTGTGCGACGGCATGGGCGGCGCGCGGGGCGGCCGGGAGGCCTCTCACGGGGCCTGCGACGTCATCGAGCGCTGCTTTCAGGAACAGTACAGCCGCTGCGCCCCCGGCGGGGAGGAAGCCTTCCTGACCCAGGCGCTGGAAAACGCCAACCACTATATCTTTCAAAAGTCGGCCCAGGACGAGGCCCTGGCCGGGATGGGCACCACGGTGGTGTGCGCCCTGGTGCGGGACGGCCGGGCTTATATCTGCCATGCGGGGGACTCCCGGGCCTACCTGTTCCACGCGGGGCGGCTGCACCAGCTGACCCACGACCACTCCTATGTACAGGAACTGGTGGACTGCGGCACCATCACCCCGGAGGAGGCCGAACACCACCCCCAGAAAAACATCATCACCCGGGCGCTGGGGGTGGATTACCGCCTGGGGCCCGACTGCACCTCCGTCGTGGTGCTGAAAGGGGATATGCTGCTGCTGTGCTCGGACGGGCTGACCAACGCGCTGCCCGTGGAGCGGATCGAAAAGATCCTGTCCAGGACCCCCTTTTATGACCTGCCCGACCATCTGATCGAGGCGGCCAACGCGGCGGGAGGCCCCGACAACATCACCGCCCTCCTGCTGGGCATGGAACCGGAGGAGGCACGGCATGGATAATCTCATCGGCAAAAAGCTGGACGGCCTGTACGAGGTGAAGGAACTGATCGGCGCGGGCGGGATGGCCAACGTCTACAAAGCGGTGATGGTGGGCCAGAACGGCCCCGTCCCCGCCGGGACGGTGGTGGCGGTCAAGGTGCTGCGAGCCGAGTATATGCACGACCCCGACCTTGTCAACCGCTTCAAGAACGAGTCGAAGGCCATTTCGCTGCTCCACCACCCCAACATCGTCAAGGTGTACGACGTGTCGGTCACAGACCGGCTGCAGTATATCGTGATGGAGTACGTCAACGGCATGACCCTGCGCCAGTACCTCAACGAGCGGGGCGGCAAGCTGACCAGCCGCGAGACGGTCCACTTCATCTCCCAGATCCTGCAGGCGCTGGACCACGCCCACCGCAACGGCGTGGTCCACCGGGACGTGAAGCCCCAGAACATCATGCTGCTGGCGAGCGGCCAGCTGCGGATGATGGACTTCGGCATCGCCCGCATCTCCCGGGCCGAAAACCAGCTGCTGGCCGGCAAGGCCATGGGCAGCGTCCACTATATCAGCCCGGAACAGGCCAAGGGTGAAGTGACCGGTCCCCAGAGCGACATCTACTCGGTGGGCGTCATGATGTACGAGATGCTGTCGGGGCGGCTGCCCTTCGACGGGGACGACGCGGTCAAGGTGGCCCTCAAGCAGATCACCGACACCCCGCGCCCCCTGGCCGAGATCGCCCCGGAAACGCCCCGCGCCCTGGTGGAGATCACCGAAAAGGCCATGGCAAAGCTGCCCGCCAACCGGTACGCCAGCGCCAGCGAGATGCTGGAGGCCCTCCACCGCTATGTGCAGGACCCGGACGTCGTCTTTGCCTACAAGTATATCACGGAGGAAGCACCTGCAAAGGTGGTCAAACAGACAATGAGCCAGAAAAAAGACAGTGCCGCCGGGCGCGTGCCCAAAAAGCGGAAGAAAAAGCGCTCGGCATTCATCCCGGTGCTGCTGGGCATCACGGTGGCGTTCGCGCTGGCCTGCGCGGCCCTCTGCTTTATGATCCTGCGCAACGCCAACAACCTCTTTACCGACGAGAAAGCCGACATCGTCCTGGAGGACTTTGTGGGCATGACCCGCGCCGAGGCTGAGGCCAGCCCCCAGATCAGCGGCGGGCAGATCAACGTTGAGTGGGTGGAGGAGTACAGCAGCACCTACGGCGAGGGCTATATCTACAAGCAATCGCCTACCGGGGGCCGCAACATCCGGGAGGGCCAGACCGTCACCCTGACCGTCAGCCTGGGCACCCAGTATGTGACCATCCCCGACGTGACCAACTACGTCCAGTCCGACGCCGAGCAGCTGCTGCGCGACAGCGGCGTGTCAGTGCTGGTGGTGCAGAACGTGGAGCCCTCGGTGGCGGTGGGCGCGGTCATCCGCACCGACCCGGCGGCCGGCACCAGCGTGCCCGCCGGCAGCACCGTCGTGGTCTACGTCAGCCGCCAGCAGGTGGCCACCACCACCACCGTGCCCTCGGTGGTGGGCCTGACCGTGGACGACGCCCGCACCCTCCTGGTCCAGAACCGCCTGACCCTGGGCAGCCAGACCCAGGCCTACAGCGACCAGCCGGCGGGCACCGTCATCGCTCAGGGGACCGCGGCGGGTTCCACCGTCAAATTCAACACGCGGGTCAACGTGACCGTGTCGGCCGGGCCGGAGCCTGTGCCCGAACAGCCCGCAGAGCCCGAGAGCCCCAGCAGCTCGGAGGGCGCCGGCGACTGGTGGAGCGATCTGTGGGGCGGCGGCTCGTCGTCCTCGGATTCGCCGTCGTCCTCCAGCGAGGGCGGCGGGTCCAGCAGTTCCGACCCCGGCCTGATCTGGCCGTGGGACTGGTTTTGACGGGGGCGGACGATGGACGGATATATCATGAAAGGCATCGGCGGGTTTTACTACGTCAAGACCCCGGACGGGGTGGTAGAGTGCAAGGCCCGCGGCATCTTCCGCAAGCAGAAGCGCAGCCCGGTGGCCGGGGATGAAGTGGCCCTTGCCGTCGAGAACGGCGCGGCCGTCATTGCCGAGATCGCGCCCCGCAAAAACGTCTTTGTCCGGCCGCCGGTGGCAAACCTCGACGTGCTGTTCCTGGTGGCCAGCACCACCCAGCCCTCCCCCAGCACCCTGGTGCTGGATAAGCTGTCCGCCATTGCGGTGGACAAAGGGGTCCAGCCGGTGGTGGTCTGCACCAAGGCCGACCTCGCCGGGGCGGACTTTCTGGAAAAGGCTTACGCCCGGTCCACCCTGCCTTTTATCAAGATCGACTACGCCACCGGCGAGGGGCTGGACGAGGTGAAAGGCTGGATCAGCGGGCGGCTGTGCGCCTTCTGCGGCAACTCGGGCGTGGGCAAGTCCACGCTGCTGAACGCCCTGCTGCCCGAAGCCGGCCGGGAAACCGCCGCCATCAGCCGCAAGCTGGGCCGCGGCCGCCACACCACCCGGGAAGTGACCATCTTTGAGGCGTTTGGGGGCCGCATCGCCGACACCCCCGGCTTTGCCAGCCTGGAAGCCGGGCGGGCGGGGTTCATCCCCAAGGAAAATCTGGAACACGCCTTCCCGGAGTTTGCGCCCTATCTGGGCAAATGCCAGTTCACCGGGTGCTCCCACCGCAGCGAGAAGGGCTGCGCTGTCCGGGCCGCCCTGGCCGCGGGGGAGCTGTCCCAGACCCGCTACGACAGCTACTGCGCCATGTACGACGAGGTGAAGGACGTCAAGGACTGGGAGCAGCCCAAATGGCAGGAGCCCAAACTGTAAAGGAGAGTGCGGAATATGGCGCGCTGCGTCATCGTTTCGGCCTGCCCGGTCAGCCCGGCGCTGGCCGGCCTGCTGCGGGCGGACGACTACCTGATCGCCTGCGACGCGGGCTATCACAACTGCGAGGCCCTGGGCCGCAGGCCCGACGCCGTGGTGGGGGACTTCGATTCGGCTCCCTGTCCCGTGGCGGCGCCGGGGGAGGACCTGGTGGTCCTGCCCCACGTCAAGGACGACACCGACACTGAGTACGCGGCCAAGCTGGCCTCCCGCGAGGGCTACACCGAAGTTTTGCTGCTGGGGTGCCTGGGGGGCCGCCGGCTGGAACACACCCTGGCCAACCTCTGTACCGGCCTCGGGCTGGAACAGCGGGGGGTGCGCGCCGTGCTGCAAAACGAGCGCAGCCGGGTCACCTATCTGCTGCCCGGCCAGACCCGCACCTACCCGCGGGGGGACTACTTCTACCTGTCGGTGTTCCCGCTGGAGGGCCGGGCCGAAGGGGTGCAGATCCGGGGGGCTTTTTACGAGCTGACCGACGCCACCCTGACCGCCGGCTATCCGCTGGGGGTCAGCAACGAGTACGCCCCCGGCTCGGACGCCATCACCCTGTCGGTGCGCGAGGGCGCGCTGGCGGTGATCGAGACCAAGGCGGACTGACCGTTTGCGCCCTGCGCGGAACATTCCGCCCCGATTTTGCTTATAATGGAGCAAAACAGAAAGGCGGTGCCGCGTATGAAGATGATCGTCCTCAAAAGCCCCCGGTGCCTGGCCGGCCTGCTGCGGCTGGTGTTCGGCATCAAAAAAGAAAACAGCTGAAAAGACAGCGCTGAAAGAACCTATCCTGTGGCCAGTCAAAGAGCCGCGGGATGGGTTCTTTTTGTCCTGCCCGGCGCATAGAGTGAACTATGCCAAGAAGAGGGACAGGAAAGGAGCGCCGTAAACATGGAACTGAAGGTATTCCGCGATCTCCTCTATGCCGGCGGCGGATGCTGCACCGTCAAGGCGGAGATACCGGTGGAGACCGAGATCCTGATCTCGGACTATCTGCCGCAGGTGTTCAGGGTGGTCAAGTGTTTTGCGCGGCCGGTGGTGCTGCAAAAGCAGCTGCAGCCCGGCCGGCTGACGCTGGAAGGCTATATCCGCTGCACCGTCTATTACCAGGGGGAGGGCGGAGCGGGTTTGTGCCAGACCGAGCAGAAACTGCCCTTCCAGAAAACGCTGGAGCTGCCCGCCTTCAGCTTTACCTCCTGGAGCGCCGCGGTGGAAGGGGAGACCGAGTACATCAACTGCCGGGCCGTCACCCCCCGGCGGATCGAAGTGCGGGGGGCCTATGGGCTGGTGGCGTCGGTCAGCACCCAGTGCAGCACCGAGGCTGTCACCGCCCTGAGCGGCTGCGGCATCCAGCAGCGGCAGGTCACGCTGCGGGGGGTGAAGCGGGCCGCCGTTCTGGATAAGCTGTTCGCCGCCGACGGGGCCATCCATTTTGCCGAGCCGCCCGCCGCCGTCCTGGACGTGAGCGGCAGCGCCCTCGTCTCGGAGATGCGGCTGCTCAACGGCAAGGCGGTGGCCAAAGGGGAGATCCACGCCCTCTGCGCCTGGAAAGGCCGGGACAGCGCCGCCCTCCAAAGCCAGGAGGCTGCCATCGCCTTCAACCAGATCCTGGATGTGGAGGGCCTGACCGAGGACTGCCAGTGCCTGTGCACGGCCGAGCCGGTGGGCTTCACCCTGGCGGAAGGGGAGGACGGCGGCCCCGGCAAACTGTCCGCCACCGTCATGCTCCATCTGCGGGCCTGGCGGCCCTACGAACTGAACTGCGTGGCCGACGCCTTTTCCACCCAGTGCGAGGTGAAGTGCGAGACGGCCCCGCTCACCGCCGAACAGATGGCCTGCACCCTGGACGAGACGGCCGCCGTCACCTGTTCGGGGCCGCTGCCGGACGAGAACACCCGCCTGCTGGCCTGTTTTGCCTCCTTCGGGCCGGTGGGGGTGGAGACGGAAGGGGAGGCCCCCGTCTTAAAAGCGCGGGTCCAGGTGACGGCCTTTGGGCAGAACAGCCTGGACGAGATCGACAGCTACGACAAGACCGCCGAGCTGGTCCTGCCGCTTTCCGGCTGCCCGGCGGGGGAGCTCTGGCCCGAGTGCTGGCTGAGCGCCGAGAGCCTGCAGGCCGGCTGCACCGGCGGCGCGCTGGAAGTGACGGTGCAGGTCCGGGCCCAGGGAGCCGTCCTCTGGCGGGAGAGTATCCCCTGCGTCAGCGCCGTGGAGACGGGCGCGCCCCTGGCCCCCGCCGACCCGGACATCTCCCTGCGGGTCTACTATGCCCGGCAGGGCGAAGCGCTGTTCGACATCGCGCGGCGGTTCCACGTCTCGCCGGGGCAGATGCTGGAGGCCAACGGCCTGGAGGCCGGCACCCAGACCCTGGCGGAAGCCTGCCGCCTGCTGGTGCCCGGCGCCCCCGGCAACTGAGAGGAGGAACAGACACAGTGGAACATCCTGTACTCTACCGCGAGATCGGCCAGCGGACCGGCGGCGATATCTACATCGGGGTGGTGGGCCCGGTCCGCAGCGGAAAAAGCACCTTTATCAAGCAGTTCATGGAGGCGCTGGTCCTGCCCGCATTGGAGGACCCTGCCGCCCTCGCCCGCGCGAAGGATGAACTGCCCCAGTCGGCCGCCGGCCGCACCATCATGACCACCGAGCCCAAGTTCATCCCCGAGGCGGCCGTCCCCCTCCAGCTGGAGGGCGGGGGCGAGTGCCGCGTCCGGCTGATCGACTGCGTGGGCTACATGGTGGAGGGGGCCATGGGCCACGAGGAGGACGACAAGCCCCGGATGGTGAAAAGCCCCTGGTTCGACGAGGCGGTGCCCTTCGACCTGGCCGCCGAGACCGGCACCCGCAAGGTGATCCGGGACCACTCCACCATCGGGGTGGTGGTGACCACCGACGGCTCGATCAGCGACATTCCCCGGGCGGGGTACGAACAGGCCGAAGGACGGGTCATCGCCGAGCTGGAAGCGCTGGGCAAGCCCTACGTCATTTTGCTGAACAGCACCCATCCCGACGACCCGGAGACGCTCCGGCTGGCCGCCCGGATGGAGCAGCAGTATGGCCGGGCCGTGCTGCCGGTCAGCTGTGTGGACCTGGACGGCCCCGCCATCGAAAAGATCCTGGAGAGCGTGCTGTACGAGTTCCCGGTCCGGGAACTGGACTTTGCCATGCCCCGCTGGGTGACCATGCTGGACAGCGGCCACTGGCTGCAGAGCAGCGTCTACGAGGCGGCCCTGGCCTTTGCGGCCAAGGTCAGCCGGATGAAGGACCTGAAAGCCGCTGCAGAAGGGGACGCGCTGGCCTGCGAGGCGGTGGCCCGCTCCCGCGTCAGCGGGATGGACCTGGCCGAGGGCAGCGTCAAGGTGACGGTGGAGCTCAAGCCGGATGTGTTCTACCGGGTGCTGAGCGAGCAGACCGGCCTGGAGATCGGGGACGAGGCGGGGCTGATGCCCTGCATCATCGAGCTGGCCCGCGCCAAAAAGGAATACGAGCGGCTGCGGGGCGCGCTGGAACAGGTGGAGGCCACCGGCTACGGCATCGTCATGCCCTCCATCGACGAGCTGCACCTCGAGCAGCCCGAGATCGTCCAGCAGGGAGGCCGCTACGGCGTCCGGCTGGAAGCCAGCGCGCCTTCCATCCATATTATATGGAACAAAAAGAAGTTTAGAACTGAAAAGTCCACAGAACGGAAGAGTATTCAGAGTGGAGTGGATGGTATCCATCTAAATATAAGCACAACAAAAGCGGCAGCGCCTTTCGGGGAACTGCCGCTTTTGCTGTGGGTAGGCGTATATATAAATCAGGACGAGCATATGGTTTCATAGGGAGTGATGTCATGGTAAGTGAAACAGAAGTGGCGCTGAAAATTGAGATCATGCTTCAAATCAATGAACGTCTGTACTTAACAGGACTTATAGGTCAAACATTATACGAACAGGCGAAAATAAAAATCCAAAAAAATGAGCGGGGTTAACATCCCCGCTTATTTTTTCGGCTACAGGCCCACAGGAGGCAAGAAACCCTGAATTATTTGTGCGGATCCGAAGAACGGAAAAGGTCCTTTGCTTCCCATAAACGTGTGCGCCAGCCGCTGCACAGCCCGGCAAAGAAAGGCCGCTTGCGGCGGATGATACGTTGGAGTATCACCGTGCTGCGACGGTCTGGATGCTTGCATGGGCCCCATATATGGGGCGTTCTTTTGGCCTCGGTTCTGATATAAAAAAGCCGGTTCCTTCTTGCTTGGAATACAATACGGTACTATGCCGATAGGGTAAAAGATGAGTTGATTTTGGCCTTTTCCGCAATGGTAAAAATGGTCGCTTCTTTCCGGAATGGGGCGGGCTTTATTTGCCTGAAAAACGATTGTTTTCCAAAGCTTTCCAGGCCATAAAATAGAAGAATCCAGCCCACCGGCGGCCTGGATTGAATCACGGATATCACACAAAAGATGGATTTTTATATAATAAGTTGAGTGGATGTATACCAAGACTCACGGGTGAATCGGACAAGGAAGTTTCAATCTATCACGGAGTAAATCTCGCAATAAATTTTTTGCTCTCTGCGCCTGGATTGCGCTCATATATGCCGCCTGGTGCTCTATCTCTTGGTATATCTTATGCCATTTTGAACGTGAATCACAGAGTCCAACAGGCTCGCAAAATAAACGATTTTAACCTGCTCTGCAAGGCCCTCAGAGGTTTCTTCATTGAGTGGAAGGTCTGGGGGCTGAATCATCCGGGGACTGCCTTTTTTCGATGGAAAATTGGCGTATATTTTGAGATGGTATAGCCTCTGCGGTCTGCTGTGCTCCATCGGTCGGAACAAGAAATCTATGCCAGGTTGAAAACAGAAATAGTGCTTGTTGGCCAAAATAAAACATGGCCAAAGGGGCTGTGTGTCCGGTTTCCGATCCAGCCGGATGGCGGTTGAAGGAGTATATTTTGTCTGCCCCGTGAAGCCAGGCAGCCGGCAAAGCCGGAATGGATTGGACGTCTTGGAAGTCGGATTTTAGTGGCGCTTGGGAGCGATCTGCTTGGGTGGCCGGGTAAGGAAATCCCTTCTGTATCGCCTGAAAAGGGGCTTGTGCCAACGTAAAACAGTGGAAAACGCATGTCAAATGACTGTTGCAAAAAAAGACGATTTTGTGTTAAAATTTTAATGTTCTCATGTTCCTGTGTTCTTTGTTCCTGGAGCAAATTTTATAAAGGGGCTTTTCAGGCGCCCGGTTTTCTAAATTGAATGTCAACACAACAAGGATAAAAGAGAGGTAAACCTATGGACGAATCATCCAAAAAGGAACGGCCGGAAAACAAGCGGGAAGCGCGCTTTTGGAAGTACGATGACGGCAGCTACGGACTCATCGTTGTAGAAAGGACGCGTCAGAATCAATCTTCGCTGATGATGAAAAAACGATATGTAGACTGTAGGGTCTGCAAAACAAAAACCAAATTGAAGGATGAAATTGAAAAAATCCAAAAACAGTGCACCGCTGATGGATACGTCTTTCAGAAGAAAAAAATAAAAATAAAAAATGGACTGCAATACATTTCAAAGAAGGACTTTTCAGAAAAAAACCAATACAAAGAAAAATGTGGTTGGGGAGAACTTGAGAAGTTTTTGAATTCCTGTGGAACAGATATAGGAAACAAAAGAGAAGTTTTACGCCTGTTCAGTGGTATTTTATCAGGATATTGTGCACAAGTGTTGGTTCCTGAGTTTTATAAAATCTATTTGATTGAACTCCAGAATAGAGCGCCAGTTTTGGTGTTAAATCCGAGCGATACGAGATTCAATGTTACATTTGATTTCATTTCGAAAACAATAAAAGCTCTGACGGTTTCTACACATACTAGAGATAAATTAAGGTCTAAGTGTCCGCCTTTTTTACCACAAGGAATTGGACAGAAAAGTTTAGATGAAGGTTCGTTTTTGTGGTATAAGAAAAAGAAAAATCGTTTTCCTTCTCAATATCGAGATACAGCAGTCTTGGTTTTTGGGAGTTTCTTTTCTGTAAACAAAATTCGCCGTTTTATAGAGAGGAACCGATGGGCAACGGTTGTCATTTTTAATGCGCCGGCTAAGGTGAACAAGGTGCCAGCAATACGTTTGAGCGATTCATTATTGGTTTGCTTGGATTTCGATTGGAATGGCGAGGATATTAAGTACTTGATAGAACGGTTTGCTTTGTCTCTTTCGAGACTTACAAAAAAGAAAAAATTTGTGAAAAAGCTTACAAATAAATTACGTGAGGTTGGAGATTGCATATTGAGATATCACGCCCAAAAAGGGATTCAAAGGTTTCAGCCGACTGAAGAGCACTTTATAGCATTGCAAATGCTGACATTGCAACTTTTTTTAGAAAGCTGTCAGGATGAAAAAATTATTGACAAGACACAAAGAAAGCAGGTTCAATCTGAGTGGTTTAATCTGCTATTGCCTGGATGCAGTCAGTTCATAAAACCAGATGAAGAAACAATCTCTCCTGAGTTGGAGGCGGAGGAAGATAAGACGAAACAAACTATTCAAAGTGCTTTGACAAAAATGTTGACCGCGGATCAGCTGATCCACTTCCCTTACACCAAGAAAAACGGCCCCTATGAAAAGGCCAAGCCGGATGATCCGTCTATAAAATACTGGGGTTATTTGCGCTGGTATAAACCCAAGAAGAACGAGAAGACTCCATTTCGGGCTTTGGTATTTAAAGAAAGCACGTTCAAGGAGATTGTTCCGGATTTTTTGGAGGAGCCGTGCAATGTGGACGATTTCGTGAAAGATCTGCGGTCGTACAATCTGGAATATCTTTTCAGTACATCGAAAGCCCGGCTGGGTGGCAAGACCGCGGAAAATGCACTGATTTTTATCATCGATAAAATGGAGTTCCTTTCAGAGGAAACAAGAGCGATGGTTGCAGGCAAGATACCGGATCAAGAATAAGTGCCATTCAAAAATAACTTCGTTTCCAACGTTTCTATAACCTTGGAAACGGGAGTGATTTGGAATGGCAAAAACAAACGATACACGAACAAACGACCTAAAAGTGGAAATGATGCTGCAGATCAACCAGAAACTATGGGAAAGCGGCGTGATCTCAAAAGAGGTATACGAGGCAGCACGTTTCAGAATTGGTTCCAGGCACCCGGAAGACGATAAGCTTCCGGGTGCTTCTGTTTGTAGAACCAAATATAGAGGCTGATTGTGTAGCAAGGGGCTGAGATATGACGCTGTAAATGACCTCCACCGAGAGATCTGGCAACAGGCAGCCCAAGGAATGTGCAGCAGTCAGAGAACCGAGTCAAATCCATTCACCTGCGCAGAAAAGGGACCGCCCCAGTCGAAGCGGTCCCTTTTCTGAACTTTATAGTATATGGACGTATAATGCGATCAACGTAAATTTACTGCAGCTGCTCTGCCATCCAGCGCCAGGCATCCATGCCGCAATCATCACAGGAAGTCTCGTTGTTGAAGAAGTAGATCCAGGAGTTGTGTCCGAAATACTGGTGGGGTGTACCGTCCGCATTTTTGTACTGACCCGACATGTCAACCACATGGTCGGTGGTGGAAATATGCAGATTGGTAGCGCCCATAGCACGCAGTCGAGCAACGGTGGGGATCTCATGCAGGCTGGGCACCACGATAGGATCATCGTTGGAATAGACAAAGTAGAGGGGCAGATCTTTAATGGCCTGGAGCTGTGCGTCGGTCAGGTACTGGTCCGGCATGGCTTCACAGATCAGAACGTAGCCATCGTATTCATCAGTGTAGGTAGTGGCCAGCACCATGCCCATGTAGCCACCGTTGGAGCAGCCGGCAATCAGGACTTTCTCTGCGCCGCACTTCTCTTTATAATCGTTGATGAGTTCGTGAAGAGACTCAGTATAGTAGGAGGTGCCGTCCGCATTGATGACGCTACCATCCATGTTGGAGCATTTGCCGTCGGCATCCATCCAATAGGTGGGGCACTGGGGAACCAGCACATTGGCACCCCCGATGATTGACTGGAATGCTTCATCGGCCAAGGCAGTCACTTCTGCCGACAGGCAGGTGATATAGGGGTCAGACTTTTCATTTTCTTGCAGAAGGGCCTTTCCTTCGCACAGGCCATGGAGCCAGACTACCAGAGTATCACTCTTCTGGTCAGGTGTATAGGCGGCATAATCGTACTGGACGCCGGAAGTGCTCTGGTAGCTGCCCAGACGGAACATATCGGCATCGGTGGTCATGGCCGCGGCATTGGGAGCAATCTCAAAAGAGGTCACCTCAATGCCCTTGGAAGTCCAATCAGCCTGATCTGTCAAGGTAATACTGCAGGTGTAGGGCTCTGCATAAATGTTCATCATGGCCGCCTGCGACACCAGGAACGGGGAAGCCTTATCCGGACCGACCTCGATTTCCAGCGCCACATAGGGCGATGCCTTGTCGGTCTGATTGCCATCCTTATCGCAGAGATATGCATTCAGTACCTTAAGCTCTTCCACCTGATGGGTCATCCCTACCATATAGACATTGATGTCTTTCTCTGTCTGGACTTTGAAATCCCCTGCCGAAACGTGGTCGATGGGCGCGTTAAGGGCCAGCACGATCCGGTTCACCGAGGATCCCCAATCATAGTTGCCCGCATGGATGGCATAACTGCCTTCTATCTCGGCAGAGCCAACAAAATTTTTGGTAATAAAATTCGGCATGATTCCCACCACTGCGGCCAACAGGCCGGCTAACAATCTTTGCATAATGTGTCTCCTCCTTTTTAATCTGTCAGCTTCTCACCATTGGAGGCAATGACCTTCTTATACCAGTAGAAGCTGTCCTTGGGGATGCGGGCGTAACTGCCGCAGCCCTCGTTGTCCACGTCTACATAGATGAAGCCATAGCGTTTTTCAATGTTACCTGTGGAGAGGGCAATCAGGTCCAGAGCGCTCCAGGGCATGTAGCCCAAGACGGGTACGCCGTCCTCCGAGATGGCGGCTTCCAGCGCCCGGATGTGCTCCCGCAGGTAGACAATCCGGTAGTTGTCGTGGATCTTGCCATCCTCAACGGTGTCTTTGGCCCCCAGGCCGTTTTCCACGATCATTAGGGGAAGCTGCCAGCGGTCGTAGAGATCGTTCAGTAAGCAGCGCAGGCCCATAGGGTCGATCTGCCAGCCAAACTCGCTGGTTTTGAGGTAGGGGTTTTTCAACCCTTCCAGCAGGTTGCCGCTGACTTTCTCGGCGTTGCGATCAAGGCCAGTGCAGTAGGTCATGTAGTAGCTCAGGGCGCAGAAGTCCACTGTGCCCTGCCGCAGGATGTCCGCATCGCCGGGCTCGGTCTGGATGGTGATGCCCTGCTGGCTGAAATAGCGCTGGATGTAGTTGGGATAACGGCCCCGAATCATCACATCGCCGCAAAACAGGTACTTGACCTGATTAGTCTGCTGGGCCAGCAGGACATCCTCCGGGGCGCAGGTCAGGGGGTAATTGAACATGGAGGCCAGCATACAGCCAAAGCGGAAGTCCGGGTCGATGCTCCGGCCCAGCTGCACCGCCTGGGCGCTGGCCAGGAACTGATGGTGCAGGGCCTGGTAGCGGAGCTGTTCGGTGTTCTGGGGATCCCAGAAGTTGTAGTTGACGCCGGCGGCGGTCATGATGCCAAACTTGACCTGGGCGCAGTTGATCTCGTTGAAGGTCAGCCAGTATTTCACCTTGCCCTTGTAGCGGCGGAAGATGGCCGAGCAGTACCGCAGGTAGCAGCCAATCATTTCCCGGTTGGCCCAGCCTCCCTGTTTGGACAGGGCGTAGGGCGGCTCGTAGTGGGAGATGGTCACCACCGGCTCGATGCCGTACTTATGCAGTTCGTCAAAGACCTGGTCGTAGAAGGCCAGCCCGGCCTCGTTGGGGGCGTCTTCGGCGCCAGTGGGGAAGATGCGGGTCCATGCGATAGACATACGGTAGGCTTTCAGTCCCAGCTGGGCAAAGAGGGCGATGTCCTCTTTGTAGTGGTGGTAGAAATCAGACGCCCGATGAGAGCTGTAGAACCGCCCCGGCAGGATGCCGTCGGTCACCTCCCGGCCGTGAGGACCGCAGGCCTGCACGTCGATAACGCTGACCCCCTTGCCGCCTTCGTCCCAGCCGCCTTCCACCTGATTGGCGGCAGTAGAAGCGCCCCAGAGAAATCCTTCAGGAAACATGGTCAAACCTCCCATGAACGCGCCTTACTTTTCAGCAGGCAGATCCTCGAATCCAATGATGTAGGTGACGACAAAGGTGATGGCGAAGCAGACCGGCACACAGGACAGGCCCAGCAGATAGTTGACGCCCTGGGGTACCAGGATGGCAATGGTCAGCAAACTGGGAGTGACAAATGCGGGGGCCTGCAGGCCGATCAGGCCGCAGTAGAAGCCTCCCAGGGTAGCACCGAGCAGCATCGAGATGAAGGGCCGCTTCATCCGCAGATTGACGCCGTAGAGGGCAGGCTCGGTGATGCCAAGCAGGGCCGACAGAGTAGCAGTGAAACCAGTGGAGCGCAGGCCCTTATTCTTGGTCTTGACGGCCACGGCGCAGGCGGCACCGGCCTCAGCCATATTGGCGGCCAGGCCGCAGACTAGGAAGATGGGATCGTAGCCCTGGGTGGCGAACATTTGGATGATGAGTGGGATGGTGGCGTTGTGGGTACCAGTCAGCACCATCAGTGGGAAAAGGAAAGCGTTGATAGCCACGGCGATAGGGCCCCAGGTCTGCATGGCAGCGCAGGCGGCAAACAGCACGTTGCTGATACTAATCGAGATGGGACCGACCACCAGCAGGATGACAGGGGCCACAACCAGCAGATCGATCATTGGCCGCAGAAAGACCTTAACGATGCTGGGGCTGACCTTGTCGGCAAACTTGTCCACATACTTCAGCAGCCAGACACCGAAGATCATGGGCAGCGCCTGGGCGCTGTAGTTCATCACCGGCATGTCAAAAATCAGGAAGGGGACGGTGGTGCCCGTCTCGCCTAGGCCCAGCAGGGTAGGGTGCAGGATGATGCAGGCCAGCGCCACCGAGGTGAACATATCCACGTTCATCTTTCGAGCGGCATTGATGGCCACCACCACCGGCAGGAAGTAGAAGATGCCGTCGCCGATGGTGTTGAGGATGGTGTAGGTGGTGGAGGCCGAGTCCAGCAGACCGGCATAGTTCAGCAACACCACCAGCACCTTGACCATACCCGAACCGGCGATGATAGGAATGGCCGGGGTAAAGCAGCTGACAATCACATCCAAGGCGGACTTGGCCAGGCCCTTGATGGTCATCTTTTCCTTGGGAGCATCCGCCGGTACACTGCCCACGGCGCTCGCCTCCCCTACCAGAGCCACCACGGCCTTATAGGCGTCCCCTACCTGGGGCCCGATGACCACCTGATACTGGCCGCTGGACAAGATCAGATCAAGCACGCCGTTCAGCTTCTTGATCCCATCCACATCCACTTTTTTCTCGTCCTTGACCACAAAACGCAGTCTGGTGACACAGTGGGTGACATTTTTTATATTTTCTTTGCCGCCGACCCGCTGCACGATCTCGGCTGCCAGTTTTTTCATGTCCATCTGGGAAACCTCCTCTGTTAATGCAAACCAATGTTTCTATGGACGCGCGCTGTCCTTACATACATAGTATAGAACAAAGAAGGCCGGTTTTCTTTTGGATTTTATCTAGAATTTTATGTTATTCTTGATTTCTTGCGTTTTTTTCGAGAAACCAGAGCGGAAAAGTCAATTATTTATTAAAATTCTTGATTTTCAATAAAATTCAATATTGATAGATGATGTGCAGATAGATAAAAGCGTTGGCGGGCACGGTCAACTCCACAGACATAGTCCCATTGGTGACCTGTTTCTCCTGCAGATGGATGCGGGGGACCGACACTTCCTGCAGATATTCCAGATCATGGGAGTGGACATAGATGCCGCCCACCGCCCCCATCTCCCGCAGCTGGTCCTGCACACTGCCCGCCTCGGTGCAGACGGTCCGCTGTTTGAGGATATACCGGCCGTTCCGCACCCCGGTTAGGCGGTAGCGGAGGGTGATGGGTTCCAGATCTTCAAAATAGCGGTCCAGGTCTCCCAGCCCGTTCTGCTGCTCGTCCAGATAATACTTGTAGTTCAGTCGCTTGCAGTTGTGGCAGAGGATCTGACAATTGCCCTCCTTCCCAGCAAAAACGATGGAGTGACTGTCGTGGGTCAGATAGTATTCCCCCATGTGGCACAAAAAGCTGTAGGCATAATAAGAGGGCTTGGGGATGCCGTGTTGGGAGATCAGCCCGTTGCCCCCGAACAGGATGTTCTGCTTGACCTGGTCGGGGTAGATGGCATCCAGCGGGATGTTGTGGGCCAGGCTGCGCACCCGCCCAAAGCAGTCAATGATGGTCTTGAGTAGGTTGGCTCCCTTATAACAGGAATCATTCATGGTGTTGAGGGTCAGCATGTTGTCGGTCCAGCTGGTGATGTAGATGTCCTGCACCACATCCCGGAAATAGGGCAGGTTCTGCCGCAAAGTCAGCAGCTGGTTTTTCAAATAGCTGCTGTCGGTGGCCCGGGAGATGCCGGGCCCCTGCCCTGTCTCATAATAGATGTAGGGCTCCGCCTCCATCGTCAACCGGGACAGTTTTTCGCCCCGGCGTTCCAGCTCCTGGCAGAAACTGGCCAGGGCTTCCTGTGCGCCCAAGGCCAGGCCGGCGCAGAGCAGCGGTTCCCGGCAGTCATACTTGTTCAGGATGGCCTGCAGACGCTGCCGGCAGGCCCAGTAGGCCTGTGCCTTCTGCGTGGTGAACACCGTGTTGTAGACCAGTTCCAGCCGCCACTTTTGGATATTCTGGATGCTGTAGCGGTTGGCAAAGTGGGAGAACAGACGGTCCAGGTAGGCATACAGCTGCTCGAGGTCGGTCTGCTGGCGGTAGTCTACATAGAACCAGATCCCGAAGGAATGATCCAGCAGGTAATCCAGCCAGCGCTCTTCGTTATAAAAGGCATACTCCCCACCGGCAACAAAATCCCGGCAGTCCACTCGCACCCGGATGAAATGGAACTTGATCTCGCTCTGGAGGCCTTGCAGCTGGCTGGCGATCAGACTGCTGTCCACCAGGGCAGGGTCCCCCAGATGGAGCACCTCCCGCCAAAAGGGATGGTAGGGCTGGCGGTTGGCTGCATCTACCTGTAAAACATCTTCTTGAGGAGCCTGGGGCGTCTGGACGAGCTGCAGCGATCCCAGCACTTCGGTTAGGCCAGTCGCGTCTTCGACGCCGACACGCCGGCGGTTGGCCGCCCGCCAGGCCTGTGGCGTCTGGCCGGTATCCTGCTGAAAATAGCGGTAGAAAGACTCCAAATTTGCAAATCCGTTGTCCAGCGCCAGCCGCAGCAGGGGGACGTCTGTTTCGGCCAAAGCCTGTTTGGCGTGCCGCAGCCGCACCGCCGTCAGGGTACGGTAAAAGGTTTGTCCCATCTCCCGTTTGAACTGGCGGGAGAAATATTCCGGCGTCATATGGAACGCCTCGCCCATTTGGCGCAGGCTCAGCTCTTCCTGAAAGTGATCCTCGATGTACTGGGCGAATTGTTCTGCCCGGGAACCCGGTTCGCCGGGCATGTTGACCGAAAAGTGGTTGACCAGCAAGATGAGCAGCTCATAGTACAGTCGGTTGAGCTGGGCTTCGAGGTAGATGCCCTGCTCGGCCCAGACCTGAAGCGTCTGTCCCAGCGCCTTGCGAAGCAGGTCGTAGTTGTCGTTAACCTCCTGGGCCGAGTTGCAGCGGATGCTGTAGTTTCTCCTGGGGAAGCAGGCTCGCAGCTGGGCATCGTCCAGTACAAAAGCCGCCAAAAGGATCTTCTGCCCCTGCACCGTCCAGGACCGGTGGGGCATCAGGGATAAAACGTCATCCTTTTTCATCTGAACGCTGCCGCCCCCTGCATCCACCTGCACCGGCCCACCCAGATTCCACAGCAGGACCAAGTCGGCCGAGGACTCCGTCTGCTGCGGCGCGTTCCGGTAAAAGGTGAAATGGATCAACCTGTGCGCCATAAATGTGCCTCCCTCCATTATTTCTTTTAGTATACCACGCTGCCGGTGCACCGGCCAGCCCTTACAGCAGGCGGTAGCAGCCTTTGCCGGTCTTTTCGGCCCGGCCGCTGGCGCAGAGTTTTTTCAGCACCCGTTGCAGTTGGCGGCGGCTGCACCGCAGCTGCAGGACTGCATTTTCGATGCCCCACAGCTCCCGGCCGGGGGTGGCCTGCATATACAGCACCACCCGCTCCTCAATGGTGGCGGCCGCCACGTCCATCACTGAAAACAGTTTGAGCTTGGCTGCATAGGACCGCAGCAGCGTGTGCAGGAAACGGACGTCCCTGTCCAGGGCCGCGCCCTAGTCGGCTATACCGGCATTTTGGCTGCCCAAGCTGTTGCCGACATTCTCACCGCCCTTATTGCGGTCGGGCTGTTCTATATCCAATTATACCGTGAATTGAAATGAAAAGATAGCATAAAAGTATAAAGAGCCCGTATGCATCGGCCATTAAGCCGCAGCATACGGGTCTTTCTTCATTTTATACTTTTACTGCTCCCCAGCATCACATGGCACTCCTTCTCCCAAAAGGCAATGCCGTATTTCAGGATGGTTTTCATCCCGCGGCGGCGCAGGGCCTCATCGTACTTTTTCTCGTCGATCTGGGCCAGAGCTTTGGTGCAGGCAGCTTCCAGATTGCCGTCCTCGGCGTATTTCAGCTCAATGACCATCCCCAGACGTTCCGGGGTAGCTACCGAAATATCGCTGTAGCCGATGCCTGTCTCCGCGTTGGAACGGACGATCCAGCTTCCCTGGCTTTGCAGCAAGCCCAACAGCATTCCATGGTAGAAGTTTTCCTTCATACTAGACCGCACCGCCGTGTCCCGCACGCTGATGGAATCCCACAGGTAATCGTGGAGCATATCTTGAATGGTGGCCACGTCTCCCTTAGGAAAGGCTGCGCAGAAGCGGTTGATCCTGCTGGTATCGGCTCGGGTTTCCTCCCGGAACCAGTCCTTCACCAGGTCGATGAACAGCTCCCGCACTTCCCGGTTGGGAAGGGCCAGCTTCATCTGTTTGCCGGGCAACCGTCCTCTGGAGGTCAGATAGCCGGTGGAATACAGAACGCTCCATATGTTGTCGATGGAGTCCTCAATATCTCGGTAGGTCAGCTCCTGCCGGACCGTCTTGACGATGGTCTCGCCGTTGATAAGCTGCTCCACCTCGTCCCGGGTGGTCTGGTCCGCCTTTTGGAGCAGCCGCCGGATGATACCGTTGCCGCTGGTATTGGCCCAGTAATTTTCCGGCTCGGCCTCTGGGTCGGCCCGCAGCAGATCGCAGTAATTGATCACATCCCAGGGGCAGTAGACGCTCACTTTGCCGAACTGGTACCCATTGTACCAATCCTGCATCACCTGCTTGTGGGAGGTCAGACCATAAAAGGCCAGCATCTCGTCCACGTCCGCATCGGTAAAGCCGAAGTATTCCTCATAGCGGGGATCTGCGATTGTATGCACTTTGAGGTTGTTCAGCCCGGTGAAGATGCTCTCTTTTGAGATGCGCAGGCAACCGGTCAGGACCGCAAACTGTAAGCTGTCATTCGTTTTCAGCGCATTGCCAAACAAATTGCGAATGAGGGACACCATTTCGTCGTAGTAGCCGGACTGAAAGGCTTTGTCCAATGGCACGTCGTACTCATCAATCAGCACGACAACTTTGTGGCTATAGTGTTTGGCAAGCAGCCCGGAAAGGGTTTTCAGGCTGTCTGCCAAGACGTCATCCGACATGCTGAAGGTACCGCCTTCAACAGCTGTCAGTGCACGGTACAGCTTTTTATCATCTGTATCAAGCTGATTGCTTTGAAGCAAGAATCCAAAACGACTGGCTTCACGCCCAATCAGGCGACGCAGTGACGCAGCGGCGGATGCAAAGGTCAGGCCGTCCACGCTTTTCAGGCTGATAAAGATCACTGGGAACTGCCCCTGGTATTCTGCGCACAGCTCTTTGTTTTCTGCGATTTTCAGGCCGTCAAACAGGCTTTTGTCTGTGCCAATCTCAAAAAAGCACTTCAGCATACTCATGTTCAGGGGCTTGCCAAAGCGACGGGGGCGGGTGAAAAGGTTCACTTCACCCCAGTCCCGCAAAAGGTCTGCAATAAATCCTGTCTTGTCAACATAATAGAAGTCATTGGTCCGCAGTTTTTCAAAACTGTCGATGCCAATGGGGAGCTTCTTCCTCACCTTGTCCACGCTCCTTTCTTGTCTGCCAGAAGCTGCACACATTTTCAAAACCACTTTACCATGAAGCCGTCGGGCAGTCAAGTCTGGACGGAAATTCTTGCTGCATCAAGCTCCACGCCCAGTCGGAACCACTAGTATAAATTTCACGATTTCCAGAATGACCATTTTATTGTCGTGTGGATTTTTATGACTTGTTAAACTTTTGTTGAACGTAAACGCAATCCCGGCACCTTCTCATGCCTGCCCCAGCAGCCAATCCAGAACATTCAGAACTTTGATTCCATCGTAGTTGCCCAAGGTGAAGCGGTCAAGCGTCAGAACGATCTTTTCGTAGTTGTCCCGGATGGACCGGAGCGGACGCATCTCCCGCTCAAAGGTCTCCTCGGCTGTCATATCCGCCGTGACCTGATAATACGTGAGAATCCCCTGCTTCCGGGCTACAAAATCCACCTCGGCAGCCCCATTCTTGCCAATGGCCACCTGATAGCCGCGGCGAAGCAATTCAAAATAGACCATGTTCTCGATGGAGAAACCCAAATCATAACGCCTGCGTGGCAGAATGTGATTCCGCAGGCCCAGATCCACCATATACATCTTGCGGTTGGATTTCAGCAGCTGTTTGCCCACAATGTCAAACCGCTCAGCAGGATAGAATACATAGGACTCGATGAGAGCCTCCATATAGTCACTGACGGTATTGGTAGACACCTTCCGGCCCGAGGAAATCAGATAATCCGCCACACTTTTGATAGAAACCGGACTTCCGATCACACTGGCCAAATACCGGGCAATCGTCTTAAGCAAGACAATGTCGGTCACTTTTCGCTTTTTGGGGTCGTTTTCCTTGCGGCTCTGCCGGTCCTCGATATCCTTTACAATGACCGTATTGTAAATGCCTTCCAGATAAGCATCTACCTTTTCATCCGTCCGTTCCATGACAGCTACATAGGGAAGAGAACCGCTTTTTCCATATTCCGCGAATGCCTGTTCTGCGGACAGCCCGGTTGCCTCTACAAATTCTCGAAACGAGAGAGGAAGCATTGAAATTTCCACATACCGGCCTGTGAGAAAGGTCGCTAGGTCGCCCGACAGCAGGTAGGCGTTGGAGCCAGTGATATAGAGGTCGGTATTCGGCTGGACGTAAAGACTGTCCACTGCCTTTTCAAAGAATGGCACCTTCTGAATCTCATCCAGAAAGATGTAGGTCATCCGATCCGGCTGCAACCGTTCCTTGATAAAGAGGTAGAGAGCTGTGTAATCTAACAGCGATTCGTACGCCAGATCTTCAAAGTTGATGGAAATAATTTGCTCTTGAGCCACCCCTTGCTGACGCAGCAAGTTCTGATACTGCCGTAGCAGTGTGGACTTGCCGCAACGGCGAATGCCTGTTACCACCTTGATAACCTGTTCATCTTTCCAAGACAGCAGCTGCTGCAAATACTCTTTTCGTTCTACCATAGTTCCTCACCTCTTGTTCCGATTATAGCACGAATTTGTCAGCTATTCAACATTTTATTCCGATATGGGAAAATTAGTTGATGCATGTCATAAATATTCCAAATAGGATCCATTTATAAGACCCATATGCACCAGCTATCAAGCCATGAGCATACGGGTCTTTGGTTCAACTGCCTTCACAACGGGAAGCCAAATTTCGTCAGTTTCCTTTATACTGCTCCGGCAGTTGCTCTCAGCGGCGCTTGGAGACGAAGGCCGCATCCTTGGATTGGTGCTGGCGGGTGAAAATGCCTTTCTTGTTGCCGTTCACCCGCATGATCCCTTCGGTGGTCTGGAAGTCGGCAAAGTTCCAGACCAGCTCGCCCTGTACAAAATCGTAGCTGTCAAAAACGCCAAAGTTCATGGACAGGTATTCATCCTGGTATTCTTGGCTCCACATGACGCTGGGCAGTTTGTGCTCGGTGGCCAGAGTGTCGGTGCCAGACTCAGTAAAGACGAAGGGGACATCCAGCTTTTTGGCGGTCATTTGTCCATCTCCGCGCGGAACTTTTGTCTATACATGATTTTGCATACTATTCTTTCTCCTCGTGTGTTTCATTATTGATATGTTCAAAACCAAATTGAAAAAATACTGGAAACACAGACCCCCGCACAATCACACGGCTCAAAACGCCGCCTATATAAAGTACCATCTGTGGTGCACTTTCAGTATCCCTGTCGGGCGGAAATCATCGTATTCACGTTGCATTCTCAACATTGAGTGAGATCGTCAAAATCTTCACCAAACGGCATTTATTTTTTGAATGCTCCCTAACAGAAATATAAGAGTTCACCCTCTGGACTCAAATTATTTCAAACAGGGAGGTTTTCCAATGAGAACCAGCAGTATCACCCAGAAGGCCCAGGCACAGCTTGGAATCAAGAAGCTTCGCAAGCATCAGATCAAACCCATCCAAAGTATCCTGGACGGTTATGACACCATGGTCATTGCACCTACCTCTGCAGGCAAATCTGCTATCTACCAGCTGCCTGCTTTGGTGATGGCTGAACAGGGAAAATGGACTTTGGTCATTGAACCAACTCTGTCTCTTATCAGTGACCAGGTGCAGAAACTGCAAGACAAAGGGATCAACGCCGCTTATGTCACCAGTCGGAACAAGGAAGAGCACCGCGCTATCTATCACCGTCTAAACCTGAATACCATATCGATCCTCTATACTACGCCTGAGCAGGTGGCTACCGTGGCCTTTCAGCTGGCCACCTGGTACAACAAGCCCTGGCTGGTGGTAATCGATGAAGCTCACTGTGTACTGGACTGGGGAACAACTTTCCGCCCTTCCTATCTGGAACTGAAAGAATCCATTGCATGGATGGCTTTACCAGATCATCATCCTGTGATTGCAGCTTTTACGGCGACTGCACCCCCTGACCATCGCCGGGAAATTGCAAAGCTTTTGGGAATGAAGAAACCCAATCGCTTTGTTATGAGCCTCTACCGGAAGAATATTACCTTACTAAAGGAAGACTGTTCCGGGCTGAAAGTCAAACAGAGGCTCAAGCGGATGCGGCATTTCATTCGGAAGTACGGCCAGGAGGGCAGGGTGGTCGTGTACTGTTCTTCGCGCAAATATACGGACCTGGTAGCCAACTATCTGAGCGAAATGTTCCCTCATGAGATCGTTAAGTGTCATGCTTACATGGAACCGGACAAGCGGGAACAGCATGAACTGCGCTTTATCCGTGGAGATAAGCGTATCATGGTGGCCACCACGGCTTTTGGTATGGGTGTGGATGTATCCGATATTCGTCTGGTGCTCCACTTCAACCTGCCTCTGAGCGTTATTGACTACTACCAGCAGATTGGACGGGCAGGACGGGATGGAAATCCGGCGCACGCGGTCCTTCTCTATGCCAAAGAGGATCTTGATCTGAACCGGCACATCCTGGACCATGGCGGCTATGCCCCAAAATTGGAGAAATGGCTGCACTGCCGTCTGGACGAGATGGCCAATGTTGCAGCCAGCGATTCCTGTATGGTGCGACAGGTCCTGGGTGCACTGGGAGAAGAATCTTCCACCAACTGCAACCGCTGCACCAACTGCCAGCGGGCACGGAGGTAACAGCCATGAAGATTCAGAAGATTGAGCGTGGCATTCACACCATCGAACTGTATGCTTGTAATCTCAAATACGAACAGGTACAGAAAGTCATGGATTGGCTGGCTGAAGAAAAACAGCTGCAGATCGTCCAGCGCGATTTCCTCAATATTGACCGCCACGCCAAAAGCGACTTTTTGATTGCTTCTGGTGTGCGGATTCGTATCGATCAGTCCCACAACAAATCTAACGGGATCGGTCTGATTATCAATCCCAGCTCCCTGCTGGCAGACGATTACCAACCCACCCAGCTGTTCCATCCCAAAAAGAAAGCCTGCGGGGAAGTGCTGCTTCGGACAGAGGAGATACTGCATGAGCTGCGTCTGGAGGACAATGCCCATCCCCGAAAACTGGTCGTTCAGCCTGAAGAACTCAGCCTCAGCCAGATGGACCTGACCATGAATCTATGGCTCAGCGATGATGCCGACCTTCCCGAGCTGATCCGTCTGTTCAAAAAGGCCAAACTGCCCCAGGGCTTCAAACGCTGCAAAGGCAAAAACCGAGAAATAAACCGGCATTGTTTTGTCATGAACTGCCACACCGTTGCCTTCAAAGCTTACGACAAGATCTATGAATTGCAGCAGGATGGACGCTGCCCGGCCAAACTGGCGGGCAAAAAGCTGCTGCGCATCGAGGTGAGCCTTAAGCGGGAAACTTTTGTGAAGAAACTGAAACTGAACCGCACCGACGATCTGCACACCATGCTCAAGGCCGGCTATGACGCAATGGAAGATATCATACTGGACTATCTGCATAAATTGTTCCCTTGCACAGGCCGGCATCTATCCTTTAACGAGGCCATCCGCTGTATCCAGGCTTCTGATCTCAAGGAAAAGCAAAAAGAGAAGATGTGCTTTTTTGTGCGCAAGATTAGCGATGGAAAGAACGGATGGAACTCTGCGCTGGACGAGCTCCGAAAAGAGTACAGCATCCGAGATGATCGGACTATCCAGGCACTTTACCAGGCATTTGACAGTTTGAATCTCAATCCTATCCCGCTGCGCAACGACAGCACATTTGGATCCCTGCCTTTCATCCTAGACATGATACAGCAGGCCATCTCATAAGGGTAACCCCTACAACAAAAAACGCCCCACCAGGCAGAGAAAAACTGCCTGATGGAGTAGTGAAAAATGACCGGTTATGAATTTTTTCATGATTCCTTTCATGCCAATGCAGCAATATCCTCCAGAGGAATCACAACGACTTTCTCCTTCTCTACCCCCGGCCCCGTATGCGGACCGTCCAGCGCAAGGCGCAGGGTCTTTTGAACGGGGTCCAGGGTTTGGACAGTGCCGGTCACGGTCTGGTAGCGGCCCACCGGCGGGTCGGCCGGGCAAAGCAGGTCGGGGACAAAGTACCGCACTGTCACCGCCATACCGCGGCGCAGAGCAGCCAGGCGGGCCGAAAGGGCGGCCTTCTCCTCGTCGGAGAGCTCTGCCTTTGACATCTTCAGGGTTTGCGCGCCTTCTTCGGCCAGCTCGTCGTCAAAGCCACGCAGGGCCGCAAAAGGACTGAAGATTTTAGCCCGGCTGCCCAGGCTCATGCGAGGGTGCTTGGCGGAGGGCTCAGGACGCTCCATCTGCAAAATGTCGGCGTATTTCTGGCTGACGATGCGGCCTTCTTTTGAGTTTTTGTAATCATCCATGGCAGTTCCCTCACTCAGCCTTGTGGCCGCCGATCCGCCCGTTGCGGTCCCGCATGGTCGCCCCTTCCAGATAGTTGGAGCCCTTGAGCACCGCGTTTTTGCCGAACCGTTTCTTGAGGCCCAGCATGGCCTCCTGCAGGCTCTTTTCCTTTTCCAGACTGGCGGCGTCGGTGAAAAAGTCGGTCTGGAAGATGCCCTCATCCCGCACTACCCGGTTTGCGGTGAGGGTCAGGCGGCGGACTGTCAGCTTGGGGTCTGCGATGCGGCCGAACAGCGCCGCAGCCGCGGCCTGCAGCTGGCTGCCCAGATTGGTGGCCGACTCCAGCCGGACGCTGCCGTGGGCGGGCTTGGGCAGGGTGCGGCCGTACCGGTCAATGTGCACCGGGCCCCGGTAGCCGCCCTTGTCGCAGTTTTCCCGGTCGTAGCCGATGTCCAGGGTCAGGCCGTCGGTAACAAGGCCCTTGTCCATCAGCTGATAGACCAGGCTGTCGGTCATTTCCTGAACGATCAGCCGCGTTTTTTCATAATCGTAGGGGCAGGACAGCACCTGGCCCTCGCTGACGCTGTTCGTCTCGGGGCGGTAGGCGTTGATCTCCTTCATGCCGCAGGGCTCGATGCCCCAGGCGTGGTCGATCAAAATCTCCGCGTCCACCCCGAACTCCCGGTACAGCATATCTTCGCTGTAAAGGCTGGCGCGGGCCAGCTCGCCCATGGTGTGGATGCCATGCTTTTCCAACCGCCGCACCGTGCCGGGGCCCACCTGCCAGAAGTCGGTCAGGGGCTTGTGGTCCCACAATAGATACCGGAAAGATTCCTCGTCCAGTTCCGCGATGCGGACGCCATCCTTGTCAGGAGCGGCGTGCTTGGCGGTGATGTCCATTGCCAGCTTGGCCAGGTAGAGGTTGGAACCGATCCCCGCCGTGGCGGTGATACCGGTGGTGTACAGCACCTCCCGGATCATGGTCTTGGCCAGGTCGTGAGGGGCCATGTTGTAGTAGGCCAGATAAGGCGTGGCATCGATGAACACCTCGTCGATGGAGTAGGCCACCATGTCCTCGGGGGCCACATATTTCAGGTAGATGCCGTAGATCTGCCGGGA
>ERZ1090864.183-NODE-183-length-34257-cov-16.648295_pt1 | contig 34257 bp, 22 predicted proteins | sample MGYA00478479_ERZ1090864 | MGnify/ENA primary metagenome ERZ1090864 (study PRJEB33644, sample SAMEA5815743) | chicken gut metagenome | biome: Chicken; feature: Gastrointestinal Tract; material: Caecum | place: Ireland | collected 2019-01-01 | study: A study of the...
GTCTTTGTTATACGCTGGTTGATTTGGTTTTGGTTTCTCCTAAGCGGTAGGTCGGAGGTTCGAATCCTCTTATCGACGGAGATGAGAGACGCCGGAAACTTTAGAAATAAGGTTTCCGGTGTTTTTTCTGTATGCATGGAGCGTCATAGAAGAAAACGGTTTCCTGCAGGGAAGGCATAAGCGATGACACTATTCGACTGAAAAATGTAAGAAAAACGAAACATACTTCTTGTAAGTAATTTCCACCAGATTTATAATACAGGTATATGAATGCTTGCTTTTCGAGCATGCTAACCGAAGCAATGCATATCAATGTATAATTTAAAAGAGAAGGAAACCGGTAGACCAACATGACTATCAAAGAGATCTCCCGGCTCGCCGGCGTATCCAGCGCCGCCGTATCAAGGTATTTAAACGGCGGCTACGTCAGCGAAGAGAAGCGGGCACAGATAAAAAAAGTAATCGACGAGACAGGATACCACCCATCCGCACAGGCAAGGACACTGAGGACAAAGCGCGCCAGCCTGATCGGGGTGGTCGTTCCGAAGATCAATTCCGAAAGTATCAGCCGAATCACAGAAGGGATCGGAAAAGTACTTTCAGCAAGAGGATATCAGATGCTGTTAGCCAGCACGGATAACGACGCCCGCAAGGAAATCGAATACCTGTATCTGTTTGAAAAATATCCTGTGGACGGCATCATCCTGATCGGGACCATGATCACCGGCGAGCACAGAAAATTCCTTAAGAATGCACAGGTTCCCATCGTGGTGACAGGACAGTACACGAAATACGCCAACTGCATCTATCATGACGATTACGGAGCGGGCAAGGCCATAGGCAGGCTGGCAGCCTCCCTGAGCCGCGGTCATGTGGCGTATATCGGAGTCACGAGAGAGGACAAGGCTGCCGGGGCGGCAAGAGAGGATGGGTTTCGCGCCGGCATGAAAGCCGGAGGGGCGGAACTGGAAGAGGAGTATGTACGCATTTCAGAGTTCCGGACCGATTCCGGCTACAGCGCCGCAATGTCTCTTCTGGAGGAGAAAAAAGACATTGACGTCATCTCCTGTGCCACGGACACCATCGCGGCAGGTGCGATAAAAGCGCTCCATGCCATGGAGAAGAGAAGAGGAGAAACCGACAGTCCCCGGAAGGTTACAGTCACAGGCTTCGGAGACAATCAGATGCTGAAGGCAGCCGCCGGCGGCATACCGACCGTGCATTTTGGATATAAAACAAGCGGGATCCGAAGCGCGGAGCTCCTGTTGGACGTGATCGAGAGGGGAGAGAAGATCCCGGTCGAGATGAAACTCGGGTTCCGTATGGTGGACGGTGACAGCAGCGAAGAAAAGGAATATGAGGGATAACAGAAATAGTGCACAAAAACTTATATTAAATATCAGTAAAAATGCCATCTTTACAAATGGCATTTTTTTTCTTATGATTTATACAAATATATGAAATCGATTTCATAAAAATCGATTTCAAAAAAGAAAATTTCTTTTATATAAAGGGAAGGAGAGATAATATGGATTACAGGAAATCGGCACAAGACATCCTGGATCAAGTCGGCGGAAGCGCGAATATCGTATCCGCTGCCCACTGTGCGACAAGGCTCCGCCTCGTCATCGCGGACAACAGCATGGCGAATAAAGAAGCGATCGAGAACATTGACGGAGTGAAGGGCGTGTTTGAGGCGTCAGGACAGCTCCAGATCATACTCGGAACAGGCACGGTGAACAAGGTATTCGATGAGTTCATTTCTATCGCGGGGATCACGGCAAGCAGCAAGGCCGAGGCAAAAGAGGCGGCCGCGCAGAAGCAGAACATCTTCATGAGGGCGATCAAGCTTCTGGGCGATATCTTTGTTCCGATCATTCCCGCGATCGTGGCAAGCGGATTCCTCATGGGTATCATGAACTCCCTGGACTTCATGATCAACAACGGTTTTATCAACATGGACACGAGCAGTTCGATCTATGTATTCGCCAATCTGTTCAGCAACACCGCATACACATTTCTGCAGATTTTGATCGCTTTCTCAGCGGCGAAGGCGTTCGGAGCAAATCCGTATCTGGGCGCGGTCATCGGTATGATCATGATCAATCCGTCATTGCAGAATGCGTATACCGTGGCGACAGAGGGCGTGCAGCAGACGCAGTCCGTATTCTTCGGACTCTATGACATTGATATGGTGGGATACCAGGGACACGTTATCCCGGTTGTCATCGCGGTGTGGGTGCTCTCAGTGATCGAGAAGAAACTGCACAAGATCGTCCCGGAGGTACTGGATCTCTTTGTGACGCCTCTGGTAAGCGTGTTTGTCACCGGGTATCTCACGCTTTCCATTATAGGCCCGGTCTTTGTGTGGGCTGAGAACGCGGTGCTCGGCGGAATCCAATGGCTGCTCACCCTTCCGCTCGGCATCGGAAGCCTCATCATGGGAGGGCTGTATGCCCCGACCGTGGTGACCGGCATCCATCAGATGTATACAGCCATCGATATCGGGCAGATCGCCCAGTACGGCGTGACATACTGGCTCCCATTGGCAAGCGCGGCCAATGTGGCGCAGGGAGCGGCAGCATTGGCGGTAGCGCTCAAATCAAAAGACAAAAAGATAAAATCACTGGCGCTTCCGTCCTCGTTGAGCGCGTTTATGGGAATCACGGAACCGGCTATCTTCGGTGTGAACTTAAGATTCTTTAAACCCTTTATCGCAGGATGTATCGGCGGCGGATGCGGAGCGCTGTATGCTTCTCTCGTACATCTCGGAGCGAAGGGGACGGGTGTGACAGGAATTTTCGGCATCCTGCTCTGCCTTGAACAGCCGGTGCAGTATGTGATCGAGATGGCCATTGCCGTAGGCGTTGCGTTTGTGGTCTCCTTCATCATCTATAAGGATCAGAAGCCAAAAGCAGAGACCATGGGCATTGAAGGCGGAAAAGCGCCAGAGTCAGCAGACAGGTCAGTGTCAGGTGCGGAAGACGGAGCAGCACAGCCTGCGGAGAAACAGGCGCCCTCAGAGGAAGGGGTCAACAGCCCGGTAAACGGCAGGATCCTCCCCCTCTCAGAAGTCAGCGATGAGACCTTTGCCTCCGAGATGCTGGGGACAACTGTGGCGGTGGAACCGGAAGATGGCAAGATCACGGCCCCCTGCGATGGAACGGTGATCAATGTGTTTGATACCGGGCATGCGGTATGCATTGCCACAAAGAGCGGAGGAGAACTCCTGATCCATATCGGCGTGGATACTGTAAAACTCGGTGGAAAAGGATTTAAGAGAAAAGTGGCGGACGGCGACCAGATCCATGCAGGCGACGTGCTGATCGAAGCGGATCTGGATACGATCCGGGAAGCAGGATACCCGGCAACGACCATGGTCATCCTGACGAATGCAGACCAGTATTCCGAAGTGCTTAAGACGGAGCCGGGACCTGTGAAAAATAATATGGTAATTATGAAACTGAAAAAATAGATCAGAAACTTTAGGAGAAGAAGAATGAACGCATTGACCAGGGATTTGATAAGACTTACAGAAAATGCGGAAAAATCAGCGGACGCAGACGGTCGTTTCCGCCAGAGGATCCATCTGATACCCCCTGTGGGATGGCTTAATGACCCGAACGGACTCTGCCGGTTCCGGGAAAAGTATCATGCATTTTTCCAATACTCTCCTTTTGACGCGGAGGGCGGAGTCAAGATGTGGGGGCACTGTACGAGCAAAGATATGATCGACTGGGAATATCAGGGCGCGGCGCTGTATCCGGACCAGCCGTTTGACTGTCATGGCGTGTATTCCGGTTCCGCATTCATTGAGGACGGTGAGATGTATCTGTATTATACAGGAAATGTCAAGCTGGAAGACAGAGGGGACTATGATTATATAAATTCAGGGAGAGAGTCAAACACTATCCTGGTGACGAGCCGGGATGGGCAAACTTTCGGATCAAAGACGGAGCTTATGAGGAACACAGATTATCCGGCGGACCTGACCCTTCATGTCAGAGACCCTAAAGTATGGAAACACCAGGGCAGCTACTATATGATACAGGGGGCGCGTACAAAGGACGATACAGGACAGGCGCTGATCTTCCGGTCGTCAGACAGGATCAACTGGGAGCTGCATAACCGTGTTGAGGCGGAAGATCCTTTTGGATATATGTGGGAATGTCCGGATTATTATGAGACAGGCGGAATGAAGATCCTGTCAGCCTCCGTGCAGGGACTCAAAGGCGGCGAGTGGGAGGACAGAAATGTGTATCAGTCCGGATATTTCCTTGTAGAGGGAAATATCCTTGACGAGTACAGGCTGTCAGGATACAGGCTGTGGGACTATGGATTTGATTATTACGCCCCGCAGAGTTTTGAGACAGAAGACGGAAGGCGCATCCAGATCGGATGGATGGGAATGCCGGACTGCGAGGAGTATACGAACCCGACCATCAGAGATGGGTGGCAGCACTGCTTCACGTTCCCCCGCGAGGTCTATGTGAAAGACGGAATCGTACGCCAGCGCCCGGTAAGGGAGCTTGAAGAAAGAGAGCGCCGCGTCAGGACAGAACATATGCGCCCGGGTTCAGACGCCTTCGAGGTGAAAGACTGTGAGGTATATGATCTGACCGTGAGGGAAGTCCGTGAAAATAAATTCCGTGCCGTGCTCGGAGAAGAGCTGGTGCTGGAACACAGGGACGGAAGGTTTGAGATGCGTTTCACAGATCAGGATAAAGGGGCGGTATCTGCAGGGCGCGGAACAAGGTACGTTCATCTGGAACATCTGGAAGATATAAGGGTGCTGACAGACGTGTCTTCTGTGGAAGTATTTATCAACGGCGGAGAGTATGTATTTTCCACACGATACTATCCGGAGAAAGCCCATGTCCGCGTAGAAGCGGAAGGGGCTGAGATCAAATTTAATATAATATTGACTGCATGATCAGGAGGTTTTTAAGATTCTTTGTACGGATTCTGCCGCGCTGAGTTGTCAGCGCGGCAGAATCTTATCCAAAATATACAAAAATCAGGCGATATTCTCGCGAAAACCCCAATCAAAATCAGAAGTATTAACAAATATGAATTGCCGATCATAAAAAAATAGAAAAAAATTCAAATAAATGTTACAATACAGGATAGTAATTGCATAATGGCGCTACTTTCTTTAAAAATAAGATGTTGTTAACTGAACTTATAAAGAGAGTACTGTGATTATCAAAAATATGAAGGGAATGGAGGAAAAGGACGGAAGTAAGATAGATTGTCCGAAAAAGGGATGAAGAAAAGAAATTTAAAGAGAAAGGGAACAGCGGTCATTGCGGCAACCCTTGCGGCGGGAATGCTCATCCCATCCATGGCGTTTGCAGCGGGACCGGTCGTTAAGGTCGGCACGGATTCAAGCGTGCAGATGAGTTCAGATCCGGAAGTTGTGTATATAAATAAATATGCCGGCACAACGCGTTCGGAAAACTTCAATGATAACTGGAAGTTTTATCTTGGTGATGCGGAAGGCGCCCAAAATGCGAACTTTGATGACTCAAAATGGGAGCAGGTAAAACTGCCCCATGATTACAGCATCGAGCAGGAATACACCCAGACCGGGGAAGCAGAAAGTGGCTATCTTCTTGGAGGTACCGGATGGTACAGGAAGAATTTTACTTTGGATGAAAATGCTGCCGGAAAGAGGGTCAGGATCGATTTTGGCGGGGTATATATGGATTCTACCGTGTGGGTGAACGGACATCAGGTGGGAAGTCATCCATACGGATATACACCGTTCTCCTTTGATATCACAGAATATGTGAATTTTGGAGAAGATAACGTAATCACGGTCAAGGTAGATCATCAGACTCCTTCCAGCCGCTGGTATTCGGGAAGCGGCATTTACAGGAGTGTGGATCTGACTATCACGGAGCCGATACATGTGGATTTATATGGGACGAAGATCGAGACGCCGAATCTGGAAACAGAAGCCGGCGGCACTGTAAATACTAAAATCAGAACTACCGTGGTAAATGCTTCCAACGAGGAAAAAAGTATAACGCTTACTCATACTGTTTTCCCGGAAGGCGGAGACGGATCTGGCAGCATTGGAACAGTAACAACAGATGCTGTACAGGTTGCAGCCGGTAAAAATTCAGAGATTGAGGCAACAGTCGGTGTTAATGACCCAGTGCTGTGGAGTACGGATAACCCGGCTTTATACACAGTAAGAACAGAAGTAAAAGTCGGAGATCAGGTGGTAGATACATATGATACACGGTATGGTTTCCGTTATTTTGCTTTTGACGCAGACACAGGATTTTCTTTAAATGGAAAGAAGATGAAACTTGAAGGAGTCTGCATGCATCATGATCAAGGCGCTTTGGGGGCAGAGGCGTGGGAGAGTGCTATTGATCGCCAGGTGAAGATTCTTAAAGAAATGGGGACTAATTCCATCCGTGTGACACACAACCCCGCAGCAGATGAATTGATCGAAGCCTGCGAAGAGCAGGGAATCCTTGTAATAGATGAAGCATTTGATGGTTGGGCATGGGCAAAGAACGGTAACGGAAATGATTATGCAAGATTCTTTAAACAGACGATCGGTCAGGACAATGAAATCCTTGGAGCGGAAGATGGAATGACATGGGCGCAGTTTGATCTAAGCGCAATGGTCAAGAGAGGTTGGAATTCTCCTTCTATTATCATGTGGTCTCTTGGAAACGAGGTGCAGGAAGGCGCTACAGGGCAGTTGACTCAGGAGTATAGAGATGTCCAATCGGACTTGATCAGGTGGACACAGGAACTTGACACTACGAAGCTGGTCACAAGAGGCGATAATAGAATTAAAAGTATAGGATCGGGAACCGTAGTTGACATGCTGCAGGACCTGACAGATGCAGATGGTACCGCAGGAATGAATTACAGCGGGGGAGGCAATTATGATTTTCAGCGCCAGCAACATCCGGACTGGATCATTTATGGTGCAGAGACTGCGTCAGCCGTAAACAGCCGCGGCGTGTATGACAGGCTTGGAAATGGTAGCTCAAGCCAGACAGGAGATAAGCTGCTAACTTCTTATGATAATTCTCATGTGGGCTGGGGCGCAACTGCAAGCAGTGCGTGGTATGATGTTATTACACGAGACTTTGTTGCAGGAGAGTATGTGTGGACAGGCTTTGACTATATCGGAGAACCTACTCCATGGAACGGAACCAGCGGCGGAGCGGCAGGAGCATGGCCGTCACCGAAGAACTCCTACTTTGGAATTGTAGATACAGCAGGTCTTCCAAAAGATAGTTACTACTTCTACCAGAGTCAGTGGAACGAAGATGTGAATACACTTCATCTACTTCCGGCTTGGAACGAAGATGTAGTAAAGAAAGACAGTGACGGCAATGTCCCGGTAGTCGTATATACAGATGCGGCAAAAGTGGAACTGTTTTTCACTCCAGCAGGATCGGATCAGGCAACGTCTCTCGGTGAAAAACAATTTACTCCAAAGACTACAGCGGCAGGATTTACATACCAGATATATGAAGGAGAGGGAAAAGATTCAGCAGCGCATAAGAATCTGTACCTTACATGGAAGGTACCTTACAAAGCGGGGACCATCACAGCAAAGGCATGGGATGCTGAAGGCAATCTTATTGATCTTGGCACTGTGGAAGGGCGCACTTCTGTGACAACTACAGGAAAAGCTGCAAAACTTGAGGCTGAGGCTGACCGAACAAAGATATCTGCAGATGGCTCCGACTTAAGTTACATCACAGTCAGTGTAAAAGACAAAAATGGCAATATTGTTCCGGATGCAGAAAATAATGTGAAATTTACAGTAGAAGGCGAAGGAAAGCTTATCGGCGTTGACAATGGAAGACAGGATGACCATCAATCTTATCAGGATAATAACAGAAACGCATTCAGCGGGCAGCTGGTAGCTATCGTGCAGTCAACAAAGATAGCAGGAGATGTTACAGTTACTGCAAACGCAGATGGCCTGGAAGCTTCAACAGTAACAATCACGACAACACCGGTAGAAGATGGGTCGGACGAGACAAACTTAAATTACTACATGATGCCGAAGAACTACTATGTGAAGACTGGCAATACACCCCAGCTTCCAGCTACTGTCAAAGCTGTTTATTCAGATAAAAGTGAAAAAGATATGCCGATAGTATGGGATCCGATCCCTGAAGGTCAGATTGGGCAGACTGGAACATTTTCAATAGCAGGCGTGACAGAAGTGGGCGATGTTCTCTCAGTTACGATCAATATGATCGAAGATGTAGCGGCGCTACTCAACTACTCGACCACAGTTCCGATAGGACAGAACCCGGTGCTTCCTGAGTCAAGACCGGCAGTTCTCCCGACAGGTGAAGTGATCAGCGCATCATTTCCAGTAAAGTGGGGCCAGCCTGACGGCAGCTATGATACAGAGGGTATAGTTCGGGTTGAAGGTACAGCAAACGTGCTTGGAAAAGAACTGACTGTGACAGCAAATGTGCGTGTACAGGAGCAAACGATCGCGCTTGGAGATAATGTGGCAGGCAGTGCATATTTAAGTCAGGATATCCTGGCGGATTTCCAGGGAGATACGCTTAATGCGATCAATGACGGAAGCAGAGATATTAGTGACAACACAAGCGGCGGAGCGAATCCGACTATATGGAGTAACTGGAAAAATACAAACAACAATAGCGACAATGACGCGGAGATCACCTTCCGTTATGACACCCAGCAGAGAATAGGGCAGATCACGGTCTACTTTGCAAAAGACACAAGCGGTTTGAGATTTCCGGATTCAGGAACCACAGAGATTTATATTTCTGAAGGCGGAACAGACTGGGAAAAAGTCGAGGTTATAGAGACCATTGCGGATGCTGAAGCACCAGAGAGAGTGAAAGCGTACACATATGACTTTGATCCGAGGCAGGCTACATTTGTAAAACTTTATGTAAAGAACCCCACAGAGACAGACCTTGAGAGACCAGCAGTGGCGATTTCAGAAGTTGAGATCAACGAGTGGACAGGTTCTTACAACACCAATTCAGATGCAGCGTTCACATCGATGACAGTCAATGGGTTGTCTGTAAGTGAGAGTGACCTTACGAATGGTTCTTTTAATACAGAGGCAATTCTGGTCGACAGCCTTGAATACGAGGTATCAGGGAACGCAGCTGTAACAGAGCTACCTGTCTACGATGGGAAAAAAGCTCTGATCATTGAGTCAGAAGACCACAGTCAGAGAAATACATTTACGATCAACCTTGGAGCAGAACACGCGGCGGATGATCCTGCGGATGACAGCAGAGATTATACAGGGACAGTAACTGCGACCGCCGGCAGTGAATATACAGGAAGTTCTGCTACAGACGGTCCGGCAAGCTGGGCAGTTGACAATAAGACAAATACATGGTGGCATACTGCATACTCAGGCGTAGATGCTTCTCAGCGCTGGATTACCTTAGAATTGCAAGAAGCTCAGTTAATAGACGGATATCGTTACTATGCAAGAAGTGGAGCCGCTAACGGACGTGTCCAGGAATATCTGATCGAAGTCAGTGATACAGGAAATGACGGTGAATGGACGACAGTGGCATCAGGAACATGGGACAACAGCGAGGGCTGGAAACTGGCAGAATTCATGGAACCAGTAACGGCAAAATATGTACGTCTTACAGGAGTTCACACTTATGGTGCAGGCGATCAGGCGGATCTGTTCATGACAGCCGCTGAGATCCGCGTAAAAGTAGCGCCGACCCTGATAGACATCAGCGCTGCGGATGTGAACATCCCGACAAAGACAGTATCAGTTGTTGATGAAGAGCATCCGGTAACACTGACAAAGGATGATATCACAGCTGTACTTGGCGATACGACTCTCAGATATGGAGTGGATTACATTGTTACATATGAAAACAACACATCAGCAGGAAACGCAACAGCAGTGATCACAGGACTTAATCAGTACGGATATACCGGAACAAAAGAAGTAAGCTTTACGATCACATTGAGAGAGCCTGTGCTTACCGGGATCCAGATAACAACGCCGTGTAAAGTCGACTACACTGAAGGCGATGCATTCGACCCGTCGGCGCTTGTACTGACAGCGCTCTATGACAATGGAACGTCACAATCTGTCAGCTACGCCGACCACTCGGCAGAGATCACATTCGCCCTGGCAGATGGGACACCACTCACAGCGGGTACAGCGCTTACGACAGCTCAGAATGGAGCGGCAGTGACTGTAACATACGCGGGACTGACGACACAGTTTACGATTCGAGTAAATGGTACGGTTGCTCCTGACCCGGAACAGCCGGTGATCAATACGATTGTGTCAGCACAGCCTGTAAAAACATCATACACGGCAGGTGAAACATTTGATCCGACAGGGCTCGCACTCACGCTGACCTATGCGGACGGCACTACAAGAACAGTTGTTTACTCGGCAGCGACCGCAAGTGGATTTACATTCGATCCTCCCCTTGGAACACCGCTGACAGCGTCCGACACATCCATCAGGGTGACTTACGGAGGTGCGTCAGCTGCAATCAATATTTCCACGGCGGCAAACACAGGAGGCACAAATCCAGGAACATCCGCACCTGTGACACCGACGGATCCACCGGCAAATACGGGCCAGAGTGTAAATCAGGCTGTGAAAACAGGAGACAAGGCAAACGTGGCGTTGATAACAGTATCCGCCATACTTGCCGGCGCTACGGTGCTCATCACATTTTTGTGGAGAAAGAGACCGACACGCTGATATCATGCGGCAGAACAGAGGGAATCTTCTGTTCTGCTGCTGTTCAAAAAACAGACAGGGAAAGAGTTTTGAGTGAGAAAGGAGCAACATGGGAATGAGAAAAAAGGCAAAAGGGCTCGCGTTACTCATGGCCGGGGCTGTTATCATCCCATCCTTTGGCGGGACCGGGGCGCAGGTTTATGCAGCGGATGAAACATGGGTCAGTGATGAAGCGCTGACTGATAATAATACAGAAGCTCCAGAACCGGATATAGTCGTGCCAAACAAGAATCAGTTCGACTATCAGAAAGAAGAACTTGCGGCATTTGTCCACTTTGGTCCCAATACTTTTAACAATATTGAGTGGGGCGAGAATTATGGAGACAGAGCGCCGGATGATATTTTCACACTGGAAAAGGATTTTGATGAAAACACTCTTGTAAAAGCGCTGCATGATGCAGGGTTTAAGAAAGTGATCGTCACGGCAAAACATCATGACGGCTTCTGCATCTGGGACAGTGAGTTTACAGAGTATGACGTTGCTGCCACCAGCTATCAGAACGCGGAAGGACAGAAGGATATTCTCGCCGAGATCTCTGCGGCATGTACAGAATATGGTCTGGAGATGGGGCTTTACCTGTCCCCATGGGATATCCATGATGAAAGCTACGGATATTATGACGCAGATGGAAACAGTCTGCTAAAAGCAAACGGACAGCCGCTTGACGGTCTGACATGGGATGACGTAGAAGAAAGAGATGTGCTTGATTATAATGATTATTACAATAATCAGCTCGAGGAAATACTTGGTAACCCCAAATATGGGAATAATGGGCATTTTGTGGAAGTGTGGATGGACGGCGCGAAAGGCAGCGGCGCCAGCGCGCAGAACTATGATTTTGAGAGATGGTTCAACACGATCCAGAAGCATGAAGGTGTGGAAGCGGGATATCCCGCGGACTGTATGCTGTTTGGCGCTGAGGCATATACGACTGTGCGCTGGATCGGAAATGAGGACGGCATAGCAGGAAAAAATACATGGTCAAAATCTACTGTTAACTATGAGAATAACACCATAAACAGCAATCAGATCACAGAAAATGGGAAACGCGTGACAGTGGGATTTGAAGAGGGAAACCAGTGGACAGTTCCGGAAGCAGATGCGCGCATCACATCCGGATGGTTCTGGGGAAACTCCAAAAAGACACCAAAGACCATAGAAGCGCTCGGGAATATGTATTTTAACTCCGTGGGGCACAACTCTCCGCTCCTTCTTAATATACCGCCAAACGATCAGGGGACAGTGGATGAAGAGATCCTGAAGAGGGTAGAAGAGTTCGGGCAGAATATTGAGGATACATTCCGGACTAATATGGCAGCAGACACAGGGTCATCTGTGCAGGCGTCCAACGTGAGAGGCAGCGACCTTACATATGGCCCCGGGACGACAGTGGATGGAAACGATCTGACATATTGGACCACAGAAGATGGAACGAACAGGGGAAGTCTTTTGATCGACCTTGGAAGAACCCGGCTGTTTGATGTTGTCTCCATTGAGGAGGCGATCCAGCATGGTCAGAGGATCAACGAATATACCGTAGAGTATAGAAACGGAGATTCTGAGTCATGGCAGACACTGGATACCGGCGAAACGATCGGAGCCAAAAGGCTGATACGGACAGGCGCGGTAAGGGCTTCCCAGATCAAGATAACAGTTGCGACATCTGAAGGAAAAGTGCCAATGATCAGTGAAATCGGGGTCTATAAAGCCAGCGAGGGCTTTGAGCTCTCGGGCGGAGTTCCGGTGGATCTGGAACTTATCGACAATACGGACAAAGCAACTGCGGACGGCTCCTATTTCTCTTACCCGGATGGAACGTGGACGCAGCAGACGGGCCTCGAATACATTAACAATACAAATATGTGGGCAAATCCGGGGGCGGAGTTTACCGTGCATTTTACGGGAACGCAGATATACCTGCTCGGAACAAGGGACCCCAACCATGGGACTGCCATGATTTATATTGATGACGAGTTAGTTGAGACCATCGATACTAATGCGGGCACACGTTCCCTGGGACAGGTAATCTTCGCATCGGACACGCTTTCTGACAGCGCCCACACTTTGCGGCTGGTCGTTGAGAACAAAGCCATCGGCGTGGAAGCGGCGGCAGTTTTAAATAATGGCGGTGCAGGCATGTTTGAGATCGAACAGTCGTCTTACACGATGAACGAAGAGTCTAATATGCAGATCACGGTCAACCGTGTGGGAGGAAGCACCGGAGAAGTGAGCGTTCTCGTGAGTAATGAACCGGGAAGCGCTGTTCAGGGAGACATGGATCCTGATCAGCAGACAAGGCTTACTTTTGCCGAGGGAGAGACGACAAAAACAGCTACGATCAGCACCCAGAGAAATACAAACATTACCGGGGATCTGTATTTTACCGTGACACTGACAGATCCCACAGGGGGCGCGGTGCTTGGTTTTAACGATAATGCAAGAGTTACGATCATTGACACAGAGTCCAGTACTGCAGAAGGGTTAAACAGCCTGATAGAAGATGCGGAATCCCGGAAGCCGGACTGGTATGTCAGTGGCTGGCAAGCGGTCGTGTCTGCGCTGGCAGATGGAAAAGCTGTTGCAGGAGATGAAAACGCCACACTGGAGCAGATCACACAGGCGACCGCAAATCTCAGAACTGCTCTTGAAAGCCTTACGGCAAGAGAGAGATACACGGAAGAAGACCCATTTGTATTCCCATGGAGGAACGGAAGCTCAGCCGTATTGGAGGCGGAGTTCGCCTCAGTCCTTGAGGATGACCCAAGCAACAATGGCAGAGGACCGTGGCCGCTTAGCGTTTCAAGCGGAGAGTGGGCGAGCAATGGGAAGTATATCAATGCGCTGAACAATGGCGATGTTATCAAATATCATTATACCGCCGAAAAAGCGGGTACCTACAACGTAACGGTTTATTACAGGAGCGGATCAAATAGCAACGCCCTTTCGTGGAGCAGCGAGCCGGAAGGAAATATCACGGCAAATACCCAGTCTGCGGGAGCAGCAAACACAAGTTCAACACACAGCAGAACGTTTACAATGGAAGTAAACCAGACCGGACCCGGAATGCTGGTGTTTACCGCTCCGTCCGGAAATTCACCGCAGATCGATTACTTTGAGATCACTCCTGCCGATATAAGCCTTGCAGAGTATACAGTAAGCGCAAGCGCCGGAGAGGGCGGGGCGATCAGCAATCCAGGAGATACGATCTTGTCAGAAGGGGACAGTATAACTTACGAGATTACTCCGGAAGACGGATACGAAATCGCAGACGTGAAAGTAAACGGCGTGTCTGTGGGAGTGCAGACCAGCTATACGATATCCGACATCAGCGATAATGTCACGATAGAAGCAACCTTCTCATTAAAGAATTATACACAGGCAAACCGATTCCCATATCCGACAGGAACGGAAGCGGTAACACTGGAGGCAGAGCACTTTATTCTGAACAATACCGGCGCAGCGGATGAGAGATGGAAACTTCAGGTCACAGAAGGGACGTGGGCAAGCGGAGGAAAATTTGTAAATTCTTTAAATACCGGCGATACGATCAGTCTTCCCTTTACTGCTCAGGCGGGTATCTATGAAGTGACCGTCACATACAGAAGCGGCTCAAACAACAATTCTCTTTCATGGAACAGTGACCCGGAAGGTATGATTACTGCGGGAACTGCACAGGCAGGACATGATGACGCTTCCCAGACAAGGACGTCCACATTTAATGTGACTGTTACAGAAACCGGGAACGGCATGTGGATATTTACAGGTCCTTCGGGCAACTCACCGCAGCTTGACAAGTTTGAGATCCGCGCAGTTGAGCAGACTGGTCCCACTGTGGATAAGAGCGCTCTTGAGCAGCTGATCAGAGAAGCAGAGGTTCTGGCAGGGATGACGGATACGCATACTCCGGAATCACTGGAAGCTCTGCAGACAGCTATCGCAGCGGCACAGTCAGTATTTGAGGATCCGGGTGCAACAGAAACTCAGGTTACAGAGCAGATCACAGCGCTCCAGACAGCCATCGACAGCCTGAAGCCAATCGAAACTCCGACCGATACATTTACCATAACGGTCACAGCCAATGCAGGCGGTACAGTGAACCCCTCCGGCACAGTCAGTGTACAGAGCGGGGGAAGCCAGATGATCACCATTACACCTGATCCAGGCTATACGGTGAGCGATGTTCTTGTAAACGGAGCGAGTATAGGGGCTGTTACAGAGTACTTGTTTGAGAACGTGACGAGCAACTGTACGATCGCAGTCACATTTACGGAGGAAACCGTAACTCCGACTCCGGAGCCAACGGACAAAACCCAGCTGGGGATAACACTGGTCGAGGCAAATACAGTCCTTACACAGAGCGGTCGGTATACGCCGCAGTCATTGGCGGCATATCAGGCGGCGGTGGACGCTGCTGCCGCAGTGTATGCAAATCCCGGAGCGACTCAGGCGGAGATCGATGCCGCGACTCAGTCCGTGCTGGCTGCAAGAAATCTTCTTGTGCCCACGGCGGGTACGCCCCAGACAGGTGCTGGAAATGCCGGACAGTCCGGGACAACATCAGGAGTCAAGACGAGCAGTGCAGGCAGCGCGGTTCCCACAGGCGATCCATCTGGTATTATGATCTGGGTTTCCGTACTGGCAGCGGCGTTTGGCGCGGCTGGGTCAGTGCTGATCATCAGAAAGAATAAAAATAAAGCGGGGGATTGAAAATGAGAAAAGAAGGAAAAGGGCTTCGGCGCATGGGCGCGTGGGCGCTTGCAGCCGCAATGATCCTTGGGGCCGCGCTGCCGGCCGCACCGAAGACAGCAGAGGCGGCGGAGACCACGGTGCTGGGCGTGAACTACGCGCCGGGAGGTACGGCGACAGTATCAAACCAGGAAACCGATTATTGGGGGGCTGACAAAGCAATAGACGGCATCGTAAACCGTGATGCTGCAAAGGCGGATCAGTCTCGCTGGAGTACAAATCGAGATGTGCAAAACCCTAGCTTGAAAGTGGATCTGGGGACTGAGAGAACATTTAATCGCTTTGTTATTGAATGGGAGCGAACAAATATTACCGGATTTATGATCGAAACATCAGATACGGGAAATGATAACGATTGGACTGAGGTTTACAGGAAATCTGATAGTACATATGTTAACAGTTCCAGTAAGATTGAGCTTGAAAATCCCGCAACGGCACGCTATGCTCGTCTCACAGTAACTGATTATACAGGTAACGCGCAGCCGGATGATGGGATAACATGGGCGTCGATATCCGTATATGAGTTCAAGATCATTGCTGATGTAGATGTTGTAGGCGAAGACATCCTGAAAAATTTAAGTCTGGACGCAACGGCATCAGCCAGTGGCGCGGAAGATACGAATAGTTTTGGACCTGAAAAGGCAAAGGATGGAAATAGTACAACCCGGTGGGCAAGCGCTAATAGGGCGGCAACAGAAGAAAATCCGCACTGGCTGCAGCTTGCATGGGACTCGCCTCAGACGATACAGACGATAAATATCCATTGGGAGAGATGTAACCCCACTGCTTACAGTATACAGAAATCAGACAATGGCACTACATGGGAAAATGTCAAAACATTTAGCAGTAAGCCAGAGGATTATCGTCAGACGATCCAACTGGATGCGCCTGTCACCGCGCAGTATCTGAGGGTTAATATCACAGCGTTTGATCCGAGTGGTGCGCCGGAAGGGGGCAATAGTGTTACCTGGTCGACAGTCTCCATCTATGAACTCGAAACTTACTCCTACGGAGGTATTTTAGAGACTGAGGAGACTCTCACACTACAGGACATTGTGGATGGACTTGACGCGCCAACAGTCAGTGGGGATACAATTACTTTACCTGCTGTAGAGGGGTATACAGTAGAGCTCCTTGCGGACTATGAGCAGGTTGTCGGAAGAGACGGCACGATTTATCAGCCGCTTACAGATAAGACAGTCAAGGCAATTTACAAAGTGACGCAGGGCACAGGCGAAGATGCGGTATCTGCGGAAGGAACTCAGGAATATACGCTCACGATCCCGGGGAAATATGGCAATGACACTACCGGAAGGAACCCGAAGCCGACAGTGATTCCGGAGCTTGCCGAGTGGTACGGCGGGACGGAAGGTGAGAGGTTTACTGTAAATAATGAAAGCGGAAAGGTCTATCTGGATGCATCCGCATCGGCTCTCAGACCAGCGGCAGAGGCACTGGTAGCAGATTACAATGCGGAGATGGGCGCCAATCTGACTATAGCGGACAGCGGCAGCCCGGCTGAAGGCGATATTTATTTCACTTTGGATAACGGTGCAAACGGTCTCGGTGAAGAAGGCTATATCATGGAGATTGGTGATCATGTGACAGTTAAGGCGGATTACAACACCGGCGCTTACTGGGCGACGCGCTCCATCCTCCAGATTGCAGAATTAAACAGCGGCACAATGCCAAAAGGCACTGCCAGGGACTATCCCAAATACGAAGTGCGCGGCTTCATGCTTGATGTGGCGCGCAAGCCGATCTCCATGGATACGCTGAAAGATATTGCAAAGGAGATGGCATATTACAAGATGAACGAGTTCCATGTTCATCTCAATGACAACCTTATCTTCTATGAGGATTATGCGACAGCCGCTGACGCGAGAGACCTGGCATACACAGGGTTCCGCCTGGAATCGGACATTGTGGCTGGCGGAAACGAAGGACTCAACAAAGCAGACCTGACAAACAAAGACCTGTATTATACAAAGGAGGAGTTCCGCTCTTTTATCCTGGAATGCCGGAGCATGGGCGTGAACATCACGCCTGAGTTTGACACGCCGGGACATTCCGGGGCTTTCACAAAGGTGCGCCCGGACCTGATGCTGCAAAATGTGGTCTCAGGCGCGGCAAACAGAGCGGGAGAGCAGTTTAACCTCTCGGAAGAGAAATATGACGACAGCCTTGGATTTGTAAAGAGACTGTGGGATGAGTATCTGACAGAGGAAATGTTTGACCAGACCATGACAGTCCATATCGGAACAGACGAGTATTACGGAAATAAGAACCGGTTCAGGGTCTTCTCTGACGACCTCATTGAATATGTGCAGAGCAAAGGCTACACAGTGCGTCTGTGGGGAAGCTTATCCCAGATGCCAGGAGATGCTCCTGTCCGCAGTGAGGGCGTGCAGATGAACGTATGGAATACGACATGGGCAGTTCCCGCGGATATGTACAATGCAGGATTTGAGCTTATCAACACGATAGATGGAAGCCTGTATATGGTACCGTCGGCAGGTTACTACTATGACTATCTGAACACGCAGAACTTATATAACAACTGGACGCCGAACAACTTCGGCGGAACCGTGATCCCGGCAGGTTCGGATCAGATGCTCGGAAGTACCTACGCCATTTGGAACGACAGCGTTGATACGAGAGCAAACGGAATCTCAGAGATCGATATTTATGACCGTTTTGCAGATGCTGTTCCCACTATGGCGAGTAAGAACTGGGGAGAGGGCGCGGATCTGACTTACGCGGATATGCGGTCTGTTACCGGACAACTGGGTGATGCGGCCAACAGCAACCCATATCACAAAGCAGAGGCGGATACGGAAGGCAGGTACCTGTCCTATGAGTTTGACGACACCACAGACTCTTCCGGCAGCGGAAGGGATCTGGAGACTCCTGTCAACGCAGAGATCACAGGAGGAAGCCTGAACCTCACAGGTGGAGAAAGCTATGTGACAACGCCGATCGATAAGCTGGCGACAGGCAATACCCTTGAGTTTGACATCACCCTGGAGAGTGAGCCAGAGGCGGGAGACATCCTGTTCGAGGCGGACAACGAAGGGAACAATGACGATTATGTCCACGACATCCGTATCATGGATGACGGAAGGCTGGGCTTCAGGAGAGAGCTGTATGACTATTACTTTGACTACACCATTCCGGTCGGTGAGAAGGTACACCTTGCCATCTCCACGGAAGGTACAAAGACAACACTGTTCGTGGACGGCGAATCCTATGCTGCAATGGGCGTATACCGGAACAGACAGACTGACGGCGAGATCAGAAAAGAAAATATAGCGATCGCCACGCTGCAGCTGCCGCTCCAGCGCATCGGTTCCAAGACCAATGCCATAGCAGCTGTCATCGACAACGTAGAGGTATTATCCGGCGCATATGTGGATGAGACGATAATTGACAGTACGAGCTTTACAGTGACCAGCGATAATGAGAATCCGCTCGTAGGCAGCGAAGGACCTGTAAGGCTTGCCTTTGATGGGGACACGTCAACGTTCTGGCACAGCAATTACACTCCGTATCAGGCTTTGCCGGCGACTGTTGAGATCAACATGAACGATGTATATACGATTAACAAGTTCTCATACCTGCCGCGGCAGACCGGAACAAATGGGATCATCACCGAGTACTCACTGTATTATAAGACAGCAGAGGAGAATGAGTGGATCCCCCTCGCGGAGAATCAGACCTGGGTACAGGATGCTTCCCTGAAGTCAGTCAGATTCGACGCAGTGGAAGCGCAGTATCTGAAGTTCGTGGCCCACAATGGCGCCGCGCAGGGAGACAATGCATTTGCTTCCGCAGCAGAATTTACAGTCCACAAAGTGATCGAGACACCTGTTCCGGAACCGACAACATATACCGTGACCATTGACGGAACAGTTTACACGGTCAAGGAAGGAGAGGTTCTCACAGTTGAGACCCCTGCAAAGCCAGGACACAGCTTTGATGGGTTCTACCTTGTGGGAACAGATACGGCAGTCGACTTTACACAGCCGGTTACAGGCAGCATGAACGTGGAGTCCAGATTTACCCAGTATACAGTGACAGCCGTAACGTCGGGAGACGTGCAGGTGACTGTGGGGCAGATGGACGCCAACGGTCAGGTAACTGTGACAGCCCCGGTAAGGGAAGGGTATAACTTCCTTGGCTGGAAGGTAAACGGCGCGATCGTTTATGACCAGCTCTCCTATACTTTCGTACCGACGGCAGACACCCAGATCGAGCCGGTGTACGAGGCAGTGGCGCCAGGGACCACATACTATAACGTAACCATCAACGGCACCACAGTGCAGGTTGCGGCAGGCTCAACCGTCGCGCGTCCCGCGGATCCGGTCAGAGAAGGTTATACGTTCATCGGCTGGTATGTGGGAAATCAGGTGTATGACTTCGCCACGCCGGTAACATCCGATCTTGTGATCGAGGCGCGGTTCCAGCAGGTCAGCACTCCGGTTGCTCCGGGGAACACGGGCGGTCAGATGCCGGGCAGCAGCAATCAGACAAACGTATCCGGTCAGAGCGGGGGCAAGGCAGTCAGCACAGGCGATGTTTCCGACTTCGCGCCATGGGCGCTGGGCCTTGTGATCAGTGCCGGAGCGGGCGTTGTCCTTGCAAAGAGAAAAAGAAATTATTAAAAGAAACTATCAAAGGAGAGAAACGGAGGATGTTCCGAAAGGAACGTCCTCTGTTTTTCTGTATCTTGCAACGCCCGGAACAATCATCTATAATAATAAAAGTTTATGACGAGATATCAGACAGCAATCGGAGGATGAGATGAGAAACTATATAAAGCGCGCCGCAGCCGCGGTTCTGACAGGGATCATGACGGTCACACTGGCGGGGAATGTACTGGCGGATGAAACAACGGATTTTGAAGAAGCCCTTCAGGCATCCTATGATATCGTGCCGGATACGAACAATATCCAGGGGTGGCCCCAGGGACCGCATGTGTATGGCGGTTCGGCCATCGTCATGGATATGGACAGCGGGGCGGTGCTCTATGGCAAGAAGGCTGATGAGCGGCATTATCCGGCAAGTATCACAAAGATTCTGACAGCGCTGGTGGCGCTGGAGAATTCAAAGCCGGACGATGAGGTGTATTTTTCTGAGGACAGCGTGTCTTTTCTTGAGTACGGAGACGCCAGCATCGGGATGACGCCGGGGGAGATCCTGAGCATGAATGACGCTCTGTATGGGATGCTCCTCGCATCAGCCAATGAAGTGTCTTATGCCATAGCGGAGAGTGTGGGAAAACAGATGGGCGGCGGATATGATACGTTTATCCAGGAGATGAATGACAGGTCTGCAGAACTGGGGTGTACCGGGTCTCACTGGACGAACGCGAATGGGCTCCACAGCGACCAGCATTACACAACGGCTCGCGATATGGCATTGATCGCATCGGCGGCCTACCAGTTTGAAGAGTTCCGGACCGTTACCCAGACGCTGAACTATACGATCGGGGCAACGAATCTGGTGGGAGAGAGCCGGACGTTCCAGCAGAACCACAAGATGCTCTGGGAGGGAGGTTATTATTATTATGAATATTGTACAGGCGGAAAGACGGGATATACGGATCAATCCCGGACAACGCTTGTCACAATGGCGGATAACGGCGATCTTCAGCTTGTAGCGGTCCTTTTGCAGTATGACGGAGATGTCTATACAGATACGAGAGCCATGTTCGACTATGCGTTTGCCAATTTTTCCAAAGTGTCTCTGAAGGATCAGCCCAAAGCAGAAGGGGTCAGATCCTATGAGGACGAGAATGCGTATGTGCTCCTCCCCTCGGGGATCGGATTTTCTTCCCTGGAAAATGAAGTTGCGATCACGGATGAGAAGGAAGCGGTGGGGGAAGTGACGTATTATTACGAGGGACAGAATGTGGGCAGCGCCGCTGTCACTCTTACACCAGAGTATGTGAGAGAGCGGACTGGATATGATGCCACGCCTCAGATAACAGGGAACGACAATACAGAAGAGGCGGCGCAAAAAGAGGCGGCGGGGCTTCCGCTTCCCATTAAAGTGCTGATCGGAGTGGGCGTGGCAGTCCTTCTTATCTTTATCATCCTGTACGGAGCGGCCGGATATCAGCTTGCAAAACGCAGGAGACTGGGGCTGGAAAGAGGCAGAAGAAGGAGACAGACAGGGCGGGTCAGTCCGGCCCGGCAGAATACGGCTCGTCAGAGTCCCGCCCGCCGGTATGCGGCACATCAGAGCCCAACACGTCAGGGGCCGGCACGTCAGAGACCGGCGTCCAGCCGCTCAGGACGGACGTCCCGGCAGATATCCCGGCAGTCCCCACAGCGCCGCGTGCGGCGTGACGGCGGATAATGATCGTTACGAACTGTACTGCCTGCGGTAATCCGTGGGCAGTATTTTCATGATATCCTTAAAAGCGGCAGAGAATTTGCTCTGGCTTTCGTAGCCGACCTCCGATGCGATGGCAGAAATGCTGTCACCGGTCATCCGGAGGAGCTCTGCGGCCTTCATAATGCGGAACTGTTTCATGTAGGAGGCGATGGGCATGCCGTAGACGGATTTAAAAATGCTCTTAAGCGCCGCGGTATTAATGTGATATTGTCTTGAGAGCTCTTCGATGGTATATCTTTTCTTCAGGTTCTCTGTCATTACATCGTGGATCCTGCGGATCGTCTCCGCCTGCTCAGAATGGAGAGAATCGAAGCCGGCGTTTTCAGCGGGACCGGTCATACTCAGAAAGAGAAGCAGTTCCTGACATTTCAGTCTCAGGTATGGCCGCTTCATCCGCTCCGGAAGGTCATATACTTCTGAAAAAATGTGTTCGATCCGGGGACTTGCGGGCAGGGCGGCAGTCTCATTTTTCCCGCAGAAAGTCTGGCAGAGAGCGCTGACATCTGTTCCCGCGTCCGCCAACAGTTCCGGCAGGGTGTCTCTCAGGACCGGCAGGTCAAGGGAGATGGTCAGTCCTTCGTAATAGCCGAGGGGAAGGGTGATTTCAGAATCGGTGCATTTGTCTGTGGCGTGGAAAGACAGGTCGCCGGTGCCAAAATACAGACTCAGTTCCCCTTTCATCTTCCAGCCGATCCGTCCCCGGCGGCAGTGATCGATCGTGAGCACGCAGCTTGCGTGCCTGTGATGGAGATGGAACCGGTCGCCGAGAAAATAGTTGTAGGACAGTTCGATCCCGGGATAGAGTTCATAGGTTTCTATCTTGAGCTGTGTACCTATGGAAAAAGCAGCTTCAGCCAATTCGCTGGCACAGCCGTGTCCGCACAGGGGATGGCGGAGCATCAGGCATTTCCCCGGGGGCACGTCAGACAGGTGCGTTTTGATCTCACGGACAGAAACGTTATCCATAAGGAAGCCTCCATTTCAAAATAGTATATGGATCAGTTGCATTTACAGATATTCATAGATAGCGCTCGCAAAGAGCGCTTCCCGGACTTATCAGACCCGGGATTCCGGGCAGGTGATACGGCCCAGCTTTTCGATCGTGTGGTGGAGCACCTGGGCGAGCTCTGTGTCCGCTGTCCGGTAGTACATTTCCTTGCCCTTCCGCCTGCTCACAATGAGCCCGCTGCTCTTTAAGAGGCGCAGATGATGGGATACGGCAGGGCTTGTCATATTGACGATGGCGGCGATGTTGAGCACGCATTCTTCACAGTGGCACAGCAGCCAGAAGATACGCAGACGGCTCGGGTCACCGAGCTGTTTCATCGCCTCTGAGACGCCGGCGATCTCATTCTCGCCGGGCATGTGTTCCATGATCTGTTTTTCATTGTTAAGCCCATGGTCGTGGGGCAGGTCTCTCTTTTCCATCTGTGAACCTCCTTTATTGTTTCTTTTATTGTTTTTGCCGGATCGATTACTCCATTCGGAAATATTTTTCGCCCAAACGGAAATATAAGTTGCTTTTCTATTGACTTATTATACGATTCGGAGTACATTATAGTCAACAATTAAATAATTGTTTAATCGAAAAACAACTATACATAACAGAGCAGAGAATAAGGAGAGAATGAATATGAAGAAAACATATAAGATCGATGTTGACTGCGCGAACTGCGCCAGTAAAATGGAAGACGCCGCAAAGAAGACAGAGGGTGTCAAAGATGCAGTCGTGAACTTCATGACGCTAAAGATGAATGTGGAGTTTGAGGAAGGGCAGGATCACAAGGCAGTCATGCAGGAAGTTCTGAAGAACTGTAAAAAGGTGGAAGACGACTGCGAGATCTTTCTGTGAACCCCTTTGATAAGATTTTTTCAGGATTTTCCCGCGGGTCTGTGCAAAAAGAATGCGCAGAAAGATTGGCGAGAGCCGTGGGGGCGGCTCTCTTTCTACCGCCAATTAATTAAAATATTGTTTAATCGTTTAAATGAAAGAGGGAAGAATATGAGTAAAAAACAGAAAAAAATGCTGGTCCGGATCATCCTGGCTGCGGCGCTGCTGATCGGATTTAATTTTCTGCCATTAGGTGGACTGCTGAGGTTTATCCTCTATCTGATCCCTTATCTGGTGATTGGCTATGATATTCTGATCAAGGCATTTAAAGGAATCAGGAACCGCCAGCCATTTGACGAGAGCCTGCTGATGACGATCGCTACGATCGGTGCAATTGCTATTGCGATATACAATGAAGTGGTTAATCATGAAGCCGGGGATTATGTAGAGGCGATCGCTGTTATGCTGTTCTATCAGGTCGGAGAGTGGTTTCAGAGCTACGCGGTAGGGAAAAGCCGCAGGAATATCAGTGATCTGATGGATATTCGTCCGGATTATGCAAATATCGAAATAAATGGCAAACTGGAGCAGATTGATCCGGATGAAGTGGAGATCGGCTCTGTGATCGTGGTGCAGCCGGGAGAGAAAGTTCCCATCGATGGTATGGTCATAGAAGGAACCTCCACTCTCAACACAAGTGCGCTGACAGGGGAGAGCCTGCCCAGAGATGCACAGGAGGGGGACGAGATCATCAGCGGATGCATCAATATGACAGGTGTGCTGAAGATAAAGACGACCAAAGAGTTCGGTGAATCCACAGTGTCGAAGATTCTGGAACTGGTGGAAAACGCAAGCTCCAGAAAATCAAAATCCGAAAACTTTATTACCAAGTTTGCACGGGTTTATACCCCGGCAGTTGTTTACAGTGCCATCGCGCTCGCAATTCTTCCGCCGCTTGTGCGGATGTTCGGTATGGGAATCCCAGCAGAGTGGGGAACCTGGATCTACCGCGCCCTTACATTTCTTGTCATAAGCTGTCCCTGCTCTCTGGTGATCAGTATCCCATTAAGCTTTTTCGCAGGGATCGGAGGCGCCAGCAATGCGGGAGTGCTCGTGAAAGGCTCCAACTATCTGGAGACATTGTCTCAGACCAAATATGTGGTATTTGACAAGACCGGCACCATGACCCAGGGGGTGTTCGAAGTAAATGGGATCCATCACAACAAGATGGAAAACGAAAAGCTGCTGGAGTACGCGGCGCTTGCAGAGAGCGCATCCTCTCATCCCATCAGCAAGAGCCTGCAGCGGGCATATGGGAGAGAACTGGACCGGTCCAGAGTGTCAGATATAAAAGAGATCAGTGGGAACGGCGTGACGGCAAAGGTGGATGGCATCTCTGTGGCAGCAGGCAACGCAAAGCTCATGAAACGCCTCGGCATCGAATACATCGACTGCCACAGCATCGGAACGATCATCCATATGGCTGTGGACGGAGTCTATGCCGGTCATATCGTGATCTCGGATATCGTGAAGCCCCATGCCAAAGAAGCAGTGGCAGCGCTGAAGGCAGCAGGCGTGCAGAAAACCGTCATGCTCACAGGAGACGCACGGAATGTAGCGGAACAGGTCGCATCGTCACTTGGAATAGACGAAGTGTACAGTGAGCTGCTGCCTGGGGATAAGGTGACAAAAGTAGAGGAACTCCTTACGGAAAAACCGGAGAAGGGAAAACTGGCATTTGTAGGGGACGGCATCAATGACGCGCCGGTCCTTTCCAGAGCTGACATCGGCATTGCCATGGGAGTCATGGGATCTGACGCGGCTATCGAAGCTGCTGATATCGTCCTTATGGACGACGATCCTCTGAAGATAGCAAAGGCGATCCGCATCTCAAGGAAATGTCTGCGGATCGTATACGAAAATATCTGGTTTGCGATCGGCATTAAGATCGTCTGCCTGATACTGGGCGCGGTGGGCATCGCAAATATGTGGCTTGCCATCTTTGCAGATGTGGGGGTCATGGTCATTGCGGTCCTCAATGCCATACGAGCGCTATTTGTGAAAAAACTGTGAAAAGGGACAGGGTAAAACTGGATTGGGGACGTAGTGAAATTCAATTTCACTACGTCCCCAATCCAGTGGGAGGCGTTGACAGCTATTTAAAAAAGGCGGTGGTGGGAGATTACCTCATCGGGGTTTCCAGCGTTCAGTTTTTGATCAGTAAAGAGGAAATTACTCATGTGAAAAAAGGGGAGTGCTATTTACCCTATTCACTGATGTCCGGCAATGATCTGAAGGCAGGAAATAAGCTTACTGTGACACTGGGCGATACCTCGCTGGATCTCACGGTCAGAGGAGAGATGCTGGACGCGGTAATGGGCTCTGATTTTATCAGCATAAAAGGGATCCTCTTAAACTGGGAGTACTATGAAGCCCTGCTTGGAGCGTCTGCATCTAACGTGGGGATGGAGTATAAAATATATTCCATAGACGTAAAAGACATGCAGGAGTTTACAAACGAATTCCTAAACATGGGTATAACTGCTGTGATAGATCTGAACTATGATACCCTGAAAATGACTTATATCATTGACATGATCATCGCTGTTATCTTTGGGGTAGTAAGCGTTGTGCTCATCATCATCGCTTTAGTCGTTCTCCGGTTTACGGTGATTTTTACTCTGGAGCAGGAGTACAGGGAAATCGGGATCTTAAAAGCGCTGGGGATCAAAAACAGCGGTATAAGGCTATTGTATCTCGAAAAGTATATCTTTTTAACTGTTATTGGGAGCCTGCTTGGTCTTGTGCTGTGCGTCCCTCTGGGCAATGTTATGGCCGCGGGCGCATCCCGGAGGATCATGCTGGAGGAGGATAACACGCTTCTGCTTCAGGGGCCTTACCGCTGCCGTTGTTTCTGTCGCTGAACGATATACTAAGCGGCGTGAAGAAAAACGCGATGATGATGCTCATCTTCACCCTCGGTGCGATCATGATCAATATTCCGGCAAATATTTCGGGAGGTTCGTCTGGGGACTGAACATTCTCAGAGAAAACCTGGAACATGGCGAGTGTTCTTATAGCATTTGAAACGCTGTAAGAACACTCGTCTTTTTGCGTAACAGAAAAAATAACCCCCCTGCTATGCAGGGGGAGGGCAGATCTTTAGATTTAAGTAAGAACTCCTGTGCTACAATAAATGTGGGTCTGCAAACCACAAATAAAAGCACGGGAGGTCCTAAAATGGACATTAATAGTTTAGCCCATACAAAATGGGAATGCAGGTATCATATTGTTTTTGCACCAAAATACCGGAGGCAGGTAATTTATAAGCAAATAAAAGCGGATGTTGGACAAATACTTGGAACATTATGCAGAAGAAAAGGAATTGAAATTATAGAAGCGGAATGCTGTCCAGACCATATTCATATGCTGGTCAGAATACCACCGAAGTATTCAGTTTCAGAAGTAGTAGGGTATTTGAAAGGAAAGAGTTCGCTTATGATATTAGAAAAGCACGCAAATCTAAAATACAAGTATGGGAATCGGCATTTCTGGTGTCGTGGATATTATGTAGATACAGTTGGGAAAAACACAGCTGCAATAAAAGGGTATATTCAGAAAAAACTGAATAAACCTCTTGGAGAGGTAGTAGGAAATCAAAGCAAACCTGCAAGCCCCTTTTGGGGCTGAGCCGGAATAAGGCAGCACTGAAAAAGCACCCGATGGGGGCGGCTGGGGATGTGGTGCAGCTGGCAGATCTCAATGCGCCTTCCGGGCTCAAGCAAGGAATAGCCCCTTATAGGGGCAGAGCAAGCCACCGGCTAAGCCAGTGGTCCTGACTTGCTGGGGAGCGGGTCTCCACTGGAGACCTCAAAGCGTGAAACGCTTTGAAGCGCCGACCGAGTCGACAGGCGAGACAGTCCCAGACGCTTATGGAAACGGAGGCGGCGCAGCATGGCAAATCGAAAGCGGAACATCCAGATGAAGTTTTGGGTGACAGAGGAGGATAAGAGGAGATCAGGGAGAGGATGGATCAGATATGGCAGTTACAAAGACGCATCCTATTAAGTCAACGCTGAAAGCGGCCATTGACTATATCTGCAATCCCGACAAGAAAGATGGGACACTGTTTGTGGCGGCGTGGCATATGCCCCTCACCATCTACCGCCTGATCGTGGGATATTAAGATGGACAAATGATAGAGAGCCGGCTGGAATTGACCAGCCGGCTCTCCTTATGGTGTTCGCTCCAGAATAAATTTTGTTACCAGATCCGCGTACTCATCCAGCTGCACCATCAGCGCCAAGTGCCCGCCGGTCAGGTCGGTGACCACCGTGGGACTTGGCATCAGGGCGATCAGGTCCTCCCGGCAGGCCGGAGTGAAGGTGGTGTCGTCCTCGGACAGGATCAGCAGCACCCGCCCCTCCCATGGGGCAAAATCGTCACAGGTCGTGCCGAAGTAGTGCTCCGCGTCACAGAGGAAGTCGATCATGTGCTCTTCATAGGGCTTGGTGAGCAGTTCCATCATAGCGCCGCACAGTTCCTCTATAGCGGCTTTTTCCTGGGGGGTAAAGCCATCGGTTTTCTTTTTCATCACCGCCCACCTCATCATCCGCTTGATGAATGGGAACGGCAGGAAGGCAAGCCATTTTTTGAACTTCCGCTGGCTCGCGATCATCTTCATCAGGTCCTGATACCCAGTCTCGCTCATGCTGCCGGACAGCGATCAGGTGTTGGAGAGGACCAGCCCTTCCACCGCTTCCGGGTGGCGGGAGGCGATGACCTGAGCTACTACGCCGCCCAAAGACTGGCCCACCAGCCAGACCTTTTCCTTCAGATGACGGAGCAGTTCTGCCACGGCATCGGCAAACTCGCCATTGTCCCCGAACTGGAGCTGATAGTCAAAGGTCAGCACCGAAAAATCCCCGGCGAACCTGGCAAAGTGCTTATAGAACAGGTCGGACAGCCCAATGCCACCCATGAGCAGAACCAGCGTGGCTTTAGCCTGGGGATTTTGATAGTAGCGATAAGTAAAGGGTTTCCCGCCGCTGACCGTGAAGGTGGCGGTGGGATAAGTCCGGCGAAATTCTGCAAGCGTCATAGAACCCCTCCTCTAACCTCTATTTGTGGCCCACCAGCATCCGGGAGTCGCCCAGCATCATCATGGCTGCCCGCCGGCGGGAGCCGAATGCCTCCTGGGCCGTGTCGATGAGCCGCACATCTTCATACCCCATGTCCCGCAGTTCCTGGGCGAAGGCCTCCATGTCCCCGTACGCCCGTGGTTTCATGTTGTCGTTGATGGCGAACACGCCTCCCTTTTTCAGCACCCGCAGGGTTTCCAGCAGCAGTGTCCGCTTGTCTGAACCCATGATATTGTGATAGACATAGTTGCTCACCACGGCGTCGAAGCTCTCATCCGGGAAGTCCAGCTTGTTGGCGTCCCCATGCTGAAACCGGCACCGGGCGGCTACACCTTCGCTTGCGGCGTTTTTCTCGCACATAGCCTGGTTGTAGCCGAAGTCTACGCCCCAATAGTCAATGCCCATTACTTTTACCTCCGGCCACATCAGGGCCGCCCGGATGGATAATGGTCCGGAGCCGCAGCCCACTTCCAGAAGCTGTCCCTGTCCGTCAAAATCCAGATGGGAGAGGACGACCAGGTGGGTCCGATCCATCATGCCTCCGCCCCCAAAGGCATATTGCCGCCGTATCCAGGCGCACCACAGGAGCAGCGCCAGCAGGATCACTGCGGCAATCACGAACACCACACCAAGCGCCGTGATATGGAACACCGTAAATGACAGCACCGCCAGTACCACAGACAGCGCCAAAAGGGCGCCTACCACATAGAAAACAGGGTTTGACATCCAGCTCCCGTAATTCTCCCCATGCGTTCCAAGGCGGATTGTTTTTTGCTGGACTTGATTTTGCTTCATTTGAACCATCTCCTTATTATCATATTTTTTGCAACAGCAGACACAATCCCGCCTGAGCCGCCGCCATGAGTGGGCACAGCAAGAGCGGCCACTGAAGCAGATGCTCCGGCAGTGCGTAGCCCTTCATCCAGGCTTTGAACTCATAGCCGGGGTGCCCTTCGGTTCCTGGGATGACAAAACGGCGTTTTGCTTTTTTCTGTATCAGCCAAAGGTCCAGAAAAAGCAGGTCACAGAAATTGACGATCATCCACTGGATATACCCCATCAGGGCCAGACGCCAGAATCCTGTTGTCCCACCCTCCGCAGTGCTGACCGCACCATAAAGAAGGAGGGGCAGCAATTCCCCAAAGCAGATCCAAAGCCAGTAAAAACGGTTTTCATCCTTTGTCGGCGGTTCTTCCGCCGCCTTGATGATGGCGGTCGGATAGCAGGGAAACATCAGCCGGGGCTTATACAGCGCCACCGCCGCGGCGAACAGGTTAAAATAGGCCGCCATGGTGAACCCATCCAAGATGGTGCGCGTCCAGTTCATATACATCCCCCTTTCACTTGTAAGCAAATCAAAAGGTTAGCAATAACTAACTGATATGTATTCAGTATATCTTATCCCGCATGAAAAAGCAATGCACCGTTGATGCCATTCTGCGATTTTGCACTATGGAAATGTGGAAAACAGCCATTTTGCGCCCCTCAAACCGGAGGAGAGGGTCCACATGGGAAAATCGGGCACCCCTTGAAAAAGCCGCCACTTTCTTGCCTTGGTTAGTTGCTTGAATATTTTATACGCTTCTGCGGCAAGAACTGAGGAATGGAAGCAAAATCCCCCTCGCTTCAATAAATCTCAACGAAGTGGGAGAACCCCAATGCCTGCTCCTGGATCATCAGGCACATTCAAGAAGACGCCATAGCTTGGTACTCTTTTTACGGCAGGGGCCCTGTTTTAGAGCTCCCATGGACGATGCTCGGCGGTATCTTGTAACGAGGATGGAACGTTTTGGTCCATCCCGGCCGCAGGTAAAAGAATTGTTTTCACCTTTTGCCGGTCTCCAGCTTGGGCCGTGCTATCTGGCCAAAGGAGATTCCTCTTTGGAACCGCCTTTATGATAGCGGGACTACGTCTCTTCCGCCGCCGTACAGGTCATGGCTCACCAGGGAGGTGTAGTAGCTGCCTATGGTGGGCGGGGCTGCTCCAGGATAGTGTACTCGATGGCGCCGAGCTGGCCGTTAGGGTTGCGGACCCGCTGGCGAATCACATACCCGTGTTCCTCCAGCTCCCGCACCCCGGCGCAGATACTGTCAACGCCATCCTTGCAGATCCGGGCCAGCCCCTTGGTGGTATAGTCCCACTCCTCCGGCAGGGAGAGCATGAGGGAGAGAAGGCCCTTCGCTTTCAGCGAGAGCGACTTGTCCCGCAGGTGGTGGTTGGACATCACCGTGTAGTCGCGGGTTTTCTCAATGCGGAATACCGCCATACCAGACTCCTACTTTCTTCGGTTTTGAAAAGTGTTCGTTTTGGTGGTTTTGCGCCCCTACCTGTCCCTTGCTCATGACATCAAGACGCCGCTCAGCGCGATCAAACTCTATTCAAAGGCGCTCACAAAGAACCTGTACAAAGATGATGAGAAAAAGAAAGACGAGATTGCTCGTAAGATCAACAGCAACGCAGACCAGATCGACGCGTATCTCAGGGATATCATAAAAGCCGGCAGCGAGGACTTTTTAAATCTCAGCTTGGAGAACAGTGAGTTTTATCTTTCCGATCTTATGAGAGACATCAAAAGCTATTATGCCGAAAAACTCCGCCTGATGGGAACAGATTTTGAGGTGGGCGGATATAGAGACTGCCTGCTCAAAGGGGATATGGACAGGGCGGTGGAGGTCATTCAGAATATCATGGAAAATGCCATAAAGTACGGAGATGGCAAAAAGATCACCATCGCCGTTCGCTCAGAGGAGGACTTAAGGCTTGTGACTGTGAGCAATACAGGCGTCCCCCTAAAACCCGATGAACTTGTCCATATCTTCACCAGCTTTTACCGGGGTACCGGGGGTCAAATGTGAAGAACAAGTACGGCAGCGGGCTGGGGCTGTATATCTGCCGGAAACTTATGAACAGGATGGACGGTGAGGTTTTTGCAAAAAGGCTGGAGGACGGCATGAGCGTGACTGCTGTATTCAGACTGCGGACAAGGGCAGAGTAAAAAGCTGAAGGTCCTGTTTTTTGATGAGCTTTCCGGAGTTCGGGACGAGCCGAAGAGCAGACAGGTGCCTGACTATATCTGAAGTCTGAAAACGAAAAATAAGATAGATAGAATTTCAGAGAAATCCTCTTGACGTTTCCTCGCCGACACGCGTATAATAGCCATGTATATAAATTCACAGAGCAAAGGCACTGACGGAGACAGTAGAGACCTTCCGAACGCCGCAGCGAGCCGGGGATGGTGCAAGCCCGGTGCAAGTAGCAGGTTTTCGAATATTACTCCCGAGCCGCAGCATCTGAAACGAGAGGCAGCCGCGTTTTGGCGGAGACAGTGGCAGAAGGAACAGTATGCCCATGCCGCCGGAGTAAGATCTGACGCTTGTCCCACGTTAAGGGACGCCATATACGGAGCATTTAAATCAAAAGGCTCCAAGTATGTTGTAACAGGTGGTTAAAACGAGAGAACAGCAGGCTTTCGTCCTTTTACGGACGAAAGCCTTTTTTATCCGTTGTCCTACGTTTTGATTCAAAGCTTCGTTCCGTCCTGAGCGAGAGCGGGCCCGCCATCAGCACATAGATGCGCAAAGGCCATCACAGAAAGGAAAATCAGTATGTATAAGAAAGTTCCCACCGACATGAATTTTGTCGGCAGAGAAAAAGAAGTTGAAAAATTTTGGGATGACAATCACATCTTCGAGAAAAGTATTGAAGAAAGAAAGGGCTGTCCGGATTACATTTTTTATGACGGACCTCCGACAGCAAACGGAAAACCGCACATCGGCCATGTCCTGACCCGCGTCATCAAGGACATGATCCCGAGATACCGCACTATGAAAGGCTATATGGTGCCGAGAAAGGCGGGCTGGGACACCCATGGACTCCCGGTGGAGCTGGAAGTGGAGAAGGCTCTCGGTCTGGATGGGAAAGAACAGATCGAAGAATACGGTCTTGAGCCGTTCATTGACAAATGTAAGGAAAGCGTCTGGAAATACAAGGGCATGTGGGAGGATTTCTCCGCCACAGTCGGTTTCTGGGCTGATATGGAACATCCTTATGTCACCTACCACAATACATTTATCGAGTCCGAGTGGTGGGCGTTAAAGCAGATCTGGGAGAAAGACCTGCTGTACAAGGGCTTCAAGATCGTTCCCTACTGCCCGCGCTGCGGGACGCCTCTTTCCTCGCAGGAAGTAGCGCAGGGATACAAGGACGTCAAAGAGCGTTCGGCAGTCGTAAGGTTCAAAGTCAAAGGCGAGGATGCATACATCCTGGCATGGACAACAACGCCATGGACGCTGCCGTCCAACCTGGCGCTCTGCGTGAACCCGGAGGAAGACTATGCGAAAGTGAAGGCGGCGGACGGCTGTACCTATTACATGGCGTGCGCTCTGCTGGACACCGTACTGGGGAAAATGGGCGAAGAAGGGAAGCCGGCATATGAGGTGCTGGAGACTTACAAAGGAACAGAATTAGAGGGCAAAGAATATGAGCCGCTCTACCAGTGTGCAGCGGACGCTGCCGCAAAGCAGAATAAAAAAGCATTTTATGTGACATGCGATACCTATGTCACACTGACAGACGGTACCGGAGTCGTGCACATTGCCCCGGCGTTTGGTGAAGATGACGCAAATGTAGGAAGAAAATATGATCTTCCGTTTGTTCAGCTTGTAGATGAAAAAGGAAATATGGCGGAGTCCACGCCGTTTGCGGGACTGTTTGTGAAGAAAGCAGATCCGGAGGTGCTGAAGGATTTGGATTCCAGAGGCCTGCTCTATGACGCGCCAAAGTTTGAGCACAGCTATCCCCATTGCTGGAGATGCGACACCCCGCTCATTTACTATGCGCGTGAGTCCTGGTTTATCAAAATGACCGCGGTAAGAGACGACCTGATCGCGAACAACAACACGATCAACTGGATCCCGGAGAGCATCGGCAAAGGCCGGTTCGGCGACTGGATCGAGAATGTCCAGGACTGGGGCATCAGCCGCAACCGTTACTGGGGAACTCCGCTGAACATCTGGGAGTGCGAGTGCGGGCACATGCACTCCAGCGGCAGCATCGAGGAGCTGAAGAAGATGTCCGATAACTGCCCGGATGACATTGAACTGCACCGTCCGTATATCGACGCGGTGACGATCAAGTGCCCGGAGTGCGGAAAAGAGATGCACCGTGTACCGGAAGTGATCGACTGCTGGTTTGACAGCGGATCCATGCCGTTTGCGCAGCATCACTATCCCTTTGAGAACAAAGATCTGTTTGAAGAGCAGTTCCCCGCGGACTTCATTTCCGAGGCAGTGGACCAGACGAGAGGATGGTTCTACTCCCTGCTGGCGATCTCCACGCTGATCTTCAACAAGGCTC
>ERZ1090864.184-NODE-184-length-34169-cov-16.094301_pt1 | contig 34169 bp, 31 predicted proteins | sample MGYA00478479_ERZ1090864 | MGnify/ENA primary metagenome ERZ1090864 (study PRJEB33644, sample SAMEA5815743) | chicken gut metagenome | biome: Chicken; feature: Gastrointestinal Tract; material: Caecum | place: Ireland | collected 2019-01-01 | study: A study of the...
GAAATTTAAAAATATAATATAAATACAGATCACTCAACAGGTACCGATCGCTCAGGTCGTAATACGGCTGCTCAGAACTGGTGTATGAACAGTCCGCTCCGGAGCTTCGGATCGAACCAGGTGGATTTGGGCGGCATGAGCCTCCCGGAGTCCGAGATCCGCAGCAGTTCCTCCATGGAGGTGGGATGCATGGAAAATGCGATTCCGCCCGATGCGTCCGCCGCCTGTTCCAGAGCGGCAGACCCTTTGATCTCTCCGACAAAACGGATGCGCGGATCGGTTTTTGGATCATGGATCCCGAGGATGGGTGCAAGGATGTGCTCCTGAAGGATCGATACATCAAGCCCGCGGACCGGATCGTCAGACAACAGGCGGGAATGAGCCTTTGCCATGTACCATGTTCCGTCACTGTAAATGCCGAATTCTCCCTTGTGTGCGGGGCGGCACGGTCCGATTCCAATGTGAGTGACATCAAAGCCGTCTTTTATCTTATCAAGAAATGAAGCAAATGTATACCCATTCTTGTCAGTGACTACACGGTCATAGCCATAGATCTGAAGTTCATCTGAAGGAAAGAGTACGCTGAGGAAAAAGTTGTATTCCTCGGCGCCGGAAAATTCGGGATCCGCGTCTCTTCTCACCAGACCGACTTTCACGGCGGAAGCCGCTCTGTGATGTCCGTCTGCGATGTACAGATGGGGTGTCTGAGCGTAAATATGGGAAATATTTTCAATGTCTTCCGGGCTGTCAATCTTCCATACCTGATGGCGGATATTGTCCTCGCTGGTAAAATCATACACTGCTTTTTGCATTTTTATCCGGTCTGTGATCTGGCGAAGCCGCTCGTTAGGACGGTGGGTCAGGAAGATGGGACCTGTATGGGCGCTGCATGTGTCGATGTGGCGGATACGGTCCTGTTCCTTTGCCTCAAGGGTATTTTCATGCCTTAAGATCACTCCGCTCATATAATCGTCGATGGAAGCGCAGCCCACCAGTCCGGTCTGAGTCCTTCCGTCCATGGTAAGGGCATATATATAGTAACAGTCAGTATCGTCCTGGATAAAAGAACCCTCCCGGATCATTACGTTGAGTGTGTCCCGGGCAGTCTCATAGACCGGCGCGGAGTACATATCAGTTCCTTCGGGAAGCAGTGTTTCCGCACGGTCGATCTTTAAAAATGACAGGGGATTATCGCGGACGATCTGCCGCGCCTCTCCGCTGCTGTACACGTCATAGGGGAGCGCGGCGATGGAAGAGGCGAGCTCTTTTTTCGGGCGTATCCCCCGGAACGGTCGTATGATACTCATAACGGTCTCCTTTCATGGGCACAGATGCAGGACCTCTGCATTCGGATGCCCCAGTATTTTAATCTATAAGTACCAGGGATATTCTAACACAGAAATTACCTGTACGCCACCGCGTGATTCGACAAAAACCGTGATTTCTACTTGCCCGCCGGTAAAAAGTATAGTAGTATTAAGACTTAAGGAGTGATAAATATTATGTGGTACTGGATCGTGATGTTTGTGCTTGCTGCAGGCAGTATTGCCATGCTGGCGGTATCATTTATCAGTATAAAGAAAAGAAACGACAGAGCGGTGTACGCCGGCGGCGGAAGAAACAGCCGCGCGTATGACGACGAAGAGGACGATTACGATGCGCCCCGGAGGAGACGCGGGCGCAAAGAGGCATATCCGCAGGAAAGAGAGGTTCGTCCGCGGGGGAAGAAGAGAAGGCAGTGGAAGATCGTTCTGGAGGACATCGACAGCTGGGATAAATATACGTTTACATTTTATGACACTGTGGGGATCGGAAGGGGAAAGGACGGCAGTATGTACGAAAAATATCTTCCGGTCACAGGTGATGGAAGGGTTTCCAAAGTTCACTGCGTCATCATCCACAGAGGCGATAAGCTCTATCTGAAGGATGAGGGATCGAGAAACGGCACATACTTAAATGGAGAGCGGGTGGACGGACCCATGGTGATCCAGAGAGATGACATCATCGGAGTCGGGGAGACACGTCTGGAGGTACAGAGGATTCTCAGAGAGAGCGAGTGATACTGGACAAAAAAAGTGTATAAAAAAATCGTCGTCAGGAGAACCTGGCGGCGGTTTTTTTGTCTAATTATGACAAAAAGAATTTTCATCGCAGAAATAAATTGACGAAAATAACGGAGTGTGTTAAAACTGAAGTATCAAAAACGTTTTTGTAAACATAGGAGGCAGTGTAGACATGGCAGCGACAATTCAGGATGTGGCAAGAGCGGCAGGCGTGTCCGTAGGGACGGTGTCGAGAGCGATGAATAATTACCCCGACATTAGCGCCAAGACCAGAGAGCGTATCCTGAAAGTCGCGGAAGAGTTAAAATACCGGCCCAATCTTGTGGCGAAGAGCCTGTCGTCCAAGCATTCAAGAGATATCGCCCTGATCTTATCAGGATTTCTTGAGGACGCGATGTTCAATGACTTTGAGACCATGCTGATGAAGGGATGTTACCAGTTCGCTTTTGAACGTGGGCTTGACATCTCGATGTATGTGATCAACAGCCGGACTCAGGAGGAGAAGAGTTACGAGCAGCTGTGCTACGAACACAACATCGCGGGAGGCATCATCTTCGGCATCAAGAGCACGGACCCATATTTCACATCCCTTGCGGAGAGCAAGAATCCGTGCGTGACTATTGACGTGGAAGTCAGCGGAGAGAATGTGAGCAGCGTGACCAACGACCACATGGCTGCGTTTGATGAACTGACGCAGTATCTGATCGATCAGGGACACCGCAGGATCGCGCTTGTATGCGGCAGAAAGAACGCCACGGTCACCGCGCAGAGGATGGATGGGGCGATGCGGGCGCTGGAGCGCAATGGGCTGAAACCGCCCGCGGATTCTGTCATCTACACAAACTTTTTGAAGGAGGAAGCGACCGAGGGAGTTACCGGATTTCTGAAAGAGCATCAGGATAAAGGCGTGACTGCGTTTTTATGCATGAGCGATCTGCTGGCGATCGGGACGGTGGAAGCGCTGAAAGAGGCAGGGTGCAGGGTGCCTGACGACTATTCTGTGGTAGGGTATGACGGACTTTATGTGACGGAGTACACAGACCCGAGACTTACGACTGTGGACCAGAACATAAAGGACAAAGGCTATGAGGCGGCTCATCTGCTGTTCGACATGATCGAGGGCAGGCGCTCCGCGCAGAGGCTGATCCTCCCGCATAAACTGGAGATCCGGGACAGTGTAAAGAGGTTGGAAATCTGATTCGAAAAAGAATACAGCAGGATTTCCACTTTTTTATACATCTTTACAAAAACGTTTTCGGAAATCTTATCCAGATGAGATATCGAATGATGAAAGGAGCAGTAATTATGAAAAAGAAAAGACTTTTGGCGGCGTTAACAGCAGGGCTTATGCTCGTGTCTGCCGGATGCGGGGCTTCCGGCGGTGGCGGCAGCACAACAGACGGCGGGGTTTCCGGCGAGATCACCATAACGATCCCGTCTTACAAGACCGGACAGAATGTGGGGGCTGTTTTCTTTGAGCCCCAGGTAGAGCGTTTTAACCAGTTATATGAAGGCCAGTACCACATTGAGCTTGAGAACGTGACGGAGGATGTGTTCAATGACCAGATGAAACAGCTGGCGCAGCAGAACGCCCTTCCGCCGCTTGTACAGGGAGGAGACAAAGAATGGCTCCGCACCGTTGTTTTCCCCAACGGAATGGCACATGACATCAGCGGGTGGCTGGATGAGAACCCGGATATCAAAGCGCTCATGCTTGAGGACGCGATCGACTACTGTACAGAGGAGGACGGCGCGATCTACAGCGTGCCTCTGGCAACAGTCAGACCTACAGGCTTTTTCTACAACAGCGCTATGTGGAATCCGACAGAAGACTTAAGCAGCCTTACGATGGATGAGTTCATCAGCCTGATCGGAGATCAGAAGATCGCTTTCTCAACAGCGGAAAACGCGTGGGTCAGCGCACTGTTCCTGACCGCGCTTATCGCGGACCAGGAGGGTGGTGTAGAGCTTCTTAACAGCGGTATCGAAGAGAAGATCACAGACTTTAACCAGCCCATCATTGTAACGGCAGTAGAGAAACTCCAGAGCTTTCTCCAGAACAATGCGTCCGCAAACTCTGTGGGAGCGGCTTATCCGGACGCGGCCAACGCGTTTATGAGCGGACAGGCGTCCATCATATCCAACGGACCGTGGATGTCAACAGATTTTGAGGAGGCAAACTCAGCAAACTGGAGCAATGGCTTTAATGGAGCTGATGTAAGGGCGTCTCTCTTCCCGGGACAGGTCGGTATCGCGCAGACACGCAGCTACGGAGAATGGTGGATTTCCGCTGACGCTACAGAAGACGAGATCGCGCTGGCAGAGGCATTCCTTGAGTTCATCTATTCACCGGAGGAACTGGAAGCATACCTGCTCGCAGAAGGCGGTGACGCGCCGAAACTGGAGTACAGCGAGAGCTTCACTTCCCAGCAGGGAGAGACACAGGTTCTGGCAGACCTTGCGGCTGACACTTCAGAGGAGACGGTATTCGCTCCGTGCATCCTGGATGTGATCCCATCCTCTGTTGCCAACTCAGACCTGAGCAGACTGCTGCCCTCACTGGCAGACGGCACATATACAGCAGAAGAATTCTGTGAGCTTCTGACCACTGCGGCTCAGGAAGCGATGGCAGAATAAGACCGGACAGCAGAATAAACAGCTTTTTACACGCCCGCCGTTTCAGACGGGCGTGTGTATTCAGAAAGGAAATGGTTTTATGCTAAAAAAAGTCACAAAACCGAACCGAATGTCAAAGCAACACTGGGAGCGCAAGAACTACAAATGGATTTATCTGTTCCTGCTCCCCACGACCGTGATCTTTCTCATGTTCTACCTTGTGCCGATCTTCCAGGTGTTTGTCACATCATTTACACAGTGGGATGGGTTTAATGACCCGGTGTTCAATGGGATACGCAATTACCAGAACCTGTTTACGAGCAGCGCGTTCCTGATCTCACTGAAAAATCTGTTCCTCTGGTCGATCATCGCCATGTTTTTCCATGTGGGATTCGGCACGCTGGTCGCCTTTGTGCTGTATCAGCGGAAAAGAGGATGGAAAGTGACAAGAGCGGTATTTATGATACCGAACGTGATCAGTGCGGCGGCGTGGGCAATGATCTACCGGTTCTTTTTTAACAATAATTTTGGAATCCTTAATTCCATCATACGCACGATCGATCCGGATTTTGACATACAGTGGCTTTACCAGTCGCCGTGGGCGTTCTGGGCGGTCACGCTCACATGGCTGTTCTACGCGGTCATCGTAACACTGCTCGTACTGGGTGATCTGATGAACATTCCGCAGGAGTTAAATGAAGCGGCGATCATCGACGGAGCAGGCGGCTGGCAGCTGATCCGCCATATCCAGCTTCCGCTGTGCCGCGGCGCCATCGCTACCGGCGTGATCTGTTCCCTCACATCGAGGATCACCATGTATGAACAGATATCCCTGACAACGGCGGGCGGACCGGGCAATGACACCATGAGTCTCCCCATCCTGCTCGTAAACGCGGTTACGGATTACAGATACGGATATGCCAACGCTATCGGAGTGCTCATGTTTGTGATCGGTCTGATCATGATGGTCGTGATAAACAAGGCATTTCGCATAAACGAGACAGACTATTAAGGAGGTGGGTATATGCTGAAACTGAAAAAAGGAATGAGCAGGGGACTCATATATTTCATTGAAATTTTTGTCATCGTGATCTCTATATTTCCCATCCTCTGGGTGATCATGTCGGCTTTTAAGACAAACGGAGAGATACTGAGCAGCCCGCTGGCGCTCCCGTCCTCCCTGTCGCTTGACACATTTGCCCACTTGTTTGAGAATTACAATTTCCCCCGGTACTTTCTCAATTCCCTGCTGGCAGCGGGAGTGTCCACGGTGGTATCCCTCCTGTTCTATGCCATGGGCGGATATGTGCTGGCAAAATATAAATTCCCGGGGCGCACGCTTTTGTTCACGCTCTTTACCGTGACACTCCTTGTGCCCGCGCACAGCAAGACCCAGCCGATCTTCAACCTGATCATGGAGCTGGGGCTGTATGACAAACTTGCGGGAGTGACTCTTGTCTATCTCTCAACGGGTATGGCAATGTCCGTTTTTATCCTGAGAGCAGGGTTTCTCTTGATCCCCAAGTCGCTGGATGAGGCGGCGATCGTGGACGGCGCGGGATTTCTGCGGATCTTCTGGTCCATCAACCTGCCGCTGGCCAAAGGCGCGCTGGCGACGGCGGGAATCCTCATGTTCTTAAGCAACTGGAACGAATACTATTTTGCGTCACTGCTCACCATGTCGGACTCCCAACGGACGCTTCCGGTCGCGCTGAGCTACTTTACGAGTGAATTCTCTTACAACTACACCCAACTGTTTGCGGCTCTGACCATTGTCGTACTGCCGGGCATCATCCTGTACATTTTTGCCCAGGAGCAGGTTCAGACAAGTATGGCTTCAACAGGGATCAAAGGATGATATGACATAATAAAGGAGAAAACTTATGAACTTTCATTTGAATTATAGCCCGCTCCCTCTCGGATGGGTCGTCGAGGAGGCGGGATTTGATTCCCGCTGTATGGCAAAATGTGAGTCCATCTTTGCTCAGGGAAACGGATATATGAATATACGATGTGCACTGGAGGAAGATTATGTAGGTCAGTGCAGAGACACGTTTGTCACAGGAACATTTAACAAGGCGATGCCGGACGAGGTGACAGAGCTGCCTAATCTGCCGGATGCGGCGCAGATGGTGATCTCCCTGAATGGGGAGCGGTTCTCTATGGACAGAGGGAAGGTACATTCCTATTCACGGAGGCTGGATCTGCGTACAGGAGAATGCGTCAGGGAGGTTACATGGGAGAGTCCTTCCGGCAGCAGGGTAAAGTTCTGCTTCCGCAGGTTTGTTTCTTTAAAAAGGGAGCATGTGGCAGCATTCCAGATGGAGATCACCCCGCTGTCCGGCCCGCTGGAGATCGTTCTGGAAAGCGGGATCAGCTCCCGCAGTTCCAACACCGGCGCCCAGCATTGTCTGGACGGTGAGAAGCGGATGCTGGAGGGAGGGATCCTCCGTCTGACCACTCGCACAGCCCAGTCTGATATCCCGGTGGCAGTCCACTGTGCCCACAGTTTTAATAAAGAGTGCGCGTCAGAACTGCCCGTCATCGAGAGAAGGAGGCTTGTGATGCGGTACCGTTTTCTGGTGGAAGCGGAGGAAACGCTGAGAATGGATAAAACCGCGTGCTGGCACACAGGAAGGGACAAGGTCTATGAGCGGCCTGACAGCCTGGATGGCACGCATCAGACAGAACCTGTCAGCAATGCGGGGGACGCATGCATCGGGGAGTGCGGCAAGCTGGGATATGGAGAGCTTCTGGAAGAATCGTCCAGCTTGTGGAACGCGTACTGGGAGAAAATGGATGTGGTCATCGACAGCTCTAATCCGATGGATCAGCTCGGTGTCCGGTTTGCCCTCTATCATCTGAATATCATGATCCAGAGAAAGGACAACCGTGTGGGCATCGGAGCAAAGGGTATGACCGGGGAAGGATATAAAGGACATTCCTTCTGGGATACGGAAATGTTTCTCCTGCCCCATTACCTGCTCACAGACCCGGCTTCTGCCCGGACTCTTCTCGAGTACCGCTACCGGAGCATGAGCGGGGCATACCGGAAGGCGGAGGAGAACGGATATGAGGGCGCGATGTTCCCATGGGAGAGCGCATGGATGGATGACGGAGAGGTCACCCCGCTCTACGGAGCTGCTGATGTTGTCACAGGAGAGAGCATCCTGATCTATACGGGTATCAGGGAGCATCACATTACAGCGGACGTGGCATGGGCGGTATGGCTTTACTACAATGCCACCGGGGATGATGATTTCATGGAGAAATACGGCTGTGAACTCCTTCTGGAGACTGCCCGCTTCTGGAGCAGCCGCCTGGAATGGAACGATAACGCAAAACGATATGAGATCTGCGGCGTTATCGGCCCTGACGAATATAAGGAGGATGTGGACAACAACGCCTTCACCAACTATCTGGCAGTCTACAATCTGCGGATTGCCGGGGAGGTGATAGGACAGCTTGAGCAAAAATGGCAGAAGGCGTATACACGGCTTGTCAGAAAGTTTGATCTGGAAAAGGTGGGAAAAGAGTTCGCGGAAAAAGCGGACCAGGTCTACCTGCCAATGCCCGGCGCAGATGGGCTTGTGCCCCAGAATGACGAGTATCTGCGCCTGGAGAAGATCGACCTGACGAAATATAAGACACAGCAGGGCGTGTCCTCCATCTATGAGGATTACAGCCCCATGCAGATGAACCGGTTCATGGTGTCCAAGCAGGCGGACCTTGTGATGCTGCTCAGGGTCATGCCGGAACTCTTTGACGAGGAGACAAGGAAGAAGAACTTCCTGTTCTATGAGTCGCGGACTCTCCATGACTCTTCCTTAAGCCATGGACAGCACTGTGTAGTGGCAGCGTGGATGGGCATGGACCAGATGGCGCTGGACATGTACAGACATGCAGTGGATATTGATCTGGGACCGAACCCGGGTTCATCAAATGAAGGCATCCACAGCGCGGCGATGGGCGGCATCTGGCAGTGCGATGTGTGCGGCTTTGCCGGACTGAGATGGGAAGACGGACGCCTTGCGCTGGAGAATAACCTTCCCGCGGAGTGGAAGTCCATGGCATTTAAGATCTGCTGGAGAGGGACCTGGATCCGGGTAAGCCTGACAGGGGACCAGATCGCGGCTGAACATCTGTCAGGACCTGAGCTCGCGCTTACCTTCAATGGGCAGGGGTATGTTCTGGAGCAGGGAAAGGCCGTGTCAGATAAAGGACGAAAAGGAGGAGTACAGGATGTATAAAGGCGTGATTTTTGATCTGGACGGAGTCCTGTGCCATACGGACCGGTTCCATTACCGGGCATGGAAGAAAGTGGCGGATGAGATCGGAGTGCCTTTTGACGAGACAGTCAACCGCAGGCTCCGGGGCGTGAGCAGGCTGGAAAGCCTTGAGATCATCCTTGAGAAAAGCAGGGAGACGTTCTCGGAAGAACAGAAGGAACAGCTTGCGGAGGAGAAAAATACATATTACAGGACACTGCTCTCGGAGATGACCCCGGCGGATATGGAGCCGGCTGTAAGGGAGATGCTTCAGGAACTCCGGGCGCATGGGATCCAGATCGCGGTAGGATCATCCAGTAAGAATGCGCCCTTCATCATAGAACGTCTGGGCGCGGAAAAGGCGTTTGACGCTGTCTGCGACGGCACGATGATCACACACAGCAAGCCGCATCCGGAGGTGTTCTTGAAGGCGGCACAGGCGCTGGGGCTTGAGCCGGGAGAGTGCCTGGTCGTTGAGGACGCGCCCGCGGGACTGGAAGCTGCCAAAGCAGCAGGAATGGACTGCGCGGTGATCGGGCAGGGACCATGGCCGGAAAAGCCGGAGTTTGAGCTGAAGTCAGCGGCGGAAGTGGCGCAGATCGCGTAGTACACAGCGCACAAACAAAAGTATTAAAAAAATAAAAAAAAGATGCTCTAAGTGACGGATTTATTGACTATGGTAAAATCATGGTTTCGGAGTCACTCAGAGCATTTTTCATACTTCCGCTTCACTAATCCCGCTTCCCCCGCATATAGTGTAAATATAATGTTTGTCTGGGAGTGAATACCGCATGAATGAAAAAATGCCTTATTATATGGCTTATCCGACGCCCTTCTCTTTTGACGATGAGAGGACGGAGCGGATGGATTTTGAATATTTAAAAAGCATGTATCCTGAGATACCGAAACGCATCCTGCCCTATGTGGAGGAGGAGTGCGACCGCATGGAATATGAGAACAGCATGGTCTATGACCAGTATCCCGACAAACTCCAGCTTAAGATGATGTGCAGGCGGGTCTGCGACAACGTGCGCAGGCATGAGCGACTGGCAGAATGGAGTGAAGCTTTTGATGAGGAAGAAAACGAAGAGAGCGCTGTGTCGGGAGCTGCATGCTCATGCAGGGACGGCGGCTGTTGGCGCAGAGGCTCTGAAAAAGGAATGCTCCGGGACCTGGTGGAAGTGATGCTCTTTCAGGAACTGTACAAACGCAGATGCGATCACCGCAGAAGGTGCAGGAGATTTTACTAATAGGAAAAAACATGTTATACTATCGGGGGAAAATTCCGCGTGTGAGCAGAATCTGTGCATATACCGGCAGTTTTCCTGAATAAGAGATAAGAGAGAAAAGCTTATGAAGAAAAACCTTATATTCATCGGCATGCCGGCAGTGGGGAAAAGTACAGTGGGCATTGTGGTGGCAAAGCGTCTCGGCATGAAATTTATTGACACGGATCTCCTGATCCAGGAGCAGGAAGGAAAGCTGCTCAGAGAGATCATTGCCGAGGTGGGCGCGGACGGTTTCCTGGAGATAGAAAATCGGGTGAATGCCTCCGTTAACGCTGAAAATGCGGTCATATCTCCTGGCGGAAGCGTGATCTACTGCGAGGAAGCCATGGAGCATTATAAAAAGATCGGAACGATTGTATATTTAAAGGTTTCTTATCAGACAATAAAGAGGAGGATAAGAAATCCGAAGAGACGCGGGGTCGTGCTCCGGGAAGGGCAGACATTCAGGGATCTGTATGAGGAGCGCGTACCGTATTTTGAAAAATATGCGGATATTACGGTCTGTGAGGATGGATGCCGCATTGAGGAGACCATAGAAAATGTGTTAAATGAAGTGAAAAAGCGCAGGAAAAGATACCGTCCGCGCAGGAAATTTGACAAAAGCACAAAGGCCAGATTAAAATAAGGCTTTGGAAAAAGTCGTTTTTATGGTACAATGGTTGCGGCAGAATGAAATACAGCCATGATAACAGAATCTTAATCGAGGTGCGAAATGGAGCAATATATCATAAAAGGCGGGAATCCGCTGGTAGGAGAAGTGGAGATCGGCGGCGCCAAGAATGCGGCTCTTGCGATCCTGGCGGCAGCGATCATGACAGATGAGACAGTTGTGATCGAAAATCTTCCGGATGTCAATGACGTCAATGTGATGCTCGAGGCGATCGATGGAATCGGAGCAATGGTGCAGCGTGTTGACCGGCACACAGTGAAGATCAACGGCAGCACGATCGGTGACTTCAATATAGAGTATGATTATATCAAGAAGATAAGGGCGTCTTATTATCTGCTGGGGGCTCTGCTCGGGAAGTACAGGCGCGCTGAGGTGGCCCTTCCCGGCGGGTGCAATATCGGCAGCCGGCCCATTGATCAGCATCTGAAAGGATTCCGTGCGCTGGGCGCGGATGTGGACATTGAGCATGGTAAGATCGTGGCCGAGACGGAAAAGCTGAAAGGGACACATCTTTATTTTGATGTGGTCACTGTGGGCGCGACGATCAATGTGATGATGGCGGCAGCAATGGCAGATGGGCTGACCATTATGGAAAATGTTGCCAAAGAGCCTCATGTGGTGGATGTGGCCAACTTTCTGAACAGTATGGGGGCAAATATCAGAGGAGCCGGGACGGATGTGATCAAGATCCGCGGCGTGAAGTCCCTTCACAAGACGGAATATTCCATTATCCCGGATCAGATCGAGGCGGGGACATTTATGTTCGCGGCAGCAGCTACCAAAGGGGATGTCACGGTGCTGAACGTGATCCCGAAACACCTCGATGCTACGATCTCCAAGCTGGTGGATATCGGATGCGAAGTGGAAGAGTTCGACGATGCTGTCCGCGTGGTCGCAAAAGGACGTCTCAGATGCACGCAGGTAAAGACGCTGCCTTATCCGGGATATCCGACTGACATGCAGCCTCAGATCGGTGTTGTCCTTGCCCTGGCAAACGGAACGAGCACGATCACGGAGAGCATTTTCGAAAACCGTTTTAAATATCTCGCGGAGCTGGCGCGGATGGGAGCGCAGGTAAAGGTGGAAGGGAACTCAGCGACCATAGAAGGCGTGGAGAAGTTTTCATCGGCAAGAGTGAGCGCGCCGGACCTGAGAGCGGGAGCGGCGCTCTGTATCGCGGGGCTTGCGGCGGATGGGATCACCATCGTGGATGATATCGTATATATCCAGAGAGGGTATGAACGGTTCGAGGAGAAGCTCCAGAGCCTGGGCGGCATGATCGAGAAGGTGTCCAGTGAAAAGGAGCTCCAGAAGTTTATATTAAAAGTGGGATAAGTAACAGAAATTAATTAAATAGCCAGACTTTCTCTTATTCAGAGCGGTGGAGATACAAAGGATCTGTGAAGCCGCGGCAACCCCTTGTAAGGAAGGTGCCAACCTGAGCGAGCGATCGAACAATAAGAGGATTGTCGTGATAAACTGACAGTCCGCTTATGCGGGCTGTTTTTGTTTTAGAAAGGAGATACAGATGGAGAAATTATTGTTTACATCAGAATCAGTGACAGAGGGACATCCGGACAAGATGTGCGACCAGATCTCAGACGCGATCCTGGACGCGCTGATGGAGCAGGATCCCATGAGCCGTGTTGCATGCGAGACATGCTGTACGACAGGAGTGGTCATGGTCATGGGAGAGATAACGACAAAGGCGTATGTGGATATCCCGAAGATCGTGCGCGATACTGTGCGGGAGATCGGATACACGAGAGGCAAATACGGATTTGACGCGGATACCTGCGGCGTGATCACAACGATAGACGAGCAGTCCGCCGATATCGCGCTGGGCGTTGACAAGGCGCTGGAGGCAAAGGAAAATAAAATGTCTGAGGATGATATCGAGGCAATCGGCGCCGGAGACCAGGGAATGATGTTCGGCTATGCGTCCGATGAGACGGAGGAATATATGCCCTACCCGATCGCGATGGCGCACAAGCTATCACGCCGGCTGACCCAGGTGCGGAAAGACGGAACTCTTCCGTATCTCCGTCCGGATGGAAAGACGCAGGTGACAGTAGAGTACGATGAAAACGGCACGCCCAGGAGACTGGATGCGGTGGTGCTCTCCACCCAGCATGATCCGGAGGTGACGCAGCAGCAGATCCACGCGGATATCAGGAAACATGTATTTGATGAGGTCATTCCCGGGGAAATGGTGGATGACCAGACAAAGTTTTTTATCAATCCCACCGGGCGTTTTGTGATCGGCGGACCCCATGGCGACAGCGGCCTTACCGGGCGCAAGATCATCGTGGACACCTACGGCGGCATGGCGCGTCACGGCGGCGGCGCGTTTTCCGGGAAGGACTGCACAAAGGTGGATCGTTCCGCGGCATACGCAGCACGCTACGCTGCGAAGAATATCGTGGCGGCAGGGCTGGCGAAAAGATGTGAGATCCAGCTTTCCTACGCCATCGGTGTGGCGCAGCCCACATCGATTTCAGTGGAGACATTCGGCACAGGCAAAGTGTCCGATGAAAGACTGGTGGAGATCATCAGGGAGAATTTTGACCTGCGTCCGGCGGGGATCATCAGGATGCTCGACCTGCGCAGACCGATTTACAGGCACACAGCGGCTTACGGCCACTTCGGACGCCATGATCTCGACCTGCCCTGGGAGAAGCTGGATAAGGTTGACGAGCTCAAAAAATCATTTTAGAATGACAAAAAGTAAAGAAAAAATCATTTTAAAGTGATATTTTATTGAAATAATATTGTGGTTCTGTTAATCTGTATTTGACAGCAGTTATCTTATTATGGGATCAAGCAGTGAAAGAAAGGGGGCGCCGATGAAAAGAAATATTATCCGGGAAATGCTCCAATGGAAAAACATGGAGAAAGACCGTATGCCCCTGGTCCTGTATGGGGCAAGACAGGTAGGGAAGACTTATACGCTGCAGAGGTTTGGAAGAGATTATTATAAAAACTGTATTTATATTAATTTTGAAAGGATGCCGGTCATCGCAGAATATTTTGATGGGGATCTGAACCCGGACCGGCTTATCCGTTTCTTTGAAGAATACTTTACTGATAGGATCATTCCGGGTCAGACACTGCTCATATTTGATGAGATCCAGGCGTGCGAGAGGGCGCTGACCTCGTTGAAATATTTCGCGGAAGAAGCTCCGGAATATCATGTGGCCGCGGCGGGCAGCCTTCTTGGAGTGGCAGTCCACCGTGAAAAATATTCATTTCCGGTAGGAAAGGTGATCACAAAGACAATGTATCCGCTCCAATTTGACGAGTTTTTGGAGGCGGTGGGCAGCGGTCATTTTGTGTCTGTGATCCGGGAGCATTATGAACAAATGAAAGAGATGCCGGAGCAAACGCACAAGGAACTTTTGACATGGCTGAGAAGATATATGCTCGTGGGCGGGATGCCGGCAGTGGTGAAGAAATATATAGAAGAAGGCTCGCTGATCAATGTGCCGGAGCTTCAGATGATGATCCTGAGCACATATACAGCGGACATGGCAAAATATGCGGAGCCGGGCGAGAGTACAAAAATACAGAATGCATTTCGTTCGCTTCCGGCGCAGCTGGCAAAGGAAAATAAAAAGTTCCAGTATAAGCTGATAAGAAAAGGGGCAACGGCAGGATTGTTCGGGGATTCCATCGCGTGGCTCGTAATGGCGGGAGTCGCTCTGGAGGCAGACCGTGTGACCAGAGGAGAGATGCCGGTCAGGATTTTCAGAGATGTATCCGCGTTTAAGCTGTATATGGCGGATACCGGGCTTTTGTCCGCGTTTGCCGGGATCATGCCTGAGAACATCATCCGGGATGACCTGTCTGACGTATACAAAGGCGCGCTGGCGGAGAATTTTGCTGCCCAGGCATTGAAAGGGAATGGGTATGACCTGTATTATTGGACATCAGATTCGCCGCAGGCAGAGGTAGACTTTGTGATCCAGAAACAGGGGAAGGTTATACCGATAGAAGTAAAATATGGGCAGAATATACACGCAAGGAGCATGAAGCGCATCGTCGATCAGTATCATCCGGAGCAGGCAGTCCGGCTTACAGCGAGAAATTTCGGCACGGATGGAGCGAGGATGCTGTCGGTTCCTCTCTATGCGGCGTTCTGCCTTTGAACGCAGTGGCTGTTTTACTGGCTGATCCACAGAAATTTTGTATAGGAAATATTCTGAAAGAAAGGGGCTTTACATGAAACTCAGGACAAAACTTCTCATTGTTTTTATTTCGGTCATGATCCTCCCGACAATCTTTACTTTTGTGGCAATGCATACGTTCGCCCCGGAGAGGGTGAATGAGATCCAGCAGATGTACCTGATGGTCGTGTTTCTGACCACAGGGCTTTTGATCTACTGGATCTACCGGGGGATTTCCGTGCCTCTGGCAAAGCTCCAGAAAGCGGCTCGCAATATCCGTGAGGGGAACCTGGATTTTGAGATCCGGCAGGAGTCGGATGATGAGATCGGGCAGCTCTGCCAGGATTTTGAGGAGATGCGTCTGCGCCTGAAGGCGAACGCGGAGGAGAAGGTGGCTTTTGACAAGGAAAATAAGGAGCTCATCAGCAATATTTCCCATGACCTGAAGACGCCGATCACGGCGATTAAGGGCTATGTAGAAGGGATCATGGATGGGGTCGCGGATACGCCGGAAAAGATGGACAGATACATCAAGACCATTTATAATAAGGCTAATGAGATGGATCTTCTCATTAATGAGTTGACTCTGTATTCAAAGATTGATACGAACAGGATACCGTATAACTTTACGACGATCTCCGCGAAAGGGTATTTCGAGGACTGCGCGGACGACCTTCGGATGGAGCTGGAGGCAAAGGGCGTGGAGTTTTCCTACCGGAACTGGATGGAGGATGACTGTAAGGTGATCGTGGATCCGGAGCAGCTCAGACGTGTTATCAACAACATCGTGTCCAATTCCCTGAAATATGTGGATAAGCCTCAGACGCGGATCACGATGGAGGTTAAGGATGTGGGAGATTTCATCCAGGTTGAGATGGGTGATAACGGAAAAGGGATCGCGGCAAAGGACCTGCCGTACATATTTGACAGGTTTTACCGCACGGATGCCTCGCGGAATTCTTCCAAGGGAGGAAGCGGCATCGGACTTTCCATTGTAAAGAAGATCGTGGAGGAGCACGGAGGAAATATCTGGGCTACCAGCGAAGAGGGCGCTGGTACGATAATGTATATCGTAATCAGAAAATATCAGGAGGTACCGATCGATGAGTAAGCGTATTTTGATCGTGGAAGACGAAGAGAGTATTGCTGATCTTGAGAAAGATTATCTGGAACTGAGCAATTTTGAGGTGGAAGTCGCAAATGACGGAGAGATCGGGCTGAAGAAAGGTCTGGAGGAGGATTTTGACCTGATCATCCTGGACCTGATGCTTCCCGGAATGGACGGATTCGAAATCTGCCGCCAGATCAGGGACAATAAAAATACCCCGATCATCATGGTGTCGGCAAAGAAGGACGATATCGATAAGATCAGGGGACTTGGCCTGGGCGCGGATGATTATATGACGAAGCCGTTCAGTCCCAGCGAGCTTGTTGCCCGCGTGAAAGCACACCTGGCGCGTTATGAACGGCTGATCGGAAGCAACGTGGAAGAGAACAAGGTCATCGAGATCCGCGGGCTGAAGATCGATACCACCGCCCGCCGCGTGTGGGTGGGAGGCGAGGAGCGCTCCTTTACCACAAAGGAGTTCGACCTGCTGACCTTTCTGGCGAGCCATCCGAACCATGTATATACGAAGGAGGAGTTGTTCCGGGAGATCTGGGACATGGAATCCATCGGGGACATCGCCACGGTGACCGTGCATATCAAGAAGATCCGGGAGAAGATCGAGTACGACACTTCGCATCCGCAGTATATCGAGACGATCTGGGGCGTGGGGTACCGGTTTAAAGTATAATAAACTTAGCTCTTTCTTTACAGTCACTCCTATTGTCAATCCATATAGAGCGTGATATATTAGATGGGAAATGACTCCCGCCTCAGAGGGCTCTGCCTGTGTTGTGTGCAGGCGGGAGAGTATAAATGGGAGAAAGAATTACATATGGAGGAAAAGAAAAAAAGTGCAAGGCGTGTGCGTCTCAATACGATGCAGCTCATTGCACTTGGATTTTTTGGGGTGATTTTTCTGGGCGGGGTGCTCCTGTGGCTTCCGTTCAGTAATCAGCGGCCGATCGCGTTTATCGATGCGCTGTTTACTTCAGTGACCAGTGTGTGCGTGACCGGACTTGTGACGGTTGTTCCGGCGGAGCAGTTTACTGTGGTCGGCAAGGTGATCCTGATGCTCCTGATCCAGATCGGAGGACTGGGGGTCGTTGCGTGTATCTCAGCATTCTATCTGATGCTGGGAAAGCGGATCTCCATGAAGGGCAGGATCACGATCCAGCAGGCATATGGGCTGGATACGCTTTCCGGAATGGTAAAATTTGTGATACGGATCCTGAAGGGGACCTTTCTTGTGGAAGGGATCGGCGCCGTGCTTTTTGCCTTTAAGTTTATACCGGAGTACGGAGTCATTACCGGGATCGGATATTCGGTGTTTCATTCTATATCCGCCTTCTGCAACGCGGGGATCGATATTATCGGAGGCACCAGCTTTCAGCAGTATGCGGGATCTCCGCTGATCAGCTTTACGACCATGTTTCTGATCGTGATGGGCGGCCTCGGGTTTCCGGTATGGCATGACATCGCGACGAATATGCGGAAAGGCGGCAGGGAGCCTAAACGTCCGCTGAGGTGGCTGTTTACCCGGCTGACGCTCCAGAGCCGGATCGTGATCATGATGACTGTGGGGCTGATCCTGTTTGGAACCCTGTGTTTCTTCATCATAGAGTTTGAGAATCCGGCGACTATGAAGGATATGAATGTGTTTGAGAAACTGATGGCGTCCATGTTCCAGTCAGTGACTACGAGAACAGCGGGATATGCCACGGTATCACAGTCAGGGCTGGAGGAAAGCTCCAAATTGATCGGATGCATCCTGATGTTTGTCGGAGGTTCCCCGGCAGGTACGGCCGGCGGTATCAAGACGACCACAGCGGCAATGCTCCTGCTGACCGTGATCTGCGTACTCAGGAACCGCAGGGATACGGAATGCTTTGACCGCAGGATCGACACGGATTCCATCAAATCCGGCGTCACCATCGCGCTCATTTCTTTCTTCGTACTGTTTGCGGGGATCATGGCGCTGACGGTGTTTGAGCCCGGGACAGATGTTCTGGATCTGATGTATGAAGCGGCGTCCGCCATAGGAACGGTAGGGCTGTCTGCAGATCTGACGCCAAGCCTGACAAGGGCCAGCCATGTGGTGCTGATGATCATGATGTACATAGGACGTATCGGTCCTCTGACCATGGCGCTCGTATTCGCCGGCAAGAGCGACAGGAGCGCGCAGTTCAGGGAACTGCCGGAAGAAAAAGTGATGCTTGGATAAAAAACAGTGCTTGAAAAAACGATAAATCAGTTGGAGGAAAAGATCATGGAAAAACAGTATGCTGTGCTGGGACTCGGGAGTTTTGGAGAAAGCGTGGCGCTTACACTGGAAAATATGGGATGCGATGTACTGGTGATGGATGATTCCTATGAGAAGATACAGGATATATCGGATAAAGTTTCTTATGCGATGAAAGGCGATGTGGCTGATCCCGATGCGCTCCAGGCGCTTGGAGGGAAAAATCTGGACGGAGTCGTTGTGGCGGTCTCTGAAAATCTGGAAGCGGGTATCATGGCGACCATGCTCTGTAAGGAGATGGGCATCCCTCTTGTTATCGCAAAGGCGAAGAACGAGATCCAGGGCGCGATCCTGAAAAGGGTCGGAGCGGACCGGATCGTCTATCCGGAGATCGAGATGGGGAGCCGGGTGGCAAAGAGCCTGGTGTCCAGGGAGTTTATGGACTGGATCGAGCTTTCCAATGATTACAGCATGGTGGAGATCGCGGTGCCGGCCAAATGGGCGGGACAGAGCCTTGCCGAGGTGAACGCGCGTGAGCGGCTCGGCATCAATGTTGTGGGAATCATAGTGAACGGCAAGATCGATGTGACGCCTGATCCGCAGAAACCGCTTCCGGAGGGCGGCATCCTGATCGTGATCGGCTCGAATGACATTCTGGAAAGATTTGATTCAAAGAGGAAGCTGTAAGAAAAGAGTAAGATATGAGACCGACATTGTATTTTGAAGACAGGAATATGGAAACAGCTCCCCTCGGAGTGAAATCGTCCGTGCCGGACCTGGCGGGAGGCCTGATCCTACAGAATAATCTGGAGTTTTACCTGGATGAGGATGACGAGATCTATGAAGGGTACGGCAGGTGTTTTAATTCTTATCCGTACCGCCAGCGGTCCTGCTATACGAGGGAGCTGAGACAGGGCAGTGTCAGGACGGCGGTTCTGGAAAATGATCATCTGAAGGCAGTGTTTCTGCCAGAGTACGGAGGGCGGCTCTGGGAGCTTCTGGACAAGGAAAGCGGAAGGGAGCTGCTCTATACCAATGACATCCTCCGATTCAGCAATCTTGCCGTCTGCAACGCATGGTTCAGCGGCGGCGTGGAGTGGAACATCGGCGTGATCGGCCACTCGCCGTTCACGACAGAGCCGCTTTTTACTGCTGTGATGGATGACGGCGGCATGCCTGTCCTGCGGATGTATGAGTATGAGCGGATCCGGGGCGTGACTTACCAGATGGATTTCTGGCTGGGAGAGGGGGACCGGTTCCTGAATGCGAGGATGCGGGTTAAGAACGACACCTCGGAAGTGATCCCCATGTACTGGTGGAGCAACATCGCGGTTCCGGAATATGACGGAGGCAGCATCATCGTTCCCGCGTCAAAGGCGTTCACGTTCCGGGACGGCGGCGTGTATAAAGTAGACATTCCTATGGTAAATGGGACGGATGTCACCCGATACGAGAATATCCCGGCATCGGTTGACTATTTCTTTGATATTCCTTCAGAACAGCCGAAGTACATCGCAAATGTAGACAGCAGCGGCTTTGGGCTCCTTCAGATGTCAACGGCGAGGCTGCGCTCCAGGAAGCTGTTCGCGTGGGGGAATAAAAAAGGCGGTGACCACTGGCAGCAATTCCTGACAAAGGACGCGGGAAAATATGTGGAGATCCAGGCAGGGCTGGGCAAGACACAGTACGGCTGCCTGCCAATGGCGCCTCACACGGTATGGGAATGGCTGGAGAGATATGGGGCGGTCCGGCTCACGGAGGATGAGAACGGAGGAGCATTTGAGGAGCTCAGAGACGGGCTTACCCGGAAGATCATAGAGATGCCCCAGTTCCGCGAGATGGAGGCTGTGCTTGCGGATACAGGGATGAGAGCGCGGACAGAGGCGGACCGGGTCGTACAGACTGGCAGCGGATACGGTGAGCTGGAGAGACTGGCACGGAGCATGGGCGGAGAAAGACCTATGGAACCCCATCTTGACTTTGCCTGCGGAGGAGAGGAAGAGGAGCTGTGGAAGACATTTATGGACGCAGGCAGACTGGAGACTCCTGACCCGGAGCGGCAGCCGATGCTGTTTGTGACAGGAAAATATTTCTTTGAACGGCTCAGGAAATATGTGGATGAGATGGGAGACCGGGCAGGATGGTATGCCCATTATCAGCTGGGACTCCTTTATTTTCAGGAAGGGGATTACGAGAAGGCGGAGCAGCAGCTGGATGCTTCTCTGGCTGATGCTGAGAATGCCTGGGCATATCACGGCATCGCTTCCCTGTACACTGTGACCGGGGAAAAGGAGAAGGCGTGCGGCGCAATGGAATGCGGGATACATCTTCGGATGCACGATCTGTCTTATGTAAAAGAAGGATTCCGGCTGCAGGTCATGAACGGCGGTTATGAAATGGTGATCGAGCTTTGGGAGGAGCTGGGCGAATCCGTCCGGAACGAGGGAAGGATCCGTTTTTATCATATCCAGGCGCTCACAGGCTGCGGCAGATATGAGGAGGCATACCGCCTTTTGATGGAAAACGGCGGCCTTCAGGTGGACGACATAAGAGAAGGGGAAGTATCGCTGGCAGAGTTGTGGAAGACGCTCAGGGACAGACTGGGCTATGAGGAAACAGCGGTTCCCGACCGGTTCGATTTTACGGCGATCTGACGGACAACAAGAAGAATTTATAAAGAAGGAGTATTTATAAAAAAACAGAGTGCAATCCATTTTTTTTGTTGACAATCGGAAATTCTGCGATATAATAAAATGGAACTGTAAAAGAATAATGCTGAGAACAGGACAGGACTTTCCTATTTCGTCTTCTGGCAGAGTGATCTGTCGGAAGACGCTTTTATTTTCGGAGAGAGCCCTCAGCCGCTTTTACGTTCCGGGATGCGTTGGGCATCCATGAAACAGGTCAATGTTTTATACTGCAAAGGAGAGTAGAGGATTATGAACACATTAGTAATCGTACTGATCGCCGCTGTGTGTCTGATCGCTGCATACGCGCTGTACGGACGCTGGCTGGCAAAGAAATGGGGGATCGACCCGAAGGCAAAGACGCCGGCCGTCCTTCATAATGACGGACAGGATTATGTACCTACGGACGGATGGACGGTCTTTGCCCATCAGTTTTCATCTATCGCGGGCGCAGGCCCGGTCACCGGAGCGATCCAGGCAGCTGCGTTCGGCTGGCTTCCGGTCCTTCTGTGGATCGTTCTCGGAGGCATATTTTTCGGGGCGGTGACAGACTTCGGAGCATTGTACGCCAGTGTGAAGAACGACGGAAAGTCTATGGGGCTACTGATAGAAAAATATATCGGAAAAGCAGGAAGAAAGCTGTTCCTCGGTTTCTGCTGGCTGTTCTGTCTCATCGTCATCGCGGCGTTCGCCGATATGGTGGCAGATACGTTTAACGCATATGTGGTGACGGACGGCGTGCAGACGCTTTCTGAAAACGCGAGGGTGAACGGAGCGGCCGGAAGTATTTCCCTGTTTTTCATCCTGTTTGCCGTCGTATTCGGAGTGGTACAGCATAAAGTAAAATTTACCGGATGGAAGGAAGTCGTACTGGGGCTTGTATGCACGGTGCTGGCTTTTGTATTTGGCATGAATTTCCCTGTGATCCTGGGCAAGGACATGTGGGTATATATCGCGTTTATCTACATATTCCTGGCGGCGGTCCTGCCCATGTGGTTCGTGATGCAGCCGAGGGATTACATGTCCACGTTTATGTTTGCCGGGATGATCGCGGGCGCGGTGCTTGGGCTGATATTCGCGCATCCGCCTATGAATCTTCCGGTATTTACAGGATTCCAGAATGAGAGTATGGGAACGCTTTTCCCCATCCTGTTCGTGACCGTCGCCTGCGGCGCGGTGTCCGGATTTCACAGTCTGGTATCTTCCGGTACTTCATCCAAGACGATCTCAAATGAAAAAGATATGCTGAAGGTGGGATACGGAGCTATGGTACTGGAAAGCCTCCTGGCTGTCGTCGCCCTCTGTGTGGCAGGGGCGGCGGCAGGAGCGGATGGGACAGCGGCAGTGGGGACGCCGTTCCAGGTCTTCTCATCAGGGGTCGCGGGATTCCTTGAGATGTTCGGCATTCCGGTCTATGTGGCGCAGAGTTTTATGACAATGTGCGTATCTGCCCTGGCGTTTACGACGCTGGATTCTGTTGCCCGCATCGGACGGATGTCCTTCCAGGAGCTGTTCAGCGTGGATGATATGGACCATGCGGAGGGCTGGAGAAAGGTCCTGTGCAATAAATATTTCGCAACAGTCATCACACTGGTATTTGGCTACATCCTGACTCAGGTCGGATATTCCAACATCTGGCCCCTGTTTGGAAGCGCAAACCAGCTGTTGAGTGCGCTTGTTCTGATCACGCTGTGTGTATTCCTGAAGGTGACAGGAAGGACAATGAAGACGCTGGTCCCTCCGTTTGTGATCATGCTGATCGTAACATTTACCGCGCTGGTACAGAGATTTGTCTCTCTGGTCAAGGCGTTTTCCGCAGGAACAGGCGTGTTCATGGTCGAAGGGCTGCAGCTCATTGTAGCGGTACTGCTTATGATCCTTGGATTGACGATCGTAGTTACGTCCGGAAAAGAACTTGTGAGGAAGAAAGCGGTGAGGTGATCCGCGCAAAGCAGATTTTTTTGGCGTAGCAGTATTATGGCTGCTACGCTGTTTTTGCACGGATATAGCCAGGAAGGAGGCAGCAGATGAAGATCGTGACTGTTGTGAAAGACGCAGCGTACAGGGACAAACTTGAAAAACTGCTCCGGAAGCTGAGGCAGGAATATAAATCAGCGAGAACTGCGTCCGGAGGACAGGAAGGATACAGGCTGATAAAAGAAGAAGTCCCGGATCTTATCATAGCGGATATCAGTCTGCCCCGGACAGATGGACTTCTGATGCTGAAGAAGGTCCGAAAAGAGAAAATATATTCAAAGGTGATCCTGATTGCAGAAAAAGAAGATTTCCGCAAGGTCGGGCAGGCATTGGAGCTGGGGATCGACGGATATTTTATAAAGCCTTTCCCGATGGCGCAGCTTGAGAAAAGAATCCTCCAGATCGAGCAGCAGGTGGATGGGGAGTATGTGGCAGAGGCTGTTTTTACTGTTGAAAATATACTCCTGGCATGCCTGAACGGACACCTGAATCTGGAGAATAGACTGCATGACATCACAAAAAGGAGATTCGGATTTACGGTATATGATCCGGGAGCTTTGTTTGTCGTCTGGCTGGATGAAAAATACGAGGAAGAAAAAGAGGCTGTGAGAAAGCTGCTGGAGGAGACAGAAGCTCTTGAGAACGGCGGGGCATCCCGGGTATTTGAAGTGGGTGCATGGAATCTGCTGCTTGTCGTACAGTATGGGCCTGAAGCTGAAAAATATGGAGACATTTATTTTCAGGAGGAGGTCGTCCCAAAACTGTGTGCGGCCGTGATGGGAACAGTTGTATGTATCCGTGCCAGGGCGGAAAGGCTTGTTGACCTTCAGGCGGTGCTGGGAAGAATGCATGTTATGCTGGACTGGAACCTGCTGTTTGACCGGGGAGAGCTGATCTGCGCGGAAAAAATCAAAGGAATGGAGATCATGCCGATGCGGTATCCTGCCCACATAGAGGGTCGCCTGAAAAATGCCCTGACCGCGAAAAACGGTGAAGAGATCAAACAGTGCTTTTATCAGCTGTATGATCATCTCCGGAGGAAACCATACAGCCCGGAGGATATGAAAGAGTGCATCATACGTTTTAACATGGTCCTGCTCAATGCCTATAAAATCAGGCAGGAGCTTGAGTCAGAGGTTGAGGTGCAGCGCTGTATGCAGATGATTTCTTCTGCTATGAGCTGGAGGCAGATACGGATGGCCATAGAGAGATTCATGCAGGCTTTGAGCTTCGACGCCTCTGAAGAAGATCTTGACCGTAGTCTGAGCCCGCTTGTGTGCAAAGCAGTGCAGCTTGTGCGGAAATATTATGACCAGGGAATTACTCTGGAGGAGATCGCAGAGCATCTTTTCGTTTCTGAGGAATATCTGAGCACCCAGTTCAAAAAGGAGACCGGCTCCGGATTTGCGGAGACGGTGAGAAGATACAGGATTGACAGGATCAAAGGGCTTTTGCTCGGGACGAAGCTGAAACTGAATCAGATCGCGGAGCTGACAGGGTATGCGGATTCGAAGTACATGAGCCGGGTATTTAAGGAAGAAACAGGGATGCTTCCGACAGAATTTCGGAAGTCAGCCCACTAAAAATTAAAAAATTCTACCTTTTTTAGAAATTTCTACCTTTTCAGGCCGGACAATTATGGTATGATATACGTTGGTCTGCGGAAACTCAGACCATATCTACGTCTACAAAGGAGAAAAGAGGTGAGATGAATAATGGGCAAAATGAAACTTATGTTTAAGACTCCGAATGAGATAGTCGAATTCGTAAACACGGTATCCAAATATGAATTTGATGTTGACGTAAGGAGAGGCAGAGTGGTAGTTGACGCAAGGTCATTGCTTGGTATTATGCATCTTGGACTCAACAGTACACTTGAACTGCAGGTGCATTCAGACCACTGCATGGAGCTACAGTCGGAGCTTGCAAAATATGCGGCGTAGTTTTCGGAAACAAGGTATAGTTTAGGAAAATGATCTGAAAATAAACATAGAAGGACAAGACGTCTTTCAAGTCCCCGGTGCATAAGGGTATGCGCCGGGCTTTTTCTTTTGAGAGCCTCGCGGGTAATCCGGGTGAAATCCCTCAAATCCCCCAAAGCTTCCAGATGTACGGCGGATAGCGCTGCCAGAGGAAATTGGACGAGTAAGGGGGAGGTGGCGGAGCAAGAAGAAATCAGCAGGGTAAGAGGAAATTGACGGAGAAAGGAGAAATCAGCAGGGTAAAAAGAAATCGGCAGAATAAAAGGAAACCGGCGGAGCAAGGAGAATTTGGCAGCATAAGTGGAAAATGGCGTAGTAAGAAATGCTTGTAAAACAGGGGCTGCTCCACTATAATGGATACATAAGAAAAGGCGGTCCGTCGCGTGGAATGCATCGGAGGAACCGTATTTTGCAGGAGGAAAGCGTTGAAGAACGAATTAGTGATCGTACTCGACTTCGGCGGGCAGTATAACCAGCTTGTCGCAAGGCGCGTAAGAGAATGTAATGTGTACTGTGAGATTTATTCTTACAAAACAGATATTGAAAAGATCAAAGAAATGAATCCGAAAGGGATCATCCTGACCGGAGGACCGAACAGTTGCTATCTGCCGGATTCGCCCACATATACGGACGAGCTTTTCAAGCTGGGCATCCCGGTGCTGGGTCTGTGCTATGGAGCGCAGCTCATGATGCATGTACTGGGCGGCGAAGTGAAGAAGGCGGACGTCAGAGAATATGGTAAAACGGAAGTCCTGATCGATAAAACGACATCTAAGGTATTTGCAGACGTGTCTACGCCGACCATCTGTTGGATGAGCCATTTTGATTATGTTTCCCAGGTGGCTCCCGGATTTGAGATCTCTGCGCACACAGCGGACTGTCCGGTTGCGGCGGCGGAAAATGAAGCTGAGAAACTGTATGCGATCCAGTTTCATCCGGAGGTGCTCCACACCGCAGAAGGAACGAAGATGATCAATAACTTTGTAAAGAATGTATGTGGCTGTTCTGGCGACTGGAGGATGGATGCATTTGTAGAGAATACGGTGAAAGCGCTCCGGGAAAAAGTCGGGGGCGGAAAAGTGCTCTGCGCTCTGTCGGGCGGCGTGGATTCCTCTGTGGCAGCGGTCATGCTGTCAAAGGCCATCGGCAAACAGCTCACCTGCGTCTTCGTGGATCACGGTCTTCTCAGGAAGAACGAGGGAGATGAGGTGGAAGCGGTATTTGGACCGGAAGGCCCATATGACCTGAATTTTATCCGTGTGAACGCGCAGGAGAGATTTTACTCTAAGCTTAAAGGTGTGGAAGAACCGGAAAATAAACGAAAGATCATCGGAGAGGAATTTATCCGTGTGTTCGAGGAGGAGGCTAAAAAGATCGGCGCCGTTGACTTCCTTGTGCAGGGAACCATTTATCCGGACGTAGTAGAGAGCGGTCTGGGCGGTGAGTCCGCGGTGATCAAGTCCCACCATAACGTGGGCGGTCTGCCGGACTATGTAGATTTCAAGGAAATCATCGAACCGCTGCGTGACCTGTTTAAAGACGAAGTCCGCAAAGCCGGACTGGAGCTGGGCATTCCGGAATATCTGGTGTTCCGCCAGCCATTCCCGGGACCGGGGCTTGGAATCCGCATCATCGGCGAGGTAACGGCGGAGAAAGTGAAGATCGTGCAGGACGCGGATGCGATTTATCGGGAAGAGATCGCGAACGCTGGACTGGACCGGAGTATCGGACAGTACTTCGCTGGGCTTACAAATATGAGAAGCGTCGGGGTCATGGGTGACGAGCGGACTTATGATTATGCAGTGGCTCTGAGGGCGGTGAATACGGTGGACTTTATGACTGCGGAGGCGGCGGAGATACCGTATGAGGTGCTGAATAAAGTGATGAGCAGGATCATCAACGAGGTTCGGGGAGTGAATCGGGTGATGTATGATCTGACGAGTAAGCCGCCGGGGACGATAGAGTTCGAATAAGCTGAAAGGTCGAAGAAACCCAGTGTTTATGCGGGTTTGCGGCGTTTCAATAGGTCTTTTGATAACAATTTGATAACAGTCATATAAGAGCCATTATTCTTGTAATCCAGTGGTTTATGGGTTATAGAATGATTGACAGGCGGCTGTGCAACAAATAAATCCATATTATAAACTAAGCCCTTAGCTGTGGGTAGTAACTCATGGCTAAGGGCTTTTTGTCGTTTTTATTTATCGGGTTCGAGTTGGTCTGTGAACGCTTTGACCAATGCGTCACTTAATTCTTGTGATGTCACTTTCGCCCATCGTTGTGTGGTATCGAATTTCGGATAGTGGTAACGCCAGTTATCGTATTCTTCCTTGCTGATTTCTTCGGAAGATAACCTATACGCCTGTTCTTTCCATGCACAGAGTATTTCATGCAGATGAGCAGCCTCTTTGCCTTTACGGACATTGACTTTCAGACACACCTCTCCGTCTGCTTCGCTGACAGTCAGACCGTAAATATCTTCAAGGGTAAATAAGGTGTGCATAAGACCGATATAGCTGTCAATATCGGGAACATCAAGAGCCTGCGGAGAGACGTCAAGCGCCTGTGCCAGTGCAGCAGTAAGTTCCGCTTTCGGTTTTCTTGTCCCTGTTTCATATTGTGCTAAACGCACATCAGCACTTCGCTCAGGAAAGCCGACAACCGTACCAAGATATTTTTGTGTCATTCCACGCAAAATGCGGAAAAAATGTATTCTCTCTCCAATCGCCATAACGTGTCCACTCCTTGTATATATGTTTAGAAGTAGTATAGCAGATATGTTTAGGGGAAGTCAAGATAATACAAAACAAAAAAGTTTAATATTTTTCCGCGAACCACTTGACACAAACAAATATGCTTAGTATAATGAATGAAAATTAAACAAATAAGTTTAGAGAAAGGAGCGATGAGCACATGGAAAACAAATTTATTCGTGCCGAAGATGTGGCACAGGAACTAAACGTATCAAAGCCGTATGCGTACAAACTGATCCGGCAATTAAATGAGGAACTGAGAGCAAAAGGCTACATTACGATTTCGGGGCGTGTAAACTGCCAGTATTTTTATGAAAGACTCTACGGAGCAGAAAGGGAGGAAAAGTAATGCCAGTATTTAAGAATGAGGGCAATGGAACATGGTATGTAATGGCTCGGTATGTGAACTGGAAAGGCGAGCGCAAGCAGAAATGCAAGCGGGGTTTTGCTACAAAGAAAGAAGCGCAGGAATGGGAACGCAAATTCCAGTTACAAAACGCCGCTGACCTTGATATGACCTTTGAAGCGTTTACGGAGCTTTATGTGAATGACGTCAAAAACCGTGTGAAAGAAAACACATGGCTGACAAAAGAGCATATCATCCAGACAAAAATTCTTCCGTATTTCGGGAAACTGAAAATTGGGGAGATTAGTGCAAAAGATATTATCGCATGGCAGAATGAAATGCTTGCCTACCGTGATGATAAGAGAAAGCCATACTCACAGACCTATCTGAAAACGCTGCACAGCCAGTTGTCAGCAATCTTCAACCACGCTGTCCGTTATTACGATCTGCATTCCAATCCTGCCGCAAAAGCGGGGAATATGGGGAGCGAGGAACACAAAGAAATGCTGTTCTGGACGAGGAAGGAATATAAAAAGTTTGCCGATGAAATGATGGATAAGCCGGTTTCTTTTTACGCTTTTGAAATGCTCTACTGGTGCGGAATCCGGGAGGGCGAACTGCTTGCCTTGACCGCCGCTGATTTTGACTTTGAAAAGGAAACGGTAAAAATCAGTAAATCTTATCAGCGGCTGCATGGAGAAGATGTGATTACTACACCGAAAACGAAGAAAAGCAACCGCACAATTAAATTGCCGCATTTTCTCTGTGAGGAAATGCAGGAGTATCTTGGCATGCTCTACGGTTTAAAGAAGAAAGACCGTATTTTTACGGTAACGAAAAGCTATCTTCATCACGAGATGGATAGAGGGGCGAGAGCCGCAGGCGTGAAGCGCATACGGATTCACGATTTAAGGCACAGCCACATAAGTTTGCTGATTGATATGGGATTTTCAGCGGTGGCGATAGCTGACCGTGTGGGGCATGAAAGTATTGACATCACTTATCAGTACGCACACCTGTTTCCGTCAAAACAGGCGGAAATGGCGGACAGACTGGACGATTTGGGGAAAGGAGATTTTGAAAATGTCGGCTAAAAATAAGGATAACAAAAACCGTTGGAGAAACATCACGGTAGGGTTTCGGGTATCGCCCGAAGAAAGCGAACAGATCAACAAAGCGGTGCGCCTGTCAGGGCTTAGCAAGCAGGACTATATCACAAGGCGGCTCTTGTGCCAGGATGTGATCGTGCAGGGGAATCCGAGGGTATATAAGGCTCTCCGTAATGAACTTGCCGCTGTCCTTGCAGAGTTACAGCGGATTGAGGCAGGAAACAGTGTTGATGATGAACTGCTGAATGTAATTGAACTGATTGCCATTATTCTTGGCGGTCTGAAAGGAGAAGATGAGAATGGAGAATAAAAAAGAAATGACTGCCCCGAACGTATCTGTTGCCGCAGATACGGAGCAGCCACTTCCAAAAATCACTGAAAATAGTATATCCAACTATGAGGAAAATATCAAGAGTTTTGAGGAAATGCAGAGGGAATTGCAGTTGAGTTTAGATCCCTCATATCTCAAAACAATCTCAATGAGTGAACTGTTTGACACCCAGTACCAGAACAAGCCGCCGTTGATCGACGGCCTGCTCTACCCCGGCACTTATATTTTTGCAGGTTCGCCCAAACTGGGAAAGAGTTTTCTGATGGCACAGCTTGCCTATCACATCAGTACAGGCACACCGCTTTGGAATTACACCACCCGGAAAGGAACGGTGCTGTATCTTGCCCTTGAAGATGATTACCGACGCCTGCAGGAACGCCTGTATCGGATGTTCGGGACAGAGGGCGCAGAAAACCTTTACTTTTCTGTTTCCGCTAGCCAGCTTGGGAAAGGGTTGGATGAACAGCTTGCGAGATTTGTGACGGAACACGCAGATACAAAGCTGATTATCATTGATACGCTTCAAAAGGTGCGTGAGGTTGGAGGAGACAATTACAGTTACGCTAACGATTATCAGATTATGGCAAGGCTGAAAAACTTTGCGGATGTTCATGGACTTTGCCTACTGCTCGTACACCATACAAGAAAGCAGACTGCCGATGATAAGTTTGATATGATTTCGGGAACAAGCGGACTGCTTGGGGCTGCAGACGGAGCATTTCTTTTACAGAAAGAAAAGAGAACAGGCAATGCCGCAACCCTTGAAGTATCAGGCAGAGATCAGCAAGACCAGAAACAGTATCTTATACGCAATACAGAAACGTTATTGTGGGAACTGCAAAAGGCGGAAACAGAATTGTGGAGAGAGCCGCCAGAGCCTTTATTGGATGAGATTGCCGAACTTGTTATGAAAGATATTTCTTCTTGGGAAGGCTCGGCAACAGAACTTGCTTCAATGGTAAATGTAGAAGTTCAGCCGAACGTCATCACGAAAAAACTCAACATTCTTTCGGGGCGATTATATACAGAATATGGCATTTACTATAAGAACAACCGTACCCACGATGGAAGAAAAATAAGGTTTTGGAAAGACAATACGGAAACGGTGTGACAGCTCGTGACGGCTGTGACGGTATTTGAGATAGAGGAGGCGGTGTCAAAAGAGCCGTCACAACTGTCACGTACCGTCACGGAAAGGATGGGATATGATGAAGAACGTACAAATATCACAGGAATTATTCATGCAGCTACTCCGTTTTCACTTGGTTGAGGATAATAGCTGCGAACGGGAAATTAAGCGGGAGTTGGAGAAAAAACTGGACAGGATGGTTATGCGCGATCTGTTTGGAAAGTCCAAAACCGCACCGACAAAGGAAGAACGGGAACAGGCAAGAAAAGAATATTTGGATAGGCGGGAAGTGCCGGAGAGTTTCCGTTGGTAATTCTTCCTTGATGATAAGGACAGGGGTGTGCACACCCCTGTAAATAACAGACAAGGCAGGAATAAGTTATAAATTCGATTTCATTATGGAAGGTGTGATGAAAATGTTAAAGCAGCCGGAAAGAGGCAGCAGAAATGTGAATGATTTATTTTATGAAGCAGAGGGCAGGCAGATACAGAAAATGAACAAAGTACTGGCAGGCGTGGAATTAACAAAATCAGAGGAAAGAGCCTTGATATGGCTTGCCGGATGGGAAGAAAGCACCGTAGATAATCTGCTGTCAGTAATAGAAAAGGCAGCCCGGATACGGGCAGATAAAAAGGGCGAATACGCCCATCAATTTAAGGCGGAATCCGAGAGGTAATCGGATATTGTAACACCATAATAAGCCCTCGGCGTTTGAGAGCGAAATATACCCATCGCACAAAGTTCGTTTATGCTCTGTGTATTTCGCCCTGCCGGGAGCTAAGCCGCCGATAGGCGGATAGTTCGTAAACAGGTGCCTATGCACCTACTCACAATAAATCGGCGAGAGCCGGGGAAAGGAGTATGCTTATAGGCAGACACTCATTTATCAGGCAAAGCAAGCTGTCTGATGTGGCAGGACGGATTGATTATATTTCCAACCCCAAAAGGCAGGAGTATCTATATGCAACCTATCAGACAGAGGGAGCGACGCCAGAGTTTTGGAAAAATCTTGCAAGGGAAAACAAGTTGGATTTTAGAGCAAGCGGATCGGCAGGAAAGTGCATTGAGGGGAGAGAGTTTATCATTGCACTTCCCGAAAGTTTTATTCAGTACAGGGCAGATGATGTGGTAAGTCTTTTTGCAAAGATTTTCCATACAAGGTATGGGGTAGAATGTAGCGCTGCCCTTCATCACAATAAGACGAAAACCAACTATCATATTCATTTGGTATTCAGCGAGAGAAAGATGTTGGAAAATCCCGAGGTAAAGATTGCTAGCAGGAATATGTTTTATGATGAACAGGGAAAGCACCGGCGCACCAAAAAAGAGATTACAGACGAGCATGGGAACATTCGGGCAGGATGTAGCATTATCCGAAAAGGCGAAGTCTATGAAAGCCATATTTTCACAAAAAAAGAAGAATGGTTTAAGAGCAAAGCCTTTACCAAAGAAGTTAAGGAAATGTTTACCGAAGCAATCAACCACTATGTGAAAGAGGAATCGGAAAAGCTATCTGTATTTCAGCAGGGTGGTGTCTATCTGCCGACAAAGAAAATCGGAAAAAATAATCCGAAGGCGGCAGAGATACGTGCAGATAATGCGGCAAGGCAGGAATGGAACCAAACTGTAGATATAGCATTGGTAGAGGGCATTCCCGAAGAAGATATTTTGAAAATTAAACAGGAAAAAATCAATGAAAAGGCGGTGGAATCCATAAGGAAACACGGTTGGATACCAGATATGTTCCGGCAGATTGTCGGAGGCGCAAAAGACTTTCTGCAGGAGTTGATTTTTAAATTTACGCTGCCGCCCAAGCCTATACCGAAGATAGACTTGCAGGAGTGGAAAGATATGCAGAAGATAATCGGAAAACTTCAGAAACAGGCACAAGAGATAAAACTCACGCAGCAGGATATTTCTTCTCTGAAGAAGCAGCTCTCCGAAACAAAAGGGTTATTCAAGGGGAAAGAGCGGAAATCCTTAGAAGGAAAAATTCAGCAGGCCGAGCAGGCAGTAAAGTGTATGCACAAGGATCTGGAGCAGATCGCAAAGCAGGAAGGATATTCTGATGTTCAGTCCTTTGTAAATGTATATAATAAGTCGGAAAAACTGGTGAGGGAATATAACGAGGAACTGAGGGCGTGGAAAAATCAGGCGGAACAGAAGAAAGAGAAAACGAAGGAACTGACGAAAAAGACGAGCGTACTGGAAAAGCTGCATCGCTATCAGCAGGAGGGCAGACAGCAGCCAAAATGGTCAGTAAAGAAAAAATCTATGGATAGAGAACGATAAGAAAGGTGGAAAAACAATGAAGAAAACAATTTTTGAAGAAATGGGCGGTACTTATATCAGACATGGGGATTATCTTATCCCCTGTCTTATCTTGCTGGAGGAAGAAGAAAACAAAGTGATCGGCGTATGGGGGCAAAGGCACGAACGCTATCTGCGAGAGTATAAAAGAGTAGCCTACACTAATCTGCTCACAAGCGGCAAGCTGAACAGCTATCTTGCTGATATTAACGAGCAGGCAGAGAAAATGTTTTTTCGGTTGGTAGAACAGATGGCAGAGCGTGAGGGTGTGACGGAACAGTTAAAAGCGGAAAATGGATTAGAGTGGACGGGGCGAATGAATAACATTCGAGCTTGTGCGATGGAGCTTGTCAATGAAGAAACATCTATAATTAAAGAATTGTAACGCATATAACCGTAAAATTGTGGTGGGTAGAGATAAACTTCTTACCCGTCATTTTTGTTCTCTTAGCTGTTTAAACAGGGTGTTTCGACACTGAAAATCGTTACATACTCCACTTGTTTGTCGCAATCTCTTGACTTTTTGAACTGTGTTCAGTATAATGCGTTTGAACGATGTTCAATAGGAGGCATAGTGTGGATAATAAAGAAGCAATCATACAGGCAACGATTAAACTCATTGAGGAAAAAGGGGAACATTTAGAAGAAGTAACAGTCCGTGAGATATGCAAAAGAGCAGGTGTTGGATTAGGGCTTGTAAATTATCATTTTGGAAACAAGGATAAACTCATCGAGCAATGTATTGAGCGTATGATAAACGGAACAGTCGAGCATTTTCATAATATACGAGAGAAAACAGACGGTTTTACTCCTTTTGAGAAGTTGGAGTATCTCGGCAATAAGACGCTTGATTTTCTGTTTGAACATTATGCCATTTCCAAAATTTCTGTTCTTACCGATATGCGGTCACCGAAAGAAAATGACAACACTTACAGAACTTATGCGGCATATCTTCCACTTGTTGCAGCCTGCCGTCCTGACCTTGATGAAGCGGCGATAAAGCGAAAGACGCTGTATTTGATTACCGTTATGCAGCAAATGTTCCTGCGATACGAAATTATATCGCAAACATTGGGGATTGACCTTAGACAGAAAGAAAACCGCAAGAATTTTCATACACAAGTT
>ERZ1090864.188-NODE-188-length-34022-cov-20.472252_pt1 | contig 34022 bp, 59 predicted proteins | sample MGYA00478479_ERZ1090864 | MGnify/ENA primary metagenome ERZ1090864 (study PRJEB33644, sample SAMEA5815743) | chicken gut metagenome | biome: Chicken; feature: Gastrointestinal Tract; material: Caecum | place: Ireland | collected 2019-01-01 | study: A study of the...
TACACGAGCCTTATCGTCGGCAGCGTCAGATGTGTATAAGAGACAGGTATTTATTATACTATACGCAGAAAAAAATATCTATAATATCGGAAAACTCCTTCTTATTCTCTTGACTTTGCGCCTATATAGGCGTATAATATAATTAAAGATAAGGAAAGGAGATCATCAAAATGACAATAAATGAAATCAAAAAAATCATCGAAGAGGGAGCTTTTGAATATTTTGGACTTCGTGCCGATAACATGATATACAATGCCGGGGATATATGTGAAAATTCACATCAGCTTTTCCAGGATCCGGATTTTGACGAAGAAGGAGAGTTGATCTACCCGGAAGTCGAAGATCCGGAAAGCCCTTATTATGGTTTTTTCGATGCCGGCGAACTTGACGGAACTTGCGCAGTAAAGGTAACAGCAGATTCTATCGAAAAAGCGATTGAGGCAGTTAAAATATATAGCGGAGATCATGTGTATTTTATAGGTGGAGATTATGTAGAATACGGATACGACGAGGACGAAATAATAATCAGAGACGCCGAAGTTTTGGGGGTAATCGCATAATGAAAAAAAGATATCCCGACTGTACATCAAATGGAATGTGCGGAGCCTGCTCTCTCTCCAGCAGGGGGCGGGATTGCCACAACAACAAAATAAACAGTATCTTATATAATCGTTCCCTTATGGGAATGACCCAAAAGGAGCTGGCCGGAAAAGCCGGAGTCGGAATCCGGCAGATCCAGAAGTATGAATCCGGTGAATACAACACCGGAAATATGACTTTAAAAAATGCTATTGCCCTGGCCGATGCCCTGGAATGTGAGGTAAGAGATTTGCTATGAAAGATTTGACCGGAAAACGTTTTGGAAAACTCATCGTCATAGGGAAAACTGAACATCGAATATCCGGCTCTGTGGCCTGGCTTTGTAAATGTGATTGCGGAAACAAAACAAAGGTGTCCACAAGAGACCTTAATAGAGGTGCTGTAAAAAGCTGCGGATGCCTTAAGAAGGAACGCTACGACATTATAGGAAAACAATTTGGTGAATTGACGGTTATCAAAAGAGAATCTTATGGCCCTCACGCTTCGTTTTTGTGTAAATGTAGTTGCGGAAATACGGTATCTGTAAGAGGGGATAGCCTAAGAAGAGGAAAGACAGTCAGCTGCGGATGCTTGAAGTCTACTCCGCAAAAAGCAAAGCAATTAAAAGATAGCAGGCACATCGTGGACCATACCTCAAACGTGTTTTTTAAAGGGACCGTGTCCAAAAACAGCATAACCGGGATTAATGGTGTTACTGTCGTTAGAGGAAAATACAGGGCATATATCGGATATAAAAACAAAATATATCATCTGGTTACAAGCAATGATTTAAGTATTGCAAAGCAGGCAAGGGTTGAAGCGGAAAAGGCTGTAAAAAACGGAACTTTTGAAGAATGGATTTCTGCTTTAAAGGAAGAAAGGAGGCAAAAAGGGAATGAGAAAAATAACCGATTTGATAGATGACGCATTAAAAGAAAACGACTACAAGTTCCGCATCAATTTTTTACTGGGCGGATTAATGTCTTGCGAGTCAAATGACAGTGTGGAAAAAGAAAGGCAATCCACTGCACACTTAAAAGAGATTATGGAATATATAAAAGAATTGCATTTCGATGACAAAGAAAAAAGTGAATACTTTAAAGAGATAGAACGAATCATATCCTCTTATTTGGATTACGCCCCGGAGCAATAAGCCCCGGGGTACATTTTATTTTACATAAACTTTTCCGCTATAATATGCAGCGATCCAGCCACTCGGGCACTTGATCCAGATGTTGCTTCCGGTTTTTTTGATCTGCTGGCAGGTAATTCGTGTGCCTTTATCCAGGCATCCATTTTTATCTTTATCGTGTTTTCGTCCATCCGCCGTAAGTTCGCTGTGCTTTTTCGCACGATAATTGGTTCCTGCACCGGTACGGACTACCATGTTGCTCTGCAGGGTGTAGGTATTGCCTACTTTATAAGATGGCGTGTTGGATGTGGTTTTGTTCCCACTGCCAGAACTTGCACTTCCAGATGTAGCTGGTACAGACTTGCCAGTTACTGCCTCTACGATTGCTTTCGCACATTCATCTATATCCCAAGCCTTTTGATCTGTCTTATTGTCCACAAAACAGCATTCTACCAAAATAGCCGGCGCTGTTGTATGATTTAATACATATAATGTATCGGACTCTTTTGCGCCGCGATCCTTGATTCCTAATGCACTTGCTACTGCCGCACTTACTTTTCTTGCATATGTTTTTCCTTTGCTGGACGTGTAGTATACCTCACATCCCGTTCCTCCGCCTGCATTTAAATGGATGGAAATATCCAAATCTACCGTGTGTGCATTGCATTTTGCTACGATATTGGCCAGATTCTTTGGTTGCGTTGTTCCTGCATCATCTGTACAATCGTAAACTGTATGTCCAGCCGCTTTTAAATATTTAATAACCGCATCTTTTACTTTCCGATCCTCCGTTACCTCATCCAGGTAACCGTCTGCTCCCGGAACTTTTTTATTATGCCCACCGTGTACATTATACTTTGCCATACTACTCTACCTCCTTCAATTCTTTTTCTGCTTCTGCAATTTCCTCTGGTGTTGGTTCTACTCCTGCATCCAGTTCGTATCCTTCTCGAAATTCTCCCATGATTATTCTCCTCATTTTACTACTTATTATATATTATAATTTTACTATTTGCAGGTATTTTCATTTTGGGTCTAATTTTGTATTATATTTGTTTCGATATCAGATATTAAATCAGATATTTTTATATCTTGCTGGAGCTGATTTATATCAATGTTTCTCAAATCATCCAACCATTTCTTCCTTGCTTGTATTACAGCTTTTCCTGCTGCGTATCCAAGTGATAACATAGTTTTTGTCACTCTAGTAGCTGCAAGACCAATATGAGATGACCCATATCCACGGCAAGCTACAAGAACATTTTTTTGTGTACAAGGGATCATTGATTCATATGGTATCCCATTCAAGTATGTACACGCCACACTGCCTGTGTCGATGCTTGTATTCTGATGGATATCTACATACCAACTGGAAAGTGCAACTATATGTTTGTCAGCATAGTTCTCAGAAGTGATAGTGGTTTCTACATCCTTCTGCGTCACCATATATTCGCATTTCATCCGGTATCCCTCACGAATTGCAAGCATTGGCATTGTCTCAATGAAATATGTATTGTCGGTCTTTCTATTGATTTTATAGTGTGTTTTAGCTTTGTTTTCCGCCAAAAATCTTGTAACGTCATAACCATTTTCAACAAATTCCTGCTTAGTAATGCCACAGTGATAATCTGGTGATACATAATTACACACTCCGGGATAATATGATGTATTCGTGGAATGTGGCGTTACTTCTGTATGATTATAATATGGAATTGACCCGCTTGAATTTTGCCCTTTTGTCACTCCACTTATGTCTGGAAGATCGATATCTTTTTCCGCATAAGGAGATTCTGTCGTAAATAATTCTCCGTCCGAATTAATATTAAACGATGCATTATAGTTCCTATATAAGTATACCTGTTCTAATGTGTTAATATCATAATGTGGATTGTCAGGCAATGACTCTACTGCCGATTCATCATATTTATCAGCCGCATCGGAGCCAATAAAATAGTCAATATCTAATGTTTTCCCGTATCTCGACAAATAACAGTCCCCACTCGAATCGATAAAATAATCTGCTGTAAGTATTTCCTCACTTCCTGATACGCGATTTCTAAAATTAGCAGAAATTACAATTCCATTAAGTTCTTTGCACGAAATAAACTCCCGATTATAACGAATCTCTATTCCGCCATTTATCAAGTCGTTATGATATTTTTGATACAAATAATATGGACTATAAATATTTAAATTCCCTGCATCATTTGAGCTAATATTATATTGCGATCCACGCCATAGTTTATCAAAATCTGTTTCATTTGAATTTGCAGATCCATAACTTTTATTTCCAGAAAAACGCATTGCAGCACAATTATAAGCATCGTATGCAACATTTTTATACCAATCTCCAATTGGTGAAGCAATTTGCGAAAACATACCTGCGCAGGTGTGTGTTCCGCCTAAATTATTTTCTTTCTCTATCAAACACACCCTAAGTCCACTGTTACATAAAGCATAAGCTGCACCAATTCCTCCCGCACCTCCGCCAACAATCACAATATTATAATGAGAATTTGGCGCCGTTTCTCCACCATCATGTGCATACGGATTCCGTAACGCCCTAAGTGCTGTTCCATCAAACCAAACAATATCACCATAGCGAGCAATAGTATTTGCAAATAATTTCGGTTTAAAATCTCTAAAAATCCAAAAATCTCCTTTATTTCCTTCCCGGTAAGGTCTGTATTGAACAGATACATCATATATAACTAATGGAGCTGTATTACTGGAAATCATTTGGCATGTATCATTATTGCGATCATATTGCCCCTTAAAATCTTTCAATAAAGGATAGTACTTTTTCAACGATGACACGCAATGCGCATCATAATCCATTTCAATTAGCCTTGTATCCAATTGATATCTAGTGATTTCTGATAACGCTGTTTTATCAATCACTATATACCTTCCCTCTTCAGGCACAAAAAAATTACGCGATATATAACTTGTCATATAATTCTCTTTATTTATTCCGTTTTTAGCATATGCTATACTCCCGGTTTTTGTATTATTATCAAGGATATAAGTCCCTATCATAATAAAGTCCTTGTCTAATACGCTATATCTTGTAATAAATTTTATGTTATCAACAATCAATGTATCCCCTGGATTCACAGGGGCAGCAATTCCAGTGAATGGAGTTCTCGTCATATTAGAGTTATAATATGACTCGATTTCAAATAGTTTGCTCGGAAACTCATCATATAATAAATCTCCTGTTTCCCAAAGCCTTTCTACACTTATTTCTGTTGATTGTATTGCATCGTTTTTATCTATGTCTCCATCATCCGATCTTACTATTTGAACAAATGCCTCCGATATATTTTTAAACGGTATTATTTCTCTCGACGTGTTAATCCAACTCGATGTAGATGGTATTGCTTTGTATGAATTATTTTCAAACATTCTATACCATACTCTTATTTTATATGTTCCTTCCGAACCTGGTCTAATATTTATTATCACTTCATGTTCGAAATAATTTGCGTACTTATTCTTAATTTCAGATATTGGTATGTCTACTTTCACTTGCTTGGTGCCAGTTTCAGTAAATATGCCGCTATTATTCATGGTACCAATGTTCCCATATTCTGATAAATCAATCACTATCGCGGGCGGATCTACGTACTCCAAAGTCGACTTCTCTATTGATGATTTTGCACTTTTAATAGCGTCATTTATGCGATTTCCTGTTGTTTTAGCATCTGCTGCCTTATTCTCTGTTACTAGTTCTTTGTCTGTCTCCGTATTTTCTTCGATTATTTTTTCAACCTCTGGAAGCAGCGGAATTTTTTCTACTTCTCCAACCCCTGTGGAAATATACACGCCCTTCCCATCATCTGAATCCGGTTCTCCACTCATTACAAGTGCCATCTCTCCCGGTAGCATCTGATCTGCATCTAAATTTGTATAATCTCCACGCCTAATCTGTATAGCCATTTACTCACCAGCCTTCGTTCCGTTTTCACCGAGTAATTCATCCACATCAACATCATCTGCCGATACTGTATCTTTCTGCACATGTACATTGAGAGACTCAACCAGCGCAGATGCATACAATGATTTCTTTTCTTCTCTTATCTTATGCAAGGACTTCTCCAGTGCATATTCAATTACATCCAATGTTAGATTCTTAGAACTTTTTAACTTATTTACGAAGTCCTGAACTTCTAACGCGCAATAATCAACCATAACGGAAAATGTTACATCTACTTTCTCTCCCATAGCTTACTCCTTTATCACTTCTATATCCGGGCTTAATGCTTTTAACTCAGATTCAATATCTGCCACTTCTTCTTCCACCATTTTAATGATGGTATATCCCAGGTCATAATATTGCTTTATCGCAAACGGATCTATATACATTTCCGCTCCGTTTTTTCTTGCCTTATATAACATAACACCCTCCTTTTCTATGCAGAAGTCATGAATCCCTTTTCGAAATGAATCGTTGTATATTCAATCGTCCATGTATCACCATTTCTTGTAAGATTTGTAACAAATCGAAGGTCTTTTGTTTGTCCTTGCCGAAACGAATAGTTTGTGCCGGGATTAACATACCCGGCCACCCCTACATATGGACTGGACAGCACAAGAAGGCCTCTCCCTGCAACCACAAGCCCTGGCGTTCCATTTAACTCAACTCGTGAGTTAACGTATCCGCTTCTTGCATTATTTTCCTGGAACTCCATAAAGCCATCATTGATCTTTATTGTATGTGTTCCGGATGTATTCGTAAGCGTTCCGGTAAATGTTCCTTTAGCCGCAGACAGTTCACCTGAAAACGTACCTGTGGCCGCTGATAGTGATCCTTTAAATGTTCCTGTAGCTGCAGATAATTCACCTGAAAACGTACCTTTTGTTGCTGTAATTCCTGTATTATCAAGCCTCACTATCTCTTTCCCGGATGCATCTAAAATCTTAGCGGATCCATTTGTATTATTGCTTCCTCCTAATGTAAGAGTTCCTCCGTTAGCCCAGTCAAAGCTGATGCCGATTGCAGAAAGTACATTAACAACTGCATTCCCGGATGCATCAATTCCGGCATTCCATGTTTTCCCGCCGTTAGTTGATACTACAAATCCTGCTTCTGATTTCTTCCAGATGATGTCTGACTCTTCTAATGTAGGTTTATTATGCTGATACACGATTTCCCCGCCGTTTTCAGTCTTCTCCACCGTTTGAAACATACCAAGGCTATTTGCCATGATAGAGGTCATTTGCTGTACGGCCAAATCATAATCGCTTATCTGCTGCTCTGTATTTTTTCTGGCTTCAACGACAGCTTTTGAAATGTTTGAGTAGTATTGACTGCTGTTTCTTATGGTACTTTCTGCACTATTCGAAATGTTTGTGTATCCAAAGAATGTGAAGTCAACGTCCGTTATGATTGTTCTATACACATTTTGCTTTCTGTCCATGATATAAGCCAGGTCATACGCCTCGATCGTCGGGTCTGCAACATGATCGCCAGAAAACTTCCTTATTTTAATACCTATCAGCCGGGATCCTAGATAATCCACCATAGTTTTTTCTATCCCTGCGAAAAACGGATTTTCAATGTCAAACATATAACCTTCATTTCCAGATATGTAAGTTTCTTTCGTATCTTTGTTGTCTATGTCAGTGCTTACACCCGTTATTACCAGATCATCCGTATCAAGTGTCAAATTTTTGAAAGAGTACAGAACATGGATGTCTCTTCTGTCTCCGAATGTTCCGCCATCATACTGGCCGCCTGTATTCCACGGATTAAACGTTCCTCCGTCAGCTTCATCTCCTGTTTTATACGGCGTACCCTTGTCGAAAATTCCTCCGTCAAGACCATCCTCAAATTCCGAGACATCATAACTCACAATATTTAAATATCCGTTTGTATCGATACGAGCATTTCCTGCGGCGAACATCGCGCAGTATCCTATTACTTTTCTGTACGTTAAACTTTCATCGGGCTTCTCACTGATCGTCACATCATAATTTGGAAATGTTGTTGTCAGCAGCGAGATGTTGCATTTTGAACATGCATCTCTTAAAATTGCCCCAACTGTAGCGGGATACGAAAGATTGCTGTCATAATCCTTATCAGCCTTATACATATCGTCAACCGCAGTGACGGTTATTACTGTTCCATAAGTTTCCGGTGTCACAACAGTATATGTGCCTTTATTTATTGTTTCTGTAGTTGCGGATAGCTGAAACTTTAGATACAGCTTAATCTTCGCTCCAAAAAAATCGTATTCAGAGAACTGATCTTTATCATTCATAATTTCAACCTGAATGCTCTTCTCAACAGCTTCTCCAAGCGGAAGCGCGGATGCTCCTGCCCCATCTGATATTGAATTATTTGATACTGTAAAATCTTTGGCTTCAAGTTTTAACACTGTCCCAGATGTGAGTGTAATGTCGGCATATTGCCGAAAATCTCTTCGCTGGGTCATTGTCTTCCTGAACTCATTTGATACATTAATCATATTGGTTTGATCCCTATAATGTTAAAAGACAATTCTTCTATTCTTTCCTGTGATTCTGCTAAATTAATAGGTGTTATATTAAAGGTTGTCGCATAAAAGTCTGCATCTTTCCATGTCGCTGTTTTTACATCAAAGTAATGTGCCGAAAAACTTGGCTTATCAAGCACCTGAGATAAAATCAACGACACCTCTTCCTTTGTTAGATCAGACCATTTAAGGCCGTAACTTGCCACGGATCCCATAGGTGTATTGTGCATTACCATATCCTGTGTTCGGTCGGAGTCGTCTGTAGATGTTGTTGCTATCTGTACTGTATAGCCATCTTCATCTGGTATCGGTAATGTTACTCCATTAAACTTAAGATACTCTTGTGCCATATGTCCTCCTACATAAGTGATTCAAAAGGATTTTTCCCGGTTCTCATCTGCTGCATCTGAGCTTCTTTAATAAACTCTTCAAACAGAGTTCTGCGATTAATCTGCGCTGTAAAAGAGTAACTTCCGCCGCTTGATTTCTGCTTTGCAAGCTCCTCTCTCATAATCTTTCTTAGCAGACTCTCCGGTGTTTCGATGTTTGTTCCTCGTTTTTGATCTCCCAATACAGCAAGAAATTCTCTGTTCGGAGGGATAATCGCCCCGGACGCCAGATACGGAATCCTTGGCGCAGATATTGTACCAATATTAATTCCAAATTTATTTCCTCCGTATTTCGGCACCCAATCCGGGATCGTAAAACTCAATTTATTAAGGGCGCCTATCACCGCGTTTATTCCGCGCACACATCCATCAATCAATGTGTTGATTGCGCCTATGATAAGGTTAATTGGAGTTTTTACAACAGATACCATCAAATCCCATATTCCTTTAAAAATATTTTTGATTCCAGTCCATGCTTTTTTCCAATTTAAAGTAAACACTCCGTCCAAAAATTGAATCAATCCATTCAGGATTTTTTTGATTGAATTATAGATTCCATGGAAGGATTTCACGAACGCCTGCAAGACGTGGCCGAAAACGCCAAATGCCGCAACAAAATCAATCGAGAAAATTCCATTTAGAAATTCGTCGAAAGGCTGTAGTATATTTTTCTGAACAAAGTCGAAAACAGCCTTTGCCGCGTTCCTGAATCCCAGCAAGATATCTTTAAATCCGGAAAAGGCCAAAGACCAATTCCCTGTAAAAACCCCGAGCAGAAAATCTAATAATCCGCCAAGAGCAGTAAAAATTCCTGTTACTACTAAAATAGCCGTTTCAAGCAAATCCAAGATTATACCACCAAGAATTGAAAAATTCTGCGATAAAATCGGAAAAACATTTTCTATCAGCCAATTAAATAATGGCTGCAGCACATTCTCCCATAACATCTGAAGCAATGTAAGGGCTTTTCCTAACGTGGATAAAATAGTGTCTATCATTTCTGCCGCAGGACCGCTCATTATCTCTTCAAACTTCTGCGCTAGTTGATCTAAAACGGGTGCAACATATGAGTTGTATACCTCCAACAAGGTTCCAAATATTGAACTGATTCCATCCGCCAGAGACTGTAAAAACGGCCTCATATATGTATCATAAAACTCCATCAAACTATCGCTGACATTATTCAGGAACGTTTCGATTGTCTGTGCAACTGATTCAATAGGCTCCACCGTCTCCATAAGAGCCTTTTTAATTTTTTCTTTGTTATCCAGTATTGGCTGGACAATTACATTAAGCGTATCTCGCCCAAATTTTGCCGCCAGTTCTGTTATCGTCATGAATGCCTGGATAAATATACCGATAATATCACCAGTCAAATCCTGAGCCGTTTGACTGGAAAAAACATCTGAAAAAATTTCAGCGATGCCCGCAGCCAAATCTCCCAGCAAATCCATGATATCTGCGCCAACATTGAACATCGAAATCAAATATTTCTTTATGCGATTAACATTCTGTCTTAAATAACTTTCGATTCCGCCCACAATATTAACAGCTATGGCCAGGCCGACTCTTGCGAATGATCCTACAATTTTCCCCAGGTTATAGATAAAAGACTTTGCAAATCTTTTTGCTGCCTTTTTCACATCTGTATCAGTAAAGATTTCCGTAAGAGATTTTCCGATAGACGCCAAGTCTTTTTTTAGTTCTTTTAACAGCGGCTTATAGTCTCCCAGACCATCCCAAAATCCATCCATGAATATATCTCGGATTTGCTTAAGTTTGTCCAAAATACTATCCATAAGTGACGCGAATTTATTATCGATCGGAACTTCTTCGAACATTGGTCCTGATCCACTTCCACCACCTCCGCCGGATCCCCCTGAAGGGCTCCCGCCAGATCCAGTACTGCCGCTAGGAGTATTTTTATTTTTCTCTTTTTCGTACTTATTGATTTCATCCAGTGGAGAGAGATAACCTTCCGCTTCTTCTTTCGCTTCCTTCGTTGCATCTGCTGCATCTTTTGTCGACTTTGCATTATCCTTTGCTGCTCCAGACGCTCCTTTTGATGACTTCTTTGTATCATTCAGGCTTGTAGCATAATCTTTCTGTACCGCAATCGCCCGGGTGTATGTGCTCTTCCCAGACAGAAAGGCAAAAAACATGCTTACATAGCTGGCGGCAGTTGAAAGCATATCAATAAATTTACTCAATATTGGAGCCACAACATTGAGGATCGGGGCAAACGCCGTTGCTAAACTATTTTTCAGACGCTCCAGGCTCCCCCACAGCATTGAAATGCTATTATTCGTTGTAGCTGAATACTGAGCCAGATTCCCGAAACCATCTTTAATCCCGGTAAGCGCGGCATTTATCGCCTGGAAAGCGAAGCTAAAGAGGATTGATGTTCCAAGCATTTTTCCGATTCCGAAACTTGCAGAATTAGCAGAATTTCCCGTTGCTTTTAATGCATTTGATACATTATTTCCTGAAGCGGCAACTTTATTTTGTGCCTGCCCTGCATTTATAAGATTATTTTTATAATCGTTTACACGCCCTTTTATAGAGGAATATGACGTTCCCAATTTATTGTTCAGGTCCGCCAGTTTTCTTTCTGCAGCCGCCAATTTTTCCATATCGGCCGCTGCTTGCTTTGTCTTATTCCCCATCGTAAAGGCTTTCCCGGAAGCCTCCAGTTCTTTTAATTCTGCCGTTGCATACTTTATCGTATTGGCAAGTTCTTCAATCTCGTATTGATACCTCTTATATGTTTTACTGTTTTTACTTCCTCCTGTCGCGGCGAATTTTTCCTGGGCAGCAATCAGGCGGTTCATCTTCTGCTCCGCATCTGTTATCTGCTTTTGGATTTCCGCATATTCACGTGTTGGAATTTTTTGGCTTGCGTATTCGGATACTTTTCTCTTTAGATCATCAACTTTCTTGGCCTGCGCAGCGTATTCGTTGTTCATCTTTGCAAATGCATCGACTTGCTTATTCAATGCAGTCCTTGCTTTTGTACCCATGTCATCCACAGATGCTGCCATCCTGCGAACTGCCGCTTCCACTTCTTTTCTTCCGGCTTTCATGCCGTCCGCATTGATCTCGGTATCTATTAAAATAGTGCCATCTGCCTGTGGCATGTTCAGCCCTCCTCGTGGCTCTGCGTCTTGCGTCCGGCTCTATTTCTTTAATCCAAACAATTCTCGAAGCGCTTCTTTTTCTTCATCGCTTCTTTCCTTTTTGTTGATCTTCAAATCAACCAAGCTTTTATTATTTTGATAAAATTCTTTTTCCCACTTCTCCAGTTTCTTCCCTTTTCTTCGCTTTTCCCGGATGTTCACTATCGTACTAAACACACCTTCCCCGATTCCGAGGTAATATCCGAAAAATTCCCACCAATGAGTTTCTCCTATCCGGATATCTTTTCCTGCAACCTTACTGATTTCAGGAGCCATAATCGGTCCGTCCTGTTCCCAGTCCATTGCACGTGGTTTGGGAGTATCATCACCTTTTATACCACAGTCAATAAACTCTACAGCGCTTTCAGAGGCTTCTTGCCAATCTTTTTCCGGGATTGAATCAAGGTCAATATAGAGGATTTGCAGCATTGTAAGGATCTGTTCTGCTTTTTTCTCTTCTTCTGTCATTCCGGGTTCAAATATATCAGGGTCATTCATCGCAGCAAGAATGTCCAGTATCACCCTGTAATCTGTCCGTATGGCGTATTCTTTTCCGCCAACTTCAAGAGAAGTAGGAAGTTCCCAGGTATACATCACTTATGGTACTTTGCCACATATTTATTCATGCGGCGCCGTACTCTTTTCGTTCTGACAGACATTTCTTTTTCAATCACTTTTGCGATAGCATTCAGAACATTCTCAATAAACAGTTCACCCGATGCAAGCACAGAAAACGGCCCCATAATCGAGAAAAACGCCTCTTCTGCGTCTCCGCCGATGAGATAGGACATTTTATCCACCATCTCTTTTTCCGCTGTCTGTATTGCCTGATCTGTATCTTCGGGAACAGTAAAATTATTGAAAAACTCAACTACTTCTTCGTACCTTTTTACAATATTGGTATCAGAAGGGCGGAACTCAAATTCTCCAAGCTTCTTCCCTCTTTTATTTACAATGTCATAGACTTTACTGCCATCATCAACGACAATGACATTGTTCTGCTGCTGCGGTTTTACTAATTTATTGCTCATACTACCCTCCTGTTATGAAAGAGATTTCCCTGAAGGAATAGCACCTTCTGTAAATACTGGAGCACCAGAAGCCAATGAGGTTGCCGTTACGTATCCCTTTGTTCTCTTTCCATCTTCGGATACCTGGAAAGGAATGTTAAATCCACCGGTATCACCGCCGTAGCTCTGCGGCTTAACAATTACTTCTTGCACATAAGCAAGATGATTTGTTGCTTCGGTGTCCTCCACAATAACCTCTAACATAAGAGTCTTACATTCATCGCCTTTCTTTCTGTCAAGAGCAATATCACGTATCTTAGGATAGAGTTTTTTTTCGGGGTCCGCATAGAACGGGTCTGCGTCCATAGTAGGCTCATATCCGTTGTCTTTCGTCTTTGTCTGTCCCAAGATATTCTTAAGCGTTTCCATATCTGGATTCAGTTCATTAGACATTTCCTCAATATCGTCACCGATAATCTCCCATGTCGCTGAAGAAATTATCCTTTTAAAACTGTAATCAAGATAATGTGCTAATGCTTCACGATTTAATTTCATATCTTATTTTCCTTTCATTTATTTTTGTAAAATATATTTCTGTATCTAAGTGCAAGGCTGATCACCCAGTCCTGCACGTTGCCCTCTGATGTGCTATCCAGATATGCCGGTGTCTGCCGGGAAATCTCTGTGATCTCTCTCCCTTCCGTCAATTCTGGATATGCAGATAATTTCTGCTGTTGTCCATCTATCATGACAGGCTGTTTTTCCAACCATTTTCCTAGCTTGTCCAGAAACTCTTTAATATCAATTTTTGAGTTCTGGGAATCTGCTGCCGTCCGATAAACTACATAAAACGGATAATTGCAGACCTGATTCACTTTCCCGGTAATAGACGTTGTTTCCGTAGCGATAACCGCCCCGGATATCGGATAAAACGATATGCCGGAATCTTCTTCCAGAGTAGAGAATTTGATATTCTCACCTTCCAGAAGCCCAGGGAATGAGTTCAGAAGGTCTTTTAATGCGTTTGTCACAATATCATAACCGTCAACATCATATCTGATCGGTTTATTTTTTTCCGCCTCCGGCAATTCGCTTCACTCCTTTCACCCATGATTTACCGTGTGCGTCTTTTGCTGTATCAAACCAATGTGGTGTAGCTTTCGGGTTGCTATACGTCAACGGACGTTCCGTAACAACCTTTTTTGCTCCCTTCCTCGCCCACGGAGAACCAGTCACCGGGTCAACCATCACTTTTCCTTCGTATAGGAAACGACCTTGCGGCGGCGCGCCGGCAACAACTTTTCCGGTTCCTTGCAATGCCGCGCTTCTCATTCTTGTGAGATTTATAAATGTTCCATCTCTGTGTGGCATATAAGGCACCATATCGTTCATAACCTGTCCATCAAGCCAGAACTGCGCTTCTTGAAACTGTTTTTCAAACCGGTTTAGGCTTACATCTGCCTTGATATCACCACTCACAATAGAGAATCCGGAAAAATGAAATGTTCTACTTGCCATATCACGCACCACCAATCTCAAAATGAGGAATCAGTGTATACGGGCCACCCACATTGGTTATCAGAAATACATAATCATGCCGTTTGTTGATGTAATCATAGAAACCGCTGTTTACCCGGTCTGTATAATCGGAATCCTTTATTGGGTTTGTAGAGTATTCACCTTCCATGAAGAAGTCTCCAGAATCAAAGGTAATGCTTTCTGAAAGTTCATCATTCGGCTGCTGCTCCCATTCTTTCGGTGGAAGCCACGGAAGATTTCCAACCATTTTATTTCCATCTACAATATGGTATTTGACGTGGAGTTTTGCCGTATCTGCGCTGTCCAGTCCGGTCTTTGCGATATTGGCAGCCTTATCTACAATCAGGTCAACGCCGGGTAAAACATGAGGATACCAGTATATTTCTCCAGTCTGGTCTTCGTATTTATTGAATACTGTTACCGTCTTGTTATACATTGGTATCCTCTCCTTTACAAAATGTTGAGTTCCTGAAATACTTTAAATATCTTTGGAGACTGAATGGCGAACCAATCGCACATTTCTTCATTAACCGCCCATGCACCAGAAACAGATGAAGAAGCGTCCAAACCGCTTTCATACAGAAAAGCATGAATTATTTCGTGTCTGAGAACAGCCTTTTTGTAAGTTTCATAATCTTGCAACTCACAATCATCTTTTTTGTTACATAAGACAATTTCATGTGTCGAAAAATCTGTATATCCATCTTTCATTTTCTCATCTAAGAGTGGATCATCTTTTTCGTTTCGGCTATAAATTTTATACTCAGTTCCAAGAATATTTACTTTACAATCCTGCATAGAGCAAACAAATTCCTTTCTTATCCGTCACGCCAGACAGATATTCAGTTGCAACCTGATACAGCAATACGCTTTCGACTTTCTTATCAACTGCTGCCTGCCCGTAGATACTTTCAGTGCCGCCGGAGCTTCCAGTAGCAAAAGAAATACTTTCAGAACCGGAAGAAATAGAGGAGACAGCTTTACTTACCACTGTTCCATCTTCTCTAGTCACAGTTCCCACAGATTCCATAGACGCTTTCTTAATCTGATCTATCTGGTACAGTGCATCAGCCACCGCACAGACAGCTTTTTTCACCTTTGTAACGGCTCTTTCTTCCTCCGGGAATCCATTTACCAGTCTGTCAAAAGTAATAGAATCTATGCGGTCACTGGCACGTTCAGCGTACTTTGGGAAGTCATCTTCCGGCACGGTATCGCCATAATATTTTTCTGTATAAAATTGATAATCAGTGTATGCCATGCCGGCACATCTCCTTTCATCATCAGGAAGCAGATGTTACATCATCATTTCCTGCTTTAAGCGCTTTATAAGTGTTGTCACACTCTACGACCGTGATCTTATGTCCCGTGGTTGCTTTAATGTCAGATTTTCCGTCCCACGCAGTCCAGTTTCTCACGTTCTGTCCATACTCTACTGTTGGCGCTGTAGACTCTGCTGTTTTGTATTTGTAAAGATGTCCAGTCTCAAGATCAGGTTCTACGGTCACTTTTGTATTGCCGCTGCCGGTTCCTGCCGCGGATGTTACAGTCAGGGTTCCGAGGGTGGTATCGTCAGTGATATTCACCACGGCAATTCCATCCAGATACTCAGCAAAAAGTTTCATACCCATAAGGGCGTGAGTCTCTCCGATTACTCTTCCGTAATTTCCTTCTTTGTGCACTCCAATCAGACTTGTTTCTCCAACTACTGTATAATCAAGCCCTAATTCCTGGTAATCCCCATCTGCTGGGTCGATATAATACAGCACAATATTTTCTGCCGGGATACCGATAACTGTTCCGCTCGGAATTTCGGAGGAAATAATTACTGTGTTGGCACCCATGAAATCTTTTGCATATTCGATTCCTTCTCTGGTCTGAATACTAATTTCTGCTGCACCCTGATACATTCCAACATCCAGTGTATTCACAAATACAACAATATTGGTGTAGTCTTTCCGCATTTTTTTGAACTTGTCTTTAACAAGCGTTACCGCCATAGATACAGCCATCTGGAACGTAGTTTCTGTAGATGTCAGAAGTCCGGTCTGGAGAAAATCGTAAAATCTATCAAGAACTACACCCTGGAGCTCTTTCAGAAATGCATCATCGGTTTTCTGAACAGCAACCGGTGCTCCAAACTTCGTAACCGCCTCCGCGGATACTGCTTTTCTGTATTTTTCAAGATTCAAGTCATCAAATGCAACAGGTTCAACTTTTGCCTGAGACAGTGGAACTTCTTCTCCTTCTGCTACGTTACCATCCTGCAAAGTAACAGTTGCCTTGCTTGCTGTAAGCTGCGTTCCCGGCGCCTTTCTAATTGGACGCATAATTCCGAGAATCTCTCGTAATGCCTCCCACGAATCATTAAATCGTGAAATAAAATCAATTTCTTTTGCTCTGATAGTAATATCAGAGGATTTTGTCAGTCTTTCTGGTGCTGCCATATTTTTTTATTCCTTTCCGTATCCATACAAATTAAGATTTTTTGCAATTGTAGCCTGCCGCTCTGCCGGGTCTTTAATTGCTTTTATATCAGCAATGGTAGTTCCATTAGTTCCTCCGGTACTTCTTCCGGTCCCCGGAACGGTAAACCGTGCTGCCTGCTGCTTTGCCTTTTCCTGTTCCTCATCAACGAACGCCGAAGCATCTTTTTCTTTGATCTGTCCAATCAGATCAGATAATCCGAGAATCTTTCCGTCTTTCAGTTTCAAGCCAGATTCTTTAATTTCTGCCATGACTGCCCGTTTTGCTGCGTCACTGGAAAATTTCACAGATTCCAACTCGGTTTTCAGAGCGTCCGAAAAATCTCTTTCATAGATTTTCTGTTCATAATCCTTTGCCGCTGTCTCTGCCTTCTGTTTCCAGTTATTCAGTTCTGTTTGCATGGTTTCCAGATCTACTCCATCAAACTTTTTCAGCGTTTCTTCTGCCGTTTCTGCCTTTGATTTCCAATTACCTCTTTCAGTCTCGGCCTTTCCGATTTTCTTTTCATGTTCTGCTTTTGTGACGTAATTCTCAGACACCTTTTTGGTCAAGTCTCCTTTTTTGTCTGATGGTACTTCAATTCCCAGTTCTGCTAAGATTGCTTCAATGTTCTGCATAATAATCCTCCTAAACGTCTACTTATTAACCGCCCGTCAGCGGTAATGGATTCAGCCGGATAAACCTCCGGCAAGGTAACAGGGTCGGCAGGAGTCGAACCCGCCGTACTATTCCTCCCCCTGTGGGTTTGTTTTACATCTACTGTTATCCCTTCGGATGGTTCTCTGCATTTTTCAGCACCGGGCAGAACCCTTTTCGAACGACTATGGATTTCAAGTCCAGGTCTCACGTTCACTTATTGGCTCAAACTTTGCTTGATAAGCCGCCCGAATGCACACGCCGGAAATTGCACCCGCTTTTCAACCTCCAGAATTGCTATTTATTGCAACTTGTTGCAATTCTGTTTCTATTAAGGACGTGTGCTGTAAGAAAGGAGGTGTCAAATATAAGAAAAGAGCCAGTCAACCTGTCGGAATTTCCGATAAGTTCATTGGCTCTGTGTCTGGCAACTGGCTCTAATCAGTATATAATTTTGTCTGCACATCAAATCCCGGTTTTATATCAGCATTGAATATATTTTTGCATTTCGGGCAGAACACCGGAAGGTTTCTTGCCTCAGTTGTTTCTTTTATTTTTACTCTCGTCTTGCTATTGCAGATAGGGCAATAAATCCACTCTGTTTTCATGCTCTGCCTCCTTTGTATCAATTATATCAAATGCCCATTTTTTTGTTGTACCCATATTTTAAGGCGATAGCCGAAGCCACCGCCTTTTTCTTACATCATTCCACGGATTTTGTCTATATAGCGCCTCATAGTTTCACGTTCTTCCTTGCAGTCTGCGTCCCGACTCATTTCTTCCAGTTCCCCGGTCAGAGCGTCCATATGCTCTTCCAGGGCTGCAAGCATACGCTGTTTACAGTCCATGTCTTTTCCTGAGCGATAGGAATTTTTTTGATCCATATATCTACTATATGTGTCTTCGCCAGAACCATTCGCCCGGCTGTAATGTCCTCTTACATAGTGTTTTCCCCGGGTACCGCGGTAGGAATTATCACTGTCATAGTTTGGCATCATGCCATCACGGGAATACCTTCCCATGCTGTCACGCTTTCTTGCCTCGCTATACCCTTCCTGGCTGTATCCGCCTTCCATTTCTGCAAGTACGGCGTCATAATACCCTTCTTTGCATTTCCAGTATTCGACATTCTCCATATCCTTCAGCATATCAATCAGTTTATATGCGGTTTCAAGGTTTCCTGTGTTCAGGCCCTTATCCGCAATCTTATCAAGCTCATCCTTGATATTCTGCATTAACTTATAACTCATAGCCTGTTCTCCTTTCTTAACCGCATACCCTTACTGCTGTAAGGTTCGGATTGTCAACGTCTACGACGGAAGTACCGGTATTCTGTACAGTAATAGTCACGCAGCAACCGCACGGCACATCAATATAGTGCATGGTGGCAACATTGAAATATTCAGAAATTGCCGCCGGCGTTACCCGCATAATAGAACCAGTCAGCGGTTCCCCGTTCAGTGCAATACCCAGAGAGATTTCTCCAACTGTTCCACCGGTAGCCGGTACTGCGATATTTCCCGCAAAAGATACAAGGTATCTTCCGGGTTTCACAAGAGTAAGCTGTGCGCTCCCGGCTCTGTGACGTTCCGCACCGCATTTACTTCCGATCTCTTCCGTAAACGGTACACTCTGACCTACCGCTACGGTCTGAGGCGTTGCATTTAAAAGTTCAATCATAAAAATTCTCCTTTCATATCACAAAAGGACAGACCATCGGCCTGCCCTCCTGCGTAATAACGGCTTTTGCCGAACATCCCGAACTTATGCCGGGAAGAAACTCCGATATGAAGTTTTAGCAGCATCCGCATCCTGTATTACATCCAGTATTGCAGCCATATACTGCCTGATACGGAGAGCAGGTAATATAAGCCGGTACAGGTGTAGGCCGCAGCGCATTGATGATATTATTTGTCTGCGCTACATTGGAAAGCTGGAGCTGTGCAGACTGTAATTCGGTCTGGAGGGACTGAATCTTATCCTGAGTAATGGTGTCAATGATCCGCTGCGTTCCGGCGTTCTGAGCCTCGATTACATCACGGAAACCATTGTTGACCGTATTCTGGAGAATGTTGGTCTGTGCTGCCATATTGTAGTTGACATCACCAATCGCCTGTTTTAAGTCACAGCAGCACTGCTGATTCTGATAGCCCAGATTTGCAATCGCAGAATTTACGCCTGCGAATCCATTGCAAAGCTGAGTTCCGATCCCGGTAATACCGCTCTCGATTCCCTGGGTAGACAGCGCTGCATCAATATCGCTTCTGGTAGCAAATCCCTGGAATCCCGGTGTATTTGTTCCGCCTCCGCCGTATCCGCCACCGAAGCCATAACCGCCCCATCCGCAGATCAGCAGAAAGAGGATGATCCACCAGCCGTTACCGTCTCCAAAACCATCATTGTTTCTATTGCCTCCAGTTGCGGAAGCAATATCGGATAAACTATAATTTGTATCCATAACTTTTGCTCCTTTGAATTTATTTACAAAATCATGGCCATTGATTTATGTACTATTTGAACAGCCCTTGCATCTGTTGAGCCATCTGCTGGGCTTTGTCAAGCTGTGCCTGAGAGATTTTCCCAGACTGTAAAAGTTTCTGAACTTCTTCCTGTGGGTTTACTCCTTGCATTTGCTTTTTGAACTGTTGGAACTGCTGAAGCATATTTCCCGGCCCGTTGTTGTTTTTTCCACCAAGAAGATTGAAAAGAGGATTTCCCATAATATCACTCATCCTTTCCAGTAGGTTTTGTGGCTGTTTCCAGAAGCCCGTATAATTCTTCGTATTTGCCCCACAAATCGTTGTATTCCTGACGTGTAACGTATTTATCGTCTAAGTTTGTTTCCGGCTGTTTCTGGGCGTTCTGCGGCGTTCCTGTGACTTCCTGATACACAAAAGTTCGGAGAGTAGGCATACCCGCCTGATCTGTTGTTTTAATGTAAAATTGAGAATTTTCACTGTCCATCAATAAAACACTTGTGTTTGGAGCCACAAGGTACGACTTCGCTCCAGCTTCTCCCTGTACCCAAAGAATCCCTTGATTTACATTCTGTTGCTGCGGCTGCTGATACTGTGCCTGCATACTCGCCAGCCTGTCCATTTGCGGCTGTAACGGGTTCACCTGCCCGAACTGATACGGATTATATCCATAAAGCGGTAATGCCATGCTATCCCTCCGGTCTTGACTATTTCTATAACTTTCTATGACTTAATTTTAGTCATAAAAAAAGAACTCTGACAGTTCGTCAAAGTTCTTGAAAAGTATCACAGAAGTGTTTTATTTCTTTTCAAATCCTTATATTGTTCCAAAAAATCATAGGGAACGTCTCTTGCGATTATTCTGAAAATATAATTTTCTCTATTTGGTTCAACTTCTCCTTGATAAAACGATTTCACATCTTTTTTAAAAATCACATCAAAAAATTTTTTTTCAAACATTTTCTTAATTAATGATATGTCATCTGTTTTTAGTAGTAAATTAACAGGCCATATCCCGTCCAGCACTTTAACATTTCTTTCAAAAATTTGGACTTCGTCTAATTCATCCGTAAAGTAAAATATGTCTTTCAAAGTCTTCTCTTTACTCAAATATACCACCATCCAATCTATGGACTTATTTTAACATACCCTAATGATTTTTGCATTTACTTTTCTACTCAACCGCTTCACAGTAGACACGCTGACGTTCATCAACTCCGCACACTGTTCAAGCGGTATATTCTTACTTCTGTACTCAAAAAGTGTACGTTCGTCCTCTGTGAAATTGCATTTTGCCCGGAAGTAATCAAGTTCCGGTACGGTAAAGTCATATACTTTCAATCCGTCACCTCTTATTTTTCGGTCAAGGCATTTATAAGGTCGTCTCTTGTTTTTTTTAGACTTTCAATGTTGTTCCCGGTTATTTTGTTTTCGATTAAGCAAAACATGCTCCGCATAAGAAGGTTCATATCATTACGATTATTGTTTATATTTTCATAATCGTTGTTCAATTTCTGCTTAATATCTTTTATATCAGACTCTATAACCTCTATACGCTGTTCGAGGTCTGATGTAGGTTTCTTGTATTTCTTATATGCCCCGGACAGCACAGCCGCCGCTCCTCCAATAACAGAGATACCGCCGCAGATTGCAAGAATTGTCTGTATTATTTCCATAATGTCCATATCATCTCTCCCAGTAATATATTGGTATCTCGTTGCCGCTATCCCACGAATCATAGTAAAATCCGTCCTGCACACATACCACATGACCGTCTATAGCCAATATGTAAGTGCCTTTTGGGTTGTCCTCGCAGAAATCCCGGACAGTATATATATCCTGCCCGTGGTCGCCTACAATATACCGCCTGAATCCCTTGCGGCGGAGATAAGCGCTCCACACATGGTTTGCTGATGGCATATCTGACAAGCAAAATCCCATCATAGACAGTCCGGCGTATATTGTTTCCCAGTCCTGGTCTGTTGCTTTACTGATTGCCCGGACGGTACAATCTCCAACATTTGAAGCATGTGGATTAGGATTGTATGGTTTCCATCTGTTCATTTCCTTCTCCTTTATCAAGCTGTTGCATATCGAAAAAATATCGAACCTCGAAAGGAATTATAAATCCCATACAGTCATACCATTTTCCATCTTTTCCCATTTCCGCAACAGCCGGAACACATTCATAGTCATTATCATAATATTTCACAAGCACCCAGTCATATTTTTCTCTACTATACTCTGATATGGATTGCCACCCATTAATTTTTCGCATTTTGATACCTCCTCGCCGCTCCTGCAGTTTTCATAGCCTGCTCGCGATTCCACTTTGCCACCTGTAAACGCTCATTGTATGGTTTCAGATTGTTTTCTTTACAATACTGCTTATATGTGGCGTTCTGCTTTTTCAACAGATAAGATTTTTTGTCAAAATCCTGTTGCAACTTGAATTTAAGCTGTTCGTCTTTGCAGCTATCAATCGCCGTCTGCATATTCTGGAGTTTCCGCTTTGTGTCACGTACACGGCGCTCAAGTGTTCTCTGCCGCTGCTGTCTCTCATAAGCTTCCTGGTTTTCTTCAGTGTCGTACTGTTCAAACGGGTTTGTTGATATTCCTGGATAGTACGGTCCGAAGCTATGCCGACAGTTGGCTAAGCTCCGCAGAGTCCATCAACATATCCATATCTAGTAGATTCTACAAAATCTGGGTATTTTCTTTCTTCTGCGTTTTCTATATCAATCACCCTCTTTCGACCATTCCTTATTTCATTTAATATACTTTCTTTCAGCTTCTTTTCTTGCTTTTATAGCATCTGATTTTGATTCAAAAACATTATCCAATACTCTTTTTCCTTTAACAGTTAAAAACGCTCTCCATTTTTTATGAGTAGAATCATAAGATACTCCTTTAACTCCGCTTGTATTAATAATACTGGTTTCTCTGGGGTTCTTAATATTGTCAATAATTTCCTCAAAAGTCCACCCATGATTAAGTTTCCCCCTGATATACTCTCTTCTTACTCCAAAGAAATGTTCCCATTCTCCTACGGTCTTCACTTGACCTTGATATTCAATTTTCCAACTATCTCGTTTGTTGTTATTTTGCCATTCTAATGGAACCCATCGACAGTTGTCAGGAGAATACCCTTTGTCAACATCTATTCGGTCAATCGTAAGGTGTTTTTCATATCCACTTTTATAAGCCCAAAATAAAAATGATTCAAAGTTTTTCCATTCATCGCATACTTTAATTCCTCTGTCGAAATATACGATTTTATTATGTGGCTGTGCTTTTTCAGAGGTTCTTATTTTCATTCCTGACCAGATTCTATATAATCTCGTACCGGCCATCCCATGAGAATATCTTCCTTTTTGTCTTACATCTTCTTTTTGTCTCTTTCCATTTCTTATGCAAAATTCTTCAAAGTTCATACGCAATCTCCTTTCATATACTTTCAACTACTTTCAGTTTATCATAATTACATTGTAATTGCAAGTAGTTGAAATATATGATAAAATACAATAAAAGGAGGTAACAGTATGAAAGAAAACCGTGGGCTGAAAAATCGCATAGCTATATCAAACGCAATTGATAAATCACTTTATGAAAAACTCAAACAATATTCTGATAATACAGGAATCCCCATAAGCAAACTTCTTGACAAATCAATAGCTATGTTTCTCGAAAGTGTAGAGAGAAATTGATTCTCTTTACACTTTTATTTTGTTCCAGTCAACAGAAAATACCTTTCCTTGCCACGGTTCATGCGTCGGTCTAGCGCCCATGTGTGCAGATGTAAGAACATATTTCACACCCATTTCTTTTGCTCTTGCAAGCGATACCTCAGCGGCACACTGGGATACTCCCGTCCTAACAATCATCATTGTGGCAGATTCAATAGACATTTTATACCCGGAAGGATAATTCACCTTTAGCCCTACCTCAGACACATCATTAATAACGTCCCTGACTGCTTCTGTATACGATACAGCCCCAGAAATCACCATGTTATAGGCATTATCCATCTGGTTAATAAAAAGCCCCTGCGCCTCGTTTGCGGTGGTTCTGGTAAAGTTTCTCCACTCCCCCGCGGTAGCCTCGTAGTTCCGCTGCATTATCCGCATAAGCGCTGGGGATTGCAGGAGAGGTACTGGAGACAGCCCGGCAGCCTGATAGATTTTATCGTCCCACTGTAACTCCTGTACTCCTGCGTCCTCCATAGCTTCCCGAATCTCTTTGACCTGCTTTTTGGTCTTGTCTGAAATCTCTTTTTGAATATCCTCCAATAGGTATCCTGCATCCTGCAATACTTCAATCTGCCATTTATCGGTAGCCGTCAGCAGATAATCTTCGCCACGTCCGATACGGATCATCATTCTTTCGATGATCTTCTGCATTATATTTGCGTGGAGCTGAGAAGCAATCTCCTCAGCCCCTTCTGTTATCCTGTACAGATAATCAGGAGTCAGCACTTATCATTCCTCCGATACGCTTACTTCTGGCAATCCCGCTACGCTTGTTGCCAAAGAGATCACTCCGGCCAGTGCGGACGCAGACAATACCATAACCCAGTTCACATCCTGCAATACTGCCGCCGTTCCGATTGTAGCCACAAACGTCTGCGCTACCGTCTTTATCGCTCTCACTCCTGCCGCTTTTGCCCAGTTGATCCAGTATTCTTTGTTCTTCATATCTATTCTCCTTTACTCTTCTTGGAATCTATTGAAAAGCGTTTCCTCGTCCGGTTTCGCTTCTTCAATCATTGCTTTCGCTTCTTCCTCTGACATCTTCTCAAACTTGACATAATACATCCATGCCGGCACATCGCCCTGGATCCGGTATTTCCACCAGTTTGCCATGTCTTCCTGGTAATTGTATGTGATATCACCGAAAGAAAAGCTCATGGACTCTTTCAGTGTCTCCCACAGCTCCGGCGGCGTATCAGAGTACAGATCAGCCATAACATTGCAGCCATACAGTAGCTGAGTGATTGCGTCTTGCAGTGCATCTCGGATATTCTTAATCGTCCGTATTGTCTCCTGATCGTCTGCCTCTACCTGCGTGGCTGTCATTACTCCGGTCTTTTCGTCCAACTGAAAGAATCCCTGAGAGAATCCACACTTTGTTGAAATCAGAGACAAGATAGAGTTAATGTCTGCAATGCGCTGATCTGTCAGAAGAGTGGATACATGCTCTTGAATCGTGTTATCTCCATCCACACCCATTTCCAGGCCGCGAAGAAACCGAGGTAATTTTAACCCGTGCTGATCTGCATACTGAATGGCGGACTGCGAAACAAACGTCATGTGCTTGCTGTCTTCGACTTCAGATCCTTTTCTGCTCCATGCGATATCCAGATCTTTCAATTCTTTCATGGCGTTGTGCCACACCGGTACACCCAGAGGGCTTGTTCGGTCAATCCTGTTCGGTGCTGGATTCTTGAAGTACGCAAACAGCGGCATTTCTACGTTCTCTATAGCAATATCCGGCTGAATGTCCGCCCATTCCTTAACTTCTGTCAGTGCGATTTGGTCTCCCGGAGAAGTAGAAACAGTATTACCATATTTTCCTGTGCGCTTTTTATATGCGTAGTTGGTAATACGATATACTCTTGACGGCTTTCCGTCCTCTGCTGTCACATCCTCAAATCTGTGCCACTCCAGCCTTGTATATGTGTAATCTCCACGCTGTATCTGTGTCTGAAATACACAGCCTAATATATTTCCGTTGCTGTCTGTCTCTGTCGGTGCGAAATTCCCAGGCTCTATATAATCCACATTCTGACCGTTAGATTTAAACATGATCCCACAGTTACCCACAGCCTCAGAAACCTTATCGTGGATAACTTTTAACACGTAATCCGCCTGCTGCTGTAAGTAGTCCGCCCTCTCGCTACCAGATATATCAATACCCAAATCCAGCGTAACAAGTCCCGCCGTCACATCATCTATGTACCCGGCAAAGTTGATACTTTCTATATCATCGTCCGGGTCAGCCCACGGCGGTCTCCCGGCAGTGATGCTGTAAAACTTATTTATTGATCTCTCCATAGCGTCAGAAAGCTGTATATCTGCCTGGAACCGCTCTTCTATTTCTTTCCTGAACAATTTATTCCACACCGCCTTTATCCATGTTATCAGCCCCACTTTCTTCACTCCTTAATAATCAGCATTTTTCTTAATTATTCACACATTTTATTTACTGAATCAGAGATAATAGGAGTCAATGTTTTAACCATGTTTTTGATGAATCGCTTAAATTCTATTACAGATATTCCACATTTTCTTATTTTACTTGCATCATTTTCTGTAAACGCTATGTACATATATATCCTCCTATACAATCCACCTATTCAACTGCCTTGCCACCGTATAGATGTAATATCTTATCAAATCCATGTGGTGGTCATTCTCTTTGATTACTGCATCTTCCGGGTTGTCATCATCCCATGCGTACTGTTCAAACTCTTTAAGCGTCTCAATACAGCTATCATGGATTTTCAATATCCCATAATTCAAATACTTTGTTACTTCCTGTATTCCGTTAATAACATCATTGTTCGCTCCCTTGCAGATGTATGCAGCATGTTTCTTTACTGTTTCTATAAATCCTGCCGCAGAGGGGTCAACCACAATAAAATCTATCGGTATATCCCCTATCATCTTCTCCAGAAGGCTGTAATATCCTTCATTGTCAAGCCTGTTTCTGTCCCTTCCAGAATAGTGAAGTTCTTTAATCATTGTCACTGTGCGGTTTCTCGGATCATGCTCAAACAGTCCTGCCGCAAATGGGTTTACGGTCCCGTAGTCTATTGCCACATGATAATCACAATTCTTTTTGTACTCCACCGGGCCGCTGACAACGTTTTTCTCCCGGCTGAACATCGGGTATACCAGACCTTCTGCAAGCGCCCATTCTCCTAGAATATAACGCTTATAGTACACGCTTCCGGCGTATTCTTTGCAGAGGTTATCTACAAATTCTTTCGGAAGGAACGGATTGTCAAAAATAGTGTAATGCTGATTGTATATATCAAAATCGCTATCAAGGAACGATTTCAGCCAGTGGTTAGGACCCTGCGGGTTCAGTGCCCCATCAAAGCAGGAATACGGCTTGTCCAAACGGGATTTTAGAAGCTCGAATACCTCTTCATTCCAGTCTGCCACCTCATCACCGTACACGTACTTGATTGAGCTACCACGGATTTTTGATACTTGGCTGACCTTTTCTGCTCCCAGACAGTAAACACGCTCTCCAAAGAGATAACATGTGTTCTGACTGTTGATTTCTCCCACAAGAGCGGTTCCCCAGATGTTTCGCATAGGCTCTAAGATGTTTCGCTCTATTGTGGACTTCGTAACTCCAAGAATGACGGTTAGTCCGGGTTTCCCTATCCTCGCCCGGATACGCTTTGGAATCACATAATAATCCATGAATGTTTTGCCAGATCTAGCTAAGTTGCGCCAGTCTTAAAGTTCCAGCGATGATCTGCATTGTCAAAATATTCTCGCTGCTTAACACTAAACGGCATGGCACCACCTTCTTCCCTTGTATGTTTTTAAGTATCCGTTACAGCATTTTACTATCCCGTTGGCTTTACATCCAAACTTTTCAGCAGCAGCTAAAGCACTTTCAAATGTTTCTATTATTTCTCCGTTCTCAGAAACTAATGATACGGCTACTGTTTTATGGTTTTTATGCTTACCTCTTTCCGGTCGTCTTGGTTTATCATACTCTTTGTCCGCATACTCAAATACATATCCCTTATATGTTTTGCTTATACCCATGCAACATTTAGTAACCCCTTTTCTATTGATTCCTAAATCCTTGGCGGCCATGTTTTGACTTTCATATCTTCTCAGAAAATTGCCGGAAGAATCGTAACACAATACAGCTTCCGATTTATGATTAAGAACTCCTACTCGGTCATGTACTCCATGAACAATTTGTCCACCCTCAGCCACATTATATCCAAATTCTCTGCAATCGCTTTTATATTTCTTTATTAGTTCCTTTTCGCATTTACAAGCAGCTTCTTGAGTTAGATTTTCATATAGAATTTCATGTAAGAACAAATTCCAACCATATTTTTTTATTGCATTATAGAAATATGTTCCATAATACCCTGCGCCGTTCTGCCATCTTCTTTTTACGTTCTGGCTTGTTATTCCGATATACACTTTTCCATTGATTTTGTTTGTATGTTTATATACTGTATATGCCATCAGATAACACCGCCGATCTCTTTCAGAACTTCATCCAGCTTTGACAGTGCGTCCTTGCGCCCATCATCTGACTTCTCGTATCGCTTCATCAATTCCCTGCCGGCAGCAAGCCGGTCAGAAAGAGAAGCGTCCATGTCAAACTGGTCTTTTATTTCTCCACGCAGGACAGCGGAATAAAACTCCATGACTTCTTTTATATCAGCAATGCGAGAATCTTCGATTTGTTTCTGCCGCTCTGCTATATAGGCGGAAATTTGAGGTTTCTTTAGGTTTTCAGCGCCCATTGCATAAGCAGCTTTTTCTTTGTACCCCGCTTTCTTCGCCGCTTCGGTAGCATTTCCACATATCAGATATTCATCCGCAAAAGCTTTCTGTTTCGGCGTGAGTTTCATTTACCCACCGCCCTTACAATTCCATTTGTCAATCTTAGGGCAGCCGCTCGGATGCGCTCCAAGCATTGTAGATGTCAGCACAGGATTTTTGCAGTCTGGGTTTTTGCAAAACCATGCATTGTCATACTCGCATCTTGTGCCTGATTCTCCCGTTCCTTTGCAACTTATCTTTTCATTCATTCTCTCACCGCCTGCCATATATCATTTAAACAATTTACAACCTCTATCTGTGATGCGCTCCTCAGTATCTCATAATCTCGCTCTTTCCATTCCCCGTGCATGTTCCGGTAGGTTGCTCTGGTACTGAGGATATGTATGGTAATCATGCGATTTTGCTCTTCACTGCAAAACTGCGTTGAGCCTATCTTGATAACAAGTCCTTTCTGGAGGATTGCTCTTTGCAGTTTTCGCATGATTGCATTCAGATTCACTTCTTAACCCACCTTTTATTTTTACCATCCCACCGGAAACCTCTGTCTTTAATCTCTGATTTTATATCATACGTCTGTCCGGAAACACTTTTTACATTATCCCAATTTACACCAAATACATCTCCATTTTCCGCTCCGGCTTTTAATTTAAATGTAACGTATTGTGTTCGGTTCGTTTTTGCTGTTTTTTCTCTACTCTCAGGTGTAGCATACACAAATTCCAAGCCCCCTCCGCCTTTATCAATCGCTTCAAGAATGGTATCTTTATAATAGCTTCCTTGGAATCCTCTTGCTTCCCGGTATACTGTTTCTATTGTTCTGGTTTTTGCACTGCGATCAATCACAGAGTTACCACTCATTCCACTTGAGCTCCCACGTCCGCCCATCACTTCATCTCCCTATATTTTTCTTGGTATGCCTTAATCTGCACAATGTTCCCATAGCACTCATCTGGTACTTTCCCATAAAAAATAATCGTTGTAGGTTTCAATCTTTCCGTCATCTCACGGTATCCGTCAAGGAATAATTCCTTCCGTTTCCTGCTGTTCATGCAGCCGACAGACGATACCGCAACAACTCCGCCTACCGGCTCGCCGTCAAAGCACCATTCAAAAGAATCCTTATCGCTCCATGATATTGTTGGTATCACATCAATACCGTGCATTTGCAGGTATGCGCCTACCCAATGTTTTCTGTAATGATTGTATATCTGCATTGCCTTTGGAAAATCGGTGTATGTGCTGAAATCAGGAGACATGATGTGTGTAAAACCCGAAAGCATATCAATATATCGATCAGGTGCGTTCCACAGGCGGTCAAACTGATAATCGTCTATGAAGAAATGAACGCCTTTCCCTGTCTTATCCTTACAGCCTTTCGCATAGTTGAATGGGATAAAATCACATTCTTTATATGTTGTAGGTTCTATCTCAGGTATTCCGTACTCTCCCACACCGTCAAATATCATTCTTTGCAGATTTTCATAATTCTTTTGACTTCGGTACATACAAATCACCCCACACACGGTATTCTTAATTATATTTTACCGCATGTGGGGCGGTGTCGTTGTACCCATATTTTATTGTTTTTTCAACAGTTCAGGGTTGTCAAAAACGTTCCCAATACACTCATAATGTCTACCAAACACGGGGGTATTTCCTTCTTCTATGCATATTGGCATACATCCTAATCCATTAAGTTTTTCTATCCTGAAATCAGCATACGTTTTATCCCAAACCACCTTATATTTTGCTTCTTTCTCCCTTCGATTACATATAACAATATCATTCTCCCATATCCGATTACCGTTCTTGGTTTTCAGTCCTGTGTACTGGCAGAATGTTTCAGAATCAATCTCATAGTGTTCACCGTATCCTTCCATGTCAGTTTCGGTTCCATCAATGATATAATGTTTGTCGCAAGATTCTCCGTAATAATCTGTTTGATGATGGTAACTTCCCTCAACCCACCATTCCTCTTTCGGCAGCTCCCGCCAGTTTTTGCGCTTTGCTTTGAATAGTATTTCTCTCACTGTATCACCTCACACAATCTGTTTCCCATTCAGTATCATATACCTGTTATATGTCTCTATGGTCTTCCGGCGGTATCCCTGGAAATCCTTCCGCTGCATCGGGATGTTTCCCATGCGGTCATACCCTAGTCCTGTTGTCAGGTTTGTAAAAAGATATGAAGCAATTTCCGGATAGACTTCCTGTGCTGCTTGCAGGATAAGCTGCTGATCATATCCATGCGCTTTTTTACAATACTCGACTATTTTTTTGCCATCATCGTATGAAAGTCCATAATCGTTTAAACTCTTGTTCCTTGTGCTCATATCCCACATCCTTTCTTGCAAATAAAAAACCAACCACCGAATATTGATGGTTGGTATAATCATTTAATTTCAACTTATGAAATACTGTTTTTCTTCATGATATTTTTTTAAATCTTCATCCTTCATTTTTTCAAAAACATACCCGCACTCAAGACAAATTTCTTTTTTAATCTGATAAATACATTCTCCTTCCTCTACTATGGTCGTCATTCCCGGAATGGTTTTTCGATATTCTTTTCTTATAAAATTGGATGAAGACAATGGAATAAGTTCTTCACTTCCACAAAATGGACATTTCATTTTCGCATCCTCCTTGTAATTGATACAAAAATTATACCATCCCAACCATCAATATTCAATTGTCAATGTACTCATGTTAATACTTCTTTCCCATCACAGACCTATGCAGTATTCTGCACAGGCCTTGCATGGATTTTTCATGGTTCCCTCTCGGTTTCAGTCAGGAACCGAAGCATTTTTTCTTGTTCTCTAACAGTTTCTCGCAGTTCGTTATTCTCCCTGATCAACCCGGATGCGAATACCGCAAGCCCCATGATTGCTAAAAATAAAATTATGTCCATTCCTTATCTCCTTCCCGCCTTCTGGTTCATCTGCTTCTGCTTTATAAATTTCGCCATCGTATCAGACCGGTATGGCTTATCCTTCTTTTTCTTCTCCCTTGCCTTCTGCTGTTTCGCTTTCCAGGTTGCGAACCTCTGGCATCCTGGGTGGCAGGCAACCCTTTTGGCTCCTGTCGTTCGGTCGTTGCAGGAATAGCAAGGACAATCTATGTATGACATTATTCAATCCCGCCTTTCTCTTTAACAAACACTTTATTCCCTATCGCAGATACCGGGAATGTGAAATATTTTTCTCTTTCAAAATATCCTTCTTCATCTCCCGTCTCCGGATCAAACCATTGTTCAAGCCAGTATGCTCTTACTGATAGTTTCATATATCGTGTATTGCTGTTCTTCCTAAGTGAAATTACTCTGGCAGGGAGATATTCCGTATTTTGGTATCTATCTAAATCAAGTTTGCTCATTGGAAGAGAAGAAATTTTTGCATACACAATATCTCCAATACTGACTGGAAATTCTATTGTACAAGCTGGCATTACTCAATCCCGCCTTTCTCAACAATCTTGATCGCTCGATCTTTTTTAATATATCTTCCAGCTGTCATTGGATTGTATGATACCAATTCTATCTGTTCTTTTAATTCTTCAATCACCTTTTCTTTGTCGAAGGCCATCGGCTGAGCCAGAATAAAACTTCTAAATGCGATAAGGGCACTTTCCATTCCCCTACATGCTTCTGTAGATACAACAAATCCATTTTTCTGCTTTTCCTTGAGCAGGTTATTATTCTGTTCTTTCAAATAATCAAGTACCGCTTTCCTGCTGATTAAATCATCACTCATCTTTCTCTCCTCCATTCTCCCATTCTATTTCTCACTTCATGCGCGAATTGACCAAGACAATGAATTAACGTCATCACTTCTTCTAAATCGTCAAAATCAATTCTCATAATCTCACAGTCCGGTTTATGAGTTGAAGTGTCTTCATATTTTGCAGGAATAAGAATCCTATACCTTAAATCTCTCCCGTTATGTACAAATTGGATTACCTGCACATCTCTATCACTTCCGTTTGACCTCATCCTGTTCACCTGCCCTCCTGTTCCATTTCTTTATTGCTTTTTCCCTTGTAGTGTATGACTTTGTTACTACATCACATTTTTTACACCGTACCCAGAACATATCAGGCATTTCTGGTTCTATTCTTCCAGACACATAGCAAAAGGCTTCTCCACCACAAAATGGACACGGTTTTAATTCAATCTCACTCATTCTTCACTCCTTTTCCGGTCGGTACGGCTCTGGAAGAGGACGCCACACGATAACATCATTTCCGTCAACCCATTCTCCATCCTCAAATTCTGCGAGCCCTACGAACGGTTCTTTCTGATCCACAAGTATTCCGCTCATAGTAGCCACATAAAATCCATCTTCTGCTGGTTTCTTCTTCGCCGATATCCAGCCGTCATACATGTGCTTGCGGATAATTTCTTTCGCCCTGTTTAGCCCATAGCAGATATCAACATCTCTCATCTCCGGGTCTTTTCTGCGTTCTTCTATCTCTCTGTCTATCTCTTCCAGAATCTTTTCTAATTCCTGCATGTGATTCCTCCTTAACTTTTCTTAACGGACTCCTTCGCTTTTACCAGATTCTCTCCTGCCTTTTTCTCAATCTCTTCATCGAGATTGATTCCTGTTTCTTCAAAGACCGTCTTCTTCATGTCGTCCAGCGTTAGGTACCCCTGGCTGAAAGAATCATACACATCGAATATCCCATCGATAAATCTTGTTAATCTCTTTCCGCCCCATCCATCATCTCTCATCACCATGACCGGCACACATATCATCATCTTGAATGCAAAGTCCGCCGCCTGCTGATAAGCCTGCATCTTCGCTTCATCTATCTGTGCTTTGTTGAAATTTACAGGCTTCCGATTTCCGGATTTTCTTCTTTGTGCTCTATTCATAAGATGACCTCCTATCGCAAATAAACCAGGCTGGATGATGTCGGTCGATAAAATCTTCTTTTACCTGCCTTTCCACTGCTCCAGATTTCTTGTTTCGGCTCATTTTTTTGAACACTTTCCAAAAATGCCTCTTTCAGTTCTTCTGCCATCACTCCTTCAGGAGCCGGTTCTATCTCATCCCTGCAGATCCAGTTCTTGATATCATGATCCTGAAGCCCAAGTTCTTCTGTGCATTCACTCATACCTTTGTCGGATGCAAGATAATACTGCACTGCCAGAAGTCTTTCTTCCTGTGTATATTTTGAATGTTTCATAATACCTATTCTCCTTTCTTAAATTCCTCATATCGCATTTTTAATTCCAGAGACACATCAATCACTGTTGAAAAGTCCGGTATATGCAAAAGCCCTCTTAACCGGTTGTCCAAGATATATTTTGCGACCGGATCATGATCTAAGAAGTCATGGATCATTTTCCTTTCGCTCTGCTTGCAATATCCAAATGCAAAGATCTTAATGATATCTGCTGTCCGGTCCTTGATTTCCTGGCGAAGCTTTAAGTATGCTGTCTTATAGATTGTCTGCAGCTGTTCCTCTGGAAGCTTACTGTTCTTTTCTAATTTTTTAAGTTTCTGTTTGTATTCTTCGATTTCTTTTTCATAAATTG
>ERZ1090864.191-NODE-191-length-33684-cov-15.138095_pt1 | contig 33684 bp, 25 predicted proteins | sample MGYA00478479_ERZ1090864 | MGnify/ENA primary metagenome ERZ1090864 (study PRJEB33644, sample SAMEA5815743) | chicken gut metagenome | biome: Chicken; feature: Gastrointestinal Tract; material: Caecum | place: Ireland | collected 2019-01-01 | study: A study of the...
TCAGTTATCAAAGAACTAGGTAATTATTAATTATAAACTTATTATACGAGGAGGAAATAAGAATGAAGAGTAAAGTTCGCAGTGTGCTTGCATTATTCATGGTAGTCAGTATACTGTCGGGAACGCTGCCCATAACATCATTTGCAGAGAGCGCTTTTGATACCGTGGCAGACGTAGCAGAGGAGGATGAAAGGAGGGATGTCACGGCTGAGGAACCGGGGCTTACGGGGGTTCCCTGGTACTGGAGACCGGATGGAGTTGAATCAGAAGGCCAGGGGAGTATGACCATTGAAGATTATGATGGAAGCCAGCGGGATCAGATTGTTGACTTTATCGTGGAGAAGTATCCCCTGTGGGACGGTCTTGTATCAGCTAAGCTGACGATTAAGGAAGAAGATATGGGTGACATTACCGGACTTGGACCAGATGCCACTCAGGATGAAATATATGAATGGTGGGGGCGCGAAGCGGAACAAATTGTCTATGATGCAAGAGAGGCGTTATCCGCAGAGAGAAGTTTTGCTTACTGGCGGTATATCTATGCCGCGGGACATCGGTTTACGACATCCCCAATTAATTTCGCATGGGATGGAGAAGGAGGGTATACCATCACCATCAAGACAGGCGGAAATCCCTGGTTTCATAACTATCAAAAGGAAGTAGAACTCAGAAAATTTGTGCAGAATCTGTATTCTCCCGGGGGCGAACTCTATCCCTACCGTGCGGAAAACGATCTTTACAGCGATTATGAAAAATATACTGCTGTCTGGAACTGGATTAAGAACAATATTTCATACGGAGGCACTCACTCTGCGTGGCAGGGGATCGTTCAGGGAGGCACGTTCTGTGATGGTTATTCTGCCGGCAATGCTTTGCTGTGCGCGTATGCGGGAGTGGAGTCTATTCCGGTCATTGGCTATATTCCCGCCGGGAAGCATGCGTGGAGCTGGATCAAGATCGGAGAAAAGTATTTTGTGTCAGACAGTACAGCCAATAATGTGAATGGACAGTTTTTTCTTGTTGACCAGGAAGAAAAGGACGGTTATCACCAGCTGGATGAATACGAGGAGCCTGCCGAAATACAGGCCAGATATCCGCGATATACATTCACATATAATGAAGCGTTGGAGGATGGGAACAAGATTGATTCGGGCAGGATTGGGGATAATCTTTCCTGGATACTTAGTGAAGGGGTGCTTACCATTTCCGGAAAGGGAGACATGCGCGATTTTGAAGATCCGTTTCTTGTTCCCTGGAGAAACAGCACTGAATACATTAAAAAAGTTGTCATAAAAGATGGAGTTACATCCATTGGTGCCAATGCATTTTATTCTTTGCAAAATATTAAAAAAGACGACTCTTCTACGGCAGAGATTGCGGAATCTGTGAAGAAAATTGGAAAACATGCTTTTTATGATCCGAATGATCCTGTGACGGAATTTTCCTCACGGCTTTCGTTGAAGAGCAGTTTTGAGAGGCAATATGAAGGAACTGGCATAAAGAGAGAGGATATAGTTCACGAGGCGTACTATGGGACGACCCCGGCTTCAGACAGTGATTTTCAGTACAGATATTCCACGGACAAAGGAGTAAACTGGACGAACGGACTCCCCGAGAATGTCGGGACATATGTGATCGAGGTCACGCTGAAAGAGAAGAACTTGGGGGGAATAACTTATCATTCCAGCAAGGATACAATATCGGCAACTGTGACAAAAGGAGATTTCACTGTAAAATCGATACAAGCTGACACTGGACGTATCTATGACGGAACAACGAAAGTTAACATAGATTCTGTTTTTACGGACTATTCCCATTGGTGGAACAGACATCTCGAAATGGGTGTGGATTATGACGTCACTGCCGAATACGTTTCTCCTGATGTGGGAACGTATACGGCTTATATGACGGTGACACCCCGAAATACAGATCGTATGAACAATTATAACCTGACCTATCCGACGGAGCCTGTAAGTACAACTTTTAGGATCAGGCCCAAGACCTTGACTGAGGAAATGTTTGATAAGATTCCGGATCAGGCTCACACGGGAGCAGAAGTTCGTCCGCTTCTTTCTATTTCGGACAGTGAAGCAGATATTATGTCCTATGATGACTTTACAGTGACTTATGAAAATAATGTCTCTGAGGGAACAGGATACGCTGTCGTAAAAGGGCAAAACAATTACACGGGAGAGGTACGACTTCCGTTTAAAATTGATGCTTCTCTGGAAGCGGAAACGACCCTCAAGCCTATAAACAGCTCCGGAGCGGTTTCCAGAACGTTTACTTATCCGGAGATAATGAAGGTCGATCTGGAGCATGTGAAAAATATGCAGGGTCAGACAGTCAGTCTTCACTACACGGAAAAAGACGGTTCTCTTTCATCAGAGCCTCTTGCAGAGGCTATGGTCGGAGAAAATGGATCAGCAGAATTTACAGTCAATACACATGACAAAAAACTTCCTTCAGGCAGCCACACTCTTGTGGCCGTGCCTGCTCAGAAACAGAGCGCAGACTTGGAGATTGCTCATGTTGCGGTCACTCTGAATAAAATAAAACTTACGGCAACGCCTTCAGAGAGCTGCTACGTCGTAAAAGAGTATGACGGAACAACAAAGGCCCTTACTTTGGAAGAAGGCGGTCGTCAGTATAATGTAAAACTGGATCTGGATAATGTGGTGGATGGGGATGAAGTGAATACCACATATGTCTGCGAACACGCCTCTGCAGAAATCGGAGATCATGATTTGCTCTTTAAAAATATTGCTCTGGCAGGGAAAGATGCAGATTTCTATCATCTTACTAATACAACGGCGAGCATCGGCACGGTTAAGCACCCATTTGATGGGACATACACTATTCGGGCTGAGATTGTCAGAGCCGATGTGACGCCACATATTCAACTCGGAGAGAAGATTTATGACGGTACATCGGATGTGCCGATAACCGATATCAACTGGGATGGACTGGTAGGAGATGACACTCTGCGCCAGACGACCGATTATACGATAGAGGCTCACTTCAATGAAACTAATGCGGGAAAACAGTCTGTTACGGTTACGATGAAACTACTCAATACACCGGCCACTTCCCATTACCGGCTCGTGTATTATGACCCGTTTACAATCGAAGGCACGATCAAGCCAAAAGAAATTACTGAGCAGATGTTTGAGAAGATTCCCAAACAGTCTTACACCGGTGAAAAGATCGAGCCCGAGGTCAAAGTGGCTGCCACAGAAAAGTTGCTGACAAAAGAGAACTATACTCTTACATATGGCGAGAACATTAACGGCACGGGATCTGTCACGGTTACAGGCAAAAAGAACTACACGGGAGAGGTGACGCTGACATTCCCTATTTCAGGCGGTGAAGAACAGTCGTCGATCGACGGAGATTCATACAGAGGAAACACACAGACTAGTGACTTTATATATGGAGATATCATAACTGTCAGAGGGTTGGCGTCAGGAGTGAATGAAGGCACAAAAGTATATTTATATAACGGTGACACTTTGCTTGGAGAAGCCTCGACAAATGAAAAAGGAAACTATGAGATTGACTATTACACGAATAAAAAGTCTATACCGGCTTCAGGAGAGACGGCTTCGCTCCGGCTCCGTCTGGGTGGAAAAACAGAGTCTGAGGCGCTGGCTGTAAAGGATATTAAGGTGTCCCTTTCTCCCAGACAGGTGACCGCGAGACTTACCGGAGATGCTGTAAAAGTTTATGACGGTACTACCGGACTGCCTGAGAACCACAGTATGAAAATCCTGCTGGATGATATACTTGCCGTAGATTCATCTGTTCTTACGGCAGAAGGAAGTTACCGGTTTGAGTCTGCGTCTGCAGGCACAAAGACTGTAATTGCCTCAGATCTGATACTTGTCGATTCAACTTCAGCGGGAGTGGAAAGCTTTTATCAGCTTGCAGGTGATAAAGAAATCACGACAGAAGTTACAGGAGGTATAAATCAGGCGGTGATCACATCTGCCATTACTGCTCAGGATAAAGACTATGATGGCGAAAAGAGTGCAGACGTCACTGTTACTTTTTCAGGTCTGGCAGGAGATGAACAGCTCACATTGGATCAGGATTACACCGTAACGGCATCTTTTGATAATAAAAACGCGGGTACGGATAAAACAGTCCGTGCAGTCATTACACTGAAGGATAAAGGCGCTGCCGCCAACTATAAATTTGACGGTGATACCCCTACGAAGGCTGAGGTGACTGACCAGGCAGACATACGTCCATTAGCTCTTAAGAAAGAGATGTTTGTGCCGGTGGAGGACCAGCCGTGGACCGGAAGTCAGATTACTCCGAAGATTTCGATTGCAAAAGGATATGATCTGCTTACGAAGGATGATTTTAAGGTTACTTACGGAGAAAACATCAGGGAGAGCGGCACTGTTACAATCACAGGAACTAACAATTACACCGGTACAGTGGACCTTACTTTTACAATCGTGGGAGATGCACCCCTTCCTGAGCTGAGTGCCAGAACGTATAAAGGCAGTGCGGAGGAAACAAACTTCACCTACGGAGACACAATAACTGTCAAAGGAGCCGCAGCGCTGAGCAGCGGAGCATCAAACGGAAAAGTTACGCTATATGTAAACGGCTCTCAGGTGGGAAAAACGGTGAAAGTAGACAGTGAGGGAACATATACGCTTACTTATAATACTGAGGATAAAGAGTTTGGCGCTTCCGGTGATCCTGTTGTTCTGGAGCTTCGCCTGTCCGACAGCGTCGATGAAAAGGCGGCGTCTGTACAGACGAAAATCGTTCTTTCTCCGAAAGAAGTGACAGCAGTGCTGTCTGGAGATGCGAAAAAGACTTATGATGGGACAGCCGATGTTCCTGATGCCCACAGTCTGAAGCTGTCTCTGGAAGGCGTACTTGAAGCTGATAAAGATCAGGTGAGCGTAAGCGGCGATTACGCCTTTACAGATGTGAATGCGAACACTTCTGAAGTTATCGCGACAAATGTGACGCTTTCTAATGCAGCGGAGAACGTGGATGTGGCAGGCTTCTATCGTCTGCCGGAGGGAACAGAAGTTTCTGCCCATGTTGCGGGCGGAATCAGCCCGGCCGTACTTACAGCTGATGCTGAGGCAAAAGACAGGATTTATGACGGTACAGCTGATGCCGAGGCAGTTGTAACGCTAGCGGGACTGCAAAATTCAGAGACTCTGACATCCGGGACAGATTACACTGTGACTGCCAGTTTTGAAAATGAAAATGCAGCTGCCGGCAAAAAGGTAACAGTTAACGTGACCCTTTCGGATTCTCCGGCTGCATCCAACTACTGCTTCAGAGGAAGCGGAGAAACGGAAGAAAAAACAGTGACCTGTACAGTGCAGGCTGACATTACTCCGCTGACGCTTACGACAGAGATGTTCATCCCGATTGCGGATCAGACATATACAGGAAGTCCACTCACACCGCAGGTGACATTGGCAGAAGCTTATGCATCCCTTTTGGATGCAAATGATTACAAGGCTGCCTACGGCTCTAATACCGATGCGGGAACCGGACTTGTTTCCATAGCCGGACAGAATAACGCTCAGGGCAGTGTGGATCTTTACTTTAGGATTACAGGGCTTATGACGACTCTTACAGCGCAGACAGAGGATGAATCGGGAAATCCGACGTCCCAGTTTGTATATGGAGACAGGATTGTTGTTACAGGAACTTTTGCCACGACAGATGCCAGAGCGCGTTCTCTTCGGGCGGCGTCGCAGGCCGGAGATGGGCAGGTTGCCCTTTATGTGGGTGATATTCAAGTATCTGAGCCACAAAATGTTTCTATGGATAATCGTTCCTTTACGTTGTCAGTAAATACAGGCGACAAGGAAATTCCTGCAGGAGATACAGTTTTGAAACTTCGTTATCTGGGCAGCGCATCTCTGGCAGCTTCCGAGATAGATATTCCGATACGTCTGGAGAAACGTGTACTGACTCCTGAGGCCCATTCGGATTCTTTGATTACAAAGACTTATGACGGAACCGTTGAGGTTCCTGCGGATCAGACACCCCGGATTACTCTGGCCGGATCAGTTGCAGACGGCGACACTCCGACAGCTTCCGCTCCTGTGTGGAGCTATGCCGCAGCCGATGCTGCAGAAACTGTCGACATCATAGGAAGCGGTCTTGTGCTGGATGGGTCATGGCAGAGGTGGTATGATCTGTCCACAGATACTGTGACACTTACAGGCGGAGGCAGGATCGAGAAAAGTGCGCAGAGTGCGCAGAATGAGCGTGTGGATCTGCCTGCAGGTACAGCATCGTCATCCGTGACCAAACTTCTTTCCGGGCTTGTACCGGAAGATGCGGGAGGAGTACCGGTCTATAAGGTGATAAGTTATACCGAGAACGGGCTGGTTTCTGCAAGTGTCAATGAGGAGGGTGAACTAAGTGTTGTCTCAAAGGAAATAACAGATGTTTCAATGACGGATACCGTTATAGTAGAAGTAAGCGGTATGGCAAACTACAGTGATTTTACAATTGAAGTTACGGTGGGTTACGCGGACAGAACCCCGGTGACTATTACATTTACTCCCCGTCAGACTGCTGCTGTGTACAATGGACAGCAAATACAGGGATATGGGGAGATTACGGCAGTTTATACGGATGAGAACGGTTTTGCTCAACCGTATAACAATCTCTCATATATTTATGAGGGGGCAACCCGGTCGGGAGAGGTTTACGGACCGGTCAGCGCGCCTCCTTCCCAGGCGGGAAGCTATACGGTGACTGCTTCTGTGCCTGAGACAGATATAATGTATGCAGGAAGCCAAAGCTTTGCTTTTGTAATAGAGCCAGCTTCTCTCACATTCAAAGCTGATAATATCCAGATTGAGCAGGGAGCGGCAATGCCTGTATTTACCTACACAGTAGAAGGTCTTGTAAGCGGGGACAGTCTGATTACCGAGCCCGTTCGGACGACTTCTGCAGCGGATACCAGTATGCCGGGAATCTATACTATCAGCATTGCCGGAGCCGATGCGGGAGCGAATTATATAATTGCCGGTTATGTGAGTGGTACCCTGACAATTACAGCCGTTTCCAATCCGGAGCCTGATCCGGGGCAGCCACCAGTCCTGGATCCGGATCCTGGGCAGCCGTCGGTTCCGGATTCTGCTTCGGGAATTCAAGCAGATCCAACTGTTCAAAACACCGTTGCAGCGTCCGAGTCAGAAGGAAAGAAAAAAGCTCAGATCCCGCCGAAGACGCGAGATAATGACTTGGTGGGTCTACATGTTTTAGTTATTGCTGGAGCATTTATAATAAGCGTTCTTGGAGTTCTCGGCATGCAAAATAAGCGTAACCGGAGAAAAAATAAAACAACGTAAGTAAATCTGATGCCGATGGGGAGATTTCCTACCCCATCGGCTTTCTAAAATGCAGGGGGATCATTGGCAAATCAGAGTAAGCTTCAAATAAGAATGTGCAGCGAAACCTAGTGTGGTATAAAAAGTTGACAGCTTATATGAGACATTGATGCTGAAGCAGCCGGGGGAGTCCCTATACCCAGCGAGTGTACCGTGTACCGGGTCATGTTTCAGATCGTTCCAAGCTATCGATTAAAAAGAAACCCAATGGGATTACAAAAGCCCACCGGGAAGCCATGAAAGCTGATGACCTGTTAATATGGAAACCGTATGTATCTGCGATTTTTGACTGCTTTGATCTTGGTGTCTTCGGTCTGGTAATGGGTACATGCATGAAAGCGGGTTTGTATGTCCATACATTAGAGAAGGCTCCGACCACATATTCGCCTCTGGAAGGTACCATTATCCATTGTGACCGTGGAAACGCAGTATACCAGCGAGGTATACCAAAGGGCTATTCGAGACTATCATTACCGCCAAAGCATAAACAGTGCCGGTGACCGGGCCAAGATAATGTACGCTTTGAGAGTATGTGCGCCCGGATGAAGACTGAGATTCCCTATGACCGTTACGATACGAAGCAGATGACGGCAGAGGAATTAAAGGAACTTATCTGGAAATACTTCCCCAGCTACTGGAACAACTGGAGGATCTGATCAGCTAATGGAGGCCTTCTACCTATGATAAAACGCGGACAGTATTGTAAGAATTTGGAGCTGCCGTAAGTGGTGGGATCTACACCATGGTTGAGACTGTCAAAGCGAATGGGCTTGCCCCAATGAAGTATATAAAATATATTCTGGCTGAAATGCGGAGAAGTACGGTTAGTGATCAAACCACCGCAGATTAAATCGGTCAGTCAGTCTCAAGAGTTGATTTTTAAGAAAAAGCATAATCAATACAATGGAAAGCAGAGTAATCGGCAAGATGAGTGAAAATCCATTTAGAATACCGTTGAAAAGAGAACCTGCTAGGGCTCCTGCGACAAAGCTGCCTGCAATGAGAAAATAATGTCTGAAGTTTACAAGATGTCTGCGGTCCTGGACATGGATATATGCGCACAGTTCTTGTATTCCGCTGCGCAGATTTCCTGTACACATGACAGAAATATAGGACAGCCCATGAAGTGATCTGAAAGCCTGTGTCTGTAGAGCACAAATGAAGGATATGATAATGTTGGCCACTCGGTTTGAGCCGGCAGGAATAAACATACACACGGTCAGGAGAAGGATTTCTAGAATAAGTATGATATGTCTCCATTTTATATAGCTTGCCCTGCTCATACGCCGATGAATATTTTCTGCAAGAAATACGCCGAACAGAAACGATAAGATGGGGAGTATATAATAGGACGCACCCTGAAAATCCCCTTCTGCCAGTTGGATGCCCAGCAGAACGAGATTTCCGGTCTGACCATTGGAAAAAACCCCTCCCCTGTATAGATAAGTGTAAGCGTCGAGAAATCCTCCTGACATTGTCAGAAGAATCCCGACGATGAGGGTTTCTGAGATTCGTATTCTGTTATCTTCATGTTTAATCTCAGTTAGCATATTCTCCACTGATGGTTACCTCCCCGAGAATGTGCCCTTTCATTTTTCGGTACATCTCATTCATGTAGAATCCATCTTTCAGATCTAGTACAGTATCCAAGGCATAGACATGGATATCGTATATGTGCGGGGCATCCGGCGGAGCCATGCCTCCGTAGTAACTGCAGGATTCTGCCGGGTGGCTTCCGCCCTGTAAGCTCAGCCATGAGTTGACGCCCTGGACAAAATCATCTGCCGTCTGGCTTTCGTTTTCTCTCAATTCTGTTCTGCAGATATTTGCGGCAACCCAGTGTACCCATGTGAATCCACCGCTCACCGGGAAAGCATCTTTGTCGTCGATCACGACGGCAAAGCTTTTCGTTTCCTCCGGTGCGTCTTTGATGGACAGGGGGAGAGAATATGTCGGCATGCCGAGTTCGTTGCACGCACCCCTCTTTCCGTATTTGTCCTGAATGATTCCATTCACGATTCCACTGCTTGTTACTTTCATAGTTGTTCTCCTTTCCGCGGCGTTGGCTGTCAAGGGGTTCCATGCCGCTGACAATCTTATATATTATGCCGCCATCATACACTGGAAAAACAGAGAAGTACGTTGCTTTTGCAACGTGTCTGTAAAATTTATAATGTTTTTAACTGGAACCAGCTATGCCTGTAATCCAGAATCCCCTCTTTTTTCATTTTGGACAGTTCTTTGGAAAGGGCACAGCGGTCGACGGAGAGATAGTCTGCCATCTGCTGTCTGTCATAAGGGATAGTAAAAGAGGGAGTCCCATTTTTTTGATATTCCTCCGAGAGAAAGGCAGAGACTTTTTCCCTCAGGTTTCTGCGGGAGAGGATGTCTGCTTTTTTCATATAGTTTAGTTTTTTTTGGATGATTATGGTCATCAGGTTGTGATACAGTTTCAAAATCCCATTGTCACCGCGGCGTGCGGCATCCAGTATCTTCTGTGTCCTGATAAAAAGCAGGTTTGACGGCTCTACCGCGACAAGGGAGAAGAAAAGGGGAGTCCGGGAGATGCTGTGTGCTTCCCCGAACAGCGTATTCTTTGTAAATTCTGCAATAATATTCTGATTCCCCCAGAAATCTTCGGATATCATGTGAATCCTGCCCTCCAGAACGATTCCGGTATCTTCTATTACATCTTCCGGGTAGGAGAGAAACTCGCCGGAAGATGCATTTTTTATGTGGGGATAAAGTACTGTGTCAAGCCGGGCAAGTTCGTCCACTGTGATGCCCTGAAAAAGCGGAATGTGGGAAAGTATGTCTGCGTTCAGTATCATTTTACACCTCCGTTGCAAATACCACATACAAGTTATGGAAATGATACTACAATACGGACAAATTCGCAAGGAGGTGCAGAAAAATGGGAAAAGGACTGTTGGAAGGAGTAAAGGTTCTTGATCTGACGAGGGTGCTGGCAGGACCGTACTGTGGTATGATGCTGGCTGATATGGGAGCGGAGGTGATCAAAATAGAAGTGCCGGGTAAAGGAGACGATGCCAGAGGAAACTTCCCGATCATCAATGGAGAGAGCGCGTATTACATGAACTTAAACCGCAACAAGAGAGGGATGACCCTGAATCTGAAAAGCGAGAAGGGAAAGGACATTTTGCGTAGGCTTGTGTCCCAAAGCGATATCCTGATTGAGAATTACCGACCGGGCGTCATGGAAAAGCTGGGCTTGGGGTACGAGGATCTGAAAAAGGTCAATCCTGGGCTGATTTACGGCTGTGTATCAGGGTTTGGACATTATGGCCCCTATTCGCAAAGAGCCGGATACGATATTATCGGGCAGGCGATGAGCGGACTGATGAGCACCACCGGATGGCCGGGCGGGAAGCCAACCCGGACAGGAACTGCCATTGCCGATGTGATGGGCGGTCTGTCCTGCTGCACCGGGATCCTGGCAGCATATATCAACAGGATGAAAACCGGAGAAGGAGAGAAGGTAGATGTGTCTCTGGTGGATTCCATGGTATCCTCGCTTGAGATCATTAACATCATCTACCTATGTACCGGAAAAGTACCGGAGAGGATTGGAAACAGGTATGAGGCAATCTATCCCTATGATTCTTTTGAGGCTTCGGACGGTTCGGTGGTGATCGGAGCGGGAAATGACAAGCTGTTCGGACTGCTGTGTGAGCAGATGGAAAAGATAGAGCTGCTGGAGGATGAGCGGTTTTGCTGCAACAACAGCCGAGTGCTTCACCACGCTGAGCTTAAACCTATCATAGAAGAGTGGCTCCGGGATAAGAAGATTGATGATATCGTGGATTTGCTGCTGGATGCAGGAATTCCCGCCGCTCCCATCAATACGATCGACCGCGTTGCGAAAGATCCGCATATTGCGGGGGCAAGGGAGATGTTTGTTGAAATCGACCATCCGAAAGCCGGGAAACTAAAAATGACGGGAAACCAGATCAAGCTGACCAACCATAAGATCGATACATTTAGACCGGCTCCCACTCTGTCACAGGATACGGAAGAAATATTGAGGAAGTATCTGGATATGTCGGAAGAGGATGTAAAACTGCTGGTAAAAGAACAGGTAGTATAAAGGCGGGGAACACGAAATGACAATGACGGTACAGAGGTGCGGAACATGGGAATGACGATGACAGAAAAAATATTAGCCCGGGGATGCGGGCAAAAGAGTGTAAGGCCGGGGGAAATCGTATGGTGTAAAGTGGACGGCGCCATGATGGACGATATCCTTGGCCCCCGGGTAGAGATAGCGGAGAAACTAAAGGAGCTTGGGGCTTCCATATGGGACGCCGGCAGGGTCACCATTGTATCAGATCACTATACTCCGCCCGCTAACAGCAAACAGGCAGAAATCGTGAAATTTACGAGAGAGTGGGCGCGGCAGCATGGGGTCTCCAATTATTTTGAATTCGCCGGACCGTGCCATCAGGTCATGGTGGAAAATGGGCGCGTGTGCCCCGGGGATATTATTGTGGGAACAGATTCCCATACTTGTACATATGGCGCGCTGGGTGCCTTTTCCACAGGCATTGGGTCCACGGAGATGCTGGGAGTTCTTGTGACAGGAGAGATATGGCTGCGAGTACCGGAGAGCATCCGGATCGTTTTGCGGGGAGAGCTTCCTGAAAGTGTGATGGCAAAAGATGTGGCGCTGAAAGTGATCGGCACACTGGGGCATCATGGGGCAACCTACAAAGCCCTTGAATTTACTGGCGATACATTTGAAAAAATGATCATGGATGAGCGGCTGTGCATAGCCAACATGGCAGTGGAAGCAGGAGCTAAGAATGGGATTTTTCCGTTTGATGAAGTGACAGGGGATTATCTGAGAGAGCAGGGGACTCCCTGCGGCGAAGCCCTGGCAAGCGATGAGGACGCTGTGTATGCACAGACAGTCGAATTTGAATCAGAACAGCTTGAGCCTCTCTGCACATGTCCCCATGAGGTAGACAATGTAACGGAGATAAAGAACCTGGACAATGTAACGGTTGATCAGGCTTACATCGGTTCCTGCACCGGGGGACGGTATCACGATCTGAAGATGGCGGCGGATTTCCTGAAAGGAAAGAAAGTTGCCAGAGGGGTGAGGCTTTTAGTCTCCCCGGCTTCGGCGCAGGTTTGGAGACAGTGTGCAAAAGATGGGATACTAAATACACTGGCAGAGGCAGGGGCGGTCGTGCTGGCATCAAGCTGTGGGGCATGCCTGGGAGTGCATTCCGGAGCTATCGGATCCGGAGAAGTATGCGTGTCATCTACGAACCGGAACTTTATCGGCAGGATGGGGAGCAAGGAAGGGCAGATCTATCTGGCATCCCCTTTGTCTGTAGCAGCCAGCGCAGTCATGGGAAAACTGACGGACCCAAGGATGATATAAGGAGGAAACATGGAAAAAGAGAGTGGTGTATACAGAGGAAGATGCTTAAAATATGGGGATAATATTAATACGGACATTATTTCTCCCCCGATGTATATGGAGCTGCCCATAGAGCAGGCCGCCGCATATGCCATGAGTCCCATTGATCCGGAGTTTGCTTCAAAATGCAGACCGGGGGATATCTTTGTGGCAGAGGAGAATCTGGGCAGCGGATCCAGCCGGGAAACAGCGCCGCTGGCGCTAAAGGAGCTGGGCATCCGTATTGTTCTGGCAAAATCTTATGCAAGGATATTTTACCGCAACTGCATCAATCTGGGGATTCTTGCCATTGAATGCAGCCAGACGGACAAAATCGCCTATTTTGACGAGATAGAGATCGACTATAAAAAGGGAGTGATCACGAACAGGAGCAGTCAGGAGACATACAGGTGTCAGGCGATTCCAAATCATATTGTCGGTCTGACAGAAAAAGGCGGGCTTTTTGCCTGCCTCATGGAAAGGAGAGAGAAGGTAGATGGATCAGATATACATTTATGAAGTTGGACCAAGGGACGGTTGGCAGAATGTGGCGGAGCTGATTTCCACAGAGGAAAAAAAGAAGATCATTGATGGCCTGGCAGATGCAGGCGTCTCCCATATCCAGATCTGCTCCTTTGTTAGTCCCAGGGCGATCCCCCAGATGCGGGATGCCAAAGAGGTAGCAAAGTACTGTGTCAGCCGGTATCCGAATATAGATCTGCTGGCGCTGGTGCCGAATCTCCGCGGCGCAAAGGACGCGCAGGAGGCGGAAATCCGGCATCTCTCTTATGTGGTCTCTTTAAGCGAAAGCCACAATAAAGCAAACATAAACCGTACAAGGGAGGAGTCGCTGCAAGAACTGGAGAATATCATGGAGGCTTACCCTGATCTTAATATCTGCGTGGATATTGCCACTGCGTTCGGATGCCCCTTTGAGGGTAAACCGAAAGAAGGAGAACTGGCAAAATTCGCAGAGCAGGTGTATGGGATGGGAATAAGAGAAATCTGCCTGTGCGATACCATCGGTGCGGCAAATCCCCGCCAGGTGCGCGAGGAAATCCGCCGTGTGGAAAAAACCTGTCCGGAACTTGAACTCATGGTCCATATCCACGACACAAGAGGCATGGGACTGGCATGTACGCTGGCGGCGGCTGAAGCCGGGGTCACCAAAGTCCAGTCTACCCTGGGAGGACTGGGCGGATGTCCTTTCGCCCCGGGGGCATCGGGCAACACAGCGACAGAAGATCTTGTATATATGTTCCAAAATATGGGATATGATACAGGGATCGACTTTGGCAGGCTGCTGAAGCTGTCAAAATACCAGAAGTCTGTCATACAGGGGAATTACAGCGGACATCATATGATGATCCAAATGATGCAGGAATATGGAGAGAAGGGGGACGGACAGATATGCACAGCCAGATGAATATGATACGGTGTGCCATTGTGCGAGGTGGCACGAGCAAAGGAATCTTTATCATGGAGAATGAACTCCCAGTGGACCCGAAGGAAAGAGACCGTGTGCTCCTCTCTGTTTTCGGAAGCCCGGATATCCGTCAGATTGATGGCCTGGGCGGCGCGGACGTGCTCACCAGCAAACTTGCAATAATCTCTCCGTGCCGCACAGGCGAGGCGGATGTGGATTATACATTCGGACAGGTCAGCATTGAAAAAGCCTTCATCGACTACGGCGGCAACTGTGGGAATATTTCATCAGCAGTAGGTGGTTTTGCCATTGACATGGGACTTGTCCGTGCAGTGGAGCCGGTTACAACAGTCAGGATACGCCTGACAAACACGAACCGCATCCTGACGGCTTCTGTTCCTGTAACCGATGGAAAGGCCGCGGTGGAAGGAGACTATCACATTGATGGAGTCCCCGGTACCGGGGCGAAAATCACTCTGGACTGGTCAGAGACAGCGGGCGGTATCACAGGAAATGTCCTGCCAACTCGAAGAGCGCAGGATATCATATCCGCAGACGGCAGAAACTACAGGGTGTCTGTAGTGGACGCGGGAAATATCGTGGTCTTTGTCCATGCCGGGGAACTGGGGCTTAAAGGGACGGAAACACCGGAACAGATTGAAAGGGACAGCGGGCGAATGCGGCTTATCGAGCGGATCAGGGGAGAAGTATGCACGAAGATCGGTCTGGTGAAGCGGTGGGAGGATGCACAGAAAGTGACGCCGTTTCAGCCGTTTTTTGCGATTGTCAGCAAAGAACGCAGCCATGAGTGCTTCAATGGGCGGAAAATAGAAGAGGGAGAAAGCCACATAACCTCCCGGATCGTATTTATGGGACATATGCATAAAGCCTACCCTGTCACAGGAACCGTGGCTACTGCAGCTGCGGCGAGGATACCGGGCAGTGTGGTATATGATCTGCTAAGTGATAAGGCACATAATGAGCCTGTGCTTAAGATCGCCCACCCGTCCGGCATAATAGAGGCGGAAGCCCGGGTGTCTGTGCGGGATGGGAAAATAAGTGTGGAGAAGATTGGAATATACAGAACCGCGAGAATGATAATGGATGGGTATGTGTATGTGAGAAAAGAAAGGAGAAATTGCTGTGAAACAAAAGCAAAAATGGATTAGTTTATTTCTGGCATGCTGCCTGTTTTTAGAGCTGATGCCGACAGTGGTGCAGGCGGCGGGATCCGGCAGGGCAATACAGTCTGGCGCCAGTGTCCTGCAGGCGAACGCAAACAGCGAAAAGGCCGCAACCGTGTATTATGGTAAAAATAATTCAAATAGTCCTGCCGCATGGCGTGTGATCGGCTATAATGGCAGCAGCGGTATGGCAAGCTCGGCAGGGAATATGACTCTGCTTTCGGCAGGAAACATGGGAACAAGCAGTTATGGAAACGAATATGGAGGAAACAATATCTATGCATCCAGCATTCTGAAAAGCAAGGTTGACGACATCGCCAGCAAGCTGACGGAGCAGGAGCAGGATGCAGTTGTAAAAAGAACTCTTGAAGTTGGGAAATAAAATGGCGACAGTACCGCCGGGGTGGCGGATACACAGGTAGACAACGCCCTGCTCTGGCCCCTTTCCACAGTGGAGGCAAAACAGCTCAACAGCAGCTTACGGCAGCTCGACACCACAAATACAGGCTGGGCAATATATCGGTGGTGGCTCCGGTCGCCCGGTTACTATGTCGACCATGCGGCTTATGTATCGGGCAATGGCAATGTCGATTCTTATGGGGGCTTTGTCCCTTCTGTATATGGTGTGCGGCCCGCTTTTTACTTAAATCTGGATTCTGTCCTCTTTACATCTGCCGCCACAGGCGGCAAGTCAGGCGGCTCAGACTCTGCCAGCGCTGGCGCGTTAAATCCGGTTTCGGACTACAACGGTACGGAATGGAAGCTGACCCTGCTGGACAAAAGCAGAGAGGGGTTCGCCATTGGCACAACAGGGATAGACGGAAACACCCTCACCGTTGGATATTCCGGAGCACTTGTGGGAGAAAATGAGTATGTTTCCGCTGTTGTGACAGACGGAAGTAAAAACATCACTTACTACGTCAGGCTGAAACATACAGCGACTCCCGGTGATGAAAATGGCACCATCTCTGTGACGCTGCCTGAGGAAGTCCTGGTTGCCGTTGACGACACCATATTTGACATGGGAGCGGATACTTATACTTATGACAGTACTTCAGGCGCTTTTCTCCTTAAAGACTCTGCCATAAATGGCGACATTATCATTGAAGCCTCAGGCAAGACGGACATAAAGGCTCCAAATGTAACTGCAACTGTAAGCGATGGTGAAAATCCGCCTGTCGCGTATACCGGTACATGGACAAATAACGATGTGACCTTTACGGTTTCCGGTGCATCCGCCCCGAGCGGCATTGCGAAATATCAGTATTCTGCAGATGGCGGAAAAGACTGGAATGACATGACCGCAAACCCGGCGACAGCCGAAGCTGATATAGAGCCAGCGAGTGTAACAGAGGCAGCCATGACAGTTTCCACTGAGTCTGCAGACACAAACGGCACTTCCTATATCTTCCGTGCTGTGTCCAATGCCGGTACAGAGGGTACTCAGACCGGCTCGGTCGTGGTAAAGATTGATAAGACCAACCCGGCTGTCACAGTATCAGGCAATACAGAGGCTTATCTGCGAAGTGATAATGTTGCCGTTACCGCGTCTGATGAGCTGTCCGGCGTTGCCAGGGTTGAGGTGTCCGCAGGAGACAGCGGCAGCTATACAGACATCACGGATTCCTATGAAAGTGGGTATAAAATCACGTCAAACGGCACTTACACCTTCAGAGTAACGGACGAGGCCGGCAATGAAGTCACAGACAGTATCCTCTATGACAAAATTGATACGGAAAAGCCGGCAGCAGTAATCGCAGCAAAGTCCGGCTCTGCGCCATACACAAGTGGCGAGTGGATGAACAGTGATGTCACCCTCTCAGTTTCCAACACAAACACCGCAAATCTCGGGGAAACTGGCTTCGAGTACAAGGAAGGTGACGGAGAATGGCGGACATACAACGGCTCCATTACTGTTTCCCAGGATACAGGTGAAAACGGCACTGTCTATACCTTCCGGGCTATCAGCGCCAGCGGGGTAGAGGGCGAGGGAGCGTTCATCACCGTTAAGCTGGACAAAACGGCGCCGGATGGAGATATCAAGATCCGGAAGAATTCCGTTAAGGATTTCATCAACAACATCAGCTTTAACCTGTTCTTCAGGGAAAGCGTGGATGTGGAGATTACGGCGGAGGACGCTCTCAGCGGCATGAGATCTATCGAGTATCACCGCAGCGAGAAGGTCCTCACTGAGCAGGATATTGCCGGGATTTCCGACTGGACGGACTATGCTTCCGTTATCCGTGAGACCGCGCAGGACGCAGAAAAGTTCATATATTATGTCAAAATCACGGACCAGGCAGGCAATGTGAGCTGCTTTGCATCCAACGGCGCCGCCTTTGACCTGACGTCTCCTGTTATCTCCGGCGTGACGGAGGGAGAAGTCTATTACACTACCCAGAAGGTGCAGGCAGCGGATGCGAATCTGGACAGCGTGACTGTAAACGATACGTCTGTGGCAGCGGAAACATTCCTTGCCGGAAACACTGATGCCACATACAGGATCCTGGCAAAGGACAGGGCAGACAATGAAAGCGCCGTCACAGTCACAATGAGGCCAACGGCAAGCCTGGCGGAAGCGATTGCCGGGATCACTCTTGAAAATGTGACCTCTGAACATGAAGAAAAGCTCCAGAAGTATCTTACAGGCCTGAACATAAGACTTGGGGATGAAAATGCCACAGAGGAAGAAAAAGCCATCATCCAGGGGCTTGCAGAGGACGCGCAGAAGCTGCTGAACAGGATCGAGGCAGCGAGACAGGCGGGCAGCACAGAGCCGATCCAAAAGGCGGAGACCATCACGCCGGATACAGTCATGCTGACGGATAGAGAGACTCTGGAAGCCGCGCAAGGAGATATTGAGTATGCGCTGACCAACTATGGAAGGAACTACACACAGGAAGAATCAGCAAGACTTGATAAAATACAGCAGCAGAGCAAAACCGCTATTGCAGTCATTCAAAGGGTTGAAGCGGTTGAGAGCGCTATTGCGGCTCTGCCCGATTCCGTAAGACCGGACGACACGGAAACAGAAATGCAGATATACGCTGCAAGGGACATGTACGACGCGTTAAGCGTATACGAACAGTCTCTCGTTTCCCGGGAATCGTCAGAGAAGCTGGAACGTCTGCTGGCACAGCTTAAAGATTACCGCATCATCCAGAGCAGCAGTATCTGGATCCGGGGGAGCACCGCAGGGCATACCGTTACCGCAAACGGAGCGTACAGCAAGTTTACCGGGATCAAAGTGGATGGCGAAGCCACAGGCACCTTTACTGTTGTGGAAAAACCGGCAGAACAATCCCAACCGACAGAGCCGTCTGATTCAACGCAGCTGACTCAGTCGACTCAATCGGACCAAACGGCTCAACCGATTCAAACGACTCAACCGGACCAAACGGCTCAACAGGACAGGACAGCCAGCCGGAACAGCGCTTCCCCTTCTACCGGGGATGATCTTCATGGAACGTTTCTGATGATGCTCATGCTGATTTCCAGCGGCGCGGCAGTCGTGCTCGTAATGAGGAAAGCGGGGCGCAGAGGAAGGAGATGAGGTTTCGGTCTTTGCAGCGCCGGTCCGGAGCTTAGAATGCTTTTTTACCTGGGGAGGTTCTATGCCTTAAAATATTACTCCAAATTCGGGAATACGAATATCGGCAATGCCAGAATGGATATGGAAACAGCTTTTGAACAGACACAGGCAGATCCCGTTGTAAAATGCGGCATAAAAAATAAAGAAATCATAAACTGGCACTCGATGCTTGACATGGCTAATAACTCTTGCTATATTACTAGTAGAACACGGAAGATTCATCGTGTTTATCCGTATGCCGGAAAGCAGAAACAGATTTTTTGAGCGTTCCACGCATAGGTATGAAGGAGGAAATCGCCATGAATATCAATAAATTTACGCAAAATTCATTGCAGGCTGTCCAGAACTGTGAGAAGATCGCCGCGGACAACGGCAATCAGGAGCTGGCGCAGGAGCATCTGCTCTGCGCCCTGCTCACGCAGGATGACAGCCTGATCTTAAAATTACTTGAAAAAATGAGCATCCAGGGGCAGCTTTTTATCAACAGAGTACAGCAGGCGATCGATAAGCGCCCAAAGGTCCAGGGCGGTCAGGCTTATGTGGGTCAGGATCTCAATAACGTTCTCATCCACGCGGAAGATGAAGTGAAGCAGATGGGAGACGAGTATGTGTCCGTGGAGCATCTGTTTCTTGCCCTGTTAAAATATGCGAGTAAAGATATGAAGCAGATTTTCCGTGAGTTTGGAATCAGCCGGGAGGGATTTCTCCATGCGCTGTCCACGGTCAGGGGAAACCAGAGGGTGACCAGCGACAACCCGGAAGCGACCTATGATACGCTGAATAAATACGGTCAGGATCTTGTGGAGAGGGCGAGAGACCAGAAGCTGGACCCGGTCATCGGACGTGACGAAGAAATCCGCAACGTGATCCGCATCCTTTCTCGTAAGACGAAGAACAACCCGGTGCTCATCGGGGAGCCCGGCGTCGGAAAGACAGCGGTCGTGGAAGGTCTTGCCCAGAGGATCGTCAGCGGGGATGTGCCGGAAGGACTGAAGGAAAAGACCATATTTTCCCTTGATATGGGAGCTCTTGTGGCAGGCGCGAAATACCGGGGCGAGTTCGAGGAGCGTTTGAAAGCCGTCCTTGAAGAAGTGAAGAACAGCAACGGCAGGATCATCCTGTTTATTGATGAACTTCATACTATAGTGGGGGCCGGGAAAACTGACGGCGCCATGGACGCGGGCAATATGCTAAAGCCCATGCTGGCAAGGGGTGAGCTGCACTGTATTGGCGCCACCACACTGGACGAATACCGGCAGTATATTGAAAAGGACGCTGCCCTTGAGAGGCGTTTCCAGCCGGTCATGGTGGATGAGCCGACCGTGGAGGACGCCATCTCGATCCTGAGAGGGCTGAAAGAGCGGTACGAAGTGTTCCACGGCGTGAAGATAACGGACAGCGCTCTCGTGGCGGCTGCGACATTGTCCAACCGTTATATCTCTGACCGTTTTCTGCCGGATAAGGCTATTGACCTGGTAGACGAGGCGTGCGCCCTCATCAAGACGGAGCTGGATTCCATGCCCACAGAGCTTGACGAACTGAGGCGGCGCGTTATGCAGCTTGAGATCGAAGAAGAGGCGTTAAAGAAAGAGGACGACCGTCTGAGCCGGGAGAGGCTGGAGCACCTGCAGGAGGAGCTTGCCGGGCTGAAAGAGGAATATGCGGGCAAAAAAGTACAGTGGGAGAATGAAAAGACCTCTGTGGAGCGTGTCCAGAAAATCCGTGAGGAGATCGAGCAGGTCAACAAGGACATCCAGAAAGCACAGAGGGAGTATGACTTGAACAGGGCGGCGGAACTCCAGTACGGAAGGCTGCCTCAGTTACAGAAACAGCTCGAAGAAGAGGAAGAGAAGGTAAAGGCAAAAGACCTGTCTCTTGTCCACGAGGCTGTGACGGATGAGGAGATTGCCCGCATCGTGTCTCGCTGGACCGGTATCCCTGTGGCAAAACTAAATGAGAGCGAGAGAAACAAGACTCTCCATCTGGCGGATGAACTGCATAAGAGAGTGATCGGACAGGACGAAGGCGTGGAGCTTGTGACCGAGGCGATCATCCGGTCAAAAGCGGGCATCAAAGATCCCAGCAAGCCCATCGGTTCTTTCCTGTTCCTCGGTCCTACCGGCGTGGGCAAGACAGAGCTTGCCAAAGCGCTTGCCCAGAGTCTGTTTGACGATGAGAACAACATGGTCCGCATCGACATGAGCGAGTACATGGAGAAATATTCTGTGTCCAGGCTGATCGGAGCGCCTCCGGGATATGTGGGGTACGATGAAGGCGGTCAGCTTACCGAGGCGGTGCGGAGGAAACCCTACTCTGTCGTATTGTTCGACGAGGTGGAGAAGGCGCACCCAGATGTGTTTAACGTGCTTCTCCAGGTGCTGGACGATGGGCGTATCACAGATTCCCAGGGGCGCACCGTGGACTTTAAAAACACCATCCTTATCATGACCTCAAATATCGGTGCGAACTATCTGCTGGAGGGTATCCGGGACGACGGATCTATTGATGAGAACTGCCAGGAAATGACCATGAATGACCTGAGAGCGCATTTCCGTCCGGAGTTTTTGAACCGGCTGGATGAAATAATCATGTTCAGGCCATTGACGAAACAGGATATCCGTGCCATTATTGATTTGTTGATAGCAGATGTGAACCGGCGGCTTGAGGAGAAAGAACTTAAGATCGAACTGACGGAGGCCGCGAAAGATTTCGTGGTGGAAGGCGGGTACGATCCCATGTACGGCGCAAGGCCGCTGAAGAGATATCTGCAGAAGAATGTGGAGACACTTGCCGCGAAGCTGATCCTTGGCGGAAATGTAGGCAGGGAGGATGTCATACTGGTTGATGCTGCAAAAGGCAGGCCGACTGCCAGCGTGAAGGGACAGATCACTGCCTCAAAATAAGATCCCGATCCTCTGCGGCAGTACGAGGATGCAGCGGCAGTGCGAAAGGACGGATACGTCAGATGGCGCCCATTATCTTTCATATTGATGTGAATTCGGCTTATCTGAGCTGGACTGCGGTGGAACAACTGAAGAACGGAGCTAAGGTGGATCTGCGCGAGATACCGGCGATCATCGGCGGGGACCAGAAGTCCCGCCATGGCGTGGTGCTCGCCAAATCCCCCGAGGCGAAAAAATATGGCATCCGCACAGGGGAACCTGTCGCGAATGCCTTTCGTAAGTGCCCGAACCTTGCCATGTATCCTCCGGATCGCAAGATGTACCGGGAGAAAAGCAGGATGCTCATGGAATATCTTCGGACATTTACGAAAGAGATCGAGCAGGTTAGCGTGGATGAGTGCTATATGGATTTTACGTCCATTGCGGACCGGTACCATTCTCCGGTGGATGGGGCGCTGGAAATCAAGGATGGGATAAAAGAGCGGTTCGGCTTTACAGTGAATATCGGCATCTCCACCAACAAGCTGCTTGCGAAGATGGCGTCGGATTTCCAGAAGCCCGACCGGATACACACTCTCTTTCCCGAGGAGATACAGATGAAGATGTGGCCCCTGCCCATCGGGGAGCTGTACATGGCAGGCCGCTCCAGCGTGGAGACGCTGAAAAAGCTGGAGATCAACACGATCGGAGATCTGGCCCAGGCAGATCCGAGACTCATCATGCTCCATCTGAAAAGCCATGGGAAGATGCTGTGGGAATTTGCCAACGGCAGAGGCGCGGATGTGATCCAGGCAGAGCCGGAGGAGGCAAAAGGCATCGGTAATTCCACCACTCTCAGGGAGGATGCGGAGACAGAGCAGGAAGTGTACGCTGTCTTTGAGGAGCTGGCTCGAAGTGTGGGAGGACGGCTGAAAAAGGCGGGGAAGAAAGCGGGCATGGTGAGCATGGAGATTAAATACCATGATTTTCGCACTGTCTCACATCAGATGCAGCTCGAAAAGCCGTCCAATGATACAAAGCGACTGCAGGAGACCGCGTATAGCCTGTTCCTTGAGGTGTGGAGCGGAGAGCCGGTGAGGCTGCTGGGGATACGGACGTCAAAGCTGTCGGATGAGTCGGAGCCGGAGCAAATTTCCATTTTTGACCTGAAGCCGCCCGAAGAGCCGGATGAAAAGCATAAACGTTTGAAAAAAGCCATGGATGAGCTCAATGCCAGGTTTGGCGATGGCGCGGTCGTGAAGGCAAGCCGGATGAAAAAGGATGTCAACACATTGAAAAAGGGCGGCAATACACTGAAAAAGGAAAGCGTTAGAGGAAATGATGCTGATGAAGGAAAAAAACTATAATCTGGAGCTGATCCGGATGGTGTCGTTTGTTCTTGTGATCGTCATTCATGTGACGAATTATTTCTGCCGGGCATATGGGGAGATCTCCCGGGGAGAGTATCTGTTCTCGCTTGTCCTGGACACGGCGGCAAGAGTCAGTGTCCCCTGTTTCTTTATGATATCGGGAGCCCTTCTGCTGGGGCGGGATGAGCCGCTGCAAAAGCATGTCCGCAGACTGTTAAGGTTCCTGGCCGTACTGATCGTGTGGAGCGCGGTTTATTATTTGTGGAACAGATTTTATATGAGAACCTCCTATGATATGAGGAATATCCTGTCGGATCCGGTAGAGGAGCATCTGTGGTACCTGTATGCGATGATACCGATATACCTGGTCCTGCCGTTTCTCCAGACGATGTGCAGGGGGATGAGCATGAAGCTGGAGAAGGTGTTTCTGGCAGTGATCACATTTGCAGTGGTCATAAACTTCCTGCTTGGCCTTGGGGGACAGGAGCTGTATTATGACGTACCGCTGGTCGGTGACAGATGCTATGTGTATTATATGTTTGCGGGATATTATCTCTATAAATACCGGAAACATATCCCTCTTGGCCAGAAGCAGGCCCTTGTCATCTGTCTGCTGAGTCTGGCTGCGGATGTGGCGGTAACGCTGGGAGTGACTGTAAGCCAGGGCGATCATTATGAGGGAGCCCTCACATATGAAAACATTTTTATAATCCTGGCTTCGGTGACATTTTTCCTGTTTATGCTCCGGCTGGGGAAGGGGCGTCTCCGGCTCGGAGAGCGGGGGCGGAAGGTGACCGATCTGTTCTGCGCATGTTCGTTTGGCATTTATCTCATACATATCCTGTTTCTGGATAATTATAAAAAATATGTGGAAGCGGAGGACTTGTCCGCGTGGATCGCTGTGCCCCTGCTGACAGCGGGCATCACGGGAGTGTCTTTCGCCTGTGTGTGGGTGATGAGACGGTTCGCGCCCGGGAGAAAGATAACTTAAGGCAGAAAAGATAACTTAGGACAGAAAAGATAACTACGAGAGAAGATAATAATGGAGGAAAAGGGCACTATGGGAGTATTAAGAGTGATCGATGCATCATCCCACCAGGGGAGTATGGACCAGGCGGCAATGGATTTTGACGCGCTTATTGTAAAAGCGACGGAGGGGACATCCTATGTCAATCCCTATTGTGATGGAGAGTTCCAGAAGGCGCTGGAACTGGGGAAAAAACTGGGCGTGTACCATTTCGCGCGCAATGCCAGCGGGAACAGCGCCCAGGCAGAAGCGGATTTTTTCATACAGAATACGCAGAACTACATAGGAAAAGCCATTCCGGTCCTTGACTGGGAGGATACGGATACATCGAATGTGACATGGGCGCTCGAGTGGCTGCAGAGGGTGGAGAAGGCATACGGCTGTAAGCCCCTTATCTACATGTCCGAGTCCGTTGTAAACTGCTATGACTGGTCAGCGGCAGCGGCAGGGGGCTATGGTCTGTGGTGCGCGAAATATGCGGACTATATCCCGGATTACAACTGGGATATGGCAGGTGCGGGACCGGCCCCCTCTGTGAAATGGTGGCCCGTGGCCGCGCTCTGGCAGTGGACGTCTGTGGGGCGTCTGGATGGGCATGAGGGGAATCTGGACTGCTCTGTGTTCTATGGAGACCGAAAGGCATGGGATCAATATGTGGGAGGCATGGAGACCGTGCAGTCTGTCCCGCCTGCATTTGGCAGAGCACTGCCGGAACAATCCACGCTTGAGCTGGCGGAAGCGGTCATGAAGGGTGTGTATGGAAATGGGGATGAGCGCAGAACGGCTCTGGGCTCCAGATACGGCGAAGTCCAGGATATGATCGATCACGTTGCGTCCGCGTCTGTTGACACACTGGTAAATGAAACGCTGGCGGGAAAATACGGCAACGGAGAGACAAGGAAGATCGTTCTGGGCGCAAGATACGCTGCGGTGCAGGAACGGATCAACAATCAATAGACCAGAAGGACTGGCAAATCTTTAGAATTTCTTTATAATCTTCTATCAGCCTCCTTAAGATTTACAGGCTATCCTGTAAACAGTGAAAGGGGGCTGTATTTTATGTCAATTCAAGAGCTTACTGATTATTTTATCCAATATGGCGCTTTTTTCATCTATCTGATCGTACTGTTAGAATATCTGAACCTTCCGGGATTTCCCGCCGGGGTCATCATGCCCCTTGCCGGCATCTGGGCGGCAAGAGGAGAGATCAGCTTTCCCCTTGTAATGCTGCTCACCGTGGCGGCGGGACTTACAGGGAGCTGGGCGCTGTACCTGCTGGGAAGATACGGCGGAGGCAGGGTGCTGGGATTTTATTTTAAGAAATTTCCCAAGCACCAGCCGATGATAGAAAAGAAGATGGAATTTCTAAGACAGAGGGGCTGTACCGGGGTGTTTGTGAGCAAGCTGCTCCCCATGGTCAGGACGCTCATCTCGATCCCGGCGGGGATGGTCAGGATGAATTTTACAAAGTATACACTCAGCTCGCTGGGAGGGATATTTCTCTGGAACCTGGCTTTTGTGGGTGCAGGATATTTCTTTGGCGACGCGGCGATCGAGTTCTTTATATAGATGACACAGAAGGAGGCTAGGGGTATGAGGATCGCGATGCTGACAAATAATTACAGGCCGTTTGTGGGCGGCGTGCCGATCTCGGTGGAGCGGCAGGCGCAGGAACTGGTGAAGCTGGGGCATGAGGTGACGGTTTTCGCTCCATATTATGGGGATACGGCGTCTGAAAGGGAAGAGATGCTCCGTGCGGACGCGGCGGCCCCGGAGAGGGTGGTGCGTTACCGGACACAGACAAGGAAAATGGACAACGGCATGGTCTATCCGGCATTATTTCCGTCTGAGATCATCCGGGCGTTTGAGAATGAGACGTTTGACTGCATCCATGTGCATCATCCCATGTTTGTCGGGCCGCTGGGGGTAAAGCTGGGGAGAAAATATAGGATACCGGTCATCTATACATGTCATACACGCTATGAAGATTATCTTCATTATATCCCCCTGCTCCGCATAAACAGCGACAGTTCGAATATCAGGAAAAAAGCCGTGGGATGGATCAGGAGAAAAGTGATCCCATCCTATATGAGATGGTTTGCAGACCAATGCGATCTGGTGCTGGCTCCGTCAGCGGGGATGCAGCGGGTGCTCAGAGGCTATGGGATGACCAGCCGTTCAGCCGTATTCCCTACAGGACTGGAGGAGCGCTTTTTCCAGACAGATGAGAGCCGGGCGCAGGAGATACGGAAGCAATACGGAAAAGGGAAAAAGCATCTTCTTATCACAGTGTCCCGCCTGGAAAAAGAGAAGAATTACGGATTCCTTTTGAGAGGGATCGCGGATATCCGCCAGCGCATCGGAGATGATTTTCATGTGCTGCTCTTAGGAGAGGGCAGTCAGGAATCAGAGCTGAAGGTGAGGACTTCTCTCCTGGGAATCCGGGATATGGTCACGTTTGCGGGAAATATTCCGAATGAGGAGGTCAGAGATTATCTGGCAGCAGCGGACCTCTTTCTGTTTGCGTCCACGTCTGAGACACAGGGGATCGTGCTGGCGGAAGCATTTGCGGCGGGTACGCCGGTTGTTGCCGTCCGGGCAGTCGGGACAGATGACATTATAGAAAACGGAGTGAACGGATTTCTCACGGATGAAAGAGAATCCGAATGGGCTGACCGCGCGGCGGAAATTCTCTGCGGAGATAAGATGGAAGAAATGAAAAATGCTGCGAGAGCGTCTGCCGAAAATTACCGTTCGTGCAGGCTTGCCATATATGAGGAGATGCTCTACAATCAATGTATCTGTGAAAAACTGGCAGAGGGCAGAAGAAGCGCGTGGATCAGCGGATCACAGCAGGACGGAAAGGAAGAGGTGCGTTATGAGTCTGAGGAAGAATGCGGAGAACATTCTGCAATGGCTGTTCACTAAATATCTTGCCCTGATCGGCCGGACCGTGAAGATCGAGTGGCATGAGGAAAATACATACGGCGACAGCCAGATCTTCGGATTCTGGCATGAAGACAGCTTTTTTATGAATCTTGTACTGGAGGAACTGTCTCACAAGACCACCCCGGTGGATGTGATCGTGACAGCAGATACAAGAGGAAATTATATTGAACATATGATAAAGAAGTGCGGCGGCAGCGCCCTGAGAGTGCCGGATGGTTATCGGGCGTTCGCGGCGCTGAAGAAGATCGTTCAGGACTCTTATGAAAAGGCTCATTCCATCGCTGTTGCTCTGGACGGACCGCTGGGACCCAGGCACGAACCGAAGAAGCTGGCGTTTTATCTGTCAGAGCATGCGGAAGAAGAGTTCGTAGGGATCAGCCTGTCCTATTCTTCCTGCTTCCGGCTGAGGCGAAGATGGGATAAATATGTCATTCCGCTGCCATTTGCCAAGGTGACGGTGGCAGTGAAAAATTATGGCGTCGTACAGAAAAACGCGATCCCGCCGCTTCCGGTGGACGCGGAAATCGTGAGTGGGGTCAGACCCGTTCCGGAGAGGGCGTGACCCCTATGGGGAGAATTTTCAGGTAAAAGGAGAGAATGAGGATAAAATGGAGACAAATCATGTTTTGATCGTTGAGGATGACAAGGAGATACGAGAAGGCGTCCAGATCTATCTGCAGAGCCAGGGATATAAAGTTTTCCAGGCGGCGGACGGCATTGAGGGTCTGGAGGTCCTGGACAGAGAGGAGATCCATCTTGCGATCGTGGATATCATGATGCCCCGCATGGACGGAATACGGATGACGATGAAGCTAAGGGAAAAATACGATTTCCCGGTGATCATGCTTTCAGCAAAATCAGAGGAAGTGGATAAGATCACAGGTCTGAATATTGGCGCGGACGACTATGTGACAAAGCCGTTCACTCCTATGGAGCTGATGGCGAGAGTGAATTCTCAGCTGCGCCGTTATCGAAAATTCCTTGAGAAGCTGACGCCAAAGGACAATGTCCATGTCATAGGCGGACTGGAGATCAATGAGGAATCCGTGGAAGTGACCATGGATGGAAATCCGGTAAAGCTCACCCCGATTGAATACAAGATACTGCTCCTTCTGGCAAAGAACCCCGGAAGAGTGTTTTCCGCGGAGGAGATCTATGAGCGGGTGTGGCAGGAGAAGGCGATCAACACGGACACGATCATGGTCCATGTGAGGAACATCAGAGAGAAGATCGAGATCGATCCAAAGAATCCGAAATATTTAAAGGTGGTGTGGGGTGTTGGATACAAGATCGAAAAACAGCCGTAAGGCGGGCGTTATCGCAGTCGCACTGCTGCTCGCGTTTTGCTCTGTCATGATGCTGAGAGGGTATCCGCAGATGTCTTCTTATCTGGAGAGCGCAGAATCGGAAGAGTCGGCATACGAGGAAGCTCTCTATGGAATGGGCGGGGATCTGGCAGAAGGAAATTATATTCTCTACAACGAATATGCAAAGTCAACGGATCCCGGCGAGGTGCTTGATGAGTTCGGACAGAGAAAATTTGACCTGACGAGAAAATATATGGACTGTGACGTGTTTGCCGCAGCGGAGGACAGTGGAGAAAACGAGATCGGAGAACTAACGGATGATACTGCCTCCGAGGGAGAAAGCGCCTCTGCAGGAGAGGCAGCAGCAGGAGATACATCCGCAGGAGACACAGCCACAGGAGCTGCTTCCACAGCAGAAGATACAGCCGCGGGAGCTGCAGCCACAGCAGACACGGCTTTTGAACAGGAAGAACATCTGGGGATGAAGGCTCTCCTGGATAATACGTCAGAAGAGGTCCAGGAACAGCTTACGGCTCCGGAGACAGACCGCTACGCGGTCCGGGTGCGGTATACATTTTCAGGCGACGGACTGCTCTCCGGGGTCCAGGTGGACGGAACCCTGCTTTCTCCACAGGAGGCTTACAATCTTGAGTACAGTTATATCCATGAGGCGGAGATCGTGGAGGATACCTATGGGATATCCAGCATATCAGTGCCAACGGATGTCGCGGTCATTTATGGGATAACACAGGAAAATCTTGACGCGTATGCAAGAGCCGGTAATCTGATGTATGCGGATATTTACAGCCTGAACAGCTATGGGGCGTACAATGACACTCTGGAGGTCTTAAGCCTTCTGGTGATGGCCGCGGCGCTTCTCCTGCCCCTGAGCAGGCGGCTGGATATCAGTGGGCTTAAGATGTTTGCCGTTCCTTTTGAGATTCCGGCGGTTGCCCTCTTCCTCTGCCTTTGCAGCGATCTGTATTTCTGGCCCATGCAGGTGGTGTACGGAACTCTGACAGGAACCATCCTGCCAACAGCGCGGGACGGCGGGCTGGAGTTCCCGGCAGTGGCGCTCAACTTCTTTATGTGGACGCTGGTGTTCGGCGTGCTGTTCTGGATCACGACATCGTTAAGAGCAATGGTGCGTATGAAAAGCGCATATTGGAAGGAGCGGACGCTGACTGCCAGACTGATCGGCCGCATCAGGAATCGAGGTGGTGAAAATGGCGGGACTATGACACGGAAGGCAGAAGGTGTTTTCCGGAAAGCAAAGGCGTTTATTTCCAGACAATATGACGCTCTTCTGCATCTGGATTTCCAGGATAAGGCAAACCGCACGATCCTGAAGGTGGTGATCATCAACTTTGTGATCCTGTGTATTGTGTGTGTCTTCTGGCTTTATGGAATATTCGCGTTGATAGTATATTCCACGATCCTGTTCTTCTTCCTGAGGAAATGCACAAAAGATCTGCAGGAGAAATATAAACTGCTCCTGAGATCTACGAACCAGCTTGCGGATGGCCGCCTGGATGTGCCCATCGAGGGGGATATCGGCCTGTTCAATCCGATCCAGGAGGAGTTAAAGAAGATTCAGAAAGGCTTTAAAAAGGCAGTTGACGAAGAAGTGAAAAATGAGCGGATGAAGACGGAGCTTGTGACGAATGTGTCTCATGACCTGAGGACGCCGCTGACCGCCATCATAACTTATACGGATCTGCTTAAAAATGAAAAAGACGAAGAGAAACGCAGAGAATATGTGGAAGTGCTGGAGAAAAAGTCCCTGAGGCTGAAAGTGCTGATCGAAGACCTGTTTGAGATCAGCAAGGCAGCCAGCAAGAGTGTTGCCATGCACTTTATGAAAGTAGATATCGTGAACCTTCTGAAGGAGGTGGGTCTTGAAAATGACGGTAAGATAAAGGAGGCGAATCTGGAGTTCCGGTGGAAGCTGCCCGAGCACAAGATCGTTATGTGGCTGGACAGCCAGAAGACCTACCGCATCTTTGAGAACCTCATCGTGAATATTACAAAATATGCGATGCCTCACACGAGGGTCTATATTGAGATGACAGAGCAGGAGAATACTGTGCATATCTCTATGAAAAATGTGTCGGCATTCGAATTGGATTTTAATACAGACGAGATCACGGACCGGTTTGTCCGCGGGGATTCTTCAAGAAATACAGAAGGCTCCGGACTGGGGCTTGCTATTGCCAAGAGTTTCGCGGAGCTCCAGCACGGCACGCTTAAGATATCTACCGAGGCAGATCTGTTCAAAGCGGATATCACGCTTCCCAGGTTGGAGATCCCTCCGAAGGAGCAGGCGCTCCAGACGGCTCAGCCGGGACAGGAGATGCCGGCAGGGCAGGTTGGAACAAGTGTAAATATCTGAGGGATCCAGACAAAAATGTCTATAAAAACCGTCAGGGTAGTTACTCTGGCGGTTTTTTGTGTTATGATGAAAGAAAGATACTGATGTTTCCGGAGAAAATATCCGGAAGCGCAATAAAACCAGAGAGGAGATCAATTATGAGGTACGAGATCAAAGGTGAGACACTTCCGGTAGTAGTGTGCTATCTGGAAGACGGAGAAGTGATGATAACAGAGAGGGGCTCAATGAGCTGGATGTCTCCGAACATGAAGATGGAGACGACGTCAAACGGCGGGATCGGGAAAGCATTGGGCAGGATGTTCGCAGGGGAAGCGCTTTTTCAGAATCGTTACACTGCCACCGGAGGGAATGGGATGATCGCATTTGCGTCCAGCTTCCCAGGGCAGATACGCGCCTGGGATATAATGCCCGGGAATGAGATAATCGTTCAGAAATCAGGATTCCTTGCGGCGGAGTCCAGTGTGGAGCTGTCTGTGTTCTTCCAGAAAAAGCTGGGAGCAGGTTTCTTTGGAGGAGAGGGATTCATCATGCAGAAACTGTCCGGACAGGGAACGGCATTCCTTGAGTTCGACGGACATGTGGTGGAGTATGAACTCCAGCCGGGACAGCAGATCGTGATCGACACCGGCTATCTGGCGGCAATGGACGCTACATGCAGTATGGAGATCAAGATCGTGCCCGGGCTTAAGAATATGGTGTTTGGCGGTGAGGGCGTGTTCAATACGCTCATAACCGGACCGGGACGCGTATGGCTCCAGACTATGCCGATCTCAGGTGTGGCGGCGCAGATACTGAAGTTCATGCCGGCGTCAAAATAGAACGCGAAAACAGTGGGGCAGATGTCCGCCGGATGCCTTTTCTCAGTTCCGGCGGCTTCTCACCGCTCCGATGCCGAGCCCTCCGGGCCCTACATGAGTACCGATGCTCATGGTGAGCGGAAAATAGACTAATTCCATATCAGGAAAATTTTCCTTCATTTCTGTCTTAAATGTCTCCAGCTTTACGGGATCCATGGCCGTATTGGCAATCCCGATTTTCAGGCAGCCCTGTTCTTTTAGGTGAGCAAGTCTTGTGGAAATATCTTTTTTCACCGCATTGAGCATTGTGTGAAATGCGGCCTTCATTCCGCGTGCTTTGGCAAAAGAATCTAGTTTGTCTCCCTGGATAGTGAGTACAGGCTTTAACCGGAGCATACTGCCCACCGCGGCAGCGGCGGGGGTGATCCGCCCGCCTTTTTTCAGGTATTCCAGCGTATCAACCGCAATATAGATGGTGGAGTCAAGCGCCTCTCGCTCAAGTATAGATTTAATCTCCGGGCCGCTTTTCCCCTCGTCTGCCAGGAGTTTTGCATCCAGAACGGACAGCGCCTGTGTGACAGAGATGCGGTGGTTGTCCACGACAAATATCCTGTCCCTGTATGGCTTGTCTCCGGAAAGGATGAGTGCAGTCTGGCAGGTATTGCTCAGCCCTGAAGACATTGGTATAAAGACGACCTGGTCATAACGCTCCAGAAGCTTGTCCCACATCGCGGTCAAATCCCCGGGAGAAGGCTGGGAGGTCGTGATCACGGCGCCGTCTGCCTGCTTTTTATAGAAAGCCTCCGGCGTGATATTGATTCCTTCATAATAAGTTTCGCCGTCAATGATGACCGGCATGGGGAGTACATGGATTCCGTAAGCTGTTCCCTCCGCTGGCATGATCCCGCAGTTGCTGTCTGTCATAATGCCGATTCCAGGCATGATATCCCTCCTGATATAAGATTTGTTTTATTTAATCCTTTGATTATAGTTTGACATTTGTTGACCGTTATTATAACAGGTGTTAAAATTATAGCAAAATAGTTTTTGAACCACAATGAACAATAAAGAGAAAATGTAAGTTATTTATACAAGAAAGGAAATCTGTCAGGAAATGGAAGACAAACGCATCGTCAAAACAAAGCGCAGCCTGAAAGCAACTCTGATCGAAATGCTTGAAAAAGAAGATTTTGAACATATTTCTATTACGGCATTGTGCAGAAGGGCAGAAGTCAGCAGGATTACTTTTTATTCCCATTATAATGACAAATACGCGCTTCTCGACGATATCTTTAACGATATGCTGCATATAGGGACAGAAGATTATTACAGGAGGCAGAAAGAGAACAATCCCTCCCACAGGCTTGCCGCAGGGTACGCGAATATGCTGGACAGTATCCTCGAGCTGTATTATGAGCGGTTTGATTTCTTTCAGCATACTAACCCGGAGAAAAATCCTTACCTTGCCTCGCGGTTTTACAGCATTGTACTGGAGACGGTGGAGATGCATACCCTTCATGTGGAAAAGCGCCTCGGGCTAAAATATTCTCCGAAAAAGATCGCCGGTTTTGTGTGTTTCGGGATGCTTGGATTTGTCAATGAATCCCACAGGGAAAAGACTCCGCTGGAGGAGATAAAGAAACAGGCAAGAGAGCTGCTCATCGATCTTTTGAAATCCGAGATCCTGACAGAGGGTGAGGGATAAAGGAGGCCATGAAAAAGGGCATGAAAAATGGAAGCAATGGGGCTCGAACCCATGACCTCTCGCGTGTGAGGCGAACGCTCATCCCAGCTGAGCTATGCTTCCATGTGGAATATTATAGCACTCTGACTGGAAAATGCAAGCGTTTGGAAATGGCAATATAAAAAGAGAATCCTCATAATGGCAGAGGAGCATAAAGAAGTATTGCGAAAATACTAACCTATGCCAAGTGAA
>ERZ1090864.192-NODE-192-length-33412-cov-25.624247_pt1 | contig 33412 bp, 44 predicted proteins | sample MGYA00478479_ERZ1090864 | MGnify/ENA primary metagenome ERZ1090864 (study PRJEB33644, sample SAMEA5815743) | chicken gut metagenome | biome: Chicken; feature: Gastrointestinal Tract; material: Caecum | place: Ireland | collected 2019-01-01 | study: A study of the...
CTGGCACCTCTCCCCTTCTGCAAAAACACTTGAAATTCCTTATATTTACTATATACCGAACATATGTTCGAGTCAAGAGGAAAATTATAGGAGGAGAAACATGTTAGTTAAATGCCCAGAATGTCATAAGAAGATTAGTAGCCAAGCAGAATCCTGTCCGCATTGCGGCCACCCAATGAAAAAGAGCAGTCCGCAGCAGGAGTCACAAGCTAAACAATCAGCCCTGGCCGCAAAGAAACCTAAAAAGCACGGTTTTTTATTTGCTTTTGGAATTTTTCTTGCTGTATGCTTCTGTTTTGGGATGGTTGCCCGTGTGTTAAGCCAAACGCCAGCAGAAACAATATACACGCAGGCTGGAATGACGCCTGAGGGAGAAGAAGCCGTAAAAACCGCATTGTCGGAGTGCGATATAGAAAGCGTAGACACGATTACGCATGATGAAATGTTGGACAACGCCCATTTTGAGGGTGAAAAAGGATACCGCATATCATCTGGAGACACTAAAAATATTATTTTATACACAAATACGGATGGCTCTGTATACCAATTAAAATACGCTGACAATATCCTTTTTGAGAACGGGGCCGCGGTGTCGTCTATCCATGACTATACCTTCACTATTGCGGAAATCTCTAATCTTCAGGTGGCTTGTGAAGATGCTGTAGAATCCGTTCTTGTAGCTCCGGCAACCGCAAAATTTCCGAATTATACGGAATGGGGATTCTCAAAGCAAAACGGAGAAATTATAATTCAGGGATATGTAGATTCAGAAAATGCATTTGGGGCGACTCTTAGGAGCACATTCCAGTTCACCTTAAATGCGTCTGACAATACGGTAAAATCCTTTATTTTTGACGGCCAAGAAATGGCTCAAGTGCCTCAATAATTCAAACATATAAAAAACCGGCCCCTGGCGGCAACCAGGAACCGGCTCAAATAGACCATACCTCCAAAGATAGTATAGTACGTTCAAAATTATCATACCATCTTTGGGGGCAGCACGCAAGACGAACGTTTGTGCGGCTGTATTTTTTATACCATTTTTTATATATTTTTATGAGGGGATGATAATATGGCAAAATTGGAAATTGGTGCCGGCTATGTCCGGGTGAGCTCAGACGACCAGACGGAGCTTTCCCCGGATGCGCAGATCCGGGAGATTCGGCAGGCCGCGAAGGCGGATGGGTATACCATCCCGCCGGAGTTCATCTTTATTGAAAAAAAGGGCATTTCTGGCCGCAAGGCCGACAACCGCCCCGAATTTCAGCGGATGATTGCGATAGCAAAATCACAATCTCCCGCTCCCTTCTCCCGGCTTTACGTTTGGAAGTTCTCTCGGTTCGCTCGGAATCAGGAGGAAAGCATTTTTTACAAAGGCATTTTACGTAAAAAATGCAATGTGGACATTAAAAGCGTGTCGGAGCCCTTAGTGGACGGCATGTTTGGCCGGCTCATCGAAACAATCATTGAATGGTTTGATGAGTACTATAGCTATAACCTCTCCGGGGAGGTTATACGTGGAATGACTGAGAAGGCCCTGCGGCAGGGCTATCAGACGTGCCCCAGCCTGGGCTATAAGGCAGTGGGTGAGGGACAGCCATTTGTGATTGATCCAGATACGTACCGCCTGGTGGAGTACATGTTCCAGGCCTATCTGGACGGGAAAGACATGACGGCCATCGCCCGGGAGATTAATCGTTGGGGATACAAGACGCGCCGTGGATGCCCATTTGAGCGGAGGACCGTAGAGCGTGTGCTCCAAAACCGCTTTTATGTGGGTGAGGTCAGCTGGCGGGGTATCACCTTCCAGGGGCCGCACGAGACGCGGGAGAGCGTCACGGCCATCTTTGACGCCGTGCAGGAGCGCATCAAATCCCAGCACAAGCCCGCCCGTCGGCGGGATGCCTCTGCCAATGCGCATTGGCTCTCCGGGCTGCTTAAATGCGGGATATGCGGGGCCAGCCTTGGATTTAATCGGACGTCCAACCCCCATAAGCGCCCAGATTTTTTTAATTGCTGGAGATACACCAAGGGGGCTCATGCCGGCTCTTGCTCCGTCTCCGTCCGCATCGCGGAACAGGCCGTCCTTGATTCCCTTCGGCGGGCCAGCGCAGGGGAAGATCTCGACTATGAGTACATCCCCCGCCGGGACGTGGAGACGGTAAGTCAGGAGACAGTGCTCCGGGAGGCTTTGGCGCGGATGGATGTCAAAGAGAAGCGCATCCGGGAGGCCTACGAGGGCGGCGTTGACACCCTGGAGGAGTACAAGGCAAACAAGGCCCGCCTGGCGGCTGAGCGGGCGGAGATCCGGAGCGACCTAGCCCGCCTGGCGGCATCTGAGGGCGCAACAAAAAAGGCCCCCGATAAGGCGGAGGTCATGCGGCGGATACAAGACGTGTATGCCCTTGTGTCCGATCCAGATGTGAGCAACGAGGACAAGGGCAATGCCCTCCGGTCCGTACTCACAAAGATAGTGTTCGACCGCAAAGAGGGGCGTTTTTCTTTTTTTTACTATGTATCATAGGTTTTAACAAAAAGGGCCACCATACTGTAATAACTCATAATAAAGGATATGGAGGAAAACCGATGAGAATTTTAAAAGAGATGTACGGACTTATTTATGGGCAGATGCCCAGCGGCGCGGAGCAAGAATTATTATACCGGGAAGTGGAGCGGATCAAGGAACCTCTCCGGGGCCGGGCAGATTTTGATGAGATTGAAGAGGCCTGCCTGGAGGTGAGTTGCTGTTCCGAAGAATCCGGGTTTATCCGGGGGTTTAAGGCGGGGGTGGCCTTTATGGTGGAGTGCCTGGCCGAGCAGGAGTAAAAATTTCTTAAAGCCTACAATGTTAACTGGATAGTATTAGTGGGGTGGCGGAAGGATAATCCTCCCGCCCTCTTTTTTATCCCGCCAGGCCCGGCCACTGCAATGCGCCATCCTGATCGGGCGTCAGGGTTACCGGCTCGGTGACCATCTTGCCGTCCTCATCCATGATGTACCACTTGCCGTCAATGGTCTGCTGACCTTTGACCATTGCGCCGTCGCTGCCGAGGTAATACCAAGAACCCTTATATTGATACCAGGTATTGATTACCATAAGACCGTCGCCCCGGAACCAATACCATTTGCCGGCATCCTCATACCAGTCATTTGCCACGTACTGGCCGGTATTGCCAAGATAAAACCGCCAGCCCCCATCCTCCTGGTACCATCCGGATTTAAGTGGAGCCATTGCCTGGGACACATCGGCCTTAAACTTTTCCCAGGCCTCCGGATGATCCACAAACCATTTAGGGCAGATTTTCCCGGTCACGTCATAGTGCCGGATCAAGCCGCCGCTTTGCGGATCCAGGCCCCAGCGCTTACAGATATCGGCGCATAGAGCCACATAGGACTGATAGGTGGCATCTGTAAATTTGCCGGTAGCATCCGGATGGCAGGCCTCAATGCTGATCGTATAGCTGTTGGCCTGGTTTGTGCACCAACTGACCTCCTCCTCCGGAATGAGTTGGATAATCTCACCGGCCAGCCCAATAATATAATGGCAGCTGGCCTTGGTGGTATGGGTGATACGCAAGTTCTCAAAATAATTACGGTTGGCCTGAGCGCTGGTGCCGGGATTACCAATGTAGTGGCAGGCCACCGCAGTAGTCCTGTCCCGGCGGGTGCCCGGTCGATTGTAGTTGCTGACTGTCAGGTATTGCTTATCAATATCCATAGGTTACCTCCAATCTAAAAAAGCCCGGATTGATCCGGGCCCAATCTGTTGCGATATCGCAACGGTTATCCCTCTTTTTCTGCTTCTCCCGCTTCCTCCGGATGCTCCGCAGCCCATTTATCGCACTCGGCCTCAAAGCTGGTGCCGGGGAACGTCTTCCATCCGCGTGCAGCACAGTACGGGCAGTCATCCGGATGGGTTTTGCCAGTTCCGGGGCCAAACTCGGCCATATGTTTCTCATACTCAGCCTGTTCTGCGGGGCTTTCAAAGCTGATTTTCCTGTTTTTGTAATCGTAGATCATAGTCTTATCTCTCCTTTTTATTTTTCTGCCGGCTCTTACCCTGGCCGGCCCGGGAGATGATGGATCACCTCCTTACTGCTTCAGCTCCGGCAGGCCCGCCACGCTGGTCAGCAGGGACAGTACACCCGCCAACGCAGACGCGGAGGCCACCATGGGCCAGTTGACTTCTCCCATGGCCGCAGCCGTGCCAATGGTGGCCACGGCCGTCTGGGCCACGGTCTTGACCGCGCGCACGCCCGCGGCCTTTACCCACTTTTTTGCGTTGTCACTCATGCTCTTTCACCTCCTCCCGCTCCTCCGGATCCGTATCCCAGCGACGCATTTTATCATATAAGTCATGGGCGACATCATTGCCGCCCAAGTCTGTATATGCCTCATAAATCTTTTTGACACTCTCCCGTGCATAGATGGGTATATAGCCCCGGTCCTTATACTTGTTGTAATTGGACACGATGCTCTCCCGCAGGATGGCCTGTATACCCAACTTTACGGCCTCATTTTCCCGGTGGTAGTCCTTGATCGTGTCAAGGTCGCCCTTGATTGCATCAATCTGCTGCTGCAGGCCGTTGCGGATCTGGATACTTTGCTGATGGTAGTCCCCCAGCTTCTCCGCATCCTCGATGGCTCTCTCCCGGTTCTCGGTCGCCCGCAGCCAGCCCCGGAGCCACGCATACAGCTTTTTAAGCTGCGGCACAATGTATCCCGCAGCCAGGATAAAAATAAGCAGGTCAGTGATCCTGACCTGCCCCAGTAACTGCCAAAATGCTGTTTGATTGTCCATTGTGCCTCCTTAAAACAGCCGGTAATGCGGCCGCTCCTCACCCCACCACCAATACCGCAGCCAGTCATCCAGGAGGATGCCCGCTAGGCTCATCGGCAGCCACAGCAAAAAATACTGCGGGCACACCTGCCCCAAAATGTTGCCGGGCATCCCGCTGTAATCCCAGACGCCCCAGCCCAGCCACAGGTTGACGATGCAGCCGGTCAAAAACTCCAGGCATGTGATAATACAGGCCCCCAGGAGCATCTGCTGCCACAACGGCATCTCCCAGGGCATCACTTCATTGATCAGCCCCAGGGCCAGGAAACACATGCCTCCCAGCACAAACATAGTCCAGTGGCTGTATCCCCGCCATGCGGTCTCGATCAGGACATACAGCAGTCCCCCGGTTATCGCCAGGGCTAAATATTTACGCCTCAACCGTCTCCTTCTGTGCATCCGTGCTCTCCTCTCCCGCCTCCGGGGCGGCCATATCTGCTATCTCTTTAAGATATGCTTTTAACACCTCGGATTGGTACTCCTCCGGCACATCCGCCCCATAAAATATCTCCTGGACGTCCTCCACATCCCCGCAGGCCGCGATCCACATGTTAAGGGCATTGCAGTAAGTCGTGTGATAACTCACATGCCACATGGCCGCCGCAATGATGGCCTGCATATCTGCTGCGCTGTAATACCGGCAGGGCTGGCCGTCCGCGTGGTATTCCAGCTGCTCCACGCCGACCGCAAGCTGTGCCTGCTTGCCAAAGAGGTTTAACTGGTCGTGCTCCGTGAGGGCAAAGTGCTCCGTGGTGCCATCGGCCAGGGTGACGGAGACCCCGTTATAAATAAGCTGCTCACAGGCAGCGGAGACCTCGGCCTTTTTGGATGCCTTGGCCGCGGCCAGAAGCTCCTCCTCTGTTGGCTGGTATGGATCCTCGGGCAGCTCCTCCGGGTCTTCCGGCGGCTCGTACACGCTGCCATCATTGGACAGGTACACGGTTTTACCCTCATCCCGGTATACGGTGTTGTATCCGGTGATATGTCCGGCCACTATGCCGCCAACGGTGTAAGTGGTAATATCACCCCAGGAGGTGGGGACATCATCTGCAAAAATGATCCGCATCACACTCGGGGACACCGGCATGATGCTCTCAATTTTATAAATGGTATCGGCAATTTTGATTTTTTCCATGATCTTCTCTCCTTTTTGTATTTTTATGTATAATAAGAGGCCCTCTGGGGCCTTAATTTTCGTTTTTAATGTGTATAATACCAAGCTCTCGGAAACCCCTAAAATTAGGTATGGATCAACCACCTGTGCCTATGCGGATACAGCTACCCTAAATGCCGAGGTTAATGTATCTGGCTTTACATCTTATATTATCCTAGCAACTTTTCGGGGTGAAAATGAGGGGTACGATACTCACAAACCAATGTTATTCATAAAAAATAATATAATAGCTATCCGGCGCTCAAATGGCAGTACAGACTTTAACGCAAACAGTACGATAAGCGTCAACTATGCCATAATCGGCCTATAAATGCTATCGAGCATACACATAAATGGACGATTTATTCGTTCCAGAATCGTTTTTACCAGCGCTGCTGTTTTGTAGCCTGATTAATGTCTTGGTGTAGTGTATTGTTACCCATCCGTCGTTTACTCCGGTTACTGTTACATATCTCGGATGGCCACCGGAGGCGGAGACGGGAGAATATTCTGTGGTAAGCAATGGTATCAAAAAGGGAATCATCTGTGAGTTATCGTCGCCCACAAAGGCAGCAACAAAGACCTCGGTGTATGTATTTGCTGGCAAATTTACGTCCTGAAACGAGTTTCCAACGTACTTCCACTGAGCCTTGGTATTGAGCACATGAGTATAAAAATTCACGCATAACTCATTTTCCTGCATTTTTATTGATACGCGCAATACCAAGCGCCCGACAAGAACAGATATACAGACTACTGTTAACGGTAGTGCTGGTAGTGTAAACAATACATCTATGCAAGTTACGCTGCCAAATGGGCATGCAATAATAGGTATAACCCTTGTATGTGATAACGGAAATGTAATCCCCCATGTGCAAGATTATAATGCCACGTCAGGGGAAATTATCATTGCATGTTATTACATTTTTGACGTTACGTCGGCCAAAGTAAGTGCAAATGTAATAAGTCAATCTTTAGAGTAACTATTATTTAAAGCGGATAGCCTTTACAGTCCCACCCACATTTAGATTTCCGCCGCTAGACTGGGTGACCCAGACTGTAATATTCTGGGTTGTTGTGATTGCGACTATTCCCACACAATTTTGACTGGTTGTTCCCTCTTCGGATGCCATGTTGGAGTTTTCGGCCAGCATAGGGCTGTTGTAATAATCTCCTTGACGGATTGATTGTATCCGCCGCCCTGTGGTATTGGCGACCCAAGTGACCTGCGATTCGATCAGCCATGTCCCTGCGGTCAAAGACAGTGCAAAAACTTGGGTGGAATTTCCGGATGTTGTTGATTTATCAGCAATGGTTTCAAAGACTAATTCGCCGACCTTATTTTGCTTGGTATTATGCCCCGGAGAGCGCTGCGGGCCCCTGCATATCAATTCACGTCAATTTTTGCTGTGCGCAATTTCGCCCCTACAGGCACAGCAAATAAGCCTCCCTCTCGGCAGGCTTAAAAAATCGCCACGAGATTAGGCTTTACGATGCTGCATACATATCGTACTCATACTTGAGCCGGCCCTGACTGTTTTTGGCGTAAATCCGGGTGGTCTCCGTACTGGAGTGGCCCATGATGTCGCAAAGAGTAGGCAGCGGCATGCCCTTGTTTAAGGCCCGGGTCGCAAAGGTATGCCGGAGCAGGTGCGGAAACACCCGCTTAGTAATCCCCGCCCGCTGGGCTATGGCCCGGATGATATTCTCCAGGGCGTTCTTTTTCAGCCCCTGGTGTGGAGCCCGCAAGGACAGCACCACCGGCCCCTCCCGACGGCCATTTAAATATCGTTCCAAATATTCCAAGGCCCGATCCGAGAAAAAGACAATTCGTTCCTTTTGGCCCTTGCCGAGGACCTTTACGCAGCCATTTTCCAGGTCAATCTCCTCTACCTTCATTCCCACTACTTCGCTGACCCGACACCCTGTCGCCAGGAAGAGCTCCAGCACCAGGTTGTCCCGAATGTTGGCGCCGCAGGCAATGCGCATTTTTTCGACCTCACGGCTGTTCAGGGCCTCACGGACTTCGGCCACGTACTTGATCGGGTCAATCGTAGCCATCGGATTACGTGATATGTACCCGCGGTCATGCAAAAATCCAAAAAAGCTGCTGCATATCAGCCGTTTGTGATCCTTGGTGCTCCCGCTGATCTGCCGGGAGGCCGCATAGGCGTTGAGACAGTTAATAATATCATCCTCCGTAATCTCCTGCACCGGTTTGCCCACATACACGAGCATGTCTTTTAAAAATTTGCCGTACTGCCGGATGGTGCTTTTGGAGTACCCGCCAAAAATCATCTTGCTCATAAAAATGTCATACTCCGGCCAGGTAACCACCTCCGTACTCAATCCAGTCTCTCGCTTGCTGACCTCATAATCCCGCAGCACAGCCGCCAGGGCTCCATCTACTACCTGCAGTACATCCCGATCCAGATCATGGGCCAGACGGGCAATCAGCTCATCTTTGAGCCTAATCTCATCCATTTGCATCCCCCTCACATTTATTTGATACCTCAATTTTAATGGAGGGAGGAGGCCATCCGCCAGACTGTTTTCCCGTGGCCCCTTACTGTGCTCAATACCAAGCTCTCGGAAAAATTAAATAATACTGGCACAAATTATACTTCTGCGCAAATTATTTTTAGAACCAATGCTAAAATTACCGGTGAAAGTTGGACAAGTTCTCCGGTACGTCTGGAGGCTTTATCTCCATCTAGCGGCGATAGAGCTCAAATAAGTTTTAATAATACAAACGTAAATTCGGGAACTCTATGGTTAGATACTGATGGACGACTTAAATTTACTGACCGATATAATGTGACAAAAGTACTTGATTGGACATAGAATTAATAGCTGGATGATATCAAACTAATCTGTCAGTCCACGTAATTTCTTTGGTTTGATTATTATTATCGGTAAATTTTAGTCTCCCATCTGTATCCAGCCAAAGTATACCACCATTTTTACCAGTATTTTCAAATGCAATCATTGGACGCGCAGTATTCGAAGTAGAATACGGAGCCGCGATGCATATTGGCGCATTGTGGAACGCGGATGCATTAACACCTACATCTTTTGTAAAGGTATACTTCCCGTTTGTGAAATTAGATTCATCTTTTTTTAGAGCGTTGGTATTGAGCACAGTATAAAGATCCATCAACACCTTGCCCTGGGCCGCCGAGAGAGGCAGCTCCGCATTGTCCGTTACGCAGTTGTTGACAATGCTCCCGACATGAAGGATAAATTGCAGGCCCGCTTTAAGGTTCCGCAAAAAGATTCCGGTTTTTGTTTTGCTCAAAAAGGTGGCAAGGAAGGCCGGAAAACTCGTAATCCCTGATACGCTTCCGGAATCATCAAAGCTTGTCTCGGTTTCTGACAGTTCACCGCCGTTTACGTCTACCTTTTGAGCACTTAATGTTAATATATCCTGCACCGTTGCTGTCCCGGCAGGATTTACAGTAACTGTAATCTGGCTTGCCTGTTGGACAGTAATTTGGATATTATAAATAAATGCTGACGGAGACACAGGACTTTGCATAGGCATCTGATCGGGAGTATTTGCCTGGACCACCGCAAACAGCACCGGATCATTGTCGCCAATCTGCGCATATGCACCAAGGGTCTGTATCAAATATGCACTTGCCACGCCTGAATTATCAAACCTAGCCGAAACCTGCAGCATAGTATCATTAAAAACCTGCGCCGAAAATGGCGTCACCGTCTGCACAATATCCTGCAAGTCTGTAAGCCCCGCTATATTAGTCCCTTGCGGATAAGCATAACTAGATGTTTTAACGGCAGAAAATGTAACCGTCCCGGAGCCGGAAATGGCGTCCGCCAACAATGCCTGCCCTGCATCCGTTATTACTGCTGATCTATACTGTCCCATGTCTCCCCTCCTATTATTGTCTGGATATAGGTATTTGCCACGAAACCGGCTGCATAAAGTCGGCTCCCGCCTATATCGTTTGTGGTCTCCTGATTGGCAATAATTTGCAAATGTGCTGGGATGATATCCCACAAAATGTCATATAGCAAATCAATAGCTCCGTACCGATCGGATGTGACATTAATGGTCAAAGTCTGCTCTGTATAATCAATAGACAACGTATATCCGTCTGCGCCAAAAAGGGCTGTCAATCGGTCATTTAAAAATCCGATCGAAAAAGGGACAATCGTGTTAAATTTTTGCAAAACACGATCCCTACGAAAATCCAAGGTGTCCCCAAATGAATATGTAATGTCAAGTAGATTTTCCCAAAACGCTATCGTTTCTTCGTCGCATGTTGGAATATAATTATTGGCCGCTATCTGTGCAGAATCCGCATCCAATTTATCCACACCATAACCATGCGCTTTTAAAATCTCCTGAAATTCAATTATGGGGCGAAAGTAATATGGCAGCTGTTTATATAACACTTCATAGCTATTCACCATTGATCACCACCGTTCCAAGCACCGGAACCTGTTGCAAGGCAGATGTCTCTGTAAGTACAACATCATTTCCGGAGCCATTGATTTGCACATTTGATACATTAACAATCTCCGCTATTTGCAAAATGGAATAGATGATTCGGGAGATATATATAACCACAGAGTATTCGATTTTTTGCGATTTAAGCGGAGCTCCCCAATCTGCCATTACCTCATTTATGTAATCCTGTATATGCTCTTTTATCTGTTCTTGATAGACTTCCGGACCGTTTTGGATGCCGCTCTGAAATTGTATGTCACACGTAATATCTAATGTCAGCTCGGTTCCAGTGGTAATTGTAACCGCCGCTCCAATTGGAGCCATCCCGTAGCCATTAGGAGACGGGGTACTGCCGCCGTCTTCGGATGGGCAAATAATATTCTGCACCTCCTGAATGGTTGCAGGGATTGCCGGCTTAAAATCAGATCCTAAAATGCTGCAAAGTACCGTCCCTCCTCCATTCCAGGTGGGATATACTTGTACAGCGCCTACTCCATCAATCGCCAGTATAGTATTGCGATAGGCCGATATATTTCCACCAAAGCTCGCCACATCAAAGCTCGCAAAATATCGGGACCGCAAAGATTCGTCTGTTTCTTCATCGGTTCCCGCCGTCTTAATCGCACCAATGCTGGCAGAAGTAAGGCCTGAAACTGTTGTTATGGGAAGGATTGCGCCAGTATAGCTGTTTCCCGCACTTCCCGGTGTCGCGCAAGTCAGCAAGTAAACATAATTGCCCTCGCTGGATTCATTGGTTACTGCGTCTCCAGATATAAAAATTAAAGATGCAGCCCCATTGATAGTTTTAAATTGACTTCCGGATGGAATTGGCACATTAAACGTACCTTTGCGCACGGCAGCCCTGGCAGCGTTACGGCTAATTCCTCGGGTAATAGTAATCAAATCTAATGCTTCTCCCACGGCTGTCTGTGGATTGCTATTTGTCTGGATCTGGTCAAGGATCATATATGTCCCCTCCAGATACCAGGCCACAGGGCCAATGGCCGTCTGAATCATGCTACCCTGGCGTTTGTCCAGGTTATCCGGCACCTGCCCTAGCATATCCTCCTGGATAGCCTTTCTCGTATACCCGCGAAAATCAATCATACAGTCACCTCTTCCGATACTGTGCCGTAGACAGTAACCACATCAAAAGACACTGCCATTACTCCACTGCCACGGTCCGTAAAATTGTAATTTTCCACACGTAAAATCCGGTTGTCCACAGAAAAAGCCTCATCAATCCTACGGGGAAGCTCGCTGACAATGTATGCATATTCTTCTCCGGGCAGGTTTTCCAGCTCGGAGCCAAAGTTGCTGTCATAAATCTGCCAGCGGAAACGCTCATTTTGCAGGATAATCTCCACCGCCTGACGCATGGCCGGAAGCCCGGCATCCATGCCTGCAATCTGTTTTGACGTCCAGTCGATCAAAAATGTGTTGGTAGGCTGGTCCACATAATCCAGGGATACGTCCAGCCCTACACCTTCCGGCAGTGTTGCCACGTCCGCCACCTCCTTAATATGCTTTAGACAGCACAATATAGCGCTGTCCCTTTGATACTCGCAGCATAATCACCCGGTCACCCGCGGCCAGTCCCTCATTAATCACCACAGTGCCACCCTCTCCGCCTTGTACCTGGGCCGTTTTGGCCACAACCCCGACCGTCAGGATCAATCCCGCTGCAGGAATCGGCTGCATGGTACCGTCAATCTGTATCGATAGGGGAGAGGATTGTATAACTGTCCCGATTGCAATATCTGCGGGCTTTTGGCCTTCCTGGTTGCCCTGGGCAATGCTGTTAATTATATCAATCAATTCAGCCAATACTTACACCTCCCAGCTGTCCAAAATCCTTTACCTCAATGCTCATGGTGTGGTCGTCCGCCTCAAACGTATGCGTGACCTTCTCGGCCAGGAGAAGGCGCGACACGGACAGATCATTGATATCTCCGAAACGAACCGGAATAATCATCCCCGCCCGCAGGCCAGGCACGCCGATGGCCTCAATGGTCAGCGTCTGGAGCACCCGATTATAATACTGCAGGTACTGGGCGCACATCTGGTCAATCTGGGCCTCATTGAGATTATCGTCTACCTGGTCATAATATTGTAGCAGCCCCCATTTCCCGATAGTCTCCGTATCCTCGTGTACATACGTATCCGCCCGGCCGGTATCCTTGTTGGGGCGCACCAGCTTAACCCGATTGTACGTGTCGCTGTCAATGTCACGCTTGTATGTATAATCTGTCACCAGGCTTCCGTCTCCCAAAAGCACGGTGGAGTACATGTTGCGGGCCTCTGTCAGTGATAGGGCGCCGGCATTATCGTAAAACACATAAATTTTACCGGTCTGGATGATGGTCTCCGCCAGCGCATCAAAAATAATGTCCAGGCAGCTCACATTTTCCTTGATCAGGCACGGGAATGCATATCCGGGCTCCTCCAGCGTGCCGCAGGTGAGGTTAAAATCCGCCGCGATCTGCTGGATGATCTGGGGCAAGGTCATAGCCTCAAACACATAGGAGGCATTGGCCTTGAGATAACGTAGCTGGTCATAGGCCACATAGGCCACCTCCCCATCCCGGTTCCGTTCCGCTGTAAACACATACCCCTTAAACATCTTGACGCCATCCACGGACAATTCCACGGAGCTTCCCTCCGCTATCCCTATCCCGCTTTTCTCCAGGCAGGTAAAGGAGAGCTTTGCCGGGGAATCAAACCGGTTTGTCGTGAGCTCTGCCTTTTGGATCACATCTGTATAATCAGTAATGACCGTCTGCGTGGCGCCTCCGGGCGCCGGACTTACCGTCTGGACCTGTAGAGATATACTATCCATTCCATCACCCCACTACCTGCAATTGGGACGCCTGCAGCCACCCGTATGAGCCGATATGCACCGGGTAGGGATTGCCCTCTACGATGCGGGTCACCGTGGTCTGCAGGTTATTTGCCGTCCCGAAGGGCTTTGCCCCATAGCTGTCATACCAATACTGCCCATTCGCGATCACGGCAGCACCCACCCGCAGGACCGGCGTTTCAACGGGCCTCTGGGCCTCCGCTGCTGCCTCTGCCTGGGGCTGCGTTTCGGAAGGCGTGGTTACGATGCTTACAACCTTGGGCGCATACGAGCGGTACTCCTTGAGAGTAATCTCATAATACATGTCCCCCGGCTCACCGCCCTTGTCTGTGGTTTTAAAATCACTCACGATACAGCGCATATTGGTGTCATAAAGCTCGGAGCGGCTGATGATCAGCCGCCCCGTCTGCTTTTCTTCCATTGCCTCCTTGATTTGCTCCACATATTCCTCCGGATCATCTGCCCCGCTGTTGACATAAGGGTCGGAACCGGACGCCGGGAAGAAGCTCTGCCAGGAAACTTCTTTTAAGCCTGGCTTGCGGGGCACCACAATTTGTCCCACCCCCAGCACCTCATATTCCTTGTTGTTGCTGGGGTACTTGATCTCTATTTCCTCCGGGTTGACCGGGATTTTCATCCGGTTCCCGAAGTCCAAATAGATGGTTGCCGTATTTTTAAGCTTTCCCATGTCCGCCTCCTTATCCGTGAGATACGGCCGTGTGAGCCGCCTGCTGCTGGATCAAGATTGCTTTGAGCTTGTCTGCAATGTCCTGGCTTGTAAGGTTTTTCGCTGCGCTCTCCGGGATGGAGACGGTGATCTGCGGGGCCAGTGTCTGGAGCTCTACCCGGTTCATATACCGGCGCTCTGCCAGATCTCGGTATAGTCTGAGGTCTTCGTCGGACAGGTTCACATCACCTTCGATGTTTTTTACTCTGCCTACACTGCCCACATCGCCAATATCCAGCTCCCCAGCAGACGGGACAGAAATATTTCCCAAACCACCAAGCCCGCCGGCTATGTCCTCCAAGCTTATGTTCATGTTGTCGAGTTTAGAGCCAATATTGGAGCCCATGTCTCCCCACTGCTGGGAGGTTGCCGCTACGTCCAGTTCTGACATACGCTTGATCTGCACCGCACTTTCGCCGAATGTATCATCTACCCAGCCGGAAAGCTGGCTGCGGAATCCGGAAACTGCGCTGCTTAAATCGCTGCCCAGAAGAGCGTCAATTGCACCCGCCACCGTCTCTACAATGCCAAGAATTGTATCAAATACATTAAAAAAGAGCCGCGCCGTTTCCCCAAGCGGATCATTCCAGACATTTGCAAAAAACTCTGCAAATGCCGCAATAACATTCCACAGGCTTGCAAAAACGTTGTATCCGATGGCATACAGCATTCCCAAGACCTGGCCGACCCAGCCGGCGACTTCTTCAAAGCCGATGCCAAATTGCTGGGCGGCAATAAGAGCGGAGGCAAGAAGCGCCGCGAATAAAATAATCTGCCAGTTAGCTATGGCCCATGATGCGGCCTTTGCAAGATTTCCGGCTACGGTCGCGGCTGCCTCTGCCATAGCTTGTGCCTTAACAAATGCAAGCGCGGCTCCGATAGCGGCCAAAATAGGGATAATAAAATCTAAATTCTGGGAGACCCACAACGCGCCCTGCCCCACCGCCGATAGCGCACCAACACCTACTTGTGCCAATATCGTAAACAAGCTTATTAATTGCCCCAAGGCCTGCTGCCCTTCATCCGTATTTAAAAAGTTACTCCAGCCTTCGAAGCTCCCCATAAGAGCCTGCTGGATGTAGTTTTTCCCCATTGTAAACGCCTGGGCCAAAGTCATGGGCATAGATTTAAACTGTGTATTGATTTCGTCCGTAGCAGACAGCATGGCATTTTTAACCACCTCGGCGGTAATCTGTCCATCCGCTGCCATTTCCCAGATTTCGCCGACACCTACCCCTAAATAATCCGCAATGGTCCGAATTACATTGGGGGCGGCCTCGAATACAGAGTTAAGCTCTTCGCCCCGCAGCGCGCCTGCTCCAAGGGCCTGTGTTAACTGCAAAGACGCTGATGCCATTTCCTCCTGGGAGGAGCCGGCAATAATAAACTGCTTATTGAGGTTCTCCGCAAACTGAATGAGCTCCGCATTATTGCCAAATGCTTCCCTGGCGTTGTTCCCCAGCCGTGCCACTATGTTTGCCGTGGTCTGATAACTTGTCCGGGTTCGCTGGGCAGACTGGTAAATCATTTCCTGAAGCTGCGCATTGGTCTGACTTCCATCGTTGATCATATTGAGTTTGGCATTAATTTGGGACATTTCATCAGATGTTTGCAAGAAAGCTTTGGTTAAGGCCGTTGCCCCTGCCGCCGCTGCCATACTCCGGAGTGTAGACAGAAGACTTCCGGCAGATCGGTTGGATTTCTCGACTTCTTGGGTATACTGCCGCTGGTTATTGATGGCCTCAATAAGCTCCTGATTCTGCTGCGCCAACTGGCTGCCCAGCTGGCGCATGTTGCTAATAATTGCTCCGGCGGATCTTCCCGTCGCACGCGTGAGATTGGCATCCAACATCTGTGTGGTCTGAACCGCTTGATTCCCCAAATCAATAAAAGTTCGGAAGGAGGCCGAAAAGCCGTCTGTTAATATCAGTGTTTCGTTGATTTTCCCCATTGTTTAGACTTTACCTCCTTCATCTCTTTTTCCAAAAGCTCCCACATGTATAAGCGTTCTTTCAGCGGTATCCTCATTGTTTCCGAAGGGATAACACCATGATTACACAGCATATACTGACACAGCCGGGAATCCAATGAATTCCCGGCAGCTAGTTTTTTGCCTCTTCCTCCAAAGCGGCCAGCTCATCTTCTGATGTAATTAGCTCATTGAGCTCTTTAATGGCATATACCAGCCGATTGTACTCTCCCACAGTCAGCATCCGCCCAGGCACCTCCAACGGATCGAGAGTCTTGTAATAGGAGCACAGCTCTGAATCTTTAAAATTCGGCTCCACGACGCACGACTGCACCAGGAGCTTTCCATACTTTTCGTTGTCGAGCTCCTGCATGATCTGGCCGTTTACTTTGACCTTTTTCGTGGCCTGCCGGATCAGCTTATTATTTGTCTCCTGGTCAATCACGCGGAGCACAAAGGGGACAGGATTTCCATCTGCCCCCTTAAACCTCTTTGAGATCACAACCTCCTTGGTTTCGTTCATAACCGGCGGCTGCAAAAATGCTTTAATATCACTCATGGTCAATTCCCTCCTAACTGATCAGGTGCATCCTTAAAGTAGTTCAGCACCTCAATATTTGTGTATGAAAACGAGATTTCCTCCTCCAAAAAGTCCGCGTCCGCATCCAGCATGGCCACTGGCATCTTCTGGAGCTTGACGTTGTACAGCACCACTGTCTGTGTCCCCACACTGGTGCTGGGATCATCATTGGTAATCTGCAGCGTAAAATACGGTAGCTTTCCAGTCTTTAGGTACTCCTGCAGAAGCCGAAGGAAATGAGGCGTGCCGTAGTAGATGGTCATAGACCCTGTGAGAGAAACGCCTGTGGTTTTCTTCTGCACCAATGTAGTGCCCACTACCTTAAAATCCGTCTCCTGAAATTCCGCATCGGACTGGAATTTCTTCATGTTGAACATTTCAATGTTCTGTCCGTCAATCGTCATAAAAGCGCTTCCCTGCTTGCCATTGAGGGCATCACGCTCTAATAAAAATTTCCCCACGCTTTTTCACCTCCTTACTCCGCTGTAGTATTTACTGACACTGTAACCGCCATATAAATCTTCTCAATACTGTCCACGGGCTGAATCCCCACATTGACAAGCACAGCATCGATGCTGTTTCCCGGCTCCACGGACACATCCTCCGCGTCAAAGTTCTGGATGCCGTTATTGGCCTGCATCTCGTTGAGATAACCTACGATCCAGCCCTTGAGCAGATTCCGGCCCACCTCGTTGTTGTCCACCTTGCCGATAAAGTAGTTGCTAAAATGTTCGTAGACATCATTACAAAACTGCATCAGCACCCGCATTACACGGTTTTTGGAAAATTCCTGCCCTTTATCCACAGTAAAGGTAGTAAGGCTGTTGATATCCGTACACACTTTGACCGTCCCAAAGGTATCAATAAAACACAGATAGCCTGCCTGGATAGCCTCGGCCGCCTGGGTATCCGTCAGTTTGGGATTGGCCTCCACAGCGTTGGGATACTGGGAATAGGTCAGAGACTGATAATACAGCGCCCCTGCCTCTGCACCGCCCACCCACCAGGTCGCCTGCTGGGCAGTTAATGCCGTGCCGTCGTCCAGTTTCACTCCATTGTTGACAGCGATTACAAACTCACTGTTGCTGTTTGCTGCCGTCTCGCCGGCCATAACGGCCTGGCACTTCTGGCCCACATTGTTGGAGATCCGCTCCACAAACTGGGCGATTGCCTGGATTACGGTAGTATCCGTGCCATCATACACCAGGATGTCAAACTGATATGGCTCAATGGCTGTTAAAAAGTTAGAGTAATCTGTTGCTGCGACAGTGGGGTCAGTACCTCCAGACAGGGCCTTTCCTGCATCCTCCGTTATCGTGGTACCTGTGCCCGCAAAGGTTACCCAGTCATTTGCTACCAGCTGGGATAAATCCGTTACCGACTGTTCATCCACGATACTCCCATCAATCACGGTGGACACATCGTATGTACCCTCATTCTCCACCTGCTCCTGCACGATGATAGTAATATCATTTCCGCGTACGCCGTCATACAGCGCATTGACCGTCAGAGCACCAATGGTCGCGGTTGCTTTCGCCCCGCTGGTTCCCGCAGGACGGTAAAGCAGGATACGCATCGGCCCTGCAGTAGTATCGCTGCCCTTCATCATCTCACGTAAAAAGAGGGCTTGCGACGCCGTGACGTCATACCCGATATACGGCCGCAGATCTTCTCCCGGGATGATCGTCTGTACAACTCCGGACGGCCCCCAGGACAATGGCTCCGCGATGGCTACCACTCCCCGGTCGCCTACATTTGCATTGATGCTTCCCTGGCTCTTTACGTTAATATACGTGCCAGGGAGTACCTTGTTCTGGCTGGTCCATGTTCCACCCGCCATGATTATGCGCCTCCTTTCAAGACTTTATCGAGGGCGGCCTTTGCGTCCTCAATGGTATATTCGGGCTCTGACAGGATTACCCTGGCAAAGTCCTGCTGATATCCGGACAGCACCTTGCTTTTTAAGAGCTTCGCCGTCGGATATTTTTTCTGCTTCTGTTGCGATATCGCAACAGACTTTTTACTCTTTGATGCTAACATTGTTTTCCTCCATCTCTTGCATGGGATTAACCGTCCGCGGAATGGACACCCGTTGACGGATATGGAATTGATAGTGCATCTCCTGATCCTCCACACTGGCCTGGCGCTCATAGGTATGCAAAGGCACGATATCTCCGGATCCGTCCGTATACGGGAATGTTTCTAAGCTGTAATCCAGGTAATCCTGGATGGACTGGATTTCCGCATTCCCATTGACCACGTTCCGCTCCTGCACAAAAATAATGTCTATCCCCAAATCACGGTAAAACCGCTCATCCACCTCGGCTGTCACCGTAGACGGCATCAGGAAAATAAAAAAGCAAGGGAAATGCGTCCCCTGCTGGTTTGGGCTGGTATACACCGGGCAATCGGGGTATTGGGCTTTCAAAACCCCAGCCAGGCTGTTCATTACATGATCGATTGTAAAGGTCACTTGAATGCCTCCCTCACGCGCTTATCAAGCTCTTTTCGCACCACACTCCGGTACTTTCCAATCGCCTTTTGCTTCATGTAGAGGCCCTTGACATAGTCCTTTTGAGTACCTACTACAATTCCCATACCATAGCTCCAATCATCGGACAGCTTTTCCAATTTCCCATTATTAATGATTAACCCAGGTACAAAATGCTTGTCTACCCGGTGGCCATCATTCACGTAGGAAGCATACTGCATATTGTTGGCCAGCGTAGTTACTGCAGACCCTCTCCCAAGCATGAGTCCACGGGGCTGCGTCTGGCTATCCAATGCCCAGTGCTGTGCCATTTGCCCGCTACGGGTATTGGTTCCGGCGATTGCCGCACCTCCGTTAGGAGGTGTATTCTCCGTAGCCACCCGGACAGCCTCAATGGTTGCACCCTCTGCCACCTCGTACATAATATCCGGAATACTCTCTCCAGCCTTCCTTAACTGTTCCAGCCTCTTCCGGATTTGGCTTCCAAAACTCGACATCCCATCACCTCACAATATTCTGCTGCAGCAGCCCAACCTCCATATGATCCAGTCCCGTAAGCGCTCCTCCCACAGGGTCATAATAATGCTGGGGATTGCCCGCAAAGTAACGTTCCGGCTCTCCGCCGCGCCTCAAGGCTCCCCCGCGGGTGACAAGCAGCTCGTCCCCGGCCCGGATATCCGCACTCACATCGCAGGACAACTTGTCCGTGGACTGCACCCGGGCGGCGGTGTCCTGCATGGCGGGGCCATTTTTCTGGCTGCTGTACACCCGGCAGGGAATGGCAGCGCCTACCTGCCTGCGCTCCTGTGTGTCCACATTGCCCACCGCGGTATTAACTACACGGTATACGTCCACTGTATCCGTATACCATCCAGCAAAAATTGGATTGTCAAAAATCATATGGCATACACCCCTCCCATGCCCACCATGCGGGCCATTGTCACCAGCTGGGCCCCATATTGGGTAGCATTCCAGGTGCCCCATTTTTCGGTGCCTGCCGTAATCGCGCTGTTATCGTAACCGATGGAGGTATCCCCCATAGTAGCTGTCTTAACAACGCCCACTTGGGCGGCCCCATTGGCTACCTGGGACGCGCTGTCGGAGCTGGGTGAATAGGTCTTTAAGTACATGGCAGCAAAATGAGCTACGTACAGTCCCGCAGCGTACCGCCACATAGAGCCCCATCTGGAAGGCAGCACGCTGTCATTTGCCTGGTCAATAAATGTCTGGAGCATGGCTTCCGGCAGGAGTGGTTCCTGCGGATCCCCAGTGCTGTAAAACTGCGGGAAGTCCGTCCGGAACATCTCCACTGTATAGTCCCCGTGCTCTTCCGGCTGCGGCACGTTGGCCGCTGTCTGCTTTGCGCCCTCAAAATATGGGATCATGGGATTGATATAATCATAGGGCCACATGCCGCCACCTCCTTACTTTTTGGGGGTTTTCTTATCCTCTTCTGTTTTTTCTTTGTTTTTGGCATCTGGCCGGATATCCACCGCATCCGCCTTGTCCGCAGCTTCTGCATCCGCTTCATACAACGCCTTGTCCTTATGCGATTCCGGCGCGGCCACCAGGCCGCCCTTAATTGCCTTCTGGATCAAGCGGCTGTTAAATACATCCTCCGGGATGTCTCCAATAAAATCCTTTTTGATTAAAAAAGACGAGCCGTCGGCCCGCCTCACTTTGAAATTCCGTTTGGAAAGTATAAACATTGCATCCTCCTTAAATCCCATCTACATACACAATGGTTTCGGCGTAAAACGTTTCTGTCTCGGACACGTTGCCCGCGTATGCCGTATCGTAGCAAAAATGCGCCGTGTTCGGGCTGGTCATGGCCCTGGTCAACGGCACCAGCTCATCCATCGCCAGGTAGCGCTCTTTGTTAGAGTAGACAGCCATGCGGTCATCGGAGCCATCCGCACCGGCGCCCTTGCACCAGTTTGTAGCGCCAATGAATAGGTCGGAGCCGTTCTGTTTAGCCACGTTGTTGTCCAGAAGGAAGGTCAAGATTGTCTTTTCCGCCAGCTCGGACACACGGGTGGTCGCCAGATAATTGTACTGCTCATACGGCATAATAATGTGGTTCGGGATCGCGTCAAGGTCATATTCTGCCTGCGCCCATGCGGTCAAAATCGCATCGTTGATATCCGCCAAAATCTGATCCGGCGTCTTATCCTTAAACTTTGTCGAGGGGGAGGTCGCGCCGTTGGATGCCGCGTCGGTGACCAGGACATCCGGATCATTCAGCAGCCCCGTACTGTCATAAATCTTAAAGCCAACATAGGTATTCTCATCCATATGTTTGTCGTAGGTCATGCGCAGGCCGTCCCGCAGCAGGCTGTCCAGGTTACGGCCGGTCATGTTGCCGCGCTGCATATCAATCCACTGCACGCGGGTTCCGGCGGCAATCATATGGGTCTTAAACAGCCCCTTAGAAAAGTCCGCCTGTACCATCGGGATGCCGTTGGCTGCACCGGCAGTAACAAGATTATCTCCGGAGCCTCCGGTAATTCCATATCCTACCTGCATGGCGGAGACAAATTCGGCCCATCCGCCACCCACCCGGATGGGGATGTCCCTTGTGTATGTAAAACTGGTAAGGGGTGTCCGCACCATCATGTCCCTCTTTTCCAGCTCGGACGTTAAAAACGCCTGGCCGGATGCGATGCCTGCATCGTCCATCGCAAAAGCCCTAACCGGACCGCTTGTATTGCGGCCCAAGTCAAATGTTCCGACATTCTTAAAATTCGGCATTATTTATTTCTCTCCTTCCTTATGCGTTGATAATCGTCATGATCCGCATTTCAGCGATTCCGTTGGCGTCCGCAATGCCTTTCCACTGGCAATTGGTCAGCTGTACCGTATTTGTGGTATCCGCTTCCGCTTCAAATCCGCCCACCACTGCATCCTCATAACTTGCATTGGCCTTTACGCGCAGATATACTGCACCGCCCACGGCCGGCGTACCCTTCTGGCATTTAACATTGACGCATCCTCGTTTCATTACCGGTACAGCCTCCCCAGGGGTATACTGGCCTACATTCTGGTTTAAGTAGTCTGTAGCAGACTTGATCTCGCGTACGGCCACACCCAAGAACTGGGCTGCCGTAGATGTGTCGGTGGGGAGTGCCACTGCCTGGGTATTTGTAGTATCCCGTACCACCGCCAGGCCAAAAGGCACATTTGCCGTCCCGGTCAAGGGATGGGAATCAATCACGGAATCTGGCTGGCGGGCATAAGATCCTGCATAGCCGTGGGGCATTGTCTTACCAATCGTCTGTCCTCTCATTATCGCTTATCCTCCTTTTTTGCTTTGTGGGGATTGCAGGCATCATACGCCGCCTGTACCTCATCAATAATCTTCTGCTGGTTCGGATGGGAATCTGCGGCCTTCTGCGCATTGTTCTGGGCCGCCTGCATAATCTTTGCGATATCGGATGCACCGTCCTGGGCCGTTACGCATTTAATCAGGGCGTCAGACACAGCCACGCGCTGCTTATCATCCTTAATTCCCGCCACTACCGGGCGCATGGCTTTAAGGATTCCAGCCACCAAAGCCTTATCCATTGCACCAGCTCCACAGGCGCCGCGGCCCTCGTCCATTTCTTCCGCGGGCACTACATGGGCCCCTTCCGGATCACCGGCGGCCTCCCCGGTTAGAGCCTTGATGGTCTTTTCCAGCGGGTCTCCGTCCGCCTCTTTTGCGGCGGCCTCTTTCGCTGCCTTGCGGGCCATCAGCTTTTCCAGCAGGCCGTCAAGAGCTGCGTCGTCAATGGACTCAAACGGGCTTCCCCCACATTCATCCGCCGCAGGCTTCTCCTCGGTTTCTTTCTTTTCCGGCGGCTGCACAGACCCATCTCCGCCCTCATCCATCACGGACGCAGCGTCCTGGGCCATCTGGGCAATCTCTTCCGGACTTCTGTCCTTTGCCGCCAAGCCGAAAAGCTCAAGAATCTTACTTTTCATAGTTACCTTCCTTTCTGGCGGATTCTCCGCCGGGTGAATTGTATTTGAATCTAAAATAGCAGCCCGCTTCCCGGCTCTTCCTCGGTCCACGACTGCTATATGATTCCCTCTGATATTTTTTTGGCTGTAGGTTCCGTCCTCATTGGGGACATATTCACACTCATATCCGCAGCTGACCTCGCGTTTTCCGCCCTGGATTGCGTCAATCAGCTCCCGATCATGGATGTGGAGGTCTGCCAGGATGTAATCTGCCCACTCGCCGGCACCGCGCCGGATGTTCTCGGCGTGGCCCATTTCATACAGGCGCACATCATCCGGGCCGATGATTCCAGGCGGATGGTCATTGGTCACCGGCTTACCCTCAAAGCTGGCCAGCGTGGCCTGAGAAAAAACTTCTTCTGGGCTGCGGTGGACTGCCAGCACCTTCCCGGCCTCTGTCCCATCCAGGCCGATCTCGCTCCCCAGATAATCCTGGTCACCGGTTCGGGCAATCGGGACATTGCGGCAGATCAAAAATCCGTCGTGCGTCTCAATCTGGTTTGGGCTTATGGTGTAGCCGTAATATTGGATCATCAGTCCACCTCCCCTGTCTGCTCTGCCACTGTGCCGGGCTCCCCTGTGGTGTACCGCACCAGCATGTCCTGGATTTTTACGGCATGATCACTCTCATCTTTAAAGATCTCTAAGAGCTGGGCCTTGTCCTCATCCGGAGCCAGAAGGATCATTGCTGCATACAGGCGCTGAGCCTGGGCTTCCTCGGCGGCAGCTTTTTCCAGAATGTTTAAAAAATCATCCATCTTTATCACCCTTACTTGTGTAAGCAAAGCAATCGAAGTCTATGGGATAAAAGGTTAGCTTTACCCGCGGAGGTGAATCTCCCCGCTGCTCAAACACAATCTTTTCGACTGTTTTGCTGATTTCCTCGTTCCCAATCCATATTTGGGTCCTATTACCATCACACTCAATCCGGAATTTCGCCATAATATAAGTCCCTTTCTTTCACAATTTTCGCAGCCTCATCATCGCTCAAAATCTCTAAAACTGTTTTTCCGTCCTGAACACATGGCTTGTACCAGTGAGTTCCATCATAGTAGAGGCTGCCACGCTTATTAAATTTCGTGATCACTCAGCGCCTCCTTTATCTCTCTATTCTGTTTCCGGTACTCCGCCTGCAATCTCTTGTACACATCATCATCCGCCAGCTTATGCTTCCGGAATGTCTCAAAGGTCCTGTATGCCTTATCTCCCAGTACAGCCCGATACCGGCGCCACTGGTGAATATCATCCAGCAGTTTCCGTCTGTTTCGCTCCTTTTCCTGGTAAGCCTTAATCTGCTTTTTAGTTCGAGGATCACGGTTCAGAGGATTAAGAGCCGGATCGGAAAAATCCCTGTCTCGTTTAATCTGCTTATCCGTTTTGCCGATGGTGGTATATTTGACTAGGCTATGTAGACAATTATGTGTCACTATGTTATTATATACATAGTAACCTTGCCGAGTTTCAAGGTTATAAACATAACCATCGTAATAGGAGGTTTCAATATGCGTAAGCTTGCTTACGATAAAGCAATCATCACCAAAGAACTTCTTCAATCTTTGTATAGCAAAGGAGTCTCTCGTGCTCAAGTTTCCCGGGACTATAACGTTCCTATTCGAGCGCTTAAACACGCCGAAAATGAACTTGGAGTACCTTTGCCAATTCGGCAAGGACACCGGAAATTTTATGATGTCTCTCCGGTATTCCTTGAAACCCATAGAGAACAATTTGAGAAATTTCTTGAACTTCACAATCAAGGTATGACCTATACTCAAATCGCTGAAGCCTGCGGTTGTTCTCCATCTCAAGTCGGAAAGCTTTTTACCGTTTATGGATATAGTTTTGATACCGCCTACAAAACCAAAGCTGCTCACGAAGCAATAAAAGGGAAAAAGCGCTCTTATGATGACCTTTGTCGCCGCGCTATTGGCAAGGAGCGAAAGCCACCTAAGATGAGCAGGTGGGAAGTCATTTTTAATGATTGGCTCACTGCTAACAATATTCCCTTCACCTACTCCAAAGCTTGCGGGAAATACAATATCGACTTTGCGATTGGAAATTCCGTCGCCGTGGAACTGTACGGGGGAGCCTTCCATGCTGAAGGTCGTGCTGCCGCGCGTCTTAATGAAAGAATAAAATATCTCTTCGACTCTGGTTGGAATGTTTATACTATTTGGTGCCTTTCTAAGGAGTCTACGATATTTCCGGGCTGCCTCGATGATTTCATCGCCTTCCTTGAGCGTTCCCGCAGCGACAAATCCTTCCGCCGTCAATATCGGGTGATTTGGAGTGATGGTGATTTTATTTCCGCTGGCAGTGATGAGAGTGATTACGTTCCCTGTGTAATACCTCCGGCTCGCAGACACGAGGCTCTCGCAAAGTATAGAGCCCCCAGGGACTAAGCAGTTTGGATGGATGTTTAAATATGTGTTCTCCAAACTCTCCGCCCCCGCTGGGTCTATCTTTCCAAACGCCAAAGAAAGCGGCGGATAATCCGGATTCGTGCCGCTTTTACTGTACACCCGCCCTTCCAATGGAGCGCAGACCGGACAGGTACTCCCGATCTTAACGATCTGCCATAGGTCATGATCGTCTGCTGTGAGCACGGCTGCCACCTCCGCCTGCCGGGCAGTGGTCCGGGCGCACATGTTACAATAGTCCGATAGTGTCCATTTCCGTCCGGCCTTGTCCGTAAACGCTGTGATCCCCTGGTTTTTTAGCTCCCGGGCCATACGGGCGCTGGTCTGCGTCCATCCAATGCCGGAGGCCTCCTGCTGTGCAACCTGCGTTAATGCCGCGGTACGATATGGATCCGTTTCCAGCCTGGCAATTGTGTAAAAGCCCTGCACCGTCTTGTAGGCCGTTTCTGACGCCTCTGCGATCTCTCCCAGCAGGTTGTAAGAGAGCTGGTTTACTGCGGCTGTCTGTGATGATGTAAGGATCCTGGCGTTGCGATAGCCAGCGGCATCCTTATCTGACCGGTAAAAAATCTTCTCAACCATTTCCGGCACATAGCCCCAGCATTCGTCCTGCATATCCTGGAGGATTTTCTGGACACGCTCCAGGGCGGCAACCTCCGCATAGTCTACATATCCGGCGGCACGCTTGCGGGTTATCTCATCAATGATCTGACGCTCTGCTCGCAAAAAGAGCTGCCGGAGAAACAATGTCAGGTCTTTGGTTTCGGGCGGACGGATTAACTTTACTGCCACTCACTCTCCCCCTCGTTCGGCTCCCGCGGCTGATTTCCAGTCATTTCTAGTCCGGCCAGCGGATCGGCCATCAGCTTGTTGTTGGTGTACGTCTGCCCACGGGCGGCCTCGATGGCCTCATCGGAAATCTTGCTGAATATTCCGGTTTCCTCGCCCATCGCCTGCATCTCCTGCATGGCTGTAGCCGCATCCATTAAATCATTTTGATATACGGACAGGATGGATGCCGTATTCCGTTCGGTGATTTCGGACTGTTCCTTGGCATCAGCGGTCTGCATTGTCGGGAATTTAATGTCCAGATCATCCGGTATCACTCCCCATGCCGACAGCGCCATGATAGGCAATAAACGCTCAATAATAGGCCGCAGGTCATTCTCCCGCAGGCCGTCTATGTAATCGTAATAATTCTGCATATCGGCCTCTCCTGTTGCATTTAAACCGGCAGGAGAACGCCCGAAAAGCTTGGTCACCGGCGTCCTGGCGGCTCCAGACACATCCATCATCACCCGATCATATACCTCTGGCAGGCCAGTAAAGGTATACTGCGTGTTATGGATCGCATCTCCCTTATTGATCACTCGGGTACCAAAATTACTCTCCATGACAGACTGTGCAGCCAGAACATTCCAGAAACGCCGCTGCATCTCCGTATTGGCGGTGCCCAGCAGCTGATCCAGTCCATCCGTCTCCATGTAATTGACGTTGGCCCGGAAGGTCAATGCTGCGATATTGGCAGCCACATTATCCCGGCGGACAATCTCGTTATAAATCGCCTCAAGCTCGCTCTCTCCCCAGTAGACCTCCGTCACCTGCTCCAACCAGGGGAGCTCCCGACCAATAAACCGGATGATCCGGCTGTGATGTACTCTGGCCACCATGTATCCGGTGGTATCGTCCCGGATCGTGTAGTAGGCAGGCAAACCAAAATCTAGGTCAGATGGGTCTGTCACCAATTCACCCTCCGGATACACGCCGGACCAGCGGTCAAGGATTTGGAGGCCCAGGAAAGAGCCGGGAAGGACCATATCCAGATCCAACGGCTGACTTAGATCATTCTGGCCCTTGATCAGAATTACGCCGACTGCCCCGCCGTATAGCCTCCCCCAGTACATACCCAGAAGGAGCTTTTTCCGCAGCTGCGTCCGCCGCTCCAGCTTTGTCATTTGGTCGATGTATTTCGGGGGCACTCCGGATTTAATCTCGTACCATTTCCGGATCATGTCATTGGGAATCGTCGCAACAATGTTCTGCACGATCCAGTTATCCCGGTATAGACTGGTCAGCAGCTCATAGTTTTGCGTCATCCTGGTCATGGGGTAGGTGGTGGCCTGCAGAAGGTCCATCGTCCCAAAGCCTATGCGGGCGACAGGATTGGAAAAGGCGTCCATGGTAGCCACGGGCGCCTGTCTTGCATTATTCTGTTTTATTGCCCGCACTCGGGTGCCTTTTCTTTTTGCCATCAAGATTTTCCTCCATTAATCACAATCGCTTCTTTTTCCAATTTCTGAATGGTCGTCAATCCGTAATACCCCACCTTCATCCACACCCCTGCGTCATTGCTCACCGTAGTATTCGGCGTGTACGTGTGCAGAGCCTTGTATGCGGCGATTTCTTCGGCGGGGAGGTCGGTTTCGATAGGAGTTTCAAGTTGTCCGGCAAGAACTAACGGAAAACCCAGACTATTCAGAAACACATTCAATTCATCAGCTGTAGTAATTCCACTGGCTGTTGGAGGGTTTAGATAATAACCAGGTGGGCTCACTGCAAATGTCCATGCTGTGTCATCTTTACCAACACCCCATCCATGCCATAGTGCTATATTGCAAACCGATTTATATCCTCCATTTTTATACGAGTTCGTAAAACCTGCGCTATGTTGTAAAAATCTTCCCGGAAAGTCTGGGGTTTCTGAAAGATTATAACCGCCATTAATCGTCTCAGTTCCAACCCTCTGCACATATTTCCCACGCTCAAGATCAATTTCATCACACACCCACTGCTGGCCTTTCTCATCCGTGTAATTCCCGCCGCTTGTAACCGGGATTCCGGGAAGGCCATTAGGTGTTTGCAAGGTCAAGGTCTGTGGCAGTTTATATGGCATCCACGGCAATTTTGAAGCGCCAAGCGCAAGCATGATTCCGTTGATTTTTGCGGTGTATGTTCCAGGCGTTAAATTCTCTGCGAAAGAGTTTGTTTCTATTAACATTATCCGAAACCGAATATTTGTGGCAGTATCAGGAATAGCAATGGTTAAACTTTTGGATTCGATATTGGAGGCTAGATGATTATAAATGACTGTTCCGCTATCGTCAGTATAAACAAGTCCAATTATTTGTTCCATATCAAACATTATTTCAGCGCTGTCATAAGAGATGGTTACTGTTTTTCCGGCAAAATCATCTCCTAATTGTATGAAAACACTTCGATAAATATGATTATTTGCAGGAGCATGGTCGGTTAGGTCTTCTTCTGTTAAAATAGTTGTCAAGGTTGCTGTATAGCCATCATAGCTATATGTTGAGTTTCCTGGCATAGTTGCAGATACATTCAAATCCACCAAATTCCCGCCCTGCACTGTTACGTTAATCGCGCCACTGTCTCCTGCGCTCACAATCGGCACTGGATTATCTGGGCTGGGTATGCCGTCCTGGGTGCTGTGGCCGTAGACAGTGAGAGCGGTGAAGGGAGCCTCGGCAGAGTTAAGAACCAGATTGGCCCCGGCTACAAACGTTTCGGGGTGAGAAACACCCATTGAATAGCAACCAGGCAATAAACCTATAAATCTTTCATACCCGTTGATATCTTGCATATTCTTTCCCTCACCATTTTATTGGCTGAATCTCAACCGTATCTGTCTCCGCATTATCGCTCAATACATACAATGTATCAAATGTCATTCCGGGCCATACACTATTTAGATTTGTTGCAATCAGTTGTGCCGTATCCCCAGGGATACGGGCCATCCCAATTGTCTTTGTGGCTTCTGGATCAATGCCTACCCAGATATCGTTGACTCCAAAGTTTTTAACCAACACTTGCATGCATTTAACGCCCAAAGGCACGGCTACACTCGTTCCCGCTTGGGTAGAAATTGTCTGAATATCCCATGTCATATAACTATCCTCCAATTTGGCAGTGAGTTGACCTTGTACCGGATTGCATCCGGCCCATGATCTAACTGTTTTACAGGTTTCTCCTCGCCCTTCTCGGCTGCCTTGTCGTCCCACACATAAGACTGTAGCTCTCCGATCAGGCCTGGACACTTGCGCCGGTTAACCTGGAGCTGGTGTTTTGCAAATAAGGCCCCAGTCTTGCGAATACCGTCAAGGACCTCATTGTCCGCCTCTTTAACCACCCATCCGCGGCTCCGTAGCTCCTGAATAAATGATGCGGCAGAAGGATCCACAATAATCATGCACTGATCTTCCGGCCGGCTTCCCATAAATGCGGCCATATCGTCCGCATACTGTGCATCCGTTTTCTGCGGGTTGGGTGATCTACGTGCCTCTTCCGACCGGCTGTCCCAACGATACTCGTTTTCTACCCACAAAATCTGTCCATCGTCCCATATCTCATAAAATACACATGGGTTTGTGGTGCCGTAGTCAACGGCAATGCTCTTTGTAGATATATGCCTGGTACGCTCATCCAGCTGGTCGTACAGGTTGGCATCCGTAAACATGGTGTAGATCAAGCCCTCTGCCGTCTTCCACAGCCCCTTGATATAGCGCAGGTAAAATACGCCGGCGTACATGCTCCGGAATCTGGCTTTTACCTTTTCGGACAAGCTCAAGTTGTCCTCCATTGTGAAATGCAAATAGAGGAACTTTTTCTGTTTACGCTTATCAATCCAGTTAAGTTTAAACCAGTGCAGGGGCCCGCCAGGATTACAGTTAAACCAAAACTTGCTCCCTTCCACGGAGCAACGGCCCGTAGCCTGGTTGACAAATGATTCCGGCATCAGCGCCACCTCGTCAAAAAATGCGCCAGCTGCCGTGATGCCCTGCACCAGGTCTTGTGATCCCTCATCCTTGCCACCAAAGATGTAAAAGTAATTGGTTACACCTTTCCGGGACACCTCCAGCATATTGGGCGTTTCGCCGGATATGTGATGGGCACAGTAATACCCCCGGCTTCGCAGCATGTTTTTTAAATTGGTCAAAACGTTACGCTGGAAAGCGCTGATCGTCTTACCGGCCATAATAAAGTTTTCGCCATTGAAGCTTTCCATCGCCCAGAACACAAAGGATAAGGACATAGCGACGGTCTTGCCAGATCGGATAGCCCCATCCGCAATAATGCCCTCGCAATTCTTGACCGGGCTGTTTTCTGTCCACCAATTCAGGACCATCCTCTGCTTTTTGGAGAACGGCTTAAATTTAAATATCGCTCTCCTCTTGGCCTTCATCGTTTTCTACTCCTTCCTCTTCCGGCTCCCTTGGCCCGCTAAATTCTCCCCAATCCTCGGCCGCAGATCCTTTCAGGGCATCCATAAAACCATCGTCCTGCTCTTCCTCGGCCTCTTCCTGGCCGTTCTTGGCCTTCGCCGCGGCCGTGCGTACTCTCTGCTCCTCTTGATCTGCTTCTGTTCGGTCAGATTGCCCGGAGTATTTTGCAATTGCCTCATAGGCCTTGACATTGCCCCGCATGGCCTCCGCAATCATGGCTGCATTGACAACCGCCTCAACCGTGCTGTCAATACCCTGGGCCTCTAAAAATGGTGTCCAGTCTGGGTGATAGACTCCGGAGGTGAGGATGGCGTTAAGCGCCTTCCTAAAATCTGCTTTTCGACGTCTGGATTCACCGGATGCTTTTCCGCCTTTTCGGCCGCTCTCCCGCGCTTCCTCCGCGCTTCGAAATCGATATGGTATTATGTTTTCATGTCCTCGCGCCACTCACCTCACCTTCCAATCTGGCTTGTCTTGTAGATAAAAAAATCAGCCGCCAGGGTGTAACGCCTGGCGGCCGCATGTATGCTAACAAGTGGAGGTACTAGATGGATTTATCCACTGGTTCCAGTTTACACTATAACATTTTTAAAACGAACAGTGCGAACAAAACGAACAAACTTTATTTTTCTTCCATAAATCTTTGAAATTCCACCCGTACTCCGTCTGCCGTTGCCTTTCGTCCCATCCGCACTGCTACTTCTCCCCAGGTCATACCTTCGAAAATCTTATACTTGATAATCCGCTGCATACGCGGAGGAACGATTGAAAGCCATTCCTCTACCTGCAGCTTGATAACCTCTGCGGCAGCCTTACGCTCTTCCAAGATTTGCTCCTGGCGTTCCAGCGCTTTCTGGTCCTGGGCGTCATAGGGAATCCCGCGGATGGTATAGCTGATCTGGCCGAAGGGGAAGTCATAATCCGACATCTTGACCTTGTCAGTGACAATCTCCCTCCTACGGCGTCGGATTTGCTCAATTTCCCGCTCAGTATCCTTAACCAGCTCACAGGCGTCTATGTATTGATATAGTATCGACTTATCCATCTGTCTCCCTCGTTTAAAATAAATCTAGTTATTTATGTCCTTATGATTATTTGAAATTAACAGTTACACAGGGGGGATTTACGACCTTGATTTCGCTTATATTTGATGCCGGAATAGCGGTTTTATTCCCAACTGCATCTGTTATCACCGCAAATGCGCCCTTATATTGGATTACGTTTGTCCAATCAGCAGGATGTCCTTTATGCTCAAACCTCTTTGTTGATCCATCTTTCATTTTGACATAAATGTCTGCCATTATTTACTTCTCCTTTCATTTGCCTCACCATATTCGCTTGGTCTTTTTATCCCTAACGTGCACATACCCAATAATCTCCAGGTCCACAATATCGGCCAAATCCTTTATTGTTTTGATATACCAAGAGATTTTTTCCGGCTGCTTGTCTGCTTCTTGCACTGCTTGTCCAGCGGTGGGATCTGGATATCCCTCTTTATTTTTATGTATCATTCTGCTTCTCCTCTTAATCACTTACCTCCGGTCTAATCCCCCATTCCGGGAGGAAGTTGAGCTCATAATGATATTTGTCTACCTCTGCCCCACTAATATCCTCTACCACGTAACAGGTCCAGTCATTTAAGTACACCAGATGCTTTTTGTAAACTCCATCCCCTACCTCGCATATAACTTCCAGTTCATTTTCTGCGTTATTAGCCAGCGAAAATGTCCCTTCCATTTCCAGCATTACCGTGTCTGTCCTTGCGTTAAGAACTGTCAGCCTACGCGTCACATTGAAGTTATTGGCCTCTTTCGAAACATTGTAAGAAACTTGATCGGCTTCTGTGCATCCGCCAAGAAGTAGAGCTCCTGTTATTATCAATATCCCTAAAGCCATTTTGTTTTTCATGATCTTTACCTCCTTTAAATGTCAGTTTAAATTAGCTATCGCCTTAAAAATCGGATAAAATTGCTGCGGAACAACCGCATTGCCAAGGCATTTCAGTCTATCTACTCTGTGCTCTATTCCTGCGGCAATTCTTGGAATATCCGGTTCTTTATCCCAATAATGATTGATGATAAAATCTAAATCTCCGTCCATCCAGGAGGAAAGCCCATTAACCACTCCACCCAATATGGATTCAGCTGGCCTCCACATTGATCGTTCAGGTTTCTGCTCCTGTGTTCTTTGTCCTCCCACCGACTCGCTTGCCCTGTCCGATAATCTCTTGCCTGGGGCGTTGCAAACATCTCCTTCATCACATCCCCAACCAGCGAATCTCTCTTTATCTGGCTGTACGGCAGTGTACTGTTTTTCGCGTCCTGCGCTGTCGGCGTGTTGTACATTTTCACTGCCGCTGCTAAATCTGGACTTCTTCTGTTTCTCTCTGACGGGCAATCTCCTCGAAGGCTCGCTTTTGGTGTCGGCCACAATTTCACTGCTGACGCCAATCCCATTCCTGACGTCTTGCTGATTCCCGGTCGGTTGTAATTCCCGTTCTGTGTCGGTGTAGGCCACAATTGCGACTCTGTATCTCCTGTGTCTAGCCCCGACAGCGCAAGCTGGAATAAGAAATGTCCTTGTCCGATACCCACAGACTTCCAGCTCAGATAAAATATCGGGGAGTGCCATTCTAACGATTCCAGCAACATTTTCTCCA